>Ga0196976_1000099_pt1 | contig 57596 bp, 36 predicted proteins | sample S3v_513CmetaG_FD_148644 | JGI IMG/M metagenome (GOLD analysis project Ga0196976, IMG submission 148644) | Soil microbial communities from Anza Borrego desert, Southern California, United States - S3+v_5-13C | ecosystem: Environmental > Terrestrial > Soil > Desert | place: USA: California...
CGGGCCGACTGCGCGTTCTACGTGATGACCAACCGCCCGAACGGGCTGGACGTGCTGAAGAGCGAGTATCAGGGCGTCATCGCCAAGCTGGAGACGCGTCCCTACTCCTGGCTGAGCGGCCTGGTGAGCTACACCTGGTCCGAGTCGAAGGGCTCGGTGGAGTACACGCAGAACGCGGGCGCCGACTTTGACGAGTACCCGGCCCACTTCGCGAACCGCTACGGCTTCCTGACCGACGACGCGCGCCACCGCTTCAAGGCCTCGGGATTTGTGACCGCGCCGTTCGGCACGACGTTCGGCGTCGACTACATCTATCGCACGGGCGTGCCGGACAACGTGACCGCGTCGATCACGGGCGCGCCGGGCCAGCCGGCCAGCGGCGGGACGCTGTACATCATCCCGCGCGGCGAGCGCCGCCTCCCCTCCGCGCAGCAGCTCGACCTGCAGGTCGTGCACGAGCTCACCTTCGGCCGCATGCGCGTCGGCCTGATCGGCTCGATCTTCAACGTCTTCAGCAGCGAGACCGTGACGGACCTCGGCGGCAGCATCGGCGCCTACAGCGCCTGCACGACCGGCACGGTCGTCGACGCCAGGGACGCCGTGCAGGGCGACTGCGTCGCCAACCCCCTCTTCGGCCAGCTCGCCGGAGCCCCGGCCGCCCTCAAGGTGACCAGCAGCACCTTCAACCAGGCGCTCGACTGGCAGCAGCCGCGCCGCTACGAGGTGGGGGTGCGGTTCGAGTTCTGATTCCTTTCGCAGTGGTTGTGACGGAGCGCGGGCGAAAGCCCGCGCTCATTTTGTTGTAGGCGGATTACAATCCCGTCGCAAATCAAACAATCGAGGTTGTCCATGAGCAAGGCCATCGGCTTCATCATCGTCATCGCCATCCTGGCCGTAGTGGCGTACTCCGGTGTCGGCGGCAAAGTCGCGAACAAAATCACCGGCGATGCCTACGCCGACGCGGCCGGCCGCCGCACGACCGCGATCCTCAAAGACATGAGCGAGGGTCGCAACGCGGAGTCGCACCTCGGCGCGACGCTGTGGGCGCGGAACGTCCGATCGATGGATCAGGGTGAGCTCGACGCCGCCCACCGCGCCTTCCTCAACTTCCGAAGGCTGCGCAGTTTCGATGGACCGTTCCGCAGCCACCGCATCATTTCCTCCGAGGAAGTGCAGGGCGAGGCGGTGAAGACCGCGCTGGTCACGTTCGAAGTGGACGGGAAGACGCACCGCTGGCTCGTTCCCGAGAGCACGCAGATCCGCTGGGCACCCCGCTGATCCGACGGCGCGCGCTCGTGCGCGCGCCCTGCCCTCCCTCCCCCTTTTGTGAATATTTCCAGAAGGCAGGGTAGGAGTCCCTTCGCCGGCGTCACTCCTTATCGGGTCCGGCACAATCCATGTTCGAGCATGACTTCTTCATCAGCTACGCCCATCTGGACGATGAGGCGCTGATCGCGGGGGAACAGGGATGGATCTCGGAGCTGCACCGGCTCCTGGAGATCCGGGTGGGGCAGATGCGGGGGGAGAAGCCGAAGATCTGGCGCGACCTGAAGCTCCAGGGGAACGACATCTTCGCCGACACGATCGTCGAGCGCCTGCCGCGCATCGCGGCGCTGGTGTCGGTCCTCTCGCCGCGGTACGTGCAGTCGGAGTGGTGCAACCGCGAGCTGAAAGAGTTCTGCCGCGCCGCGGAGCGCTCTGGCGGCGTGCGCATCGGCGACAAGGCGCGCATCTTCAAAGTCGTCAAGACGCCGGTCAACCGCGAGAGGCTCCCCGAGGAAGTCCAGCCGATGCTCGGGTACGAGTTCTTCGTCTACGACGAGAGCGGGCGGCCGCGGGAGCTGTCGCAGGAGTACGGCGGCAAAGAGCGGGCCTTCCTGACGAAGCTCGACGATCTCGCCTACGACATCGCCCAGTTGCTCGACCTGATGTCCAGCGGGCAGGCCATCGAGGCCGTGCCCGCGACGAAAGGGACGCTCTTCCTCGCCGAGACGAGCTACGAGCTGCGCGAGCAGCGGGAGGAGATCAAGCGCGACCTGGTCCGCAACGGCTACGAAGTCCTGCCCGACCGCGCGCTCCCTCTCGTGGCCCCGGAGCTCGAGGCGCTCGTGCGCGAGCAGCTCGGCCGCAGCCAGGTGTCGATCCACCTCATCGGGCGCAACTACGGCATCGTGCCGGACGGGGCGACGCAGTCGATCGTCGAGCGGCAGCAGTCGCTGGCCTCGGAGCTCGCGTCCGGCAGCTCCCTGTCGAGCATCATCTGGCTCCCGCAGGGGCTGGAGATCGAGGACGAGCGCCAGCGGAAGTTCGTGCAGCACCTGCAGACCAGTCCCGCGGTGCACGCCGCCGCGGAACTGCTCGAAGTGCCGATCGAGGACCTGAAATCGATCATCTACCGGAAGCTCGCACCGCCGGCGCCGGCGGTCGTGAAAGCGGCCGCCGCGCCCGCGGAAGAGGAGCATCCCCGCCTCTACATCCTCTGCGACCAGGAGGACGTGGAGGCCATGCGGCCGCTCGAGGACTACCTCTTCGGGGCGGGCTTCGAGGTCATCCTCCCCTTCTTCGACGAAGACGAGGCGCAGGCCAGGCTCGAGCACGAGGAAAACCTCCGCTCCTCCGACGTGGTCCTGCTCTACTACGGCAAGGGCGACGAGCTGTGGCTGCGCCGCAAGCTGCGCGAGGTGCAGAAGAGCGCGGCCCTGGGGCGGGAGAAGCCGTGGCTCGGCCGCGGCATCTACGTCGGGGCGCCGGCCACGCCGCAGAAGCAGCGCTTCCGCACGCACGAGGCCATGCTCGTGCACGAGCCGCCGGCCGGCTTCGACCCCGCGGTGCTGGCCCCGCTGCTCGGCGCCATCGCGGCGGCGCGGGGAGCCTCGTCATGAGCGTCGCGCAGGACAGCTCCTCGCACATCGTCATGGCCCTCGATGCCACCGCGGACGTCAATCCGTTTCCCGGGCTGCGCCCGTTCGAGCCCGACGAGGACTATCTCTTCTTCGGACGCGAGCGCCAGACCGACGAGCTGCTGAAACGGCTGCGCACCACGCGCTTCCTCTCCATCCTCGGCCGCTCGGGCAGCGGCAAATCGTCGCTGGTCCGTTCCGGTCTCATTCCCAGCCTGCACGGCGGCGCGATGACGCGTGCCGGCTCGCACTGGCGCGTGGCCATCATGCGGCCCGGCGAGGATCCCATCGGCAACCTGGCCGCGGCGCTCGCCGCTCCCGAGGTGCTGGGCGGCGAAGATGATGCACGCCTGACGCGCGCCGTCTTCGAGACCACCCTGCACGCCAGCCGTCTCGGCCTCCTCGAATGCGTCCGCCAGTCGCGCGCCGACTGCAACGTCCTGGTCCTGGTCGACCAGTTCGAGGAGATCTTCCGCTACAAGCGCAGCCGGCGAGCCGGCGGTGCCGACGAAGCGGCGGCCTTCGTCAAGCTCCTCCTGGCGGCGCGCGAGAGCGAGCTGCCGGTCTACATCGCCATCACCATGCGCTCCGACTTCATCGGCGACTGCATGGAGTTCGGCACGCTGCCGGAAGTGGTCAACGAGGGGATCTACCTCGTGCCGCGAATGACGCGGGAGGAGCTGCGCTCGGCGATCACGGGCCCGGTGGCGGTCGGAGGAGCGACCATCGCACCGCGCCTGGTGTCGCGGCTCCTGAACGACGTCGGCGACGACCCCGACCAGCTCCCGATCCTGCAGCACGCGCTGATGCGGACGTGGGAGCGCTGGCAGGCCGGCCACGAGCCCGGCGAGCCGCTCGACCTCCGCCACTACGAGGACATCGGCACGATGCACGAGGCGCTGTCGCGGCACGCCGAGGAGGCCTTCGGCGAGCTCGATGCCGCCGGACAGCTGATCGCCGAGAAGATGTTCAAGGCGCTGACCGACAAGGCCTCCGATCCGCGCGGCGTGCGGCGTCCGGCGCCGGTCGGCGAGATCTGCGCGGTGGCGCATGCCAGCCTCGCGGACGTCACGCGCGTGGCGGAGAGCTTCCGCAGGGCCGGCCGCTCCTTCCTGATGCCGCCCCCGGAGGTGGAGCTCAAGGAGAGCTCGATCCTGGACATCTCCCACGAGAGCCTCATGCGCATCTGGGAGCGGCTGTCGCGGTGGGCGGACGACGAGGCGCGCTCCGGCCAGCTCTACCTCGACCTGGCCCAGGCCGCGCAGCGGCACGAGCGGGGCTTGATCGCGCTGTGGCGCGATCCGGAGCTGCAGTTCGCGCTCAGCTGGCGCGAGAAGGAGCAGCCCACGCCGGAGTGGGCGGAGCGCTACGACCCGTCGTTCGCGCGGGCCATGGCCTTCCTCGACGCCAGCCGGGAGGAGCGCGACCGCAAGGCGCAGGAGCGCGAGGCGCGCCGCCGGCGGGCGTTGTGGCTGGCGCGCGCCGTCATCGCCGTGCTGTCGATCGGCTTCCTGGCCATGGTGGCCCTCGGCTATACCGCCCTGCAGCAGAAGAAGGCTGCGCAGCTCGCCGAGCGCGACGCGGAGGAGAAGCTCGAACAGTTGCTCGCCGCGCACAAGCGCGTGCAGGTGGAGAAAGCCCGCACCGAGGCGGAGAAACGGCAGGCCGACGCGGCGCGCGCCGTGGCCGACCGCGAGCGCGAACGGGCCGAAGAGCAGCGCCTTCGCGCGGAGACGCAGTCGCAGATCGCCGTGCAGCAGAGCGAGCGCGCCAACAGCGAGCGGCAGCGCGCGGAGAGCGAGCAGCAGAAGGCGCTGGCGAACGAGCGCGAGGCACACGCCAGGACGAAGGAAGCGGACCTCGCCCGCGGCGAGGCGGTGGCGCAGAAGGAGCAGGCTGAGGAGCAGCGCACGCGCGCACAGATCCTGCGCCGCCTCTCCGCCTCGCGCGCGCTGGCCCTGACCTCGCGTGAGGCGCGCAACGTCGACCTGCGCCTCGTGCTCGAGGCCTGGCGCCTGAACCACGAGAACGGCGGCGATCCCGACGATCCCGAGCTCTTCGCGGCCATGCACGCGGTCGGCGCGCGCCATCCGGCGAACACCGTCCAGAAGCTGCCGCAGAAGAACGGCGCGCTGTCGATCGCACTCTCCCCCGACGGCCGCACCATCTTCGCGGGCGACGAGAGCGGCCGGATCTCCCGTCACGATCTCGAGCGCAATCAGTGGCTCGCGCCGAAACCGGTCGCGCAGCTGGCCGGGCCCGTGCGCGCGCTGGCGCTGCGGAACAACCTCCTCGTCGCCGGCCTGGATGGCGGGAAGATCGCCGTCTGGGACCTCGGCAAGGCCGGCGCGCCGCCGCAGGAGCTCGCCGCCGGCAGGGCGGCGGTGACGTCCCTCGCCTTCCAGCCCACGGGATCGCTGCTCGCCGCCGGAAATCTCGACGGCAGCGTGACGCTGCTCGATCCGCTCCAGCCGAATGCGCCGGTGACGTTGCGTGCCGCGGACAGTAAGAACGGCGTCCGCGCCGTGGCCTGGAGCGCCGACGGCAGGAGCGTCGCGGCCGGTCAGCGTTCCGGGGCCTTGCTGTGGGAGGTCGCGAAGCCGGACGCGCAGCCGCGCGGCGCCTGCAACGGCGACGTGCGCAGTCTGGCCTTCAAGCCCGACGGCACGGCGCTGCTCTGCGGGAAAGCGGACGGCCGCATCGTCGGCTGGCCGCTGCGGCAGGGGCGGGAGCTCACCTTCTCCGGCCACACCGCCAGCGTCAACTCGCTCCGCTTCAGCCCGCGCGGCGATACCCTGGCCTCCGGCAGCTCCGACGGCACGATCCGTCTGTGGCACATCGACCGGCCGGAGGCGCTTCCCACCGTCATCCCCCGCCAGGAGGGATGGGTCTGGGCCGTGGCGTGGAACGCCGACGGCAGCCGCGTGATCTCCGGCGGCAAAGAGCCGTCGATCCGCATCTCCTCGGCGCGCACGGACGTCCTGGCCGCCGACCTTTGCCGCACCAACGTCCCTCCGATCGCCGCAGAAACCTGGAGCCGCTACACCGATGAACCGTACCGCGAGACGAGCCCCTGCGCCGACCCGAGGCTGGGGTTGAAATGAAAAACGTGTCCCTCGAGCCCGGACCCGCTTCGCTGAATGTTGTCGGTGGCCGGTTCTCTGCGCTGCAGCGCGAAGAGGCGCAGACAACCGACAACCGACAACCGACAACATCGGCCCACCTGGTCGCGGTCTGCTTTGTCGTCGCGGTCCTCATCCTGTTTTTCCCGCACCTCGTGCAGGCGCAGAGCGCGTGCCCCGAGGCCCTGGCCGAAGCGCAGAAGTCCTACGACAGCGGCGACTTCGCGCAGGCGGTGAGCCTTCTCCGCGACCGCTGCCGCGGGAAGCTCTCGCGCACCGTGGCCGTGCAGGTGCAGTCGCTGCTGGCCCGGGCGCTGATGTACGACGAGCGGCCGGACGAAGCGCGGAAAGAGATTTCCCGGCTGCTCCGCCTGGAGCCGGGCTTCGACGACGACGCCGGCTCCGCGCGCTTCGGCGCGCTGATCGCCGAGGTGCGCCGGGAGGAACAGACCACCCAGGTCACCTCCGTGTCGAAGACCAGCGAGAGCGTGCGCGAGGCGCCGGCCACGGTGGTCATCGTCACCGGCGAGGAGATCGCGCGCCGCGGCTATCTCGACCTCGAGCAGCTCCTGCATAACCTCCCCGGCTTCGACCTCAACCGCACCAACGGCGACATCTACTCGCATGTTTACCAGCGCGGCTACTACGACGAATTCAACAGCCGGCTCCTGCTACTGGTGGACGGCGTCGAGCAGAACGACCTGACCCAGGGGACGCAATACCTGTCGCGGCAATACCCGCTCACGAACATCGACCGGGTGGAGATCGTCTACGGCCCGGCCTCGACGATGTACGGCGCGAACGCGTACACCGGCGTGATCAGCGTCATCACTAAGGACGCCGCCGCGCTCGTCGGGGAGAATCAACGCTTCGGCCTGGCCGGCCACGCCACCGCCGGCGGCTACGGCAGTGGCGCCGTCGACCTGACCGCGGCCGGCAGCAATGGCGGCGGCACGGTCTCCTGGTCGGTGGCGGGGCGCTACCAGCAAGGCAAAGAGCGCGACCTCTCGGCCTTCGACAGCTGGGATTACACGTACCGCAATCTGAACTACGCGGCGCTGCCGACGCTGAGCGGCGTCAATGCCGCGGGGATCGCGATGGCCCGGCAGCTCGATCGCGACCTCATCGAGCAGCACGGCCTCGGGTTCAACGACCGGGCGAAGAACTGGGGCGTCAACGCCAAAGTCCAGGTCTCCAATCTGACGTTCGGCCTGCAGTCGTGGCGCAGCGAGGAGGGGGTGGCTTCCGGCTACGGCGCGAGCCTGTTCGGCGGCAGCAGCACCTACACGCCGGAACAGACCGCGCTCTATCTCCGCTATTCGCTCCGGCTGGCGACGGGCACGCTGAACGTCTTCACGCGCTATCTGCAATCGAGCATCGAGCAGGAGTCGTCGGCGTTCGATGCCATGGCCCTCTACGCGAACGGCATCCTTACCTCGCGCGACCTCTTTCCCCGGACGTGCGGCGCGGCGGTCTGCCCGCCCACTCCGGCCATCCTCTTCCGCATCAACGGCCGGGCTCTTTCGACGCAGGCCCGCGGCGAGGTGAGCATGGCCTGGCAGCCGACAGAGACGCTGAGCGGAGTGACCGGCGTCGAATTCGCGAAAAGCACGATCCAGAGCCAGTACGACCAGTTCGTCAACGGCGAGCCCGCCATCATTTCCGCGCACAACTACCACACCGATCTGGCGCTGTGGGGACAGGGCTCCTGGAAGCCGCTGCCGTCGCTTCGCTTCATCGCCGCGGGACGCCTCAGCCACAATGAATTGAACAACAGCGCCCGGAGCGAGATCTCCGGCTTCGGCTCTCTCTTCACGCCGCGGGTTGGAGTGGTCTATACGCCGGGACGCCGGCAGTTCGTCCTGAAGGCGATTTACTCGGAAGCGTTCAAGGATCCGACGGACACGGAGAAATTCGGCGGCTATGTCCTCCCCCGCGCGGTGTGGCAGTCGGCTCTCAATTTCGACCTGCGTCCGGAACGCGTGCGCAATGCCGAGGTGAGCGCGGGATGGGAGCCGAATGAGCGCACGGCCGTGCAGCTCTCCGCATACGAGGCGCGTTACCGCGGCGTGATCGCCATTACGCAGCTCCCCGCCTCGAGCAGCTGTCCCGCTCCGTGCCTGCGGAACCAGAACCGGGACGAGATTCACGTTCGCGGCCTGGAGGCGACGGCACGCCACAGGATCGCCGCCGCGGAGCTCTGGGCGAATTACACGCACGTGCAGCCGGTGCAGCACATCCCTTCCGTGGGGGCGGTGAGGGTCCCGAACATCGCCACGAATCAGGTCAACGCCGGCGCCGACGTCGACTGGCGACGGCTGACGGCGGCCGTCCGCGCGCATTACTCCGGCGTCCGCAGGATCGGCCGCGGCACGGCCTTCCTCAGCTTTCCCGACTACCTCGGCAACGAGGTGGAGGCGTATTCGACCACCGCGCTCGCGCTGACGTACCGCGACGTGCTGCCGAAAGTGGCCATTCAGGTTGCCGTCGACAACGTCTTCGACGAACAGTACTGGGCGGTCGGCTCCGAGACGCTGCCGAGCGTGCTGCAGAACGGCAGGACGGCCAGCGTGCGGGTCATTTATGGCGTGAAGTAAAAATGGCTTTATACTGAGCGTTCAGCAATTCATCCAAACAATCGGGTCCCACTCATGAGCATGCGCACTCGTGTTCTCTTGCGCGCCGTCGTGTTGTCGGCGCTGGCCACGGCTTCCTCCGTCGCATTCGGGGCGACGGTGACCTGGGACTACGGTGCCGGCCCCGGCCCCTTCAAGTACTTCTGGAGCTTCCCCGACAACTGGAGCAACAACGCGCTGCCCACCCCCAGCGATGACGTGATCATCACCACCGCCGGCGGTGTCGAGGTCGAGCTCGACATGGATGTGACTGTCAACAGCATCACGATCCAGAGTGGCGCGAAACTCTGGATCGGGCCAAACAAGGTTCTCACCGTGAACAACGCGAGCACCATCGACCCGACAGGCGTGCTGAAATTTCACGATCCATCCACTTACACCGGCGCCGGGAACCTGACTGTCAACGGAGGCATCCAGATTTTCGGCGGCACGCTCGGCGGCACCGGAACGCTGATCATCAACAGTGGCGCTTTCGTGAGTGTCTTTGCCGCCAACAACTCCTCGACCATCTCCCGCACCACGACCAATGCCGGCGCGCTCGTTTTCGAGCACATAGCCAGCAAGAGCCACTTCACCTTCAACGCCCCCTCGCTCACCAACACCGGCATCATCGACATCAAGGCCGACTACAACATCAACCCCGGCCTGGGCTCGCCCATCTGGAACAACAACAGCGGCGGCGTGATCCAGAAGAGTGTCCTCAGCGGCGTCACGGCGATCAACTTCCCAGTCAACAATGCCGCCGGGGCCACGATCCAGGCACAAACCGGCCACCTCTACCTCAATGGCGGCGGCATGGTCAGCGGCGCCTACTCGATCGATGCCGACAGCGAGCTCCGCCTCGGCCCCGCCCCAAACACGTTCACCATGAGCGGCGCGCCGACGGTCAACGGCGTCGGTAAGCTGCGCATCGTCGGGGCGACGCTCGATGTCGGCGCCGGCGTCGACGTCACCGTTCCCAACCTCGCCATCGATTCCGGGACGATCGCCGGACCCGGCGCCGTGCGCGTGAACGGTAAATTCACCTGGTCCGGCGGCAAGATTACCGGCAGCGGGCCGAGGGTGCTGAACAGCACGTCCGAGCCAACGATTCATTGTGACCCCGCCAACTGCGTGCTCGACGGCGCCACGCTCCAGCTTCAGGCCTCGGGCACGTACAGCGCCTCGAACAACACGCTGATCTTGTCCAACGGCGCCAACCTGCTCCTCGACCCCGGCAAGACTCTCAACGTCGACAGTGACGGCGACTTCTTGAACGGTGGCGGCGCCGCCAGCTCGATCGTCGTGGGCGGCACCATCCACAAAACAGTCACGTCCGGCCCGAGCGTTGTCGGCGTACCGGTGACGCTGTCGGGAGCCCTGGACGTCGACACCGGAACGCTGCAGTTCGCCGGCGGCGTCAGCGTCAATACCGGCGCAACCCTCGATCTCGCCGCGGCAACCACGCTCGAAGTCACCGGCGGCGAATTTCTCTTCAACTCCGGCCCGGTCTCGGTTCCGGGGAACGGCGACTTCAAGGTCAGCGCCGGGACGCTGCGCGTTCCGGCCGGCGTCACCGTCACCATGCCCAACGTGACGCTGCAGGGAAGCGGCGTCGTCGACGGCGGCGGCACGCTGGTCCTCTCCGGCACGAGCACCTGGGCGGGCGGCACGCTGAACGGCGGCCTGCAGAACGCCGGCACGCTGAACGTGAGCGGCAGCGTGACCGGCTCCGGCAGCATCGCCAACACCGGCACGCTGAACGCCCTCGGGAACCTCACCATCGCCACGGCGCTCGACAACAGCGGCCAGCTCGCCACCAGCAACACGCTGTCCCTGGCCGGCAGCGGCACGCACACCGGCTCCTTCACCGTCGCGGCACCCGGCGTCCTCTCCTTCTCGTCCGGCACGCACTCCGTGACCGGCGGCGGCTCGATCGGCGGCACGGGCACGCTGACCTTCAGCGGCGCCGCGGCCACCGTGGGCGTTCCGGTCAACGTCGGCGCGCTGAACGTCAGCGCCGGCGCGGCCGCGCTCAACGCCAACAGCGCCGCCGGCACCTTCACCATGACCGGCGGCACGCTGGCCGGCAATGGCGACGTCACCGTCACCGGGCCGTCGACGTGGAATGGCGGCACGCTGGCCGGCACCGGAACGTTCACGGTCGACAGCGGCGCCACGGTCACGATGCCCGGCACCGACGCCGTCACCCTGGCCCGTCCGCTGCTGAATCGCGGGACCATCGACTTCGCCGCGACGTCGAACGGCATGCTCATCGACGGCGTCGCGGTCGGCAACGACGGCACGGTCAACATCCTGTCGTCGCAGGGGATCACCGCCACCGCCGGGACGCCCCCCTTCGCCAATCTCGGGACGCTGAGGAAGACCGGCGACTCGGGCGCCATGCGGTTCGACGTGCCGCTCTCGAACGGCGGTCTGGTGCAGATCGAGACTGGCACGATGGAATTCGTGCAGTCCTATGCGCAGAGCGCCGGCACGACCACCGTCCTTTCCGGCGCGACGCTGAAGACCGCCACGCTCGCGCTCGACGGCGGCTCGCTCACCGGCAACGGCACGGTCGCGGGGACGGTCACCAGCCACGCCACCGTCTCGCCCGGCGCCTCGCCGGGCACGCTGACTATCAGCGGCGACTACGTGCAGGCGTCCGACGGCATGCTCCAGATCGAGCTCGGCGGCACCACGCAGTACGACCGCCTTCTCGTCGGCGGCAGCGTCACCCTCGACGGTACGCTCGACGTCACGACCACCAGCGGCTTCGCCCCCGCGGCGGGAAATGCGTTTCAGATCATGACCTTCGGCTCCCGGGTCGATCAGTCGACGTTCGCCGTCATGAACGGGCTGACCGGCTCCGGCGCCACGCTCGCGCCGGCGTTCAGCGCGACCGGTCTGCAGTTGCTGGCCAACCGGATCCCGGTGGCCGACGTCGGGGTCGCGGTGACCGGTCCCGCGTCCACGCTGGCCGGCACGCAGGTGATCTACACCGTCACGGTCTCGAACCACGGGCCGGATTCGGCCACCAACGTGGCCGTGACCGCAACGGCATCGCCCGGACTGACGTTCAGCGGAAACAGCGGCGCGTGCGCGGGGAGCTTCCCCTGCACCATTGCCACGCTGAGCCCCGGACAGTCCGCGACGATCCATACCGCATGGGACATCGCCCCCTCCGCGACCGGCGCGGTGCAGTTGACCGTAAAGGCCAGCGCGGCGGCGGACGCGAATCCGTCGAACGACAGCGCCTCCGCGAGCACGAGCATCGGCAACTGCCCGGCCATCATCATCGTCGCACCGGACGAGATGACCTCCGGTGCGACCGCCGAGGCTACCGCGACGCTCTTCGACGGCGCGGCGTACAGCTGGTCGATCGTCAACGGCACCATCGACAGCGGCAACGGTACGCCCGGCATTACCTTCACCGCCGGCGAGACCGGCACGACCATCCTGACGGTGCACGTCACCGGCGGCGGCTGCACGCTCGGCGCGACTTTCGAGGTGACGGTCGAGCCTCGCCGGACCTGCATCGGAACCGCGACGCCGACGGCGCCGGCGGACGGCACCGAGATCGCGGACGCCGCCGTCACCTTCGCCTGGAACGCCGTCGACGTCGCCAGCGGCTACCGTCTCTGGCTGCAGCAGGGCGATGCCCCGCCCGTGTCCCTCGGCACGACGCTCGAGCCGTCGCGGACCAGGATCATTCCGCCCGGCACCTACCGGTGGTCCGTCGAGACGTTGTTCGACGGCTGCGCGTCGCGCGAGTCGGAGCAGCGGGCCGTGACCATCCTCGAGGCGCAGGACTGCGCCAGCCGCGAAGCGCCCCAGTTGAGCGCGCCGGCGAACGAGACCCCGGTGGCGAACGCGGAGGTCGCCTTCCGCTGGAACGCTGTCCCCCAGGCCCTCGAATACGAGTTGTGGCTCGCGCCGGCGGGCGGCGTGCCGACGCTGATTCACACCACCGCCGACACGGCGCATGCCGCGGTCGTGCCGCCGGGACGCCTGGAGTGGTACGTGCGCGCGCTCTTCTCCGGCTGCGCCGCAACCGAGTCCGCCCATCGAGCCTTCAGCTACACGCCGCCGCGCGACTGCACCCACGAGCGGCCACTGCTCATCGCGCCGGTGGAAGGAGAGCGGCTCACGTCGCCCGTGTCGTTCGAGTGGACCGGCGTGTCCGGCTCGACGTCGTACGAGCTCTACGTCGATGGGGAACTGGCAGCGACCACGACCTCCCCGCGGGCTTCCGAACTTCCCGTGCCGCTGGGCGAGCGGCGCTGGCAGGTCCGCGCGCGCCTCGGCGAAGGTTGCGGCGCGGTCGACTCCGCGGAGAGCCGCCTGGTGGTCATTGCGCCGTCCCCCGCCTGCGCACCGCTCGAGGCCCCAGTCCTCAGCGCGCCGGCGCAGATCTCCTCCGGCACCGCCGGCCGGATCCAGTGGGCCTTCGTCGCCGGCGCCACGGCTTACATCGTCGAGATCTCCGCCGATCCGCGGTTCCCGCGGGAGTCGACGAGCACCGACATCGTCACCACGCGGCAACTGCCGTTCACCTTCACGAACCCCGGTGGCGCACCAATGGAGCGCTACGTGCGCGTACACGCGATCGACACGGACTGCATTCAGCCGGGGAGAGGAGCGTTCTCGCCGGTGGCGACGTTGTCCGTCCTGCCGCGCGCCGCGAGCGAGGGCGTGGCGCTGCTGACCGATCCGGCCGACGTCCCGTACACGCTGGGCATCGCCGCGGAGCGCGCGGGGCAGAGCTTCACCGCGACGCCCACGGTTCCGTGGATCTCGGTCACGCCGGCCAGCGGCATCGTGCCGCCCGGGGGGCAGACCCTGCGCGCGGTCGCGCACACCAAGGGGCTGCCGCCCGGCACGAGCACGGGCGGCGTCGAGATCACCACGAACGCGGCGGGCGTCGGCTTGAGGGCCATCGGCCCCTCCCCCATCACCGGCACGGTGCCGCTCCCGCTCAACAACATCCCGGGCGTCACCACCGCCCCCAAGAGCACCCCGCCACCCGACGCGCTGATCATCCCCGCCGTCGCCAGCGTGACCAATTTCATCGTCCGCTACCACTCGGACATCTGCGTCACCAACACGTCGGCCCAGGTGATGAAGTACGAGATCGACTTCGTGCCGAGCGGGCCCGCGGGCATGAGCCAGGGGCAGAAGACGAACGTCTCGCTCGAGCCGGGCGCCACGATGGCCATCAACGACATCGTGGCCACGTGGTTCGGCGGGCGGACGTCGACCGGCACGCTGGAGATCCGTCCCGTGACCGAGAGCGATACGTCGATCTCGAGCGCCACCGGCGTCGGGCTGGCGAACCGGACGACCTTCGCCTCGTCGCGCACGTTCAGCACCACGGCCGAGGGAGGGACGTACGGGCAGTACATCCCGGCCGTGCCGTACGCCAACTTCATCGCCAGAGGGAGCACCCTCTCCCTGCAGCACGTTGCACAGTCGGACAGGTACCGCACGAACCTCGGCCTGGTCGAGGGCTCCGGCGAGAAGGTCTCACTCGAGGTGCGCATCTTCGACGCGGCGGGCACGAAGCGGGCGGCCTTCCCGGTCGATCTGAACGGCGGAGAGCGCGCGCAGCTGAACGCCGTGCTCGCGGAGCACGGCCTGACCCTCGACGACGGCCGCATCGAGGTGGAGGTGACGTCCGGCGCCGGCAAGGTGACGGCGTACGCATCGGTCCTCGACAACGCCACCAACGACCCGCAGCTCGTGCCGCCGGTGACCCTCGACCGCGCGGGACACCGCAAATGGGTCGTGCCCGGTGTGGCCGATCTCGTCAGCGGCTCCGGTCACTGGCAGACGGACGTGCGGATCTTCAACGCCGGCACGGAGGCTGCCGATCTGACCCTCGCGTTCCATTCGATGAACGGCGGTCCGGCCACGACGCGGACGATCGCGCTGGCCGCGGGGGAAGTGCGGCAGTTCGACCGCGTGCTCTCGTTCTTCGGCATCTCCGGGGACGCCGGCGCGCTGCACGTGTCGAGCGCCGCCCCGGCGCAGGTGGTCGCCACCGCACGCACGTACCGGCAGACCGACGACGGAGCGTATGGACAATTCATCGCCGCGGTCACGCCCGAAGAGGCGGCGGCGGTCGGCTCACGCCCGCTGCAGATCCTGCAGATGGAGGAGTCGCCGCGCTTCAAATCGAACATCGGCTTCGCCGAGGTGAACGGGAAACCGGTGACGCTCGAGGTGGCCGTCTTCCAGCCCAACTCCAACGACCCGGCCATGCTGGAGGTGAACCTCGAGCCGAACGAGTTCCGCCAACTGAGCTCCCTCCTCGCCTCCCTCGGCCTGGGCGAGATGTACAACACCCGCATCAGCGTACGCGCCATCGCCGGCGAAGGCCGCGCCCTGGCCTACGGTTCCCTGATCGACCACAAGACGGGCGACCCGACATACATCCCGGGGCAATGAGGAGGGATTCGTTCTTTGACACGGCCGGCGGCCGTGCCGCCTGGCGTCCCCAACGGGATTCGAACCCGTGTTGTCGCCGTGAAAGGGCGATGTCCTAGGCCTCTAGACGATGGGGACGTGCTCGGTCGAAACGTTCCGCGCGCGTGGTGAGCCCGGTAGGGATCGAACCTACGACCAATTGGTTAAAAGCCAACTGCTCTACCACTGAGCTACGGGCCCGCGGCAACGGGTGGTCACGATACGGACCGCATCCGGTCCTGTCAACCACGGCCGAGGGGAACGCAACGGGAGTGCTCGTTATTCTGGAGTGCGGCAGCGCCAGCTGCCGCTTTCCATGCGGAGGCGCCAGCCTCCGCCCGCCCGCGGCAGCTGCGGCTGCCGCATAGAAAGCGGCAGCTGGCGCTGCCGCACTCCAGATCAGGGCCGCAGGTAGCGGCCGTCTTCGCGCTGGCGGAAGATCTCGCGGGTCTTCGAGTCGACGCGCCAGCGGCCGAGGAGGCGGGAGGCGCCGCCGCCGGCACAGGAGTGCCAGACCTCGAGGTTGTAGCCGACGTTGCGGTAGCCGCGGTTCTCCACGCGCACGCACTCGCTCGCGACGGGGTAATAGCGCGTCGAGCGGACGTAGTTGCGCAGCGTGGCCTCCGCTTCCTCGCCGCTGATCTCGCCGGTCCGGTCGGGACGCGGCACCACTCGCACCGGGGCCGGCTGCTGCGGCTGCGGACGCGGCTGCTCGACGACCACCGGCGGACGCTGCGCCGGCGGGCGCTGCACCGGGGGCGCGGGGCGGGTGGTGGTCGTGGCGGGCGTGGTAGTCGTGGCGGGCGGAGGCGTGGTCGCCGTATTCGGCGCGGGCGCCGCCATCGGCGGCTCCTGCGTGGTGGTGGTGGCGATCTCGAACGAATCGTCGGCCTCGCCGGGCGGCACTTCGATCAGCGTTGCCGACTGCGGCGGATCGGGCGCCTCGGCGATCGTCTCCGTCGCCGGCGCGGCCGGCCGCGGTTTCGCCTCCTCGCGTCCGAACGGCAGGCCCGCCAGGACCAGCCAGGCGACGAGGACGAGTCCCACGACGACCGCGGGAGCGATCCACCAGCGTGAAGACGTCCCCTCCTTGGCCATGGGACGGGCTGAAGCCCGTCCTACGTTCGGCGCGGGCGGCGCCAGCGCCACCGGCGTCCCGCACTTCGAACAGAACTGCGCGTCCGCTGGGAGCGCCGCGCCGCACTTTCTGCAGAAACCCATGTGGAAAGTACTGGCGAAATCCGTGCCCCCCTTGACAATCTACTACATCCGTCGTAGATTCTACTACGCGATGCGTATTCAACTCACGAAGTTCGAGCTCGAGATCATGGATGTCCTCTGGCGCCTCGAAGAGGCCTCGGTCCGCGAGGTGATGGACTCGCTCTCGGAGACGAAGCGTCCCGCCTACACGACCGTGCAGACCATCATCCAGCGCCTCGAACAGAAAGGCGCCGTCCGCCGCACGCGCAAGATCGGCAACGCGCTCATGTTCGAGCCCGCCGTCACCCGCACGTCCGCCTACCGCCGCGTCATCGACGAACTGCTCAGCCTCTTCGGCGGCTCGGCGCAGCCGGTCGTGGCGCACCTCCTCGAGAGCGGCAAGCTCACCCTCGAAGACCTCAAGGCGCTCGAAGAAGCCGAGGGAGCGAAGAAGAAGGGAACGAAATCGTGATCGGCGACATCGTCACGCACGTGCTCGTCTCCAGCACCATTCTCGCGATGGCCATGCTCGCGGCGACGTGGATCCGTCCGCTGACCGCGCGCACGCGCCACGCCATGCTCGTGGCGGGACTGCTCGCGCTGGCCCTTCCCGCGCCGCTCCTCACCAATCTGCTCGAGCGGAACGACCTCGCCCCGCTGCCGGTGATGACCAATGTGGTGACGGGCTTCAGCCCGGCGCTGGCCGCGGTTCCGAAGCCTTCCCGAGACGGGCTGAAGCCCGTCACCACATTGTGGGCCGCGATCGCGGCGATCCTCCTGATCCGCTGGTGGATCGTCACGCGGCGGCTCGTGCACACCGCCATGCGCGCGGCCACCGCGCCGCCGGCGCGCACGGTGCGCGCCCTCGAGGCGGCCCGCCGCCGCCTCGGCATCCCGCACAGCATCGACCTCATTGCTTCCCCGACGTGCGAGGCACCGGCCGTGGTCCGCGTGCTTCGCCCGATGATCATCCTCCCCGCGGACGGCTGCGAGTCCCTCGACGACGAGGAGCTGGAGTCGCTGCTCTGCCACGAGTGCGCACACGTGGCACGGCGCGACAACCTGCTCGGCGTCTTCGAGGCCGTGGCCTGTTCGCTGTTCTGGTTCAACCCGCTCGTCTGGCTCGCCCACCGCAGGATCGCCGCCGCTCGTGAAGCGGCATGCGACGAGCGCGTGGCGGACGCCGCGCTGCCCGCCGAAACGTATGTCGGCGCGCTCGCGAAGATCTGCCGCACCCTCCTCGCGCCGCGCGTCCCCGCGGTGTCGTGCATGGCCAGCGCGCACATCAAAGAAAGGATTCAACATCTCATGAGCTACGACTCTCTCCGGAAATCCGCGTTGCCTCACGCATTCATCGTCGCCGTGGCCGTGGCCGGCGTCTTCACCGGCGTCGCCGCGGCCGGCGCGCTCACGGCCCAGCCGACGGTGGTCGAGGCGGGCCGGTACACCCTCAACTACTCCATGAACAAACGCGCCGACGGGCAGCTCGACGTGCGCGTGCAGATCGTCGACAGCCAGACGAAGGAAGCCGTGGCGGCGCCTGCCGTCGTGGCCACGAAGCCGGGCAGCCGCGGCACCGTGCGCGTCGGTCATTCGAAGGACGGCGACGAGCGCGAGTTCCTGGTCACCATCGAGCCGAACGCCGACAGCAGCGGCGAGATCACGCTCCTGGTCACGCACAACGGCCGCGAGATCCAGAACACGAGCGTGCACTTCCCCGCGCCCGGCGCGTACGTCGCGCAGCAGTGGAACGGCAAGCCGATCAGCCTGAACCTCGCCAACGCCGACATTCGCGACGTGATGCGCGTCTTCGGCCAGCTCACCAGCATCGACATCACCGTCGCGCCCGACGTGCACGGGTCGGTGAACGTGAACATCACCGACATGCCGTGGGACCAGGCCTTCGACCAGATCGTCCGCGAGAACGGCTACGCCTACCGCACCAACGCCGGCAAGATCGAGGTCTTCAAGCCGTAATACGATGCGGCGCGATGAACGACGCCGCTGAACGTTACGTGAAGCTCGTCCTGTCCATGGGCGAGCACGACGCCGATTACGTCGATGCCTACTACGGTCCGGCCGCGTGGCGCGAAGAAGTGCGCTCCACGCGGCCGACGCTTTCCTTCATCCACGAAGCGGCGGTCCGCCTGCACGACGAGCTGGCCGGCATGGCCACGCCGGTCGACCCGATGGAGTCGCTGCGGCTCGATTACCTCCGCCGCCAGACCGCCGCGCTGATCGCGCGCGCGGAGATGCTCGGCGGGAAGCGCATGCGCTTCGACGAGGAGTCGAAGGCACTCTACGACGCGGTCGCGCCGACGCACGGCGAGGAGTACTTCCAGCGCCTGAACGGGGCCATCGACACGGAGCTGCCGGGTGAGGGCGCGCTGGTCAATCGCGTGGAAGCGTTCCGCATGCAGTTCGTCATTCCGCGGGAGAAGCTCGACGCGGTCTTCGGCGCGGCCATCGATCTCTGCCGCATCAAGACCGCCGAGCACATGGGGCTGCCGGTCGGCGAGACGTTCACGGTCGAGTATGTGAACGGCAAGTCGTGGAGCGGCTACAACTGGTACCAGGGCGGCTTCCGGTCGCTGATCCAGGTGAACACCGACCTGCCGATCTTCATCGACCGGGCCATCGACCTGGCCTGTCACGAGGGATATCCGGGACACCACGTCTACAACTCGCTGCTGGAGAAGACGCTCGTGCGCGACCGCGGCTGGGTGGAGCTCTCGGTGTACGCGCTCTTCTCCGCGCAGTCTTTGATCGCGGAAGGGAGTGCGAATTACGGGATCGACGTGGCCTTTCCGGCCGAGGAGCGCGTGGAGATGGAGCGCGAGCGCCTCTTCCCCATCGCCGGGCTCGACCCGTCGCGCGCCGCGCAGTACTACCGGGTGCACGAGCTGGTGGCCCGCACGGGCTACGCGGGCAACGAGGCGGCGCGGCGCTATCTCGATGGCGAGATCTCCGCCTCCGAGGCCGCGGAGTGGCTGACCGCGTACGCGCTGATGGCGCCGGCGCGCGCCGCGCAGCGGGTGAAGTTCTTCGACCAGTACCGCAGCTACGTCATCAACTACAACCTCGGCAAGGACCTCGTCCGCCAGTACGTGGAGTCGCGCGCCGCGGGAGACGCGGAGAAGCGCTGGGACGTGTTCGCGGAGCTGCTGTCGTCGCCGCGTTTGCCGTCATCGTTATATGGAGTGCGGTAGCGCCAGCTGCCGCAGAGCCGCGGCGATGGCGACCGCGGCGGCAATACGCCGAAGCGCTTTCGACGTTCCCTTTGCTACCCCCATGAAATCCCCCGATTCGGGGTGATCCGCGTCACCGGAGGCCCCCGGCACGCGGATCTACTTTGACCGCTCCCGCAAACGGCAACAACGACGGAGGTCCTTTTGGCGTACGTGCATCGTTACGACGTGGCAATTCTCGGCTCGGGCATCGGCGGCTCGATGCTCGCGTGCATCCTCGCCAAACACGGCATCTCCACGCTGCTGATCGAAGAGCTCACCCATCCCCGCTTCGCCATCGGCGAGTCGCTCATCCCGGAGACGGGCGTGCGCCTGCGCATCCTCGCGGAAAAGTACGGCGTCCCGGAGATCGGCTGGCTGGGCAGCTTCCACGCGCTGCGCGACAACATCAGCACCGCATGCGGCGTGAAGCGCTCCTTCGGCTTCATGTATCACCGCGAGGGGGAAAAGCATCGCCCCGAGGAGACCAATCAGCTCCCGACGCTGACGCCGCCGTTCGGGCCCGACTCGCACCTCTTCCGCCAGGACACCGACGCCTATCTCGCCTCGATGGCCGTGCAGTACGGCGCGCACCTGCGCCAGCAGACGAAGGTGGCCAGCGTGGAACTGGGCGAGGACGAGATCCGCATCAACGTCGCCGGCGGCGAGCAGATCCGCGCGGCGTTCCTCGTCGACGCGGGCGGCATGCGCTCGCACGTCTCGACGCAGCTCAACCTCCGCGATCCCGAGCCGCGCTTCCGCACCGACACGCGCGCGCTCTACAACCACTTCGTGGGCATGAAGCCGGCCGACCTGCTGCTCGATGGAAAAAAGGTCACCCCCTCCCCGCTCGCGCACAGCACGATGCATCACGTCTTCGACGGCGGCTGGGTGTGGGTCATCCCGTTCAACAACCACCGGGAATCGACGAACCCGCTGACCAGCGTCGGTATGATGCTCGACCGCCGCAAGTACCCGACGCCGCAGGGGACGCCGGAGGAAGAGTTCCGCTCGACGATCGCGCGCTTCCCGTCCATCCAGCGCCACCTCGCCGGCGCCACCGCGGTGCGGCCGTGGGTCGGTACGGGCCGCATCCAGTATTCGCAGAAGACGCTGCTGGCGAACCGCGTCATCCAGCTCCCCCACGCCGCTCATTTCGTCGATCCGCTCTTCTCCAGCGGCCTCTCCGTGCTCACCGTGGCCGTCGACCTCATGGCCGAGTCGATGCTGCAGGCATTCGAGGACGACGACTTCGCCATCGAGCGCTTCCGCCGCATCGACGACGTGGTGAACGGCGCCATGGATCACTTCGATCACGTCGTCACGACGTCCCTCGACTCGTTCGCGAGCTACGACCTCTGGAACGCCTGGAACCGCAACTGGGTGATGGGGAACTTCCTCGGCACGTTCGGTCCATTCGCGAATCTGATCAGGTTTCTCGGCTCGGGCGACCGCACCTTCCTCGACAGAACGACCGCGCCCGGACGCCTCGGCGTGTTGAGCAGTCACCTCCCGGAGGTGAAGACGGCCATGATGGCGTCGGCCGACGACATCGCCGAGGCCGTGTCGGGACGCATCACCCACAAGGAGGCGAACGAGCGCATCTTCGCCCGCCTCGGCGCACTGAAGTTCCTCCCGCCGTACATGGGCTTCGGCAAGCCGGAGCAGCACGCACCGGCGACGTTCACGCTGCCGATGGGGGCGCGCCACGTGATGTGGTACCGCTTCCAGGGCGACAAAAAGTGGCGCGACTACGCGACCTTCAGCCTGCTCACCTACGCGGGGCAGGTGGCGCGCTTCGCGTGGAGTCACACCGGCGACGCACTCGGACGGGCCGGCCGCGCTCTGCGCGACGTCTTCTTCGCCGCGAACAGCGAGTGGAAGCAGATGCCGCACGCCATGCGCGCGCACGGCGACCTGCACACGCCGCTCGATGAGTACGAGGCCGCGGCGCTCGAAACGGTGGAGCAGGCATGAGCGCGCTGCCTCAGGTCGAAATGGATGATGTCTCGGGCATCTTCCACGATCTCCCCCGCGAGCACGGCTTCGAGCCGCTGCGCGTGGAAGGACGTCTGCCGGAGTCGCTGCAGGGTACGCTGTACCGCTGCGGCCCCGCAAAGTTCTCGATCGGCGGCGAGCCGTACCGGCACTGGTTCGACGCCGACGGCGCCGTCGCCGCGGTGCGCATCGAGAACGGCCGCGCCGAAGGCGCCGTGCGGACCGTCGAAACGCGCTGGCTGCGCAAGGAGCAGCGCGCGAACCGGCAGCTCTACCGCTCTTACGCGCAGCTCGGACGCGGCTGGCGCCGCTGGCTCACGCTGCCGAAGAATCCCGCCAACATCTCCGTCCTCCCGCATGGCGACAAAGTGCTCGCACTGTGGGAAGCGGGCCGCCCCATCGCCCTCGACGCCGCCACGCTCGAGACGAAGGGCGAGATGAAGCTGGCCGGCCCGACTTTCTCCGCGCATCCGCACCGCGTCGGCGGCACGACGTACAACTTCGGCGTGCACTACGGCCCCAAGTTCTCGGTCGATCTCTACGCGAACTTCAAAAACATCGGGAACATCCCGCTGCCGCGCCCGACCATCATCCACGACTTCATCGCCACGCCGCGGCACCTCGTCTTCTTCTGCCCGCCGGTACGGCTGCGCCTCGCGCGCCTGCTGGCCGGCATCGGCAGCTTCGACGAGAACCTGGCCTGGGAGCCGGAGCACGGGACGGAAGTGATCGTCGTCCCGCTGGCGTCGCCGGAGAAGCCGGTGCGCTTCACGGTGCCGCCGTTCTTCCAGTGGCATCTCGTCAACGCGTGGGAAGAAGACAACAAGTTGACTGTCGACTTCATCCCCTACGACGACTTCACCACCAACGCCTGGTTCGGCCGCGCGCCGTATGACGCGCCGTCGCCGCCTCCCGCGTCGCGTTACGCGCGGGCGCATCTCGACCTGAAGAGCAGGCGCATGGACGTCGAAGTGTTGTCGGAGACGTCGTGGGAGTTTCCCGCGATTCATCCCGATGATGCAGGGCGCAGGCATGAGCACACGTGGATGCTCGACATGTCCGGCGGCCTGCCGCCGTCGCTCTGCCGCTTCGACGGGAAAACGCGCCGCGAAGTCCCGCTCGGCGGCTTCCCGTCCGAGGCCGTCGTCGCGGGAGAGCACGTCCTCTCGCTCGTCTACGACGGCACGCGCGACGCGAGCTACGTCGCCGTCATCGACGCCGCGCGCCCCGAGGATGGAGCCGTGGCGCGACTCTGGTTCGATCACGCCATCCCGTTTCTCTTCCATGGCACCTGGTCCGAGGAGGACTCATCAAATGTCTGATTCCATCGCCATCGTCGGTGCTGCCTGCCGCTATCCCGACGCCACGTCGCCGCGCGAGCTGTGGGAGAACGTGCTCGCCAGACGGCAGGCCTTCCGCCGCATACCCAGCGAGCGCCTGCCGCTCGAGGACTACTACTCGTCCGATCCGAACATGCCGGATCGCACGTACTCGCAGACCGCGGCCGTCATCACGAACTGGGCGTTCGACCGCTCCAAATACCGCGTCTCGCGCAGCACGTTCGAGTCGGCCGACCTCGCCCACTGGCTGGCCCTCGAGATCGCCGACCTGGCCCTGCAGGACGCCGGCTTCATGCCGCCGCAGGGCGCGACCGGCGTCATCGTCGGCAACACGCTCACCGGCGACAGCTCGCGCGCCGCGTCGCTGCGCCTGCGCTGGCCGTACGTCCGCCGCGCCGCCATCGAGGCGGGCATCGACGGCGAGGCATTGAAGCGCCTGGAGCAGACCTTCAACGAGCCCTTCGCCCCCATCGGGGAAGACTCCCTCGCCGGCGGCCTCTCGAACACCATCGCCGGCCGCATCTGCAACTACTTCGGCTTCAACGGCGGCGGCTACACCGTCGACGGCGCCTGCTCGTCGTCGCTGCTCTCGGTCATTCACGCCTGCAACGCGCTCGTGAACGGCGACCTCGACGTGGCCCTCGCCGGCGGCGTCGATCTCTCCCTCGATCCGTTCGAGCTGATCGGGTTCGCCAAATGCACGGCTTTAGCGAGAGACCGCATGTGGGTCTACGACAAAAAGGCCAACGGCTTCCTCCCCGGCGAGGGCTGCGGCTTCGTCGTGCTGATGCGCACCGAGGACGCCATCGCGCAGGGCCGCACCATCCACGCGAAGCTCCTCGGCTGGGGGATGTCGTCGGACGGCCACGGCGGGATGACCCGCCCCGAGTCGCGCGGCCAGCGCCTGGCCCTGCAGCGCGCGTACGCCAGGGCCGGCATCGGCATCGACAGCGTCACGCTCTTCGAAGGCCACGGCACGGGCACGCCCGTCGGCGACCCGATCGAGATCGAGACCATCACCTCGCTCCTCGGCGACGCCAACCAACACCCGCGCTTCATCGGCTCCGTGAAGGCGAACGTCGGCCACACCAAAGCCGCCGCCGGCATGGCCGGGCTGCTCAAGGCGATGATGGCCGTGCGCGAAGGCATCGTGCCGCCGATCACCGGCTGCACCGAGCCGCGCGACACCGGCACGCTCAGCGTGACGCAGTCGCCCCTCCCCTGGCCGGAAAACGCGCCGCGCAGAGCCGCGGTCAGCGCCATGGGCTTCGGCGGCATCAACACGCACGTGGTGCTGGAAGCCGATGAACGTGCCGAACGTAGGACGGGCTTCAGCCCGTCCGGGCGGGCTGAAGCCCGCCCTACGTTCTTCCTCGGCGCGAGCAGCGCACAGGAGTTACGCGCCCAACTCGACGCCATCGCCGAGCGCGCCCCGGAAATGTCGTTCGCCGAGCTCACGGATCTCGCCGCATCGCTGCGCCCGACCGCCAGCACCTACCGCGCCGCCCTCGTCGCCAGCACGCCCGAGGAACTGCGGACAGCCGCCGTCTCGGCGGCGGTCCAGGCGGCGTCCCGCCGCCTGAAGATCGCCTACCTCTTCAGCGGCCAGGGCTCCATCCCCAACGTCACCACGGACGTCGCCCAACCCGCCATCGTCCGCGCCTCCCTCGAGCGCCTGAACGAGCTGCGCGGCCTCGGCATCGTCGCCCACTGCGCCATCGGCCACTCCCTCGGCGAGCTGACCGCGCTGCACTGGTCCGGTGCGCTCGACGAGCAGCAGCTCCTCGACCTGGCCACGTATCGCGGCCAGACCATGCAGCAGCTCGCCGGCGACGGCGCCATGGCCGCGCTCTCCTGCAACGAGGCGAGCGCCAAAGCGCTCCTCGAAGGCGCGGCGGTCATCGCCGCCACGAACGGCCCGGAGCAGACCGTCATCTCCGGTCCCGCCCCCTCGGTCGAGCGCACCATGGAGCGCGCCAAGTCGCGCGGTATCGGCGCCACGCGCGTGCCCGTCAACGCCGCCTTCCACTCGCCGATGATGCAGCCCGCCGCCACCGCGCTGCGCGACTACGTCCGCACGCTCGCGCCGAAGCCCGCGGGCAGCGGCGTCTGCTCGACCGTCACCGGCACCTGGCTCACCTCCGGCACGGACCTCCCCGAGCTCCTCGCCGAGCAGCTCACCGCACCGGTGCGCTTCCGCGAAGCCGTCGACCGGATCGCGCAGGAGGCCGACCTCCTCATCGAAGTCGGCCCCGGCCGCGTGCTCACCAGCCTCGCCTCATACGCCGCAGTGCCCGTCGTCTCCAGCGACCGCATCGAAGACGCTATCGCCGCCGCCTGGACCGCCGGCGCGGACGTGAACATCGACGCCTTCTTCGACAATCGCTACGCCAAGCCGTTCGACCTGAACGTGCGCCCGACGTACATCGTCAGCCCGACCGAACGCGGACGCGTCTGGACTGCGGCGGCTGCGCCGCCGCTCTCAAAACCGGCGGCGGAGCCGCCGGTGTCCGCGGCTGCGCCGCGGACTTTGAAAGCGGCAGCTGGTGCTGCCGCAGTCCAGGGCTCGCTGCGCGAGCTCGTGGCGACGCACGTCGATCTCTCCCTCGACCTCGTCCTCCCCACGTCGAAGCTCCTCAGCGACCTCCACCTCAGCTCCATCACCGTCGCGCGGCTCCTCGCCGACGCCGCGCGCGCCATGGGCGTCCCGCCGCTGGCGGATCCGATGTCCTTCGCCAACGCCACCATCGAAGAAGCGACCGCCGCGCTGGAAGCGCTGCGCGGCACGGAAGCGCCCGCGGCCGAGACGCGCTTCGCCGAGGGCGTGGAGAACTGGCTGCGAGCCTTCCGCATCGACGACGTGCCCGTCCCCGCTCCCGCGCGCAACCGCAAGGCGAAGGGCTCGCAGTGGCGCATCCTCGGCGACTGGCCGGAAGCGGAACAGCGATTCGCGAGCGTCAATGGCAAAGGCATCGTCGCCGTCCTCCCGAAAGACGACCCCGACGCCTGCATCGCTCTCCTCCTGCAGACCCGCGACATCAAAGACGGCGAGCGCCTCGTCGTCGTGCAGCAGGCTCCGTGCGGCTCCGGCTTCGCGCGCACGCTGCACAGCGAGCGGCCCAACGTCTCCGTGCGCATCGTCAACACCGACGATCTCGAAGCCGTCGTCACCGAAGCCGAAGCCATCGGCGACTTCTGCGAAGCGACCTATCAAAACGGAGAACGCACCGAGCCCCGCGTAAGGGTGCAAAACGTAGGGCGGGCTTCAGCCCGTCCTCTCGACGCAACCGACACGCTCCTCGTCACCGGCGGCGGCAAAGGCATCGGCTTCGAGACCGCCCTGGCCTTCGCCCGCGAGACCGGCGCGAAACTGATCCTCCTCGGCCGCTCCAAAGATGACGAAGAGCTGCGCCTCAACCTCGCGCGCCTCGACGCGGCCAACATCCACTACGAATACGTCGCCGCCGACGTGACGCAGCCGCTGCCGCGGCAATTCGAAAGCGTCACGGCCATTCTCCACGCCGCGGGTACCAACTCGCCCGCCCTGCTCGACGCACTCGACGAAGCCTCCTTCAAGAAGGCCACCGCGCCGAAGCTCGACGGCCTGGCGAACATCCTCGACGCCGTCGCGCAGGACAAGCTGAAGCTCCTGGTCACCTTCGGCTCCGTCATCGCCCGCACCGGCATGCGCGGCGAAGCGCACTACGCCTTCGCCAACGAGTGGCTGGCCCGCCGCACGAAAGAATTCGGCGAGCAGCACCCGCACTGCAAGGCCATCTGCATCGAGTACTCCGTCTGGTCCGGCATGGGCATGGGCGAGCGCCTCGGCACGATGGACATGCTCCGGCGCCAGGGCATCACCCCCATCGCCCCCGACGCCGCCACGCGCCTCGCGCTCGATCTCGCCGCCGCACCGAATGTGGGGCGGGCTGAAGCCCGCCCCACATTCGCACTGATGGCCTGCGGCCGCCTCGGAGACCCGCCAACCATCCGTTTCGATGCCGAGGCGCCGCCGCTGCTGCGCTTCCTCGAGCAGCCGAAAGTCCACATCGCCGGCGTGGAGCTCATCGCCGACTCCGAGCTCTCGCTCCGCAACGATCCGTATCTCGCAGACCACGCCTTCGGCGGCGAGCCGCTCTTCCCCGCCGTCGTGGGGATGGAAGCGATGGCGCAGGTGGCCCGCGCCGCCACCGGCGCGCTGCCCTCCCGCATCGACCAACTCGAGCTGCTGCACCCGGTCACGCAGTCAATGCTGCGCATCGCGTCGGTGGTCGAAGACGATTCCGTCCGGCTGGCCGTGCGCACCTCCGCCACGCAGTTCAGTCTCGACCACTTCCGCGCCCGGATCTCCACCGCGCCGCGTCGCGAGCGCCCTCGTATCGACATCCCGAAAGGCAACGTCGAGCTCGAGCCGGGCGACGTCTACGGGCCGCTGCTCTTCCACACCGGCCGCTTCCAGCGCGTCCGCCGCTACCGCCTCCTCACCTCCACGCAGTGCGTGGCCGAGCTGACGCCGGCGAGCGACGCGCCGTTCCACCGCTACCAGCCGCAGGAGCTGCTCCTCGGCGACCTGACCATCCGCGACGCCGCCATCCACGCGCTGCAGGCCAGCGTCCCGCACCAGACCGTGCTCCCCGCCGGCATCGCCTCGGTGGAGCTGTTCGCGCCCGTGGAAGGGGAAGCGATCGTCGTCGCGCACGAGGTCGAGCGCCACGCCACGCACTTCGTCTGGAACGTCGACATCGCCTCGCCCGACGGCCTCCTTTTCGAGCGCTGGACCGGACTGCGCCTGCAGGTCGTCGCCAGCCGCGAGCGCGTCGACGACCTCGCCCCCGCGCTCTGGGGCCCGTACCTCGAGCGGCAGCTCGGCGTGCGCACCGAAGTCGGCCCGCACGCGCTCGACCGCGTGGCCGGCCCCGTCCTGCGCCGCAAGGACGGCAAGCCACTCGTGGAAGGCGGGCACGTCTCCGCGTCGCACGACGCCGGCATCGGCCTCGCCGTCCGGCATGAGACCCCGGTCGGCTGCGACGTGCAGTACGTCGACGGCGACGACTGGGACGACGTCCTCGGCCATCACGACGCGCCGCTGGCCGACGTCTGCATGCAGCTCTCCGGCGATGAGGAGCCGTTCGCCGCGGCGCGCGTCTGGAGCGCCCGCGAGTCGCTGAAGAAGCTCGCCGGCGATCCGCTCGTGCCGCTCGTCATCGACGCCACCGGCGATCACCGCCGCGTCACCTTCCGCTCCGGCAACAGCCGCATCGATACGTTCGTGCTGCGCGACTGCGTCGTCGCCGTCGCAAGGAACTAAGACCATGAAAACGTACGAGTACCACCACACCGTCGGCTTTCAGGAAACGAACCTCATCGGCAACGTCTACTACGTGCACTACCTCTCCTGGCAGGGCCGCTGCCGCGAGATGTTCCTGCACGACCACGCCCCCGGCGTGCTCGAAGACATCGCCAGCGGGCTCAAACTGGCTACCGTGCGCGTGCACTGCGAATACGAGGAAGAGCTCTTCCCCTTCGATCACGTGATCGTGCGCATGTCCCTCGGCGTGCTCAAGCCGAGCGGCCTGACGCTGAAGTTCACGTACGTGAAGGAGGCGGAAGGGCGCGAGACGGTAGTCGCGCGCGGCGAGATGGAGATCGCCTGCCTGCGCGGCACCGCCGCCGCGCCGGTGCCGGACGAACTGCGAGAGGCTTTGCGGCCGTACCGCGACGAAGCCGCATAACGTAGGACGGGCTTCAGCCCGTCCATCCCGGGGCGGGCTGAAGCCCGCCCTACGTTGAGCACATGAACGACTTGCCCCTTCATCGGCTGGCGGCCATCAACGCAACGCAGCCACGGACGCTCGAACATCCTCCAGCATCATCTCCACCCGATCCCGATGCGTTCGGTGCGACACGATCGCTACCCGGATGACGAAGCGGCCGTCCACGGTGGCGGGGGTGAGCATGACCCGCTTCTTCGCCACGATGGCGTCGAGCAGCGCGCGGTTGCGCGCGTCGTCGCCGGCGATGCGGAAGGCGAGGATGGTGAGCTGCGGCTCGGCCACGATCTCGATCCCCTCGATCTTCCGCAGCTCGTCCGCCGCGTATTCGATGAGATCGAGCTTCTCGTCGAGCTGCTGGCGGAACGGCTCGATGCCGAGGAGCTTCAGCGGGAGCCAGACGCGCAGGCCGCGAAAGTCGCGCGAGAGCTCCGGGGAGATCTCGCAGAAGTCGACCAGCTCGTCTTCCTGCTGCATCTCGGGCAGGTAGTCGGCGTGGAGCGAATGCGCGCGGCGCAGTGTGCGCACGTCGCGCACCAGCACGGCGCCGGTGCCGAAGGGAAGGAAGAGCGTCTTGTGCGGATCGAGGATGATCGAGTCCGCCTGCTCGATGCCGCGCAGTGCCGCGCGACCGCGTTCGGTCAGCATGAACAGCGCGCCGTACGCACCGTCGATGTGAAACCACAGCTTCTCGCGCTGCGCCACGCGCGCGAGCGCCTCCAGGTCATCCACCGCGCCCGTGGCCGTGGTCCCCGCGCTGCCGGCGATGAGGAACGGCGTCCAGCCGCCGGCACGATCGCGCGCGATGGCCTCCTCCAGCGCATCGATCCGAATCCGGAACCGCGCATCGACCGGCAGCTCGCGCACGTTCGCGTACGGGAAGCCGGCCAGGTTCGCCGCTTTCTGAAATGAGTGATGCACGTGCGTCGAGCAGTAGAGCGTGCCGCGGAGGAAATCATTCGGCAGCATGGTCTTGCGCGCCGCGACGATGCCGGTGAAGTTCGCCAGCGAGCCGCCGCTGGTCAGCACGCCGCCCGACCCGCGCGGCAGCCCCACGATCTCGCAGAACCAGCGCACCACGTTCGCCTCGAGCTGCACCAGCGCCGGCGCCGCCGCGCACACCCCGACGTAGCGGTTCACCGCGTTCGCGATCAGGTCCGCCACCGCGGCGTGAAAGAGCCCGCCGCCCGGCACATACGCGAGATACCCCGGCCCCGCCGCCGTGAACGAGCGCGGAATCGCATCCTGGAAAAGAAAATCGAGCAGCGCCTCGTACGACTCCCCGCGCTGCGGCAGCGGCTCGACCAGCGTGCGCGCGTACTCCGTCGCCCCTTCGACGTTCATGGCCGGCTGGGACGGGAGCGACTCGATGTGCGCGACGATGCGGTCCAGTGCGAGTTGCACCAGTCGCCGCATTTCGGGCTCGTTGGGTTCCAGCGGGTATCGCATCGTCATCTGTTGCTGTGTGACTGGTTGCTGGTTCAATGCGCTGCATCGCCTTGAACCAGCAACATAGCAACCAGCAACATCACCTCACCAGATGTCACACCTCTCCGCCTCACCGCGCACCATCTTCCGCCCAACCGGACAGTTCCACGCATCCGCGAACTCCGGCATGTTGGACACCGTGAGGTTCACGCGCGCCGGCCCCGGCGCGTGCGGGTCGGTCAGCGCGCGGCGGCGCGCCTCCTCGGCGGCCATGTTCTGGCCCCACACCTGGGCGAAGCCGAGGAAGAAGCGCTGCTCGGGCGTGTAGCCGTCGAGCACGAGGCGCGGCTTGAGGGCCAGCGATTTCATGTAGGCGCGGTACGCCAGCGTCGCGCCGCCGAGGTCCGCGATCGCCTCGCCGGTGACCAGGTTGCCGATCAGGTTCAGGTTCTCCTCGACCGGCCACGCGCCGTACTGCCTGGCGATGCACTCCGCGCGAGATTGAAAATTCCGCAGGTCCGCATCGGTCCACCAGTTACGCAGGTTTCCCTCGGCGTCGAACTTCGCGCCCTGATCGTCGAAGCCGTGCGTCATCTCGTGGCCGATGACCGTGCCGATGCCGCCGTAGTTGTACGCATCGTCGGCAGCCGGATCGTAGAACGGCGGCTGCAGGATGCCCGCGGGGAACGTGATGTCGTTGCGCGTCGGACTGTAGCCGGCGTTCACCGTCGCCGGCGTGAAGAAGCCCCACTCGTTCGGGTCGTCCGGCTTGCCGACACGGCTCACGGCGCGGCGCACGCGGAACGCGTTCGCGGCCAGGACGTTCTCCGCGTAGGAGCCGCGGCCGACGTTCAGGCTCGTGTAATCGATCCACTTGTCCGGATAGCCGATGCGGCGGCGGAAGGCCTCCAGCTTCTGCAGCGCGGCCGTCTTCGTCTCCGTGCTCATCCACTCCAGCTTCGGGATGTCCTCGCGCAGCGCGGCCACGAGGTTGTCGATGAGCTCATTCATCTTCGTCTTCGCTTCGGGAGAGAACGCGCGCTTCACGTACTCCTGGCCGAGGAGCTCGCCCACGTGCTGATCGGCCGCGCGGACGCAGCGCTGCCAGCGCGGGAGGATCTCCTTCTGCCCCGAGAGCGTCTTGCCGCGGAGCTCGAAGTCCTGGTTGGCAAAGGCGGAGGAGAGGTACGGCGCGGCGGCGTCGATCACGTTCCAGCGCAGGTACGCCTTCCACGTCTCGACCGGCACCTCGTCGAGCAGACGGTTAGCCTCGCGGAAGAACTCCGGCTGGGCCACGTTGAGCGAGCGTAGATCGGGCAGGCCGATCCCGGCGAAGAACGCCGGCCAGTCGAGGCGCGGCGCGTTCGACTGCAGCTCGCTGACGGGCGTGAGGTGATAGACGTTCTCCGGCTTGCGCTGGTCGACGCGAGCCATCGAGGCGCGGGCGATCTGCGTCTCCAGCGCCAGCACCCGCTCCGCGTCCCTGGGCGCGCCCGCCAGCTCGAACATCCGGTTCATGTGCTCGACGTACTGCCGGCGCGTCGTGGCGAACTTCTCGTCGTCACGGAGGTAATAGTCGCGGTCGGGGAGACCGAGGCCGGCTTGCGACACGGCGGCGATGATCGAGCGGCTGTTCTTGAAATCATTCTGCGCGGAGAAGCGGAAGAGCGGCGCGAGGCCCATCTGCTGCTGGCGGTGAATCTCGGCCACGACGTCCGCGCGGCTGTTGATGGCCGCGATACGGTCGAGGGAGGGGCGGATCGGATCGGCGCCCTGCGCCTCGAGCGCCTGCTCGTTCATGCACGCCGACCAGAAATCGCCGATCTTCTGCGTCGCGCTCCCCGGCTGCGCGCTCTTGTCCTGCGCGGCGTTCTCCAGCAGCTCGCGGAGCCGCTCGCGATTCCGGTCCGCCACTTCCTCGAACCGCCCGAAGCGCGCATACGTCGCCGGCAGCGGATGCGCCTTCTGCCAGCCGCCGGTGGCGTACTGGTAGAAGTCGTCGCAGGGAGAGACGGTGCGGTCGACGCTCGTCAGCTCGAACCCATGCTGCCCGAGAAACGGCCGCGGACGCGGCGGCTCGGGGGCGGGCTGCTGACGCGGGGCGGTGGCGCAGGCGGCGAGGAAGAACAACAGAGGGAGGAGGCGCGCGCGTTTCATACGGACGGAATCATAAGTCCGTCTGGAGTGCGCGAGCGCCAGCTCGCGCTCTCCATGCCGCAGCGCAAGCTGCGGCGGGTGGGCGGAGGCTGGCGCCTCCGCATCGAGAGCGCGAGCTGGCGCTCGCGCACTCCAGATCACTCCTCGAAGGCCAGCACCATCTCGAAGAGCCGGAGCAGCTCCTCGAACCGGTCGCGCGGCTTCCGCATGACCGGTGCATCGAAGGGGACCAGCTGCGGATCGCGGTCCGTCAGGAGGATGGTCGGGATGGTGTCCAGCTCGCGCGCGATCTCCAGTGCCCGTAGATCCGGCAGGTCCAGATCGAGGATCAGGACGTCGGGTGCGAGTCTACGGACAGTGGGAACGGCGCTCGAATCGGGACGCACTAAAGAGCACTCCAGGTCCATCACACGGAAAAATGTGTGCAGCATTTCCGCAGTGTTCCGGTCCCCTTCCACCAGTGCCACGCGGCGGGTTGAGAACATTTCGACGACAGGCCTATGCTTTTCCGGTTGAATGGCTGCTACTGATCCTCCCCTTCCAGGTCGAACAGGTCGGAAGCACGGACGCTCTCGCCCGAGAGCCGGCGGCACGCGGCCGCGATCGCGGCGATACAGCGCCGCGTCGGCTCCATCCGTCCAGTCCGCAACCGCAACAGGTGCTGCCGGCTGTAGCCCGACTCCCGTGCGAGGTGCGCCGGCTTGATCTGCCTGCTCTTGAGAAACGCTTCGAGACGTGTGGGCATGTGCAGTATCTTGCATACTAATGATGTGCAGGATGGATGTCAATCTGCACGTGTTGAAAGCGGGCTATCCGGCGCACGATAGTGCGCAACTGACACACCTTCCTAGACTTGTCCCGTTTCGTCGTTTCGCGGCCCTCTGAACTTTTCCTGCACCGCGCGTGTCCTACAGGGGGTGGAAAAGTGCGTTTGCGTCACACCGTGTGCGAGAGTGTGCGTGCATGAAGTGGTCGTTGCTCCGGAGCTCGCGCTGAGCTGCCGCACGCTCGCATCTTCCTGATCCACCGACCCTTGCAGTTTTTTGTGGTGTTGCCAATTACGGACGTGGTCAGTAACCTATAAGTTCCCAACATGCTCGGTGAAACTGTTCGCGAAGCTCGCATCCGCAAGAACCTCACGCAGGCTCGACTGGCCAAGCTCGCCGGAGTCAGCCGCAGGCACCTGGCTGCCCTCGAGAAAGGCGCCAATGTCTCGGTGAGCATCCTCCAGCGCGTCGCCGCCGTTCTCGAGCTGGCGGAGATCCAGATCGGAGACCTGTCGCTCCGGCAGACGGACGACCGCGGGGTCAACGTCGCGCTGCTCACCGACACCATCCGCGAGGCACGCGCCGAGGCCGAGCGGGCGCAGGCGATCCTCGTCCGCGCCGAGAACATTCTCGGCCTCACCCCCAAAGCCGATGTTTCCGCGTCTTTTCCAAAGATGCCCGTCCGCCGCCTCGATGCGCCGCAGGCCGCGACCGCGGACCTCCTCCGCGAGCGTCCCGACTGGATGGAGATCGAGGTGACCGGGGAGATCCGTCACGGCGAGGCCATCGACGACACGAAGAAGGAGAAGATCGTCGTGCCGAAATCGCTGGTGGACGAGGGAGAGGTCATCTTCCGCGCCCGAGGCGACTCGATGTACGACCACGGCATCTCCGACGGCGACCTCCTCGTCGTCGAGCTCCGCCCCCGCGGCCGCGCCGCCAACGGCGAGCTGGTGATCGGCCGCATCGGCGGCCATGTCTACGTCGGCCGCTGGTGGCACAAGCACGGACGCAAGGCGCTGATGTCGAACGGGCTCTCCGAGGTGACGGTGGGCCGCAGCGCGCGCTCGCTGAAGGTCGTGGCGGCGATCAATCAGATCATTCGCCTGTAGCAGTTGACGGTTGGCGGTTGGCGGTTGGCGGCTGGCGGCGGCACAATCGCACCATGCGTTTTTTCGCCGCGCTGTTCCTTTCTCTTTCCTCCTTCCTCTTTCCTCTTTCCTCTCTCTCGGCGCAACCGACCCGCGAGATCGATCGGGTGATGACGGACACGCTGCGGGCCTGGAAGATCCCGGGCGCCTCGATCGCGGTCGTGCAGGACGACCGCGTGATCTTCCTGAAGGGGTACGGGACGAAGGAGCTCGGCGGGTCCGAGGCGGTCACGCCGGACACGCTTTTCCAGATCGCCTCCACCTCGAAGGCCTTCACGAGCACGGCGCTGGCGATGCTGGCCTCGGACAGGAAGCTGGCCTTCGACGATCCGGTGCGGAAGCACCTCCCCTACTTCCGGCTCTCGGACCTGTGCGCCGACCAGGCGGTGACGCTGCGCGACATCGTCTCGCACCGCACGGGGCTCTCGCGGCACGACGAGCTGTGGGACGACACGCCGCTGACGCGCGAGGATGTGGTGCGCTCGATGGCGCACATCGGCCTCACGAAGCCGTTCCGCACGGCGTACCAGTACCAGAACATCATGTTCATCGCCGCGGGTGAGGCGGTGGCGCAGGCCTCCGGGATGTCGTGGGACGACTTCGTCCGCACGCGGATCTTCCAGCCGCTGCGGATGACCCGCACCGTCACGACCGACGCCGAGTGGAACGCCGCGGAGCACGCCACCGGCTACCGGTACGACTGGAAGACGGGAGAGATCCGGCCGCGGCGTCCGATCGACACGACCACCATCGGCGCCGGCGGCGCGATCAAGTCGAGCGCGCGGGACATGGCCAACTGGCTGCGCTTCCAGCTCGCCGGCGGGAAGTTCGGGGGCACGCAGCTCGTCGACCCGGAGCTGCTCGCCGAGACGAAGGTGCCGCACACGGTCATCCGGCTGGAAGGAACGACGCGCGAGGTGAACCCGGAGACGCAGCTCCTGGCCTACGCCATGGGGTGGAACGTCTCCGATTACCGCGGGGAATTGATGGTCGCGCACGCGGGAGCGCTGAACGGCTTCCGCACGCACGCGGTGCTCCTGCCGAAGAAGAACGCCGGCTTCGTGGTGACGATGAACCTGGAGCGCGGCTACAGCCTCTACGCCATCCGCCACGCCATCGCCGACCTGCTGCTGCACGGCAAGGTCTCGCGCGACTGGAACGCCTACTACCTCGCCTTCGAGAAGAGGACGGACGAGAAGAGCGAGAAGGACAAGCAGGAGCGCATGGCCAAGCGGGCGCAGAACACGACCCCCACACGGCCGCTCGAGGAGTACGCGGGCGAGTACGACAACGTGGCCTACGGGCCGGTGAAGGTGACGGCGGCGAACGGAGAGCTGCAGTTGCAGTGGCAGCGCATCACGGCGCCGCTCGCGCACTATCACTACGATGTCTTCGACGCGAGCGCGGAGGATGTGGAGGAGACGGTGACGTTCACGCTCGACGACGAGAAGAAGGTCAAGAGCTTGACTTTATTCGGCGAGCGCTTCGTGAAGAAGTGAGGGACCGACGGGGGAGGCGGGCTGAAGCCCGCCCTACGTAGGGCGGGCTTCAGCCCGCCCCTCCCGCTGCGCGTTCGACGATCTGGTCGATCGCCTTTACGGCCTCGTCGCTGTCGCCGATGTGGTGGTTGACGGCGATGGAGAAGTAGCGGAAGCGGCCGCCGGGCATGGCGATGATGCCGCTGAGGGCGTTCACGCCGTTGATGGTGCCGGTCTTGCCGCGGACGCGCTCTTCGAGCGCGACGAGGCGGCGGCGCAGCGTTCCCTCGTTGTTCGGCTGGGCCAGCGTGTCCCACCAGAACGCGCGGCGCGAGGGGTGGTTCATCCAGCGCAGGAGCGCGACGCTGGCCCTCGCGCTGACGAGATTGTCGGGCGCGAGGCCGGAGCCGTCGGCGAAGCGGAAGGTGTTCGCCGGGACGTGCGCCTCCTGCGTCAACGTGCGGCGCTCGAGGTCGAACGACGCCGGGTACGTGCCGTTCGAGGCGCGTTTGAAGAGCATCTCGGTGTAAAGGTTGTGGCTGTTCTTCAGCACCGTGCGCAGCAGGTCGCCGACGAATGGCGACGGCAGCGTCGCGGCCGGCGTCCCCCACGCCCGCGGCTCGGTGTTCACGCGTACGTTCGCCACGGTGATGCCGCGCAGCTCGAGCGCCTCGCGCAGCGTGGTGCCGGCGTACAGCGCCGGCTCGGCGACGGCGCGGTCGCCGGGGAGCTCGTTCTCCCCCCAGGTGATGGCGTCGACGGGAGCGGAGTAGTCGCTGCCGAGGTTCCCGTACTTCCAGGCGGCGGGGATGGTCACGCGGTCGAAGGCGGAGACGTCGACGACCAGGTCGCGAACGGTGCGCACGCCCTGCGCGCGCAGCGTCTGCGCCAGCTCGTCGAAATCGTTCTCGCGCGTGTAGCGCCACGAGCCGAGGGAGGGATCGCCGTCGCCGCGGATCACCAGGTCGTCGCCGTGGCGATAGACGTCGGTGTGGAGCCGCGTGCCGATACCGAGGCAGGAGGCGATGGTGGCGGCGGCGAAGAGCTTGCGGTTCGACGCCGGGATCATCAGCTTGTCGGCGTTCTGCGCGTAGACCACCGTGCCGTCGTCTTCCTCGATGAGGACGGACCAGAGGGCGTGGTCGAAGCCCGGCGGGATCCGCGGGTCGAAGGTTTGCTGCGTCGCGCAGCCGGTGAGGAGGAGTGCGAGGACGAGGAGCTGCTTCACGCAAAGCTCCAGTCGGCGTAGCTCTCGCCGTGCTCGAGGTTGTAGTGGACGGCGTGGAGGAGCTCGGGGTGCGGGATCAGGGCATGGACGAGCAAGGTCTGCGCGTAGTCGCGGGCCAGCGGGTAGGGGGTCAACGTAGGCCGGGCTTCAGCCCGGCTGGTCGGGCTGAAGCCCGACCTACGTATGAGCACTTCGCGTACTGAGGCGACGGAGCCGTTTTCTTCGACAGCTCGGGTGATGAGCGTTTCGAGGGGGAGATCTTCGTCGACGGCGTTCGGATCGGCGATCAGTTCCCACACGGGCATGCGCAGCAAAGCGTAGCGTCCTTTTTCCCCGAGGAGCGGCTCGAGGGCGGCGGCGGTATCGAGCATCAGCAGCGCGTCCCCATGGACGAGGTCGCGCAGCGCCACATCCGCGTCGGACAGCCGCGCGGAGAGCCACTGCTCGGCGCGCACGCGATCGCCGTCGCGCAGCGCCTCGCGCAACTCGGAAAGATCGCCGGAGGACGGCTCCGGCGGCTCGAGGATCGGGGGCTCGCTCCATGGCTGGCGCGCCTCGGCGGCGTAGCGCGCGCACGCGACGATCATGTCGGTGAAACGGTCGCCGAGCTCCTCGCGCACGTCCCAGGCGGCGCGGCAGGCCATCACCGCGCGCTTGCTGTGCTGCGACGGCGCGTACGCGAGGACGGCGAAGCGCGTGACCGAGGTCCACAGCTCCTCGACCGTGTGCGCGTCGAGGAACTCGTGCGCGGCGTCGGGAATGGCGTCGAGGTCGCGCTCGATCAGCGGCTCGTAGTTCAACGCGTCGTGGTGGAGGCCGCCGGCGGTGCGGACGTCGTCGTGGCGGTCGTATCGGTGGCCGGCACCGTGGCATTCGCATCGGTGGTCGACCCTTCCGCCAGTGCGCCCCCTTCCGACACCGAGCGCCCGTCGCCGAGCTCCACGGTCTGGGTCATCGCGTCCGTTCCGGTGGCCTCCGGCTGGGGCCGCGCGGGAGCAATCGTTTCGGTCCCTTCGCCGCCCGCCGCCGCCTTCTCCTTCCCCCTGCAGGCGCCGAGCGCGAGCAGGACGGACATGAGGACGACGAGACTGCGCATGGTTGAGCTCTTCACGATTACCCCTCTCGATTTGTGATCAGACTAGTGCGGATTTGCCTCTTTGCAATTTCGGTACAATGCGCCGCCTATGTCGAACCGCAGGCGTGTCGGCGTGTTCGGGTGGGGCCTGGTTGCGCCCAAGTCGCCCGATGTCGGCTCCTTTGAAAAAAATCTCGAGAGTGTCGAAACGTGGCTCTCTCCCTACACCGGATACGGACAGTCGAACTTCCTCGTCGGCATGCCCGAATTCGACTTCGAAACCTACCACGGCTGGTTCGACGAGCGCTTTCCTCCCGCCAAGTATTCGCAACTGAAAGAGAAGATGGGACCGATGGTGCAGTACGCCATCGGCGCGTTCATCCAGTCCCTCGGGCAGAACCGCGGCCTCGAGCAGTACCTGCAGTCCCTCGGCATGCGCTGCCACATCTACGTCGGCACGGGCATCGGCGACATCACGGTCACCCAGCGCGAGGCGGTGGCGTACGAGCGCGCGCTGCGGCGCTGGAACGAGTTCTGGGCCAAGCCGGAGCGCTGCTCCGCGCTGCGCGAGCATTTGGCCGGCCGCATCGACGAAGAGGCGCCGGACGGTCCGGCCGGCTCGGAAGTCGGCAGCGAGGAATGGATCGAGTTGAAGTACGAGTGGGACGCGTACTGGGCGGCCAAGAGCGACGCCCTGACCGCCTACCTGACCGAGGCGCGGCAGATCCACAGCGAGCCCGTGCCGCCGTCGTCGGGAAGCGCGAAGCTTTCCATCATGCGGCAGAAGCTGAACGGCATCCGCGCGCTGAACAAAAAGTGGGGGTGCCCCGCCGAGCCGTGGGCGGCGGTGTCGGCCAACCTCCTCTGGAACATCGCCAACATGCCGGCGTCGCAGATCTCGATGGTCGGGCAGATCACCGGGACGGCGTTCGCCCCCGTAGGGGCCTGCGCGTCGTTCGGCATCGCCACGAAGCTCGCCGTCGACGCCATCCACCGCGGCGAGGCCGATGCGGCGGTCATCGGCATGACCGATCCTCCGCCGCACGAGATGGTCATCTCCGCGTTCTACAACGCCAACGTGCTCTCGGCCGACGCGGACGTCTCCCGTCCCATGACCGGCCTCAAAGGGACGCACGTCGCCGGCGGCGCCTGCATCTGGATCGTCGGCGCGGCGGAGCAGCTCATGGCGCAGGGCTTCCGCCCGGTGGGGCTGGAGATCGTCGGCGTCGGCACGTCGTCGGACGCGCACCACATCATCACGCCGTCGAAGGGGGGACCGCAGCTGGCCATGAAGGCCGCGCTCGAGGACATCCAGGCGGAGCAGGTGAGCACGTGGGACATGCACGCCACCGCCACCCCCGGCGACGCCACGGAGATCGAGAACTCGATGGAGCTGCTCCATCCGGACGTGATCTTCACCGCGCGCAAAGGGACGTTCGGCCACGGGATGTCGGTCGGCGGCGGCTGGGAGCTGACCGCGCAGCACATCGGCATGTCGCGCGGAAAGCTCTTCCCGATGCCGCTCACCGAGGGAGAGCTGCACGCCGACGTGGCCGTGCATGCGCCGAAGTTCGTCGACGCCAACGGCCACGAGATCGCGCAGGGCTACAGCGGGAAGCTGAGCATGGGCGTGGGCGGCGTGAACTCCTGCGTGATCTCCCGTCCCTGGGACGAAGAGGAGATCGTCCGCCTGCTCCGAAAGGAGTAATGCAGGGCGGGCTTCAGCCCGCCGGGCGCGCTTCAAAACACAAAGGCCGGGCGTCCTGCCCGGCCTTCGTCGTTCCTGGGATCGAACTGGCTTACGACACGGTCACGTTCTGAGCCTGCAGGCCTTTGGGGCCCTGCGTGACATCGAACTCGACCTGGGCGCCTTCCTGCAGAGAGCGGAAGCCCTTGGACTGAATGGCGGAGAAGTGAACGAACACGTCCTCGCCACCCTCGGTCGTGATGAAACCGAAGCCCTTCGCATCGTTGAACCACTTGACGGTTCCGGACTGACGCATGGGATGGATCTCCTTTCGTGAATGTCTGCTGCCCTACGGAGATCCACAGGTGATGCGTATCTCTTCAAGCCCCAGTCGCAACACTACTGCCACAGTTTGCATTTCCGATTTTGGAGTGCGGCAGCGGTTCGCTGCCGCTTTCGATGCGGGAGGCACCAGCCTCCCGCCCGGCCGCGGCAGCTGCGGCTGCCGCAATGGAAAGCGGCAGCTGGCGCTGCCGCACTCCAGATCAGTGCGTAAGGCTGAGCTTGATGATGGCGAAGACCGCCCCCTGCGGGTCCTGGATGACCGCGAACCGTCCCACATTCGGCACGTCCATCGGCGGCACCATCAGCATTCCGCCGAGGGAAGCGGCCTGTGCGGCAGAGGCATCGCAGTCGTCGACGGCAAAGTACGGGAGCCAGTACGACGGTACCTCGGGCGGCGCCTGCGACGGGAGCATGCCGCCGACGGCGTTCTCTCCCAGGTGCATCTCCGTGTACTCGGGGGACTCCTTGAGCCGCCAGTCGAAGAGCGGTGCGTAGAATTTCTTCGCCGCATCGAGGTCGCGCGCCTGGAGCTCGTTCCAGCAGAGCGTGTTCGTCTCGTCGCGTACGCCGACGCCGCGGTGCGTCTTCGTCTCCCACACCGCGAACATCGCCCCCTGCGGATCCTGGAGGACGGTCATGCGCCCCATGTCGTAGACGTCGAACGGTCCGTTGATCACGGTCCCGCCGAGGCTCCTCGCCTTCTCGGTGGTCGCATCGGCGCTGGCCACGGCGACGTAGGAGAGCCAGTTCGGCGGCATGCCTTCCTGCTGCGGCCCGATCTGGTACATGGCCGCGGAGTCGGCGCCGTTCTTCTGAAAGATGTAGTACGTCCCCATGTCGCCCATGGGGAACTCGTTCACGCCCCACCCGAAGAGCTGCGTGTAGAAAGCGCGAGCGCCGGCCGCATCGGAGGTGCCGAGCTCGATCCAGCAGAAGGTACCCGGAGCATGTGCGTTGTCGTTCATGCGGCGGATTCTATGACGGGCGCGCCCTCGTAAGGGCGCGCCCGTCGGGGCTTTACTACTTACTACTGCACGTCAGACGTCACGGCGGCCGCCTGTCGCGCGGCTTTCTTCTCGGCGCGGCGCGCGAGCGCCTCGGCCGACAGCTTCCGCACGCGTCCCAGCGCACGGCGCATGTCCGCCACGTACGGCACCAGGTGCGCGTACTCCGGCCGCTTCGCCAGGCGCTGCGTCAGGGAGTAGGTCGTCAGCGCCTCGCTGCCGGCCTTGTTGCGCGCGGCCGTCACGCTGTGCCGGACGAACTGCGCCAGCGCCTCGAGCTCGTCCGCGACGGGCGAGTAGGCCTCCGCGTAACCCATGAGGTCGCGCGTCTCAGCCGGCGTGATCCCTTCGCGCGCCAGCACTTTTTCGTTCGCCGTGGCCACGGCCGTCAGCTCGACGAACGCCGGCGGCACGGCCGCGGCGATGCTCAGCCGGGTCGTTTCCTTCGGGGACGCCGGAATGATGAGGCGCGGGATGAGGTCCCGCATCAGCCGGAGCTCCTGCAGGCGCGCCTGCGCCGCCTCGGTGTGGGTGGTGATGGTCTCTACTGCAGATACGACAGTCTCTTTCTCTTTCGTGCTCACGAGGAGCCTCCTCTTTCTTTTCTCGATCTGTGATGGTGGTCAGAACGGGCAGATCGAAGAGAAGGGAGGAGCGCGCCCCTGGCAGGTGCGGGGTGGAACGCTCAGGGCGGCCGGACGGGGAGTCCGCCGGCGTCTCCGGAGAACGGGAGAGATGCGGTCGGTGGCCCGGCCGCGGCGGGCGCGGAGGAAGGCGCGAACGGGCACGGGCCGCGGAGCCAGGACGATGCGCGGCCGGCGGCCCGGGTCGCGCTCCGGCACGTACAGGCCTGTCTCGAGGCCCTCGATGACTTCCACGTGCAGGCCGAAGACCTCCTTCGCGGTCGCCTGAAGCAGTACGGACGTGCCGATCCAGCGCTGCGTGGCCCGAACCACGCGCTCCGGGGCACCGGCGGCGCGTTCCGGCTCGCGGCCGATCCACTCGTTCGTCTCCGCGATCTGCTGCGCCGCGCGCATGAGACGGCGGGAGGCGGTGACCAGCCGCCCGCTGGCGTCCCACAGGTTCCGCGAGGTACGGACCGGCCGGCGGCCCGCACAGCGCTCGGAGCGGTCGACGGTGGCCAGGCAGGAAGCGATCAGCCGGGCCGAGGCATCGAGGGCCCGATGCGCGCGCCGGATCGAGCGCACCCACGTTGGCCGGCCGCCCTGCGGGCGGGGCCGGTCCCGGCATGTGCCGTCGGCGCCTCGCGGCGCCCGTGCGGTGCTCGATCTGCTCATGTCCTCTTAGTACTCCATTCGCTAAGTTCGACCACAGAGCGTGCGGCGGCGCGCTGCCAGTCCCCTCTCCCCACCGCAGTGGGGAGAGGGCTAGGGTGAGGGGCTCCCCTTTCCCGAGCGCCACAACCCCTCACCCTGACCCTCTCCCCACTGCGGTGGGGAGAGGGGACTGACCGCACGTTCTGTGTTCGAACTTAGCGAATCGAGTACTTAGGCGCTGGCGCGCTCGTCGCTCAGGACCTGCGCCACGCACGCGGTGAGCTTCTTCGCGTAGCCGACGTGCAGGAACTCGTTCGGGCCGTGGGCATTGCTCTGCGGGCCGAGGACCCCGGTGATGAGGAACTGCGCTTGCGGGTACCGGGCGCCGAGCATCCCCATGAAGGGAATCGAGCCGCCTTCGCCGAACGTCATCGCTTCCTTGCCGAAGTACGTCTGCGACGCGCGCTCGATCGATTGCTCGAGCCACGGGGCGATCTCCGGCGCCACCCAGCCGGCGCCCCCCTTTTCCGTCTCGAAGACGATGCGCGCGCCGTACGGCGGATCGCTCTCCAGCAGATCTTTGAGCTTACGCTCGAGATCGGTCGCGCCGAGGGAGGGGGGGATGCGCAGCGAGAGCTTGATGGACGTCTTCGGGCGCAGCACGTTGCCGCCCTGCACGAGGTCGGGGAAGCCGGCCTGCCCGGTGTAGGCGAGCATCGGCCGCCACGTGCGGTTGAGCAGCGCCTCGAGCGGGTCCTTCGTCACCGGCTGCATGCCTTCGACGAAGGGGAACTTGTTCCACGTCTCGTCGCCCAGCACCCTGGCCGTGGCCTTCGCTTCATCGAGCCGCGTTTTCGGGATGTCGACGTGCAGCCACTTCGGCAGGATGTCCCCCGTCTTCGCGTCTTCGATGCGATCGAGGATCTGCCGCAGGATGCGGAAGCTCGACGGCACGATGCCGCTGGCATCGCCGGAGTGCACGCCCTCGGTGAGCACTTCCACGGTGAGGTTGCCGACGATCGAGCCGCGGAGCGAGGTCGTCATCCAGAGCTGGTCGTAGTTCCCACAGCCGGAGTCGAGACAGATCACGAGACGGGGAGTGCCGATGCGGCCGGCGAGCAGATCGATATAGGCCGGCAGATCGATCGAGCCGCTTTCCTCGCAGCACTCGATGAGCACGACGATGCGCGAGTGGGCGATGCCCTGCTGCTGCAGCGTCTTGATCGCGGAGATCGTGGCGAAGATGGCGTAGCCATCATCCGCGCCGCCGCGGCCGTAGAGCTTCTCGCCGCGCAGCACCGGGGTCCACGGTCCCAGCCCCTCTTCCCAGCCCACCATGGCCGGCTGCTTGTCGAGGTGGCCGTACATGAGCACGGTCGAGGAGGCGTCCCCGTCGATCTCCATGAAGATCACCGGCGTACGGTCGTCAATCTCGTGGACATCGATCTTCAGTCCCCGGATCCCCTGGGATTCCACCCAGGCGCGGGCGAGCGCGACGGCCTTGTGCATATGCCCGTTGCGGCGCCAGTCGGGGTCGAAGAGGGGAGACTGATTGGGGATCCGGATGTACTCTTCGAGGGTGGGAACGATCGACGAGCTCCACGTCTCGTCGACGAGGTTTTTCGTCTGATCGGCGTTCATGGCGGGGGCGGAGGATAGCATCGAAGGGTATTTTCATGCGATCATCTCCATACATCCGGAAAATCCGACCGAAATTGCGGTACTCTTGGAGCCGTCCAAGGTCGTACGAGAGTCAATGTTTGCGTCGTCGTCCGTCGCCGAGCTCGCCGAAACGTGGTAACGTGAGATGGGTCTAAAGTCCGCAAATCTTCATCGAACCGCCGAACAGGAAGGCGAAGGAAAGGCCGCCGTGCTGGAACACGAAGCGAGCAACGTTGCGCCTGCTGCCGCGCGCCCGCGTAGCGAGGGCAAGTCGCAGTCGCGTCCGGAGCCCGATCCGGCGCAGGCGCCGGCTTCTCCCGCCGCGGACGACGTCGAGACTCTCTACATCCAGCATCGCACGCTGCTGCTGTACGTCGCGTGCCGGAAGTTCCGCATTCCCGACTGCGACGCGGAGAACCTAATCCAGGAAGTCTTCCTCTCGTACCTGCAGACGGGCACGAAGATCGAGAACATTCGTGCCTGGCTGGTCGCCGCGATGTGCAACGCGAGCCGCCACTACTGGCGCGCGCAGGGACGGACCGAGTCGCTGCCGGACAATATTGACGATCACTCGGATCCGGGGACGCACGGCCTCGCGGACCAGTTCGCGATGAAGATGACCGTGCGGCAGGCGCTCGATTACCTCCAGCCGCGCTGCCGCGAGACGCTCTGGCTGCACTACTTCGAAGGCCGCTCGGCCGGCGACGTGGCCCGCGAGCTGGAGACGACGAACCGCTACGCCGAAAAGCTGATCCACAACTGCCTCAAACGGGTTCGTGAGATCTACATGAACATCACCGCCGTGACGAAGTGACGGGCACACCGATGATGGTCGAGCGCCACTACGACGACGAAGCCCTGATCGCCATCCTGGAAGCGGACCGCGTCCGATCCGACGCGCACCTCCCTTCGTGCACGGTCTGCAACGAGAAGCTGGAGTCGTATCGCGCGATCTCCGCCGCTCTCACGGACAGCGACGTCTGGGACACGCGCGAGCTCAGGCTCGACCCGGTCCCCTCCACCATCGCCAATCTCCGCGCCTTCGCCGACCGCATGTCGGCCGAAGACGCCGAAGCCGCCCGCATCCTCCCCCAGCTCCTTGCCGGATCGCGGGAAGAGTGGATGCCGCGCCTGCGCGCGCATCCGGAATGGCGGACGGCGGGTGTGGTGCGGGCGCTCGTCGGCACCATGCCGAAGATCCTCATGACCATGCCTCTCGACGCGCTGGAGATGACCCTCCTCTCAACCGAGATTGCGGACCATCTCGATCCGGCTACGTGCGGCACGGCGACTGTGGCACGGGTGCGAGGGGCGGCGTGGCGGGATCGAGGATATGCGCTTGAATACACGGGACGCTTCTCCGACGCGATCGCTGCCTGCGACGAAGCTGAACGTCATTTTGAAATGTGCGCAGTCGATGAGTACGACCGCGCCCGTGTGGGGATCATTCGCACGCTGACCCTTCGAGCGATGGAGCAGGTTCCCGCGGCGATGCAAGCCGTTCGTCACAGTGCGAGCGCGTTCAACAGCTTTGGCGATTTCACGAAAGTCGCGGCCGCCGGCATTGCCGAGACGCATCTGCTTTTCAATCTGGGTCAGTACGAGAGTGCAGCGGAGGTGCTGGAGAACTTGGAACGTCAAGTTCGAATCACGCCCGACGCGAACACGCATGCCCGTATCCTTGCGAATCTTGGGTATTGCTATTGGCAGATGGGGCGCATCGATACTGCGATGGGGCAGTATGAAGCAGCGGCCGCGATTCTGCAGGATCTGGGCATCCATACGGAGTCTCTCCGTGTCCAGTGGAACGTTGCGTCCGTGCTCGCCTCGGCCGGCCGTACCGATGAAGCGATGTCGCGCTTCCTGGAACTGCAACGAGCATTCGAAGAGCTCGGAATGTCCAGCGAGGCGGCAGTCAACAGTTTAGGGATCGCGGAATTGCTGCTGGTACGGAATGAGTACGCAGCAGTCGAAGCAATCTGCCGGACCGCGATGGCGTTGTTCCAGCGGGCCGGAATTCCGTACTCGACTCGGGCGCTTACAGCGTTGGCATACATCCAGGAAGCGGCGCAGCAGCGAACGGCGACACCGACGCTCGCAAAGCATGTTCGCGAATACCTCCGGCGTCTCCCTCGGGAAGCCGAATTATTGTTCGCCCCGCCACCGCCCGAACTGCTGCCTCCAAATTCGAGGTAGGGATTTGACCTTCTCCGTCACTCCCTAGGCAAGGGCGCGCCCTCCCTGACGAAAGCCTTAGGAGGGCGTATGAAGTGTCATTTGCAGGTTTTGGCGACGGTTGTGCTCGCCGTAGTTGTCTCTTTTCCGTCGGTCGCAGGCGCCGAGCCTCGAGATCGAGGACGGGAAAAAGGTCCAATCGTCCGCATTGTGCTGAAGATTCGGAATTTCTTCGGCGTTACTACCCACAGCGATCTCCCGACTCCCCCGACGCCCAACAACCCCAAGCCCTGACCCCCCGAAAACCCTCCTTCCCCCACCCCGTACAATACGCGACACGGAGAGGTGGGGTATGGCCGAGATCTTGGCGGTTCGGGATGTGCGGAAGACGTTTGGGGCGGTTCGGGCGGTGGATGGGGTTTCGTTCACCGTCCGGAGCGGGACGATCACGGGGCTGCTCGGGCGCAACGGCGCCGGCAAGACCACCACCATCCGGATGATCACCGGCATCTTCATGCCGGACTCCGGCTCCATCGAGTGGCTCGCGGGGAGCGGCGGGAACGCATTTCGGGACCGGATCGGCTATCTCCCCGAGGAGCGCGGGCTCTACAAGCAGATGAAGGTCGTCGAGCTCCTGCTCTTCCTGGCGGAGATCAAGGGCTGCCGTCCGCAGGACACCAGGAAGAAGATCGACCACTGGCTCGAGCGCTTCGAGCTCATGGACAAGCGTGAGTCGAAGATCGAGGAGCTCTCCAAGGGCAACGCCCAGAAGGTCCAGCTCATCGGCACGCTGCTCCACGACCCCGACCTGATCATCCTCGACGAGCCGCAGTCCGGCCTCGATCCCGTGAACATGGTCCTCGTGCGCAACCTCCTCCACGACCTGAGGAAGGAAGGGAAGACCATCCTCCTCTCCACGCACATGATGGCCGAGGCCGAGAAGATGGCCGACGAGATCATTCTCATCCATCGCGGTCAGGTCGTGCTCGAGGGGACGCTCGACCAGGTGCGCGGCTCCTTCGGCCGCAACACGCTGCACATCGACTTCGAAGGGGACGGCGCGTTCCTCGCACAGCTCCCGCAGGTGCGCAAGGCCTCCATCCTCGGGACCTCGGCCGAGCTGAGTCTCGCCGAAGGCGCCGACGCCCAGGAAGTCCTGCAGGCCTCGGTGCCGCGCCTGCGCATCCGCCGATTCGAGCTCATGTCGCCCTCGCTCGAAGAGATCTTCATTGCAAAGGTGGGAGCGGAGACGCTGGCCGCCGAGGTGGTGACCCGATGAACAAGATGTTCGCCGTGATGAAGCGCGAGTACCTCCAGGCCGTGCGCAAGAAGTCCTTCATCATCATGACCCTGCTGCTGCCATTCCTCATGGCCGCGCTGCTCGCTGTTCCGGGCCTGATCATGGCCAAGGGAATGGGGAAGAAGCGCATCGCAGTGCTCGACGGCACTGGCCGACTCGAGTCGGCATTCGCTCGTCCGAACGAGCCGCCGAAGGAAGAGCAGACCGACGCTGCCGGTGCCGCTCGCAACGCGGTCATGCAGCGCAATCGCCCGCCGCAGTTGCCGTCGCAGATGACCGTCGAGTACGTGAACCAGTCTCAAAGCGCGAATTTCGACGAGGCCGCGAAGCCGTATCTGAAGCGCCTCACGGCCCGCGACGACGCCGCCGACAAGCTCGAAGGCGTGTTCCTCATCCCCAAGACGGCGGTTGCCGACGCCGAAACGCGGATGTCGTACTACAGCCGCTCGGCCACCGACTTCATGACCCAAGAGCGCCTCACGCGCATGGCCAACCGCTCGCTGCATCGCATGCGTCTGGCAGCGAACGGCATCGATCCCGCGGTGGTGGACACGCTGCTGCAGGACCTGCCGGTCGAGGCGGTGCAGCTCTCCCGCTCCGGCGAGCGAAAGAAGGGCGGCGAGCTGAACTTCGCCATGGCGTTTCTCTTCGGGGCCATGCTCATCCTCCCCTCCCTCGTCTACGGCCAGGAAACGATGCGCGGCATCGTGCAGGAGAAGACCGATCGCGTGGTCGAGGTCCTGGTCTCCTCGGTCAGCCCGATGCAGCTGCTCACTGGCAAGATTGTCGGCGTGGCCGCGGTGGGCCTCACGCAGATCGTGGTCTGGGTAACAATGGTCGGACTGATCGGCGCCTTCGCCGGCACCACGCTGGCCATGGCCGACGCGCCCATCAACCTCTCGCAGTTCATCCGCCCCATCATTGGCTTCTACTTCTTCGTCTTCTACATCCTCGCCTACCTGACCTACGTCTGCGTCTACGCCATCGGTGGCGCGATCTGCAACTCCGAGAAGGAGGCGCAGCAGTTCATGATGCCGATCATGATGCTGATGATGGCGCCATGGTTCCTGATGATGCCCATCGTCATGAATCCCGAAGCGCCGTTCGCGATTGGCTTCTCACTCGCGCCGGTGTTCGGGCCGATCACGATGTTCGTCCGGGCTACGGTCACCGACCCGCCGCTGTGGCACTTCCTCGTCTCGATCGGCTTGTCGATCCTGACCATCCTCGCGTTCTTCTGGGTCACCGCGAAGATCTTCCGTATCGGCATCCTGTCGTACGGCAAACGCCCCACCATCCCGGAGCTGATGCGCTGGGTGCGCGTGGCGTAAGTCCCGCGCACGGCTTGAGCTATGATCCCCCCGGTCAGAAAACGGGCAGGGGGGATTGGAATGGCGGAACCCAGAACGCTCAACGACATCTACGCGACGACGGTGTCGATCGACCGTCCCGCGATCATGAAATACAAGAGCGGAGACCGGTGGGTGGACATCACCCTGCCGGAGTTCCGCGACACCGTGCGCGGACTCGCCGCGGCGCTGCACGAGCTGGGCGTCAAGCCCGGCGACCGTGTGGGCATCCTCTCCGAGAACCGTCCCGAGTGGACGATCTCCGACTTTGCCATCCTCGCCGCGGGCGCCGTCTCCGTCCCGGTCTATCCGACGCTCCTCGGCTGGCAGATCGAGTACATCCTGAACGACGCAGGCACCGTGGCGCTGGTCTGCTCGAACCAGGAGCAGCTCGACAAGCTCCTCGAGATCCGCTCGCACGTGCCGTGTCTCAGCACGATCATCGTCTGCGATCCGCCGGCCACGCTTCCGCCCGGCGTGCGCTCGTTCCGCGACGTCGTGGAGAGCGGCAAAAAGCACGAGAAGACGATCCCGAACTGGTTCGAGCAGTCGAGCAAGTCGCGCGGGCCGAACGACCTGGCCACGCTGGTCTACACCTCCGGCACGACCGGCAATCCGAAAGGGGCGATGCTCACGCACGGCAACATCGCCAGCAACGTGAACGCCGTCAGGGCCTTTGTGCCGATCCAGCCCGGCGACACCGCGCTCTCGATTCTCCCGCTCTCGCACATCCTCGAGCGCATGGTCGACTTCCTCTATCTCTACAAAGGCGGCTGCATCGCCTACGCGGAGAACGTCACCAAAGTGGCGGACAACCTCGGCGAGGTGAAGCCGCAGTACTTTGCCGCCGTGCCGCGACTCTTCGAGAAGATGCGCGCGCGCATCCTCGACAACGTCGCCACCGCGCCGCCCGCGCGGCAGAAGATCTTCCGCTGGGCCCTCGGCATCGCCGAGGCGCGCCTGCCGTACCGCGTCGACGGCAAGCCGCTGCCGTTCGGCCTCAAGCTCAAGTCCGCCATCGCGGACAAGCTGGTCTTCAGCAAGATCATCGCGCGCCTCGGCGGCAACGTGAAGTTCGTCGTCTCCGGCGGCGCGCCGCTCTCGGCCGAGCTCGCGGCGTTCTTCATCGGCGCGGGCGTGGAGATCCTCGAGGGCTACGGCCTCACCGAGACCTCGCCCGTCATCGCCGTCAACCGTCCCGACAAGCGCCGCATCGGCACGGTCGGGCCGATCATCCCCGGCGTCGAGGTGAAGATCGCCAGCGACGGGGAGATCCTCTCGCGCGGCCCGCACATCATGCAGGGCTACTGGAACAACCCCGAGGCCACCGCGCAGGCCATCGACTCCGAGGGGTGGTTCCACACCGGCGACATCGGCGAGATCGACCAGGACGGCTTCCTCAAGATCACCGACCGCAAGAAAGACATCCTCATCAACGCCTACGGCAAGAACATCGCGCCGCAGCCGCTGGAAGCGCTGCTCAAGAGCTCTCCGTACATCGGGACGCCGGTGCTGATCGGCGACCGCCGCAAGTACCTGGTGGCCCTGATCGTGCCGAACTTCGAGAAGCTCGAGCGCGAGGCCGCGGCCCTCGGCGTGCAGTTCAAGACGAAGGAAGAGCTGGTCGCCAACGAGCAGGTCAAGAAGCTCATCCAGGACGAGCTCGACCGCTTCAACCAGAACCTCGACCGGCAGGAGAAGATCCGCCGCTTCGCCCTCCTGCCGCGCGACTTCACCATCGAGGACGACGAGATCACGCCTTCGCTGAAGGTGAAGCGCAAGAACATCGACAAGAAGTACAAGCACATCATCGACACGATGTACGCCGACGAGAACCTCGTGGAAGCCACTGCATGACCTCTGTTGCCGAAGCCCCGGCCGCCGCCTCCTTCGCGTTTTCGATCGAGAGGGAAGGCGATCTCGCCATCGTCTGGTTCGACCTGCCGGGAGAGAAGGTCAACAAGCTGTCCACTCCCGTGCTGCACGAGCTGTCGGGAGTGCTCGACCGGGTCGCGGCCAGCGATGCCAGGGCGGTGATCATCGCCTCGAAGAAGCGGGGCATCTTCATCGCCGGCGCGGACGTGATGGAGTTCACGAAGGTGTCGGGGCCGGAGCAGGCCAAAGGCTACGTGCTCCTCGGCCAGCAGGTCTTCACGAAGCTGCAGAACCTGCGGCAGGTCACCGTCGCGGCCATCGACGGCATGGCGCTGGGCGGCGGCTGCGAGCTGGCGCTCAGTTGCGACTGGCGGGTCATGTCCGACTCGCCGCGCGCGCAGATCGGATTGCCCGAGGTCAAGCTGGGGATCTTTCCGGCGTGGGGCGGGACGAGCAAACTGCCGCGGCTCATCGGCCTGCCCGGCGCGCTGGACATCATCCTCAACGGCAAGACCCTCGACGGCAAGCGCGCCAAGCGCGTGGGGCTCGTCGACGAAGTCGTCGAGTCGGGCATCATCCTCGAGGTCGCGAAGAAGTTCGCCGCGCGCGGCAAGCGCAAGGGCGGCGGGCGGACGAAGTTCTACGTCGAAGGCAATCCGCTGGCGCGCAACGTCATCTTCTCCAAGGCGCGCAAGGCGGTCCTCGAGCAGACCAAGGGCCACTATCCCGCGCCGCTCAAGGCCATCGAGGTGATGGAGTACGCCATGTCCGCGGGGGTCGAGCGGGGCATGCAGCGCGAGGCGGACGAAGCGGCGATGCTGGTCAACAACGACGTGGCCCGCAACCTCGTGCAGCTCTTCTTCCTCATGGAAGAGTCGAAGAAAGACCCGCTCGACGCGAAGCCGCGCAACGTCTCGTACGTTGGCGTCCTCGGCGCGGGCGTGATGGGCGGCGGCATCGCCCAGATCGTGGCCGACAAGACCGACGCCGACATCCGCATGCGCGACATCAACTGGAACGCCATCGGCGGCGGCATGAAGGCCGCGGCGCGCGTCTGGAAGAAGAAGGTCGAGCGGCGGCGCATGACCCGCGGCGAGATGCAGCGCAAGCTCGCGCGCATCAGCGGCACCACCGACTGGAGCGGCTTCCCGCGCGCCGACGTGGTCATCGAGGCGGTCGTGGAGAGCATCCCCATCAAGCGCCAGGTGCTGGCCGAATTCGAGGCGCTGGCGAAAGAGGGAGCGATCTTCGCCACCAATACCTCCACCATTCCGATCACGCAGATCGCCGCCGAGGCCAAGCATCCCGAGAACGTCGTGGGGATGCACTTCTTCAATCCCGTCGACCGCATGCCGCTCGTCGAAGTGATCCGCGGCGAGAAGACTTCCGACGTGGCCATGGTCACCACCGCCGCCTTGGCGCGGAAGCTCGGCAAGACCGTCGTCTACTGCAACGACGGGCCCGGCTTCGTCGTGAACCGCATCCTCGCGCCGTACATGAACGAGTCGGGCTTCCTGCTCGAGGAAGGGAACTCCATCGAGTCGCTCGACAAGGCCATGGTCGACTTCGGGATGCCGATGGGACCGATGGCGCTGCTCGACGAGGTGGGGATCGACGTGGCGGCCAAAGTGGCCGGCATCCTCACCGAGGCCTTCGGCAACCGCATGCAGAAATCGACCGTCGTCGAGAAGCTCTATGCCGACGGCCGCCACGGAAAGAAGAACGGGAAAGGTCTGTACCTCTACGAAGACGGCAAGCGCAAGGGTCCCGATCCCGCGGTCTACAAGGTGCTGGGGATTCGCGCGCCGAAGGAGGCCGACGCGAAGGCGGTGGTCGAGCGCATGCTGCTGGCCATGATCAACGAGGCCTCGCTGATCCTGGACGAGAAGATCGTGGCCTCGGCCGCGGAGCTCGATCTGGCCATGATCATGGGCACCGGCTTCCCGCCGTTCCGCGGCGGGCTGCTCCGCTACGCCGACTCGCTGGGGGTGCCGTACATCGTGTCGCGACTGGACGAGCTCTCGTCGCGCGTCGGCCCGCGGTTCCGTCCCAACGAGCCGCTCAAGCGGCTCGCCGAGCGCGACGGGAAGTTCTATCAGACGTACGTGCGTTCGTGAGGAACGCATGTCATCCCGAGCCGCGTAGACGGCGAGGGATCCCCTGCCGACGCACGCGACCCGCTCCGACGCAGGGGATCCCTCGCCGTCTACGCGGCTCGGGATGACACGTGGACGTACGTTCCCGCCGCATGAGCTTCGACCTTCCTCCCGCGCCTCTCAGCAGGCACCAGCGCGCGATCTTCATCGCGCTCGCGCTGTTCTGCGCCGCCACGCGTTTCCTGGCGCTGGCCCGCTCGCTCTGGGACTGGGACGAGGCCCTCTTCACGATGGCCATGCGCGACTACGACGTGACCATGCACCACCCGCATCCGCCGGGCTTCCCGGTGTACATCGCCATGGCCAAGGTGCTGCGGCTCGTCATCAGCGACGACTTCCGCGCGCTCCAGGGCGTGAACCTCATCGCCGCGGTGCTGGTCTTCCCCGCGCTCTTCCTGTTCGCGCGCGAGCTGCGCCTCGGCTTCACCACCAGCGTCTCCGCGGCCACGCTTTTCGCCTTCTTCCCGAACGTCTGGTTCTTCGGCGGCGGCGGCTTCAGCGACGTCCCCTCCATCGTGCTGGTGCTGTTCGCGGCGGCATTCCTGCTGCGCGGCATCCGCGACCGTAAGGCGTACTTCATCGGCACGTTCCTGCTGGCGCTGGCGATCGGCATCCGCCCGCAGAACCTGCTGGTGGGGCTCGTGCCCGGCCTGCTGGCCACGCGCAAGCGGCGCTGGTGGGAGATCCTCATCGCGCTGCTGATCGGGATCGTGATCGTGGGGGCGGCCTTCGGCGGCGCCATTCACGCCACCGGCTCGCTGCAGGAGTACATGCGCATGGTGCGCGAGCACGGCGACTACATCACGCGCATCGACTCCTTCCGCGCCGAGGCCCGGCCGCCGCTGTGGCGCATCTTCGACCGCTTCTTCCTCAAGCAGTACCAGTCGCCGATCCTCAGCGTGATCGCCTCGCTCTTCGTGGTGATCTCGATCGTCGGCGCGATTCGCCAGCGCAGCCGGCCGCTGCTCCTGAACGCGCTGACGTTCGGCGCGTTCGCCGTCTTCGCCTGGCTGATGCTCGACCGCTTCAGCATCAGCCGCTTCTCGATCGGCTACCAGCCGATGTTCGCGGTGTTCGTCGCCGACGGGATCGCCAGGGTGGGGAAGCGGCGCGAGTGGATGGTCTCGGCCGCGCTGGTGCTGGCCTTCATCGCCTACACCTTTCCCGCGCTGACGCCGGTGCGCAAGGAGGTCGCGCCGTCGATCGTGGCCGCAAGCACGGCCTCACAGCGCATCGACCCGCGGCGCGAGCAGCTCTACGTCGGCCACACGATGATGGTCTTCATGGACCTCCTCGCGCCGCGCTTTCCGTACATCCGCGTGGTCGACGACCGCGCGCTCCCCGTCGCCCCGAGGGAACACTCCTGGATGCTGGCCGAGATCACCACCACCAGGGACGAGGGCTTCGTCTTCCGCCGGGAGCGCGGCGCGCTCTGGAACATCGCCCGCCGCCACTACTTCGACATCAAGCTCGCGCCCATTACCGAGCACGCGCAGTTCGTCTCCGGCTGGTACGAGCCGGAGACGGAACAGTCGCATCAGTGGCGGTGGATGGGGGGGCGCTCGCTCACCAACCTCCCTCCCGCGCGCGGCGAGATGCTCCTGCGCCTGCATTTCGGCATTCCCGGCGAGCTGGTCGAGCAGCGGCCCGAGATCACCGTCAAAGTAAACGGACGCCGCCTGGACACGCTCATCGTCACGCACGATTCCATCGAGCGCGACTACCACGTCCTGCAGCTCGCGCCGGAAGGGCAGCCGAACGTGCTCGAGCTCTCCATCGACCGGACCGTCCCCTCGCACGATCCGCCGCGTGAGCTCGGTTTGCGCCTGCGTTACCTCGCCTGGGGACCGTCGTGATAAGTATTCACCGCCACTTTGGAGACTTTTGAATGACCATGACTGCTGAAGAACGCCAGGTCGACCTCGTCGGCCGGCTGGCGGCGGAGGCTCGCCGCCGCGTCGCCTCGGAGCAGGGCGACAGCATCGAGAATTTCGTGCGCCGCTATTTCGCGCACGTTGCCCCGGACGACGTCATCTACACGAACTTCGACACGCTCCTCGGCGGTGCGCTGTCGCTGTGGGAGTTCGGCCAGCAGCGCACGCCCGGCACGCCCAGCGTCCGCCTCTTCAACCCGACCCAGGAACAGAACGGCTGGGGTCTCGAGCACACGGTCGTCGAGATCGTGAACGACGACATGCCGTTCCTCGTCGACTCCGTCAGCGCCGAGATCCATCGCCGCGACCGCAAGATCCACCTTCTCCTGCACCCCGTCGTCCGCGTCGTCCGCGACGCCAGCGGCCGCCGCCTCGAGATCGCCGACACGCGCGTCGCGCCGACCGACGCCATCGTCGAGTCGTACATGCACGTCGAGATCGACCAGGAGACCGAGCCGTCGGAGCTGCAGTCGATCCGCGTCTCGCTCGAGCACATCCTGCGCGAGGTGCGCCTGGCCGTCACCGACTGGCGCACCATGCGCGCGCGCCTCCAGGAAGACATCGCCGAGCTCGAGACCGCGACGCTCCCCATGCCCGCCGAGGAAGTGGCCGAGGCGCGCGAGTTCCTGAGGTGGCTCGACGACGGCAACTTCATCTTCCTCGGCCATCGCCGCTACACCTTCAAGACCCGCGAGGGCAACGACTATCTCGCGCCGCTGCCGGAGACCGGCCTGGGCATCCTCCGCGACATCCGTCCGGAGTCCGTCGAGCGCGGCAACGAGCCGCTGTCGCCCGAGTTCAGCGCCTACGCGCGCACCAAAGACCTGATCATCGTCACCAAGGCCAACAGCCGCAGCGTGATCCACAAGCCCGTGCCGATGGACCGCATCGGCATCAAGCGCTACGACACCTCGGGGAACCTCATCAGCGAGGACCGTTTCCTCGGCCTCTTCACCTCCGCCGCCTACAGCCGCAGCGTGTTCCACATCCCGATGCTGCGCCTCAAGGCCAGGCGCACCCTCGACCGCGCCGGGCTCGATCCCCACTCGCACAACGGCAAGGCGCTGGTGGACATCCTGGAGACCTTCCCGCGCGACGAGTTCCTCCAGATCACCGACGCCGAGCTGTTCGACATCGCCCGCGGCATCCTGCTGCTGCAGGAGCGGCAGCGTGTGGCCCTCTTCGTCCGCCGCGACGTCTTCGAGCGCTTCGTGGCCTGCTACGTCTTCGTCCCGCGCGACCGCTACACGCCGGAGTTCAAGGAGCGCGCGAAGGTCGTGCTCGAAGAGGCCTTCGGCGGACGCGACACGCAGGTCTACGACCACGTGACCATGTCCACGCTCGCGCGCGGACTGTTCATCGTGCGCACCACGCCGGGGAACATCCCCGACGTCGACATCCGCCGCGTCGAGGCGCAGCTCGGCGAGGTCGCGCGCACGTGGGGCGACCGCCTGCTCGACGCGCTCTGCACGCGGCAGGGTGAGGAAGTCGGCATCGACCTCCATCACCGCTACAAGAAAGCGTTTCCCCTCGCGTACGCGGAGCGGTTCTCCGCCGAGGCCGCGCTGTACGACATCGGCCACGTCGAGCACGTCCTGGCCACCGGCGAGCTGGTCGTCGACCTCTATCGCCACCGCTCCGACGAGCTGCAGTTCCACTGCAAGATCATCCACGCCGGGCCTCCCGTGCCGCTGTCGGAGATCATGCCGCGGCTCGAGAACATGGGCCTCAAGGTGCTGGCCGAGGTGCCGTACGAAGTCCAGCCGCACACCGCCAACCAGGTCGTGCGCATCCGCGACTTCAGCCTCTCCGCCGAGGGGATGCAGGACGACCTCGAGCCGGTCAAGGAGCTCTTCCAGGAAGCGTTCATCCGCGTCTGGACGCGGCAGGCCGAGAACGACGGCTTCAATCGCCTCGTCCTCGGCGCGGAGCTGGAGTGGCACGAGGTGGTGGTGCTGCGCGCGTACGCCAAGTACCTCCGCCAGATCGGCGTCACGTTCAGCGAGACCCTGATCCAGCAGACGCTGGCGAAGCATCCGTCCATCACCCGCTCGATCCTGCAGCTCTTCAAGATGTACTTCGATCCGTCGATCGGCGACGTCGGCATGGGCCGCAAGGGCGCGGGCCTGGGCATCCGCTCGCAGATCGAGGACGCGCTCAACGGGGTCACCAATCCCGATGAGGACCGCATCCTCCGCCTGTACGTGGCGCTCATCGAGGCCACGCTGCGCACGAACTACTTCCAGCGCGACGAGAACGGCGAGCGCAAGCTGTACGTCTCGTTCAAGCTCGACTCCAGGCAGGTGCCGGAGCTGCCCGAGCCGCGGCCGCTGTACGAGATCTTCGTGTACGCGCCGTGGATGGAAGGCATCCACCTGCGCGGCGGCAAGGTCGCGCGCGGCGGCCTGCGCTGGTCCGACCGGCGCGAGGACTTCCGCACCGAGATCCTCGGCCTGATGAAGGCGCAGATGGTCAAGAACGTGGTCATCGTGCCGGTCGGCTCGAAGGGCGGCTTCGTGGTCAAGAATCCGTCCGCCGACCGCGCCTCGTTCCAGCAGGAAGGGATCGAGTCGTACAAGACGCTGCTGCGCGGCATGCTCGACATCACCGACAACCTGCGCGGCGACAGCGTCGTCCCGCCGCGGGACGTGGTGCGCCGCGACGGCGACGACCCGTATCTCGTCGTGGCCGCCGACAAGGGCACGGCCACGTTCTCCGACATCGCCAACGGCATCTCCAAAGAGTACGGCCACTGGCTCGGCGACGCGTACGCCTCGGGCGGCTCGGCCGGCTACGACCACAAGGGGATGGGCATCACCGCGCGCGGCGGCTGGGAGGCGGTCAAGCGCCACTTCCGCGAGCTGGGCGTGGACACGCAGAGCGAGGACTTCACGGTGGTCGGCGTCG
>Ga0196976_1000100_pt1 | contig 57094 bp, 72 predicted proteins | sample S3v_513CmetaG_FD_148644 | JGI IMG/M metagenome (GOLD analysis project Ga0196976, IMG submission 148644) | Soil microbial communities from Anza Borrego desert, Southern California, United States - S3+v_5-13C | ecosystem: Environmental > Terrestrial > Soil > Desert | place: USA: California...
GTCTCGGGCGCGGTCCCCGGCCACGCCGACGGCCTGCTCTTCGTGAACACCGCCGTGAAGGGCCAGAAGCGGGTGGTCGAGAAGAAGGCGGAGCCGGAGAAGAAGAAGAAGTAGCTCCGGGCGAGAGCCTCGAAGCGCGACGCGCCGCCCAGGGATGGGCGGCGCGTTTGCGTTCCAGGGGCTCGAACGAGACCGACGTCGGGCGCTCACCCCTCGGCCGCGCTCGCCTCGCCCTTCTTCCGGTCGCGCTCCAGCTTGTAGCGCGTGGTCTGGTCGAGGAACTTCTTCCGCAGGCGGATCGACTTCGGCGTCACCTCGACGAGCTCGTCCTCGGCGATCCACTCGAGCGCCATCTCCAGGCTCATCTCGCGCGGGGGCGTGAGGATCACGTTCTCGTCGCGCCCGGCGGCCCGGATGTTGGTGAGCTTCTTCTCCTTGCAGATGTTGAAGTCGAGATCGTTCTCGTGGCTGTGCTCGCCGACGATCATCCCGGCGTACACCTGGTCGCCCGGCTTCACGAACAGCGCCCCGCGCTCCTGGCCGTAGAAGCAGGCGTAGGCCACCACCGGCCCCACGCGGTCGGCGACGATCGCGCCGGACTTGCGCTTCTCGATCCGGCCCTGCCACGGCTCGTAGCCGTCGAACTGCGAGGACATGATCCCCTCGCCCTTGGTGAGGGTGAGGAACTCGCCGCGGAAGCCGATGAGGCCGCGGGCCGGGACCCGGAACTGGAGCCGGGTCCGCTTCGAGCCGAGCGGCTGCATGTCCACCATGCGCCCGCGCCGGAACCCCATGCTCTGGGTCACGCCGCCCACGCCGTCCTCGGGGAGATCGCAGACGAGCAGCTCCATCGGCTCGTGGACCTCGCCGTTGATCGTCTTGAGGATGGGCTCGGGGTTCGAGACGGTGAGCTCGTACCCCTCGCGCCGCATGTTCTCGACGATGACCGCGAGCTGCAGCTCGCCGCGCCCGACGACCTTGAACGCGTCGGGCGTCTCGGTGTCCTCGACGCGGATGGAGACGTTCCGGTACGCCTCGCGGTAGAGCCGCTCGCGGATGTTGCGGCTCGTGACGTACTTGCCCTCCTTGCCGGCGAAGGGCCCGTCGTTGACCTTGAAGATCATCGACATCGTGGGCTCCTCCACGCTGATGCGGGGGAGGGCCTCGGGGCGCTCGGGGTCGGCGATGGTGTCGCCGATGCCGATCTCCTCGGCGCCCGCGATGCAGACGATCTCGCCCGGCCCCGCGTCCTTCACCTCGACCCGCTTCAGCCCGTCGTACACGTAGAGGCGGACCACCTTCGCGGGGACGATCCGGTTCTCCTCGCGGATGACCGCGATGGGCGCGTTCTCGCGCAGGACGCCGCTCGTCACGCGGCCGATGGCGAGGCGGCCGACGTAGTCGTCGTAGTCGAGGTTGTCGACGAGCATCTGCAGCGCCTGGCCCTCGGCGGCGGGGGGCGGCGGCACGTGCGAGAGGATCGCGTCGAAGAGGGGCTTGAGCGAGTCGGCCTCGAACGCACCCTGGAGCGTGTGCGCGGCCTTGCCCTCGCGGGCGATGCAGTAGATCACCGGGAAGTCGATCTGGTGCTCGTTCGCGCCGAGGTCGATGTAGAGCGAGTAGACGAGGTCGAGGACCTCCTTGGCGCGCGCGTCCTGGCGGTCGATCTTGTTCACCACCAGGACCGACGGGAGCCCCATCGCCAGCGCCTTGGAGAGGACGAACCGCGTCTGCGGGAGCGGCCCCTCGGCCGCGTCCACGAGCAGGAGCACGCCGTCCACGAGCCGCAGCGCGCGCTCCACCTCGCCGCCGAAGTCGGCGTGGCCGGGCGTGTCGACGATGTTGATCTTCACGCCCTTGTAGGTGACGGCCGTGTTCTTCGCGAGGATGGTGATGCCCTTCTCGCGCTCGAGGTCGTTCGAGTCCATCACCCGCTCGACCAGCTGCTCGTTGGCGCGGAAGACGCCGGCCTGGCGCAGCATGAAGTCGACGAGGGTGGTCTTTCCGTGGTCGACGTGCGCGACGATGGCGACGTTCCGGATCTGCTCGCGGGCGATCATGGGGCTCCTGCCAAAAGGCCGGAACTTATAGTCCTTCTCGGCGCGAGGTCGCAAGGCAAACGGGCGGACGGGAGGACGCATGCGGCCCCCGAGCGCGGGCCTGGCGCGGCGTGGCCGCGGCGGACTACGCTCGCGCCGTGCTCGCCTTCCACCACCTCGCCATCCAGTGCGCCGACCTCGAGGCGTGCGAGCGCTTCTATCGCGAGGTGCTGGGCCTGCCCGTGCTCCGCCGGTGGCCGCTGGAGGGCCAGGCGCGCGACCGGAGCGTCTGGCTCGCGGTGGGCGGGACGGAGGCCGCAGGCTTCCTCGCCCTCGAGCGCGCCGAGGCGCCGCCGGAGCCCCGCCCGTGGCGGGACGGGCGCCCGGGGCTGCACCTCGTCGCGCTCCAGATCGGGCCCGGCGAGCGGGCCCGCTGGGAGGCCCGCCTCGCCGAGGTGGGCGTGGAGATCGTCCACCGCACCCGCTGGACCATCTACTTCCACGACCCGGAGGGGAACCGGGTCGGCCTCACGCATTACCCGCACGATCCCCACGATTCGGAGGCGTGATCGTGGCCCTCCGGTTCCTCCGCCGGCGCTACGGACAGGACAACTACTTGTACCTCCTCGCCGACGGCCCGGACGCGGCGCTCGTCGATCCCGGCGATCCCGCCCTGGCGCGGGCCGCGGCCGCGGCGCTGGGCGTCCACCCGCGCTGGATCCTCCACACGCACGGCCACGCCGATCACACCGGCGCGAGCCAGGAGCTCCGCGGCGCGCTCGGCGCCGAGGTCCTGGGCCACGGAGCCGATGGGCGCTGGTTCGCGCCCGACGCGGATCTCGCGGGGCGCGGCGCGCTGGCGCTCGGGGCGCTCCGCCTCCGCGTCCACCACACGCCCGGTCACACGCCGGGGTCGGTGCTCCTCGAGTGGGAGGGGAAGCTCCTCACCGGGGACACGCTCTTCGGCATGGGCTGCGGCCACTGCCGGAACGGCGGGGATCCGGCGCGGCTCGCGGCGAGCTTCCTGGAGGTGATCGCCGCGCTCCCCGGCGATCTCGAGGTCCACCCCGGCCACGAGTACGCCGCGCGGAACCTCGCCTTCGCGCTCGCGCTCGAGCCCGGCGGCCCCGCCGCGGCGCGCGGGCAGGCGCTCCAGGCGGCGCGCGCCGCGGGGCGGGAGCCCGACGCCGTCCGCCTCCACGAGGAGCGCGCCACCAACCCCTTCCTCCGGCTCGGCGCGCCGGGGGTCTCGGCCGCCATCGCGCGCGAGGCGCCCGCCGCCCGCACGGACGTGGAGCGGTTCGTGGCGCTCCGGGCGCTGCGGGACCGGTTCCCCTGATCCGCGGCGCCCGCGCGGGTCGGTGTAGAATCGCCGGGCCAGCGCCGGACTTCGGAGACACCCGAGATGAGAGCCCAGCTCCTCGCCGTCTTGCTGCTGACCGCGCCGGCGGCGCGCGCCGCCGACGACGTCCAGCTCGCCGAGGCGACCGGCCAGGCGCCCGTCGCCGGGGATCTCCTCGCCGCGCGCGAGCACGCGAAGGACGACGCGCTGCGGAGGTGCGTGGAGCAGGTGGCGACGGCCGTCGTCACCGCCGCGACCGAGAGCGACCAGGCGAAGCTGCTCTCCGACAAGATCTTCGCGCGCGCGGTGGGGTACGTGCGGCGGTTCCAGATCCTCGAGGACCGGCAGGACGGCGACGCCTGGGTCACGCGGATGCGCTGCGAGGTCTCGGCGGCGAAGCTGGACGAGGACCTGCTCGCCTTCGGGATCGCACACCGCCGGGCCGGCATGCCGCGCGTGCTCGTGCTCGTGGCCGAGCAGGCGATCGACGCGCCGCAGGTCGCCGGCTGGTGGCAGGGAGGCGGGAACGCGGTGGAGCTCCGCGTCGTCGAGAACGCCTTCGTGGACCGGATGGAGAAGTCCGGGTTCACGTTCGTGGACGCCGAGGCGGTCCGGGGCGCGGTGAAGGTCCAGGCCATCGGCGCCGATCCGAACGTGCAGCAGGCGCGCGCGGTGGGCGTGAAGGCCGGCGCGGAGATCGTGATCGTCGGCCGCGCGATCGCGAAGCCGCCGGGCCAGATCCCGCTCGACGGCGGGACGTTCTACTCGTCCGTCGCCCACGTCTCCGCCCGGGCGGTCCGGACGGACACGGGCGAGGTGGTGGCCGCGATCACCTTCGACGCCCCCGCCGGAAAGGCGTTCGAGCGCGCCACCGCGGGCCGGAACGCGCTCTCCGAGGCGGGGCGCATGCTGGCGCGCGAGATGTTCGTGCGGGTGGGCAAGGCGTGGACGCGCGAGCAGTCCGGCGTCCGGCGCGTGGCGATGACGGTGAAGGGCGTGGAGGACTACGGCCGGCTCGCCGGGTTCAAGAACATCCTCGTGCGCTCCGTCCGCGGGGTGAAGGGCGTGCAGGAGCGGTCGATGGAGGACGGGCAGGCCGAGCTCGAGGTGTCGCTCGCGGGCACGGCGGAGGCCTTCGCCACGGACCTCGCGACCCGCAAGTTCCAGGGGTACGCGGTGAAGGTTCGGAAGGTGACGGCGGACGCGGTCGAGGTGGAGCTCCGGTGAGGGGGCCCCGCCGAGGAGGCTCCCCGTGAACGAGCCCGCGCCCGCGCCGGAGGGCAGGTGGGAGGGAACTCCCCTCAACCTCGCCAACGCGCTCACCGCCCTCCGGCTGGTCCTCGCCCCGACGTTCCTCGTCCTCTACGTCCAGGGCGACCGCGTCCGGGCGCTGGCCGCGTTCGCGGCCGCCGCGGCGACGGATCTGCTCGATGGCCTGGTGGCGCGCGTGCTCCGCCAGCACACGCGCCTCGGCGCGTTCCTCGACCCCATCGCCGACAAGTTCCTGGCGGCCTGCGCGCTGTTCGCGCTGGCCGCGAGCCGGCGGCTGCCGCTCTGGCTGCCGGTGCTCGTCGTGGTCCGCGACGTGTTCCAGCTCCTCGGGGCCGCCATCCTCCGCCGGCACCACCACCGGATCCCCGTCGCCCCGACGCGCATCGGGAAGTACGCCACGTTCGGGATCGCGGCGACCGTCCTGGTCGCGCTCGCGGGGGAGTTCGGCGCCATCCAGCCCGCGCCGGCGGCGTCCTTCGTCGCCGCCCTGGGTCTCCTCTCCGCGCAGTGCCTCGTCGTGTCGTGGGTGCAGTACTTCCTGTTCTTCCTGCGGGCCGAGCACGAGCAGGCGGGGCAGGGGGGCTGAGCGAGTGGACCGTTGACACCCGACACGATCGCGCTATAACTCCGCGCCTCGCCAGCGCGAGGATGGGCGCATAGTTCAGTGGTAGAACGCCTGCTTGACACGCAGGAGGTCGCTGGTTCGATCCCAGCTGTGCCCATGAGAGAGGGGCCGGTCCGAACGGGCCGGCCCCTCTCGTCTTTCGCGCGCCCGCCCTCGCCGCCAGGACCATCTGGCCTTTTCGAGACGCCGAGGGTAAGCCATTGACCATGTCCGACCTCGTGAAGGTGACGCTGCCCGACGGCAGCCAGAAGGAGGCCGCGCGCGGCACCAGCGTCCTCGACTTCGTGAAGAGCACCATCGGCCCCGGGCTCGCCAAGGCGGCGTACGTCGCCAAGCTCGACGGCCAGCCGGTGGACCTCTCCCGCCCCCTCGACCGCGACGCGAAGCTCGAGGTGGTCACCACGAAGAACCCCGAGGCCCTCGAGGTGGCCCGCCACGACGCCGCTCACGTGATGGCGAGCGTCGTGCAGCGGCTCTACCCCGGCACGCAGGTCACCATCGGCCCGGCCATCGAGGACGGCTTCTACTACGACTTCGCCCGCGACACGCCGTTCACCCCCGAGGACCTCGAGAGGATCGAGGCCGGCATCCGCGACGAGATCAAGGCCGACCACCCGTTCGTCCGCGAGGAGGTCTCGATGGACGAGGCGCTCGCGCTCTTCGAGCGGCAGGGCGAGAAGTACAAGGTCGAGATCGTGAAGGACATCGCCGCGAAGGGGGCGAAGACCCTTACGCTCTACAAGCACGGCGGCTGGGTGGACTTCTGCCTCGGGCCGCACGGGCCGTCGACGGGCAAGATCGGCGTCGTGAAGCTCCTCAACGTCGCCGGCGCGTACTGGCGCGGCGACGCCCGGAACGCGATGCTGCAGCGGATCTACGGCACGGCGTTCTTCGACAAGAAGGACCTCGAGGCGCACCTCCAGAAGCTCGAGGAGGTGAAGAAGCGCGACCACCGCAAGCTCGGCCCCGCGCTCGGCCTGTTCGCCTTCCACGAGGTCTCGCCCGGCTCCGCCTTCTGGCTCCCGAAGGGGACGACCACGTACAACGTGCTGGCCGACGCGATGCGCCGCCTCGTGAAGAAGAACGGCTACCAGGAGGTGAAGACGCCGCTCCTCTTCAACAAGAAGCTCTGGGAGACGAGCGGCCACTGGGGCGTGTACCGCGAGAACATGTTCCTCGTGTTCGACAAGGAGTCGGACCCGGCGCTCCCGGTCGAGGAGCGGCTCAACATGAGCCTCAAGCCGATGAACTGCCCCTCGCACCACCTGCTGTACAAGATGGGCAAGCGCTCGTACCGCGAGCTGCCCATCCGCTACTTCACGGTGGACGTGCTCCACCGGAACGAGCTCTCCGGGTCGCTCGGCGGGCTCACCCGCGTCCGGCAGTTCGCGCAGGACGACGCGCACCTCTACCTCATGGAGTCGCAGATCCCCGACGAGGTGGCCCGCTGCGTCGATCTCATGAAGGTCGTCTACGGCGCGTTCGGCCTCGAGTTCAAGCTGCGGTTCTCCACGCGGCCGACCAACCCCGCCGACCGCATCGGCGACGACGCGCTCTGGGACAAGGCCGAGGGCGCGCTCAAGGACGCGCTCGACAAGATCGGGCTGCCCTGGACGCTCAACCCCGGCGACGGCGCCTTCTACGGCCCGAAGATCGACTTCGCCGTGACCGACTCGCTCGGCCGTGAGTGGCAGACCTGCACCATCCAGCTCGACTACGCCGCGCCCGAGCGGTTCGACCTGACGTACGTGGGCGACGACAACAAGGAGCACCGGCCGGTCGTGATCCACCGCGCCGTCTACGGCTCCTTCGAGCGGTTCCTCGCCATCCTCACCGAGCACTACGCCGGCGCGTTCCCCGCGTGGATGGCGCCGGTCCAGGCGCGGCTCGTCACGGTCTCGGATCGGTTCGACGGGTGGGCGCGCGAGGCCGCGGGCGTCCTCGAGGCGCAGGGCTGGCGCGTCGAGGTGGACCCGTCCTCGGACAAGCTCGGCGCCAAGATCCGGAACGCGGAGCTCGAGAAGATCCCGTACACGGTGGTCATCGGCGAGAAGGAGGCGGCGGCCCGGGCCGTCGCGCCGCGCCGGCGCGGCGGCGAGGACCTCAAGACCATGCCGCTCGAGCAGTTCGCCGAGCTCCTGAAGCGCGAGGCGACGCCGCCGTATTAGCGAGCGACAGCCCCGTCCGGGTGGGCTAGGCTACCCCGGATGCAGGCGAACCGGCTCCTCTCCGCTCTCCCCCGCGCCGCGCTGCTCGCCGTCCTGGCGGCGAGCGGCTGCGACGACGACATGGTGAAGCGTGACGTCCGCGAGGATCGCGGCCCGCTGCTCCTCGCGGTCGCCGCGAACCCTGCCTTCGACGCCCACGCCTGGGCGGTCTACTTCTGCGCGCCCGGACCGACACCCGGCTCGAGCGGGACATACCGGGCGATGCGCATCGTCGACCGCCGGGTGCGAGACGTGTACGAGAGCTGCGAGGCGAAGCTCGACCACGTCGCGCCGGATGGCTCCGCGGAGTGGCTGGGGATCTGGACCGGGACGTCGCTCACGCTGCGCGAGCTCGTCCACGGGGGCGACGACGTCGTCCTCGCGCCGCCGCCGACGGCTCACGTCTTCTCTCCGGCCGGGGACGCGCTCCTCTACCACCAGGAGGACCGGGGGACGTTCCTCCGCCGGCTGGACACCGGCGCCGAGGTCTCCATCCCGTGCCTCCCGCCGTTCGCGTTCTCGCCCGCCGGCGACGAGATCGTCTGCGAGCGGCCCTGGCAGGGAGACTTCCTCGTCGCGCGCCTGCGGCTCGCCGACCTGCAGTTCTCGGAGCTGCACCAGCCGGATGCCCTCTGGGAGGAGTGCTGCGAGATCAGCTGGACCGATCGCGGCCTGCTGCTCGCAGCCCTGGACGACAAGGAGTCGGTCGTCTTCGACCCGGTGACCGGCGAGACGCGTTCCCTCAACGAGGCGGGAGAGTGGGTGGAGGTGGGGCCCGTCGGGTTCACGCCGGACGGGCGGGGATACGTGGTGAACGAGGTGGAGTGCCTGTCGGATCCGGAATCGGACTTCACGGTCTGCAGCTTCTACGAGAGTCGCTACGTCCTCGTGAACCTGGAGACGGGGGAGAAGGGGGTCCTGGCCTCCGGCGAGACCCCGAAGGATCCGGTCACCTACTTCGGCGAGACGGGCGACTTCGCCGTCTCGCCGGACAGCCGGTACATCCTCTATTCGATCGATCGAAATTGGCACTGGAGGCCCACGGGGCTCTGAGCCGCTGCCCCGCTGGACCGCGTTGCACTGCCCGAGCGCCCAGGGGTCCCTGGACGTGTCTCGGGGTGGGCCAGGGGCCTGGCAGCCGGGGAACACGGGCCTCGGCTGCCCGCTTCTTCGCGCGCGACCGTGCGCGGCGCGGCTCTCCACGCTAGCCATCCGGGGAACCTCCAGGAAGGGCGCGCGCCTACACGCGTTGCCCAAACGGGCGGGCGTCTGCTATCCTCCGCGATTCCCATCGACGGGTCGGGAGGGCGCGGGGGCGTAAGCTCCCGGAAGGAGTCGTAAAAAGGTGGCCGAGGCCTTGGACAGGGTCACGATCTTCGACACCACGTTGCGCGACGGCGAGCAGTCGCCCGGGGCGTCGATGAACCTCGAGCAGAAGCTCCGCGTGGCGAAGGCGCTCCGGGATCTCGGCGTCGACGTCATCGAGGCGGGCTTCGCGGCTGCCTCCCCGGGCGATCTCGAGGCGATCCAGGCGATCTGGCGCAACGTGGAGGGTCCGATCGTCTGCAGCCTCTCGCGCTGCCACCGGACCGACATCGAGGCCTCGCGCAAGGCGCTCGCCGGCGCCCCCCGCGCGCGCTGCCACGTCTTCCTCGCGACGAGCCCGATCCACCGCGACTTCAAGCTCAAGATGGCGAAGGACGAGATCGTCCGCCGCGCCGTCGAGGGCGTCGCGATGGCCCGGGAGACGTTCGAGGACGTCGAGTTCTCGCCGGAGGACGCGGCCCGCACCGAGCTCGAGTTCCTCTCCGAGGTGGTCGAGCGGGCCATCGAGGCCGGCGCGACGACGGTGAACATCCCGGACACCGTCGGCTACGCGCTCCCGTCCACCTACGCCGAGACCATCCGCTACCTGAAGCGCCACGTCCGCGGGATCGAGAAGGTCGTCGTCTCCGTCCACTGCCACAACGATCTCGGGCTCGCCGTGGCGAACAGCATCGCGGGCGTCCTCGAGGGCGCGCGGCAGGTGGAGTGCACCATCAACGGGATCGGCGAGCGCGCCGGCAACGCGTCGCTCGAGGAGCTCGTGATGGCGTTCAAGACGCGGCGGGACGTCCTCCGCGTCACGACCGGCGTCCACACCGAGAGGCTGTACCCCACGAGCCGCGTCGTCTCGCAGGTGACCGGCCTCCACGTGCAGCGGAACAAGGCGATCGTCGGCCAGAACGCCTTCGCCCACGAGTCGGGCATCCACCAGCACGGGATGCTGACGAACCGCGAGACGTACGAGGTGATGCGCCCGGAGGAGGTCGGCTTCACCCACAGCGCGCTCGTGCTCGGGAAGCACTCCGGCCGCCACGGTTTCAAGGAGCGGCTCGTCGCCCTCGGGTACCAGCTCGACGACGCGGCGATCGACAAGCTCTTCGCCGAGTTCAAGCTGCTCGCCGACAAGAAGAAGGAGATCTACGACGCCGACGTCGAGGCGCTGGTGGTGCACGGCCAGCTCCTCCAGACGGGCGGCCGGGCCTGGGAGCTCGAGGCGCTCTCGACGACCTCGGGGACCGGGACGCTGCCGTGCGCGTCGGTCGCCCTGCGGAACCAGGCCGGCGAGCGGTTCCAGGCGGCCGAGGCCGGGGACGGCCCGGTCGACGCGGTGTACCGGGCCATCGAGAAGGTGACCGGCGTCTCCGTGAAGCTGCGCAACTACGAGATCGCCAGCGTCTCGACCGGCGAGGACGCGCTGGGCGAGGTGACGATCGAGGTGGAGCACCCCACCGGCGTGTACCGGGGCCGGGCGCTCTCCACCGACATCATCGAGGGCAGCGCGCGGGCCTTCCTCGATGTCGTGAACCGCATCGCGCTCAAGCTGTCGCCGCGGATGAGCGAGGCCCGCGCCGAGATGGGGACTCCATAGGATGGCCCGAGATTCGAAGGACGGGAAGGCGAAGACGTTGTTCGAGAAGGTGTGGGACGCGCACCTGGTCCGCGCGGAGACGCCGGAGACCCCGGCGATCCTCTACATTGACCTCCACCTCGTGCACGAGGTGACGAGCCCGCAGGCGTTCTCGACCCTGCGCGAGCGCGGGCTGCGCGTGCGCCGCCCGGAGCGGACGCTCGCGACGATGGATCACTCCACGCCGACGCTGCCGCGCCTGCCCAACGGGAAGTTCCCGTTCATCGACGCGCAGGCCGAGGCCCAGGTCCGGCAGCTCGAGAAGAACGCCGCCGACTTCGGGGTCGAGCTGCACGGCCTCGGCGACGACGCCCAGGGCGTCGTCCACGTCTTCGGCCCGGAGATGGGGGCCACGCAGCCGGGCATGACCGTGGTCTGCGGCGACAGCCACACCGCCACGCACGGCGCGTTCGGCGCGCTCGCCTTCGGCATCGGCACGTCCGAGGTGAGCCACGTGCTCGCCACGCAGTGCCTCCTGCAGCGCAGGGCGAAGAGCCTCGCGGTCCGCGTCGAGGGCGCGCTCGCGAAGGGCGTCTCCGGCAAGGATCTCATCCTCGCCATCATCGCCAAGCTCGGCGTGGGCGGCGGCACCGGCCACGTCCTCGAGTACACGGGCTCGGCCATCCGGGCGCTCACGATGGAAGGCCGGATGACGGTCTGCAACATGTCCATCGAGGCGGGCGCGCGGGCGGGCCTCATCGCCCCCGACGACACGACCTTCCAGTGGCTCGCCGGCCGGCCGCGCGCGCCCAAGGGCAAGGACTTCGACGCCGCGGTCGCCCGCTGGCGGACGCTCGCCACCGACGCCGGCGCGACGTACGACCGAGAGGTCGTCATCGACGCCGCGGCGGTCGCGCCCTGGATCACGTTCGGGACCAACCCGGGGCAGGGGATCCCGGTGAACGGGGTCGTGCCCGATCCGTCCCGCGAGGCCGACGCCTCGAGCCGCTCCACGCTCGAGTCCGCGCTCCGGTACATGGGCCTCACCCCCGGCCAGAAGCTGCTCGGCCAGAAGATCGACGCGGTCTTCATCGGCTCCTGCACCAACGGCCGGCTCGAGGACATGCGCGAGGCGGCCCGGGTGATGAAGGGCAACCGGGTGAAGGTCCGGACGCTCGTCGTCCCGGGCTCCCACAAGGTGAAGAAGGCGGCGGAGTCGGAGGGCCTCGACCGGATCTTCCGGGATGCCGGGGCGGAGTGGCGCGAACCGGGCTGCTCCATGTGCATCGCCATGAACGGCGACAACATCACCGCCGGCCAGTACTGCGTCTCCACCTCCAACCGCAACTTCGAGGGCCGCCAGGGCGCCGGCGGGCGCACGCTGCTCGCGAGCCCGCTCACGGCCGCCGCCGCGGCGGTCTCGGGCGCGGTGGCCGATCCCCGCCAGATGGAGGTGGGGTGACCATGGAACCGATCCGCCTCATCCAGTCGAAGACGGTGGTGCTCCCGCGCGAGAACGTGGACACCGACCAGATCATCCCCGCTCGCTTCCTGAAGGTGACCGACAAGAAGGGCCTCGGGAAGGCGCTCTTCAGCGACTGGCGGTACGACGCGTCCGGCGCGCCGCGTCCGGACTTCGTGCTCAACCAACCGGTCGCGGCAGGTTGCCGCATTCTCGTCGCCGGCGACAACTTCGGGTGTGGCTCCTCTCGCGAGCATGCGCCGTGGGCGCTGGCCGACTACGGAATCCAGGCCGTGGTCTCGACCCGCATCGCCGACATCTTCCGGTCCAACTGCCTGAAGAACGGGCTCGTGCCCGTCGTGCTCGATCGGGAGAGCCACGCGCGCCTGCTCGGCGCGCCCGGCGCCGAGGTCACGATCGACCTCGAGGCCTGCACCATCTCGCTGCCCGGCGGCGGGACGGCCACGTTCCCGATCGACGCGTTCGCCCGCTACTGCCTGATGAACGGCGTGGACGAGCTGGGCTTCCTGCTCTCGCAGGGCGCGGCGATCTCCGCGTTCGAGGGGGCGAGATGACGGTCCGCCTCGTCCCGTCGATCCTGCTGGAGGGCCGGTGAAGCGCTGCTTCCCTGGCCCCCGGCTCGCTCCGGCCCAGCCGCCTCCGGCCGGGCGCACGCTCGCGCGCGTATGACGGCGGGTCTCCGCGCCCGCGCGGGCCGACTCCGGTCGGCCCTGCGCGCGCGGATGGGCCCGCGTCCGAGCGAGCGAACCCTGGAACGAGTGAAGAAACCAGAGAGACGGATTCGAGGTACGACATGGCAAAGCAGAAAGTGACGGGCGCGGTGGCGGTCCTGCGCGCCCTGCAGGCCGAGGGCGTCGAGGTCATCTTCGGCATCCCCGGCGGCGCGATCCTGCCGCTCTACGACGCGCTCCACGGCGCGAAGTCGCCGCGGCACATCCTGGTCCGGCACGAGCAGGTGGGCGGCCACGCGGCCGAGGGCTACGCCCTCGCCACGGGCAAGGTCGGGGTGTGCATGGGGACGTCGGGTCCCGGCGCGACGAACCTCGTCACCCCGATCGCCGACGCGTACATGGACTCGGTCCCGCTCGTCGCGATCACCGCCAACGTCTCGAAGGCGCTCATCGGCACCGACGCCTTCCAGGAGGCGGACATCGCCGGCATCACGGTCCCGATCACGAAGCACAACTGGCTGGTGACCGAGGTCGAGGAGCTGCCCGAGGTCCTGAAGCAGGCGTTCTACATCGCCCGGACCGGCCGTCCGGGCCCGGTGCTCGTCGACATCCCGAAGGACGTCCTCAACGCGACCTTCGAGTTCGAGTACCCGGAGACGGTGGACATCCCGGGCTACCACCCGCCGGTGCGCGAGGAGCCGCGCCTCAAGGACGCGGCGCAGCTCATCCGCTCGTCGACGCGCCCGGTGGTCTACCTCGGCGGCGGCGTCCGCACGGCCGCGGCGCACGCCGAGGTGTTCGCCTTCGCCGAGTTCCTCGACGCGCCGGTGGTCACCACCGTGCACGGGAAGGGCGCCTTCCCGGAGACGCACCCGCTCTGCCTCGGCATGTTCGGCATGCACGGCAGCCGGTACGCCAACTACACGGTCCAGGGCTCCGACCTCATCATCGCGCTCGGCGCGCGGTTCGACGACCGGGTGACCGGGAAGCTCTCGACCTTCGCGCCGGAGGCGAAGATCGTCCACCTCGACATCGATCCGGCGGAGATCTCGAAGCTCGTCACCGCCACGGTGCCGCTCGTCGGCGACCTCAAGGCCCTCCTCCCCAAACTGCACGCGGAGGTCCGCAAGGCGTTCGAGGCGCACGCCCGGCCCGACATCTCGGCGTGGAAGAAGAAGGTGGCCGAGTGGCGCGAGAAGCACCCGATGCGCTACCAGCAGAAGGAGGACGGCCCGCTCCTCCCGCAGTACGTCATCGAGCAGATCTGGAAGAAGACCGGCGGGAAGGCGCTCGTCACCACCGGCGTCGGCGAGCACCAGATGTTCGCCGCCCAGTGGTGGAAGACGAGCGAGCCCCGGCAGTTCATCACGTCCGGCGGCCTGGGGACGATGGGCTTCTGCCTGCCCGCGGCGATCGGCATGCAGCTCGGCCGGCCCGACGCGCTCGTCGTCGGCATCGACGGCGACGGGTCGTTCCAGATGACGCTGCAGGACCTCGCCACCGCGTCCGAGCACAAGCTGCCGATCAAGATCTTCGTCCTCAACAACCTGTTCCTGGGGATGGTCCGGCAGTGGCAGGAGCTCTTCTACTCGGAGCGGTACGCCGAGACGCCGCTCGCCGACCTGCCGGACCTCGTGAAGCTCGCCGACGCCTACGGCTGCCTGGGCCTGCGCGCCCGGACCGTCCCGGAGCTCGACAAGGTCATCGACCAGGCGCTCGCGTACAAGGACGGCCCGGCCATCGTGGACGTGCGCATCCGCCCCGAGGCCAAGGTGTACCCGATGGTCCCGGCCGGCGCCCCCCTCAACGACATGATCGACGGTGAGTGACATGGAACAGACCGAGACCCGCCCCAACGGCCAGACGCACACCGTCAGCCTGCTCGTCGAGAACAAGCCCGGCGTGCTGTACCGGATCACCGGCCTGTTCTCCCGCCGGCACTACAACATCGCGAGCCTCACCGTCGGCCCGACCGAGGTGGAGAACTACTCGCGCATCACCATCGTGGTCCGCCTCGGCTCGAAGTCGGTCGAGCAGGTGGTCCGGCAGGTCCAGAAGCTCGTCCCCGTGGTCGAGGTGCGCGAGCTCAAGCCCGAGGACCTCATCGAGCGCGAGCTCATGCTGGTGAAGATCAAGACCCCGGAGACGAACTACGCCGAGCTCCGCTCGCTCGCGGAGACGTACGGCGCGACCATCGTGGACGTCTCGCCCGACGCGCTGGTCGTCGAGGCGAGCGGCCCCGCCGGCAAGCTCGACGCCCTCGAGGAGCGGCTCCGCCGGTTCGGCATCCAGGAGCTCTGCCGCTCGGGGCGCATCGCGCTCGAGCGGGGGTTCAAGACGCTCGCGCCCCCGGCCCTCAAGGCCGAGCCGCCGCCGCCCCAGATCTCCTCCCCGTGAACGGAGACCGAATGCCGGTCACGATCTACTACGAGAAGGACGCGAGCCTCGATCTCCTCCAGCGGCGCAAGGTGGCGGTGATCGGGTACGGCTCGCAGGGGCACGCCCACGCGCTCAACCTGCGCGACTCGGGCGTGGACGTCCGGGTGGGGCTCGCCGCGGGCTCGAAGTCCCGCGCCAAGGCCGAGGGCGCCGGCCTGCGGGTGCTCTCGGTGGCGGAGGCCTCGCGGGAGGCCGACGTCATCATGAACCTCGCCCCGGACCAGACCCAGAAGCAGATCCACGAGGAGTCCATCGCCCCGCACCTGGCGAAGGGCAAGGCGCTCTTCTACGGCCACGGGTTCAACATCCACTTCGGCCAGATCCGCCCGCCCCCCGAGGTGGACGTGATCCTCGTCGCGCCCAAGGGCCCCGGCCACATGCTCCGCCGGCAGTACCAGGACGGCCGCGGCCTGCCGTGCCTCCTCGCCGTCCACCAGGACGCGACGGGGCAGGCCAAGGCGCTCGGCCTCGCGTACGCCCGCGGCATCGGCGGGACCCGCGCCGGCGTCCTCGAGACGACGTTCAAGGAGGAGACCGAGACCGACCTCTTCGGCGAGCAGGCCGTGCTGTGCGGCGGCGCCGCGGCGCTGGTGAAGGCCGGGTTCGAGGTGCTCGTCGAGGCGGGCTACCAGCCCGAGAGCGCGTACTTCGAGTGCCTCCACGAGCTGAAGCTCATCGCCGACCTCATGTACGAGGGAGGCCTCGCCTGGATGCGTCAGTCGATCTCCGACACCGCGGAGTACGGCGACTACACGCGTGGGCCGCGGGTGGTGAACGCGCAGACCAAGGACGAGATGCGGAAGATCCTCGCGGAGATCCAGTCCGGCCAGTTCGCGAAGGAGTTCATCCACGAGAACCAGGTCGGTCGGCCGGTGTTCGAGCGGATCCGCGAGGCCGAGAAGGCGCACCCGATCGAGGAGGTGGGCAAGCGCCTGCGCGAGATGATGAGCTGGATCCGGGAGTCGAAGAAGGACTCGTCGGAGCCCGGAGGAAGGTGAGGCCAGGCTTCAGGCTCCGGGCTTCGAGCTCCAGGCGGACGGAAACCGCCGTCTTTCCTGGAGCCTGCAGCCTGTCGCCCGTAACCCCACCCAGGCCCCGCTCAGGTTGACAAACGACTTGAAATCCTTATTCTACGGCGTCTTTTTCCGCATTTCGGAGGCCCATGGCCATCCCGCAGAGAGATCCCCGAGGCGGTTCCGGTAACCGTGACGCTCGCACCAACCGGCGCATCAAGGCGCGCGAGGTGCGTGTCGTCGGCCCCGAGGGCGATCAGCTTGGAGTGCTTCCCATCGAGCAGGCCCTGGCGCGCGCCCAGGAGCTGGGGATGGACCTCGTCGAGGTCAGCCCCATGGCCAAGCCGCCGGTCTGCAAGATCATGGATTACGGGAAGTTCAAGTACCTCGAGAAGAAGAAGCAGAACGAGGCGAAGAAGAAGCAGGTCGTGGTCCAGCTCAAGGAGGTGAAGCTCCGCCCCCGGACCGAGGAGCACGACTACGACGTGAAGATCAAGAAGGTGCGCGAGTTCCTCGCCGAGGCCAACAAGGCCCGCATCACCGTGATGTTCCGCGGCCGTGAGATGTCGCACAAGGAACTCGGCCAGAAGGTCCTCCAGCGCGTGATCGAGGACCTCCGCGACGTCGCGGTGATCGAGTCCGCGCCGCGGGTGGAAGGGCGGCAGATGTTCATGATCCTCGCCCCCAACCCGCGCATGCTGCAGGCGCAGCGCGACCGCGCCCGCGCCCAGGCGGCGACGCAGCCCGCCGGCGCCCCTGCGCCGGGCGCCCCGGCGGCCGCCGCTGCCGCGCCGGCCCCGCAGGCCGCCCCGCCTCCGTCCGCTCCATCCCCCGCGCCGGCGCCCCAGAGCCCCGGGCCGCGGTAGGGCCCACCGCACCAACCAGGAAGAACGAAGATGCCCAAGCTGAAGACGAAGAGCGGCGCCAAGAAGCGGTTCGACGTGAAGAAGTCCGGCAAGGTGAAGTTCCGCCGCGCTGGCGTCCGCCACCTGGCGACGTTCGGGAAGACCAAGAAGCAGAAGCGCCACCTCAAGGGCACGGATCACCTCGCCCCGGTGGACCAGAAGAAGATCATGGAGTGCTTCCCGTACGCCCGGTAGGGCCCGGAAGCCTCGAGAGCCGCACGGAGCAGGAACGCCCAAGCGGGGCTCCGAAGCGCGTGCGCGCAGTCACCATGAGTGACGAGCGCGGCGCCTCCCGCCGGCAAGGAGAACGAAGATGCGCGTCAAGAAGGGGTTCAAGGCCCGCCGCCGTCGCAACCGCGTCCTGAAGCTCGCCAAGGGTTTCCGCGGCCGCAGGAAGAATTGCTACAAGCGCGCCAATCAGGCGGTGGAGCGCGCCCTCAACTACTCGACCCGCGACCGCCGGCTGAAGCGCCGCAACTTCCGCGCGCTCTGGATCGCCCGCATCAACGCGGCCGCGCGGCTCAACGGCACGACCTACTCGCGGCTCACGGCGGCCATGAAGAAGGCCGGCGTGGCGCTCGACCGGAAGATCCTGGCCGACCTGGCGCTCTCGGTCCCCGGCGACTTCGCCGCGGTCGTGAAGGCCGCGCAGGCGTAGGGCGGGCCCGTGGCGGATCTGCTCTCGCAGCTGGAGGCGCTCGCCCGGAGCGCCCGCGACGCCATCGGTGCGGCCGCGGACGAGAAGGGTCTCGAGGAGCTCCGGGTCCGCTTCCTCGGCAAGAAGGGCGAGCTCTCCCAGGTGCTCCGCGGCATGGGGCAGCTCGCGGCGGACCTGCGCCCGAAGGTGGGCGAGGTCGCGAACCGGGTCCGCGACGAGGTCGAGAAGCTGCTCGACCAGGGGCGGGGCAAGCTCGAGGAGCTGGCGCTCCAGGCCGAGCTCGCCGGCCGTCCGATCGACGTGACCGCGCCGGCGCGGGCCCTCCTCCCGCGCGGCCACCGCCACCCGATCACCCGCGCCACCGAGGAGATCACCGCCATCTTCGCCCGCCTCGGCTACGAGGTCGCGAGCGGCCCGGAGATCGAGCTCGACGCCTACAACTTCGAGGCGCTCAACATCCCCGCCGACCACCCGGCCAGGGACATGCAGGACACGTTCTACGTCCAGGAGTCCACGCTCCGGGACGGGGTGAAGCCGGGGAGCGTGCTCCTGCGCACCCACACCTCGCCGGTGCAGATCCGGGCGATGCTCCGCCTCGGCAAGCCGCCGGTCCGGATCATCTGCCCCGGCCGCGTCTACCGCTCGGACTACGACCAGACCCACTCGCCGATGTTCCACCAGGTCGAGGGGCTGTGCGTCGCCGAGGGGATCACCTTCGCGGATCTCAAGGGCACGCTCGCCGCCTTCGCCCGCGCCTACTTCGGGCCGGGCACGCGGACGCGGTTCCGCCCGAGCTACTTCCCGTTCGTCGAGCCGGGCGCCGAGGTCGACGTCTCCTGCTCCATCTGCGGGGGCAAGGGTCGTCTGCCGGACGGCAACGGGACGAAACGCTGCGGGACGTGCAAGGAGACCGGCTGGCTCGAGGTCCTCGGGGCCGGCATGGTCCACCCGAAGGTCCTCGAGAACGGCGGCATCGACCCGAAGAAGAACACCGGCTTCGCGTTCGGCATGGGCGTCGAGCGCCTGGCCATGCTGCGGTACGGCATCGACGATCTCCGGCTCTACTTCGAGAACGACCTCCGCTTCCTCGAGCAGTTCTAGGCACCCATGCGCGTCTCCCTGAATTGGCTCTCCGAGCTCCTGGGCGAGCTCCCGGCGCCGGAAGAAGTGGCTCGCCGCCTCACCGCCGTCGGCCTCGAGGTCGAGGCCGTCGAGCGGCTCGGGAAGGGGCTCGAGGGCGTCGTCGCCGCGCGGATCGTCGCGTCGGAGAAGCACCCGAACGCCGAGAAGCTCTCCGTCACCCGCGTCGAGACGGGCAAGGGCGAGCCGCTGCAGATCGTCTGCGGCGCGAAGAACTACCAGGTCGGCGACGTCGTGCCGCTCGCCACGGTGGGCGCGGTCCTCCCGGGCGGCGTGAAGATCGAGAAGGCGAAGCTCCGCGGCGTGGAGTCCTCGGGGATGCTCTGCAGCGCGCGCGAGCTCGGGATCGCCGAGGACGCGAGCGGGCTGCTCATCCTGCCGCGCGAGGTCGCGCCCGGGACGCCCATCGCGGCGGCGCTCGGCCTCGACGACGTGCTGCTCGAGGTCAACGTCACCCCGAACCGCCCCGACGCGCTCTCGCACCTCGGCATCGCGCGGGAGCTGGCCGCCCTGCTCGGCCGGACCGTCCGCGCGCCCGACCCGAAGCTCGCGGAGGCGGGCCCGCCCGCCGGCGAGGCCATCAAGGTCCGGGTCGAGGCCCCCGACAAGTGCGCCCGCTACGCGGCGCGCGTCGTCGAGGGCGTGAAGATCGGGCCGTCCCCGCTCTGGCTCACCCGCCGGCTCGAGTCGCTCGGGATCCGCTCGATCTCCAACGTGGTGGACGCGACCAACCTCGTCCTCCTCGAGCTCGGCCACCCGCTCCATGCCTTCGACCTCGAGAAGGTCGCCGGCCGCGAGATCGTGGTCCGCACGGCCCGGGCCGGCGAGCACCTCACCACGCTCGACGGGAAGGACCGCGCGCTCGATCCGGACGATCTCCTCATCGCCGACCGCGATCGCGGGAGCGCGCTGGCCGGCGTGATGGGGGGAGGGGACTCCGAGATCTCCGCGGGCACGACCCGCGTCCTCCTCGAGTCCGCCTGGTTCCAGCCCTCGCCGGTGCGCCGCACCTCGCGCCGCCACGGGCTCAAGACCGAGGCCTCCTACCGCTTCGAGCGCGGCGCCGATCCCGGGATGGTGATCCCGGCGCTCGACCGCTGTGCGGCGCTCATCGCCGAGCTCGCCGGCGGGAAGGTCCGGCCGGGGATCGTCGACGCGCACCCGCGCCCGGTCCGGGCCCCGGAGGTCCGGCTCCGCTGGCACAGGCCGGCCGAGGTCCTCGGCATGGACGTCTCGCGCGGCGAGACCGAGCAGATCCTCCGGGGGCTCGGGTTCGAGCCGCGCGGCGCCGACGCCGAGGGCGCGACCTGGGCGGTACCGAGCTGGCGCGTGGACGTGTCGATCGAGGAGGACCTCGTCGAGGAGCTCGTCCGCACGAAGGGCTACGACGCCATCCCCGAGACCCTTCCGCCCAACGCCGTGGACACGCCCGCTGAGCCGGACGAGGCCCGCGCCGTCGGCCGGATCCGCGCCGCCCTCGAGGCCGCGGGCTTCAGCGAGGCGGTCAACTTCAGCTTCGTGGCGACGCGCGAGCTCGAGCCGTTCGCGTCCACGGTCGTCACGGGCGACGGGAGGGGCAGGGCCCTCGGGGTCGCGCTCAAGAACCCGATCAGCGCCGACCTCGCGGTGATGCGGACGAAGCTCGTCCCCTCGCTCCTCAAGAACGCGGCCCTCAACCGCCGGCAGCGCGTGGACGACGTGCGGCTCTACGAGCTGGCGCGCACCTACCACCCGCACCCGTCGCCGGAGCAGCAGCCGTCGTCCGAGTCCCTCCAGGTCTCGGGCGTCCTCCTCGGCCGCCGCCACCCGGTCGGCTGGGCGGTCGGCGGCGACCCGGTGGACTTCTACGACGCCAAGGCGGCGGTCCAGGGCGTGCTCGACGCGCTCGGGATCCGCGGCGCCTCGTGGCAGGCGCCCGGCGACGCGTGGCTCCACCCGCGCCAGTCGGCGAGCCTCGTCCTCCCTGCTCCGTCGAAGGGTGGCGTGGACGAGGTGCTGGGCGACGTCGGCGAGCTCCACCCGAAGGTCGCGGCCGCGTTCGAGCTCCCGCGGGGCGTCTACGCGTTCGAGCTCCACCTCGACGCGCTCCTGCGCGCGGCGAAGCTCGTCCCGGAGTACCGCCCGATCCCGCACCTCCCTGCGGTCCTCCGGGATCTCGCGGTGGTCGTGGAGGAGGGCGTGACCGCAGCTTCGGTCGAGGCGGTCGTCCGCGAGGAGCCGCTGGTGGAGGACGTGGCGGTGTTCGACGTCTACCGCGGCGCGCCGCTCGCCGCGGGCAAGAAGAACCTCGCCCTCGCCATCCGCTATCGCGCGCCGGACCGCACCCTCACCGACTCGGACGCCGACGCCGCCCACAAGCGCATCCTGGAGCGGCTGGCGAAGCGGGTCGGCGCGGAGCTGCGAGGGTAGGGCGTGGCCGCGCAAGGCAAGCTGGCCGGCAGGCTTGCCTTCCCGGCGGTCGGCTTCGCGCTCGCGGCGGCGCTCTCCTCCTGGAACCCCATCGCGGCCCCGTTCGGGCTCGCCGTCGGCCTCGCGTCCGCCGTGCTCTCCATCCGCGCCGTGCGGAGCGGGACGAAGCGGGCGCTCTCGATCGCCGCGCTCTGCGTGTCGGTCCTCGCCGTCGCCGCCAGCACGTTCGTCCTCGCGCGGACCGCAGGGGTCGGACGGGAGCCCACCGGGGCCGTCGTGTCGGCGCCTGAGCCGCCCGAGGCGGAGCGGATCCTCGACGAAGCCGCCGAGCGGACCCGCGCTGCGCGCGAGCGCGCGCGAGAGGAGCTCGGAAAGGTGGACGAGGAAGACGGCCCGCGCCGCTGAGGCCTCGGGCTCGTTGACCGGTCTGGCCCGCCGACGGGGCGAGGACGAGGCCCGAGCAATTGACAGCACCGGAGAATTACGCTACGGAATTCAACACTTAGCCGCGCCGATCGGAGAGCGACCGTGACCAAGGCCGACATCATCGAGAGCGTCTACGAGAAGGTGGGCTTCTCCAAGAAGGAGGCGGCCGAGGTCGTCGAGATGGTGTTCGACACCATCAAGGAGACCCTCGAGCGCGGGGAGAAGATCAAGATCAGCGGTTTCGGGAACTTCATCATCCGCGACAAGAAGTCTCGGGTGGGGCGAAACCCGCAGACGGGCGAGGAGATCGAGATCAGCGCTCGCCGCGTCCTGACGTTCCGCCCCAGCCAGGTCCTGAAGAACGCGCTCAACACCGCGGCCGCAGCCGCGGCGACGCCGCAGCCGGGCAACCCCGGCGAGTGACGCGGTACGTGTGGCTCGCGCTGGTCGCGGCCGGAGCCGCGACTGCGTCACCCCGGAGTGAGCCCCGCCGTCAGGCGTTCCGCGAGCTCGTCTCCATCGGAGCCGCGCCGTTGTCGGGCGCCGCGGTCTCGTGCCGGTGCGCCGGCCCCTCGCCGATGAGCCGGTAGAGCGTCTTCCGGTCGATGGCGAGGATCTCCGCCGCCCGCGTCTTGTTCCCGCCCGTCTGCTGCAGGATCTCGCGCGCGTAGCGGCGATCCAGCTCGGCCAGGCTCGGGCGCCCCCGCTTGCCCGAGGCGCGGAGCTCCTCACCCGCGAGCGCCTCGAGATACGCTCCCGCCAGATCCGGCACGAGCGCGACGGAGTGGCCGGCCGCTTCCAGGATGCGCCCCAGCTCCGCCCGGCGCTGGGGATCCGACTCCACGAGTACGGTGCGCATGGTCACACCCTTCCCCCGATCGAAATGACGCGCACGTCCACGAAGAGTTACGGTCCCGGGTGGTCCGCAGTGCCCCAATGGGCCCCCGCGGGGTGGGGAACCCGAATGACACGCCGCGTCGCGGTCGGCGCGGCCTTGGCTCCGCTTAGAAGCGCGGCATGAGGCATCGGCTGGCACGCCTGGACGAGCTCCCGCGCGAGGGAGGATCGCTGTTCGAGCTCCCGGACGGGCGCGAGGTCGCCGTCTTCCGGGACGGCGACCGCGTGCGCGTGCTCGACGCCGTGTGCCCGCACCGCGGCGCGAGCCTGGCGTTCGGCGAGGTGCGGGCCGGGATCGTCTGGTGCCCCCTCCACGCGTGGCCGTTCCGGCTCTGCGACGGGAGCTGCCCCGAGTTCCCCGGGGTCTCGGTCCGCACCTACGACGTCAGCGTCGACGGCGGAGAGGTCTTCCTGGAGCTATAAGGGGCGCATGGCCGCCATCGACTACACCGACCGCCGGCGCATGCGCCTGGACGTCGAGTTCTACTTCGCCGCCGCGCACCGGCTGCCCCGCTACGACGGCCCCTGCTTCCGCCAGCACGGGCACAACTACCGGTTCTTCATCGGCCTCGAGGGCGAGGTCGATCCGCGGACCGGCATGATCATCGACTTCGGCCTGGTGAAGCAGGCGGTCCAGGAGCACGTCCTCGCGCGCGCGGACCACCGCGACCTGAACGACGTCCTCGAGAACCCCACCGCCGAGAACATCGCCCGCTGGATCTGGGAGGTCCTCGAGCCGCACGTGCCGGGGCTGTGCGAGGTGCGGCTGTACGAGATCCCCGACTCCTGCGTGACGTACCGAGGGCCCGGTGGCCGCTCGGCCTAGGGCGCGGCCCCGCCCGCTGGGCGTCCCTCAGGAGCGGCCGGCCGCGCTCGCCGCCGCGGTCTCGGAGTTCCTCGACGCGCTCGGCCTCCCCGCCGAGGCGCGCAGCTCGGGCGAGCTGGCGGGGACGCCCGCGCGCGTCGCGCAGGCGTGGCTCGAGGAGCTGCTCGACGGCTACGGCGCCGACCCCGCCGCGATCCTCGCGCAGGCTTCCCGGAGCGAGGCGCGCGCGCTCGTCGCGCTCACCGGGATCGAGTACCACTCCGTCTGCCCGCACCACCTCTTGCCGTCGCGCGGCGTGGCGCACGTCGGTTACCTGCCGGGCGGCAGGCTCGTCGGGTTCGGCCAGCTCGTGCAGCTCGTGGACGCGCTCGCGCACCGGCTCGTGTTGCAGGAGGACCTCGCGCAGCAGATCGCCGCGGCGCTGGTCGAGCACCTCGGGGCGCGCGGCGCCGGGTGCGTGCTCGACGCGGAGCACCTCTGCCTGACGGTTCGCGGCGAGCGGCGGACGCAGGCGCGCGCGCACGCGGAGGGGTGGGCGGGGGTGATGGCGCGCGACCCGGCGAGCCGCCGGGGGCTGCTGGCTGCGATGGAGCGGGCTGGGGCGGGTCGGGCTCGGGGGAAGGGGAAGGGGAAGCGGCGATGAGGGAAGGGCGGACCGCGATCGTGACCGGCGGGGGCCGGGGGATCGGGGCGGCGGTCGCGCGCGCGCTCACCGCGCGCGGCGTGCGGGTGACGGCGTTCGCGCGGACCGCGGCGGAGGTGGAGCGGGTGGCGCGCGAGGGCGGCGCCGCGCTCGCCGTGGCGGGCGACGTGCGGCGCGAGGCGGACGTGCGGCGGCTCCGCGAGGAGCACGAGCGCGCGCTCGGGCCGGTCGACGTCCTCGTGAACGGCGCCGGGATCCTGCTCCGCGGGCCGGCCGAGGATCTCGGCGTCGAGGCGTTCCGCGAGGTGCTCGACGTGAACCTGGTCGGCCCGTTCCTCTGCGCGCGGGAGGTCATCCCCGGGATGAAGGCGCGGGGGCGTGGCCGGATCGTGAACGTGGCGTCGATCTCGGCGACGCTCGGCACGCCGCTCGCGAGCCCGTACAACGCGTCGAAGTGGGGGCTCGTCGGCCTGACGAAGTGCCTGGCCGAGGAGCTCCGCGCGGCCGGCGTGCAGTGCCTGGCGGTGTCCCCCGGCAGCACCGACACGGCGATGCTCGCCCAGACGCCGTTCCCGCCGCAGATGACGCCCGAGGACGTCGCGCGGGTCGTGGTGTTCGCCGCGCTCGACGCGCCGGACGCGATGACCGGCGCGAACGTCGAGGTGTTCGGGTGAGCGCGGGCCGGGCGGACGTCGTCGCCGAGCTCCGGCGCCTGTTCCCGGCGGACCGGCTCCTGCTCGACCCCGAGCGGCGCGAGGCGTACGGCCGCGACGAGTCCGATCTCGGGCCGCGCCCGCCGGACGCGGTGGTCCTCGCCGAGCGCGCCGAGGACGTCCAGGCGGTCTTCGCGATCGCCACCCGCCACCGCGCCCCCGTGATCCCGGTCGGCGCGCGCAGCGGGAAGTCGGGCGGGATCATGGCGCTCGAGGGCGGCATCGCCGTCTCCCTCGAGCGCATGAACCGGATCCTGGAGATCGCCCCCGGCGACGGCCTCTGCCGGGTGGAGCCGGGCGTCGTCACGGGCCAGCTCCAGGCCGAGGTCGAGCGGCGAGGGCTGTTCTACCCGCCCGATCCCAACTCGCTCGACCTCTGCTCGATCGGCGGCAACGTGGCCGAGAACGCGGGCGGGCCGCGCGCCCTCAAGTACGGGGTGACCCGCGACTACGTGCTCGGGCTCACGGCCGTCGTCCCCACGGGCGAGGTCCTCCGGGTCGGCAAGCGGAGCATCAAGGGCGTCGCCGGCTACGACCTGACCGGCCTCTTCGTGGGGAGCGAGGGCACGCTCGGCGTGGTGACCGAGGTGACGCTCGAGCTCCTCCCGCTCCCCCGCCACGTCGCCACGGGGCTCGTCGCGTTCGCGACCGTCGCGGGCGCGGCCCGGGCCGTCACGCGGCTCCTCACGAGCGGCGTCCTGCCCCGGTGCCTCGAGCTGTTCGACGACGTCTCGCTCGAGGCGGCCGCGCGGACCTCGCCGTACCGGTTCCCGCCCGGCGCGGGGGCGGCGCTCCTCGTCGAGGTGGACGGCAACGACGAGGACGGCGTGCTCGCGGAGCTCGCGCGGGCGGCCGCGGCGCTCGCCGCCGACGCGCAGGGCGAGATGGTCATGGCGCGGGACGAGGCGCAGCGGCGCAGCCTCTGGGAGACGCGCCGGCTGCTCTCCGTGAACCTGAAGACCGTCCATCCGCGCAAGCTCTCCGAGGACGTGGCCGTCCCGCGCTCCCGCATCCCCGAGCTCGTCGCGCAGGCGAAGGAGATCGGCCGCCGGCACGGGCTCACCGTCGCGACCTACGGCCACGCGGGCGACGGCAACCTCCACGTCAACATCCTCTTCGACCGCGAGGACGAGCGCGGACGCGCCGAGGCGGCGGCGGCCGACGTGCTCCGGGCCTCCGTCGACCTGGGCGGCACGATCACCGGCGAGCACGGGGTGGGGTACACGAAGCGCGAGTTCCTCGAGTACGAGCAGGGCCCGGAGGTCGTCGCGCTCCAGCGGCGGCTCAAGGCAGTGTTCGATCCGCTGGGCATCCTCAACCCCGGAAAGATCTTCTTCGCTCCCCCGTGAACGAGCCCGAGCCCGCGCCCGAGCCCGTGCGCTGCTCGGGAGGCTCGCGACGCTCCCTGCACCTCCCCCGGGAGCGGGCTCGGGCTCGGGCGCGGGCTCGGGATTGACGCACCCGCTGCGCGCTCCTTGACTCTCACGGCGGAAGCCTGCTTAGAGTGCCTTTCCGCACGCTTGGGGCCCCTCCGACGAAGGAACCGAGGACGGGCCCTCGCTCGGTTTTCGACGGAGGCCCATCCGCTCATGGCGACGCAGACAACGCCGTCCCGGCTCAAGGTGGCAGAGGTCGAGGCGGTCACGATCCGGTTCGTCGGTGATTCCGGCGACGGCATGCAGCTCACCGGCGCCGAGTTCACGCGCGCCAGCGCGCTGGCCGGCAACGACGTGGCCACGTTCCCCGACTTCCCGGCGGAGATCCGGGCGCCCGCCGGCTCGCTCGCCGGGGTCTCGGGCTTCCAGGTGAACGTCGGCGCGAAGGACGTGCACACGCCCGGCGACACGCCCGACGTGCTCGTGGCCATGAACCCGGCGGCGCTCAAGACGAACCTCGCCGACCTGAAGCCGGGCGGGCTCCTGCTCGTGAACACCGGCGCCTTCACGCCGGGCAACCTCGAGAAGGCCGGGTACGCGGCCAATCCGCTCGAGGACCCGTCGCTCCGGAGCAAGTACCGGCTCATCGGCGTGGACATGAACGGCCTCACCGACGCGGCCCTGGCGGGCTCGGGCCTGTCGGCGAAGGAGGTCGCGCGCTGCAAGAACTACTTCGCGCTCGGGCTCCTCCAGTGGCTCTACAGCCGCCCGGCGGATCAGGAGGCCGAGTCCATCCGCCGCAAGTTCGCGAAGAAGCCGGAGCTGGCGGCGGCCAACCTCAAGGTCTTCGAGGCCGGCTACTCCTACGGCGAGACCTCGGAGATCTTCTTCGAGCGGTACGCCATCCCGGCGACGAAGCTCGCGCCCGGCACCTACCGCACGGTCACCGGGAACCACGCCGCCGCGCTCGGGTTCGCCGCGGTCGCGAAGACGAGCGGGAAGCAGGTCTTCTTCGGCGGCTACCCCATCACGCCCTCCACGGAGATCGTGCAGGAGCTCTCCAAGTGGAAGGAGCACGGGGTCGTCACCTTCCAGGCGGAGGACGAGATCGCCGGCATCGGGTCCGCCATCGGCGCCGCGTACGCCGGCGCGCTCGCGGTGACCGCCACCTCCGGCCCGGGCCTCGCGCTCAAGGTCGAGATGATGGGCCTCGCGGTGATCGCCGAGCTGCCGATCGTGATCGTGGACGTGCAGCGCGGCGGGCCCTCCACGGGCATGCCGACCAAGACGGAGCAGGCCGACCTGCTCATGGCGCTCTTCGGCCGGCACGGCGAGGCGCCCATGCCCGTGCTGGCGGCGCAGAGCCCCGCGGATTGCTTCTGGGGGGCGATCGAGGCGATGCGGATCGCGGTGAAGTGGATGACCCCGGTCCTCCTCCTGACCGACGGGTACCTCGCGAACGGCTCCGAGCCGTTTCGGATCCCGGACGCCTCCGAGCTGCCGAAGATCGAGCCGCGCTACGCGACCGCGCCCAACCGCGACGGCAAGTACATGCCGTACCTGCGCGACGAGAAGCTCGTCCGCCCCTGGGCCATCCCGGGGACGCCCGGGCTCGAGCACCGCGTCGGCGGCCTGGAGAAGGACTCGCTCACCGGCATGGTCTCGTACGACGGCGCGAACCACGAGCTCATGGTCCGCACCCGGGCGCAGAAGATCCGGAACGTCATCGAGGACGTGCCGGACGTCGCGATCGACGGCCCGGAGCAGGGCGACGTCCTGCTCGTCTCCTGGGGCGGGACGTACGGCTCGGTCCGGACCGCGGCCGAGCGGCTGCGCGCCGAGGGGAAGGCCGTCTCCCACGTCCACCTCCGCTGGCTCAACCCGCTCCCGAAGAACCTGGGCGCGATCCTGCGGCGGTTCCCGAAGGTGCTCGTCCCGGAGGTCAACGACGGGCAGCTCGCGTTCTACCTGCGCGGCATGTTCCCGGGCGTCGATCCCGTCTCGCACACCCGCATCAACGGCAAGCCGCTCCGCGTCTCGGAGCTGGTCGAGAAGGTCCACCAGATCCTGTAGCCGCGCGAGGAACGACCATGAGCACGACCCAGGACGCCCCGGCCCCCGCCTACACCAAGAAGGACTTCGAGTCCGGCGTCGATCCGCGCTGGTGCCCCGGCTGCGGCGACTACTCGATCATCAACCAGGTGCAGCGCACGCTGCCCGCGGCCGGCGTGCCGCGCGAGAACATCGTCTTCGTCTCGGGCATCGGCTGCTCGTCGCGCTTCCCGTACTACATGCGCAACTACGGGATGCACACGATCCACGGGCGCGCGCCGTCGTTCGCGACCGGCATCAAGCTCTCCCGGCCCGAACTTCAAGTCTGGGTCGTCACCGGCGACGGCGACGCGCTCGCCATCGGCGGGAACCACTTCATCCACGCCTGCCGCCGGAACGTGGACCTCAAGATCCTGATGTTCAACAACCGGATTTACGGGCTCACGAAGGGCCAGGTCTCGCCGACCTCCGAGTTCGGCAAGAAGACCAAGACGACGCCCCACGGCTCGCCCGACTACCCGTTCAACCCCCCCGCGCTCGCGCTCGGCGCCGGCGCGACGTTCGTCGCCCGGTCGATCGACGTCGAGGGCCCGCACCTCGGCGGCGTGCTCAAGGCCGCGCAGGATCACGAGGGGACGGCGTTCGTCGAGGTCTTCCAGAACTGCCCGGTCTTCAACGACGGCGCCTACGAGTTCCTCGCGGACAAGGCGTCGAAGGCCGACACGCAGCTCCGGATGGAGCACGGCAAGCCCCTCCTCTTCGGGAAGGATGGCAAGAAGGGCATCCGCTTCAATCCGCGGACCGTGACGCTCGAGGTCGTGACGGTCGGGGAGGGCGGGATCACCGAGGCCGACATCCTCGTCCACGACGTGCAGCGCGAGGATCCGACGCTCGCCTTCATGCTCGCGAACATGGGCGCGACGCCGGGGTTCCCGACGCCGATCGGCGTGTTCCGCGACGTGCGCCTCCCGACGGGCGACGAGATCACCTGGAACCTGATCGACCAGGCGAAGGCGGCGGCGAAGAAGCCCGCCTCGCTCACCGAGTTCCTGTCGCAGGGAGAGACCTGGACGGTGAAGTAGGCGCTCGCGCCGAGGACGCGGGGAAGAGGACCGCGGCCGCACACCCGCGCGCTGCCTCCAGGCTCTGAAGGCAGCGCCCCTCGCCGGGTCGAAGCTCGAGGCAGGTCTGGCAGGCCCGCACGGCGTCGCCGCAGCGGTCGAGCCGGACGAGCGAGATGCACAGCCCGTGCTGCGCCTCGACGGAGCCGGGCTCGAGCTCGACGGCCCGCCGGTACGAGGCCTCGGCGGCGCTCCAGTTCTTGCCGAGGTACGAGACGAGCCCGAGATCGTGGTGGGCGGCGGCGCGGCCCGGATCCGCCTCGATGAGGTGGAGGAGCTCGCGGCGCGAGGCCGCGAAGGCCGCGGAGCGGTCCGCGCCCGCCTCGAGCCCCTTCCACAGGAGCGCGCGCGCCAGGTTCTGGCGCGCGTCCGCCAGGTCCGGGTCGATCTCGAGCGCGTGCCGGAGGCGCTCCTCGGCCTGGCGGGTCTTCCCCTCGGCCAGGAGAAGCTCGCCCAGGTTCGCGTGCGCCTCGGCGAAGTCGGGCCGGAGCGAGATCGCCCGCTCGAACGAGCGCCGGGCCTGCTTGAGCTCGGAGCGGGTCCGCGCGACGACGCCGAGCCCGTTCTCACCCTCGGGGAAGTCCGGATCGAAGGCGAGCGCGTGGCGGAACGCCACCTCCGCGCGCTCCGGGTCGCCGGCGGACAGGTACTCGTAGCCGCGCGAGACCTCCTCGGCGGCCCGCGGGTGGAGCCGCGGGGGGACGGGGCATGCGGCGAGCGCGGCGGCGAGGGCGGGGCAGGCGACGCGGAGCAGTGGGCGCATGCCCGCGCCGAATGCGCGCGGCGTGCCGTGAAGCGGCCGTCTCGCCTCGGGGTTCGGCCTCAGGAAAGACGCGTGCTTTCGTGCGAGGGCCGCAGGGCCACCCCGGCGAGATGGGGTCGCGCTTCGGCCGCAGGTCCGCGGCGCGGCCCGCTGCTACTTCGCCGGCGGCGCATCCGCCGCGGCGGCGGGCGCGCTCGCCGCGGGCGCCTCGCCCGGCGCGGCGGCGCCCCGCTTGTCCCACCGGTCCACCTGCCCGTCGCCGTCGAGGTCGCTGCCGATCCGGTCGAGCTCGCCGCCTTCCCAGTACTCCCAGGTGTCGACCTTGCCCGCGCCTTTCTTGTCGCGCTCCTTCCGCACGAGCTTGCCGTTCTCGTAGAAGGCCACCGTCCGGGACATTCCGTCGAACCCGGGCGCGTACTCCTTCTTGACGAGCTGACCCTTCTCGTAGGTGACGACGAGGTCGGCCTTCCCGTCGAAGTCCATGTCGTAGACGACCTTCGCGGAGCGGCCCTCCTCGTCGAAGGTCTCCCAGGTGTCCACTCGCCGGTCGCGGTTCAGGTCCCGCTCCTTGCGGACGACCCGCTCCTGGCCCTCGGCGATCACCACTGCGTAGCGCCAGAGGTCCGGCGCGCCGTCGCCGTCCTGGTCGACGGCGACCACCGCCTCGCCGGGCACCGGCTGCAGCCCCTCGATCGAGGACACCGCCGCCTGGGCGGAGTCGTCCGGCTTCGCGGCCGTGGCGGGCGCGCGGGACTTGTGGGAGCAGGAGGCGGCGAGCAGGCCGGCGGTGAGGAGCAGCGCTCTGCGCATCGATCGACCTCGGGTGTACGGAGTCACGAGCGTACCAGACACCCCCCGGGGGCGGCACCGACCGGGCAGGCGCGGTTTGACACTACATCAGCAGTCACATAGCTTCCAGCGAGCCCCTGGGACGAGGTCGCCTTGGCCCGCCGCAAGATCTCGACGACCATCTACATCACGCCCGAGCAGAACGAGCGCCTCAAGCTCCTCCACGAGCGGACCAAGGTCCCCGTCGCGGAGTACATCCGCCAGGGCATCGACATGGTCCTGGATCACTACCGGGGCGCCATGCCCGGCCAGCTCACCCTCGAGGACATGGCGGCGAAGAAGTAGGGGGCTGCGGCGACGGAGGCCTCCGCGCGCCCGCGGGCGCGACTACATTGGCTCGGACCCGAGAGACCCTGCGAGGCGGAGATCGACATGGCGAGGCGAGTGCTCATCACCGGGGGTGCCGGCTTCATCGGATCCACCGCGGCGGACCAGTTCCTGGCTGCCGGGTGGGACGTCGCGATCCTGGACGACCTCTCGAGCGGGAAGCGCGGGAACGTGCCCCCGGGCGCGCGGTTCTACCCGGTGGACGTGCGCAGCGAGGCCGCGCTCGAGGCGGTGAAGAAGGAGCGGCCCGAGGTGATCTGCCACCAGGCCGCCCAGATCGACGTCCGGCGCTCGATGACCGACCCGCGCTTCGACGCGGACGTCAACGTCGGCGGCCTGCTCAACCTCATGCAGGCCGCGGTCGCGGCCGGCTCGGTCGAGCACGTCGTCTTCGCGTCCTCGGGCGGCGCCACCTACGGCGACACCGACGTCATCCCCACCCCGGAGTCGCACCCGCAGCGGCCGGTCTCCTGCTACGGAGCGGCCAAGGCGGCGAGCGAGATCTACCTGGGCGTGTACCGCGCCAACCACGGCATCAAGGTCACGTCCCTGCGCTACGCGAACGTCTACGGGCCCCGGCAGGACCCGCACGGCGAGGCCGGCGTGGTCGCGATCTTCTGCGGACGCCTGCTCGACGGGAAGCCGTGCACGATCTACGGGGACGGCACCCAGACGCGCGACTACGTGTTCGTCGGGGACGTCGCGCGGGCCAACGTGCTCGCCGCCGAGAAGCGGTTCGACGGGCCGCTCAACGTCGGCACCGGGATCGAGACCGACGTGAACCAGATCTACGCGCACCTCGCCCGCGCCGCCGGCGTGAGCCGCGCGCCCGAGCACGCGCCGGGCCGGATGGGCGAGCAGAAGCGCTCGTGCGTCGACCCGGCCGCGGCGGCGAAGGCCATCGGTTGGAAGCCCGAGGTCGCCATCGAGGACGGCCTCGCGCGGACGCTGGAGTTCTTCCGCAAGCAGCGGAGCTGAGCCCGCTCACCCCTGGTCCGGCGCCGTCGCCTCCACCATCGGCCTCGGCGGCTCCTCCTCGGGCGGCTCCTCCTCGTCCGCCTCGGGGCGGGGGCCGGCGAGGATCCGCTCGAGCTCCGCGCTCGCGCGCTGGTGCTCCGCGGCGTCGATCCGGCCGGCCTGGAGCATCCGGTCGAGCAGCCGGCGCGAGCGGCGCTGGAGCCAGGTCGAGGGCGCTTCCAGGTTCGCCTTCCGCGGCGCGGGGAGCATGGACGCCAGGACCACGCCCTGCGCGATCGAGAGCTCCGAGGCGCTCACGCCGAACCGGGACCGAGCGCCCGCCTCGAAGCCGAAGACGCCGTGTCCCAGCTCGACCACGTTGAAGTAGAGCGCCAGGATGCGCGGCTTGGAGAGGGCGCGCTCCAGCTTCCAGGCGAGCACCGCCTCCTTCGCCTTGCGCCACAGGCTCCGCTCCGTGCCGAGCCAGAGGTTCTTCGCGAGCTGCTGGGTGATGGTCGAGCCGCCGCGGGCCAGCCGGCCGCGGGCGAGGTCGTGCTCCGCCGCGGCGCGGGTCGCGTCCCAGTCGATCCCCTCGTGCCCGAAGAAGCGCGCGTCCTCGGAGAGGATCACCGCGTCGCGCACGTGCCGCGGGATCTGCTCGAGGCTCACCCAGGTCCGCTGGACGTGCAGCGCGCGCTTCTTCGCGCGGGCCTCCGCGCGGCGCTGCTCGATGAGGGCGGTCGTCTTCGGCGCCTTGCGGGCGAGCGGCGCCGGATCCGGGAGGACGACCCAGAGGGCGGCGACGCCGCCGACCGTCAGCGCGAGGGCGGCGCCGGCCGCGAGCGCGGCGCGCCGGAGTGGGGAGCTCCGCCGCTTCATCCCGAGACCATACCAGGGCTTCCGCCCCGGCTCCCGCGTCGAGGCCCTGAGGTCTGATGCCCGAGGCCCGAGGCCCGCTGCTGCCCCCCACGTGCACCTTGACACGTCTGGGGTGCGGCCCTAACTCGGGTCGCACACCAACCGACCACGAGGGCCGCGAGGCCCGACGGAGGGAAAAGATGGCTGACCCGAAGAAGTACTCCCCGCGCGACTTCTCGAAGGTTCGCGGCCTCACCGGGATCTCCGACAAGCAGGTCGAGGAGCACCTCAAGCTGTACGAGGGCTACGTCAAGCGGACCAACACGCTCACCGAGAAGCTCTTCGCGCTCGCGAACGAGGGCAAGGCGGCGGGCGCCGATCCGGTGTACGCCGAGCTCACGCGCCGGCTCGGGTTCGAGTACTCGGGCATGGTGAACCACGAGTACTACTTCGACAACCTGACCGCGGGCGCGCAGGCAGAGCCGCCGTCGGGCGGGAAGCTCCGCAAGGCGATCGAGGCGTCGTTCGGCAAGTACGACACCTGGCTCGCCGACTTCCGCGCCATCGCGACGATGCCGGGCATCGGCTGGGCGATGCTGTTCCAGGATCCGAACACCGGCTGGCTCTCGAACCACTGGATCACGCTCCACCAGGACAACGTGCCCGTCGGGTTCAAGCCGATCCTCGTCCTCGACGGCTGGGAGCACGCGTTCATGCGCGACTACCAGGCGACGGAGCGGGCCAAGTACCTGGACGCGTTCTTCAAGAACGTGAACTGGGAGGCGGCGGAGAAGCGGGTGGGCTGATCGCCCTTCCTCCCGAGCCCGTGAACGAGCCCGAGCCCGAGCCCGAGCGGCGTCGGGCCGGGCTCTTTCCTTTTCCGGCCCGCTCGTGGCATCTCCCCCCCCGTGCCCCGCCCGCTGGTCGCCCCCGCCCGCCGCGCCGCGCTCCGGCGCCGGCTCCTCGCGTGGTGGGACGCGGGCCACCGCGACCTGCCGTGGCGCTTCCCGCAGCACGCCGCGGATCCGTACCGCGTGTGGCTGTCCGAGGTGATGCTCCAGCAGACGCGGGTCGCCGTGGTGCGCCCCTACTACGAGCGGTTCGTCGAGGCCTGGCCCACGCTCGAGCGGCTCGCCGCGGCCCGCGACGAGGACGTCCTCGCCGCCTGGAGCGGCCTCGGCTACTACGCGCGGTGCCGGAACCTGCTCGCCGCGGCGCGGGCGGCGCTCGCGCGCCACGGCGGGCTGCCGGCCTCGCTCGCCGCGCTCCACGAGCTCCCGGGCTTCGGCCCGTACACCGCGGGCGCGGTCGCGTCGATCGCCTTCGCCATCCCCGCTGCGGCGGTGGACGGGAATGTCGCCCGCGTGCTCGCGCGCCTGTTCGCCGTGCGAGGAGCCGCGGCGGGCGCCGGGCGCGAGCGGATCTGGGCGATCGCGCGGGAGCTGGTGGGGGAGCGGAGCGCGGGCTCGGGCTCGGGAGGGCGCCCAGGAGACTGGAACCAGGCGCTCATCGAGCTGGGCGCGACCGTGTGCGGGCCGGCGCCCGCGTGCGGGCGGTGTCCCGTCGAGCGCCTCTGCGCCGCCCGCGCCGCCGGGGCCGAGCGCGACATCCCTGCGAAGCGGCGGCGCCCGGCCGCGCGCGCGATGGAGCTCGCCTGCGCGGTGATCGAGCGGGAGGGCAGGGTGCTCCTCTTCCGGCGCCCCGCGGGAGGGCTCTTCGCGGGGCTGCTCGGGTTCCCGGCCACGGAGGTCCGTCCTGGCGTGTCGGCGCGGCAGGCGCTCGCGCGGGCGCTGCGGGCCGCGGGCGTGCCGGCGCGCGCGGGGGAGGAGCTCGGGGCGGTGGACCGGAAGCTCACCCATCGCGACCTCCGGCTGGTCGCCTTCGCCTTTCACCCCGCGGGCGCCGTGGGCGAGGGCGAGGGCGGGGGCGAGTGGGTACCGTGGTCCGAGCTCGAGCGCGCCGGGATGCCGACCGCGATGAAAGCGCTTCTCCCGCTCGCGTTCTCGCGCAGGGTGGTGTAAGAACTGCCCCGCTCGTGGCCGGTCGGGTGGGTCGCGAACGCCCAGAACGCGATTTTCAAGACGGCCTTGACACACGAGGGTCGAAACGTATAATTCGCCGCCCTCAAGACGGGTTTCTTTGTGAACGCCCCCGCGCCGCACCGAAGGGGCGTTTTCGTTGGGAAAAGAGAAGAGCTCGCACACGATGCCGACGATCAGCCAGCTGGTGCGCCAAGGGCGCGAGAAGCTCGAGGTGAAGAAGAAGGCGCCCGCGCTGCGGGAGTCGCCGCAGAAGCGCGGCGTCTGCACGCGCGTGTACACGACCACTCCGAAGAAGCCGAACTCGGCCCTCCGGAAGGTCGCCCGCGTCCGTCTCACCAACGGCTTCGAGGTGACGAGCTACATCCCGGGGGTGGGGCACAACCTCCAGGAGCACTCGGTGGTGCTCATCCGCGGGGGCCGCGTGAAGGACCTCCCGGGCGTCCGCTACCACATCATCCGCGGGACCCTCGACGCCGTCGGCGTCCAGGGCCGCAAGCAGGGCCGCTCGAAGTACGGCGCGAAGCGCCCGAGCTAGCTCGATAAGGACACGGTTCGATGCCTCGTCGTCGCGAAGTCGAGAAGCGGAAGATCCTCCCCGATCCGAAGTTCCAGGACCGGGTGGTGGCGAAGTTCGTCAACAACCTGATGCGCAAGGGCAAGAAGTCGACCGGCGAGAAGATCATCTACGGCGCCTTCGATCAGGTGGAGCAGAAGCTCAAGGACGATCCGCTCAAGATCTTCAAGAAGGCGCTCGACAACGTGAAGCCGGTGGTCGAGGTGAAGAGCCGCCGGGTCGGCGGCGCGACCTACCAGGTTCCGGTCGAGGTCCGGCAGGATCGGCGGACCGCGCTCGCGATGCGCTGGCTCATCGACTACTCGAAGGGCCGCGGCGAGAAGACGATGGAGGAGAAGCTGGCGGGCGAGATCATCGACGCCGCCAACAACCGCGGCAACGCGGTGAAGAAGCGGGAAGACACGCACAAGATGGCCGACGCCAACAAGGCGTTCGCTCACTACCGCTGGTAAGGCCGGCAGGGAAGGAAGAGGAGGAGCGAAGGAACAGCGGTCGGCTCTGCCGACCAGGGTCGAAGGAACTCCGACCCTCCGCTCTTTGACAGCTTGGTCGTAGGTCACGCGGAGCCGCTGGAGGCGGTCCGCTCGACCGTCTGCACGGAAGCGTACGGGACACCCGGAACGAAAAGATGCCTCGCACCAGTCCACTCGATCGCTACCGGAATTTCGGCATCATGGCGCACATTGATGCCGGGAAGACGACTACGACCGAGCGCATCCTTTTCTACACCGGCGTCACCCACAAGATCGGTGAGGTCCATGAGGGCACGACCGTCATGGACTGGATGGAGCAGGAGCGTGAGCGCGGCATCACCATCACCTCCGCCGCCACCACCTGCTTCTGGCGCGATCACCGGCTGAACATCATCGACACCCCCGGTCACGTCGACTTCACCATCGAGGTGGAGCGCTCGCTGCGCGTCCTCGACGGCGCGGTCGCCGCCTTCGACGCGGTGAACGGCGTCGAGCCGCAGTCCGAGACGGTCTGGCGGCAGGCCGACAAGTACAAGGTGCCGCGCATCTGCTTCATCAACAAGATGGACCGCGTCGGCGCCGACTTCTACATGTCGGTCGACACGATCAAGAACAAGCTGGGCGCGCGGCCGCTGCCGCTCCAGATCCCCATCGGCGCCGAGGACAAGTTCCGCGGCATGGTGGACCTCGTCAAGATGAAGGGCATCACCTTCGACGACGAGACGATGGGGGCGAAGTACCAAGAGGTCGACATCCCCGCCGAGCTCGTCGAGCAGGCGAAGGAGTACCGGGCCAAGCTCGAGGAGACCGTCGCCGAGTTCGACGACGAGCTCATGCACAAGTACCTCGACGGCCGGGCCCTCTCGACCGAGGAGCTCGTCCGCGGGATCCGCAAGGGCACCATCGGGATGCACTTCTTCCCGGTGGTCTGCGGCACGGCCTTCAAGAACAAGGGCGTGCAGCAGATCCTGGACGCCGTGGTTGACTACCTGCCGAGCCCGCTCGACAAGCCGGCGGTCTCGGGCGTGAACCCGAAGGGCGAGGAGGTCGCGCGGCGCACCGCCGACGACGAGCCCTTCTCCGCGCTCGCGTTCAAGCTGATGAACGATCCGTACGTGGGGAACCTCACGTTCTTCCGCGTCTACTCGGGCAAGCTCGAGGCGGGCTCGTACGTCTACAACGCCACGAAGGACAAGCGGGAGCGCGTCGGCCGCCTGCTGCAGATGCACGCCAACAAGCGCGAGGAGATCAAGGAAGTCCTCGCCGGCGACATCGCGGCCGTGGTCGGGCTCCGCCAGACCACCACCGGCGACACGCTCTCCGACGAGGACAAGCCCGTCGTCCTCGAGAAGATGGAGTTCCCGGAGCCGGTGATCCACGTCGCGATCGAGCCGAAGACGAAGGCCGACTCCGACAAGATGGGGGTCGCCCTCCAGCGCCTCCAGATGGAGGACCCGTCGTTCCGGGTCCGCACCGACGAAGAGACCGGGCAGACCATCATCGCCGGCATGGGCGAGCTCCACCTCGAGATCCTCGTGGACCGCATGTTCCGCGAGTTCAAGGTCGAGGCCAACGTCGGCAAGCCCCAGGTCGCCTACCGGGAGACGATCACGAAGTCGGTCGAGGCCGAGGGGAAGCACATCCGGCAGTCGGGCGGCAAGGGGCAGTACGGCCACTGCTGGCTCCGGCTGCACCCCCAGGCGCCGGGCAAGGGCTTCGAATTCGTGAACGCCGTCATCGGCGGCGTCATCCCCAAGGAGTTCATCGCGCCCATCCAGAAGGGCATCGAAGAGGCGATGACGGGGGGCGTGCTCGCCGGTTATCCGATGGTGGACGTCAAGGTCGAGGTGTTCGACGGCAGCTACCACGACGTCGATTCCTCCGAGATGGCGTTCAAGATCGCCGGCTCGATCGGTTTCAAGGAGGGGGCCGCCCGAGCGGCGCCGGTCCTCCTCGAGCCGATGATGGACGTGGAAGTGGTGACGCCCGAGGAGTACATGGGCGACGTCATCGGCGATCTGAACTCCCGGCGCGGGAAGATCGTGGCGATGAACGCGCGCACCGGGGTGCAGGTCCTCGAGGCGGTGGTGCCGCTGGCGCAGATGTTCGGCTACGCCACGGACTTGAGGTCGAAGACGCAGGGACGCGCCACCTACACCATGCAGTTCGCACACTACTCGCAGGTTCCGAGCAGCATCGCCGAGACCATCATCAGCAAGGCGAAGGGCACCCTCGCCGCCAAGTAGACCGCCGTACACGTTCCGCGAGAAGAAGGGAGAAGTCCAATGGCCAAGGAGAAGTTCGAACGTACGAAGCCGCACGTGAACGTCGGGACCATCGGTCACGTCGACCACGGCAAGACGACGCTCACGGCTGCGATCACCTTCACGCAGGCGGCCAAGGGGCTCGCCAAGCCGAAGGAGTACGCCGAGATCGCGAAGGGCGGCACGGTCCGCGACGACTCGAAGATCGTGACCATCGCCTCCTCGCACGTCGAGTACGAATCCGAGACCCGTCACTACGCCCACGTCGACTGCCCGGGCCACGCCGACTACGTGAAGAACATGATCACCGGCGCCGCGCAGATGGACGGCGCGATCCTGGTGGTCTCGGCCGCGGACGGCCCGATGCCCCAGACCCGTGAGCACGTGCTGCTCGCGCGCCAGGTGAACGTGCCGGCCCTCGTGGTCTTCCTGAACAAGGTCGACCTCGTGGACGACAAGGAGCTCCTCGACCTCGTCGAGCTCGAGGTCCGCGAGCTGCTCTCGAAGTACAACTTCCCCGGCGACAAGGTCCCGGTGATCCGGGGCAGCGCCCTTCCGGCCATGCAGAGCCGCGGCAAGGAGGGGATCGCCTGCATCGAGGAGCTGCTCAAGGCCCTCGACACCGCCATCCCGGAGCCGAAGCGCCTCCTCGACCGCGACTTCCTGATGCCCGTCGAGGACGTGTTCTCGATCGAAGGCCGCGGCACCGTCGCCACGGGCCGCATCGAGCGCGGCATGGTGAAGGTGGGCGACAAGGTCGAGATCGTCGGCCTCACCCCGACGAAGGAGACCGTGGTCACCGGCGTCGAGATGTTCCGCAAGCTCCTCGACGAGGGGCGCGCGGGTGACAACGTCGGCTGCCTCCTCCGCGGCCTGAAGCGCGAGGAGGTCGAGCGCGGCCAGGTGCTCGCCAAGCCGAAGTCGATCACCCCGCACACGAAGTTCAAGGCCGAGGTCTACGTCCTCACGAAGGACGAGGGCGGTCGCCACACGCCGTTCTTCAACGGGTACCGGCCGCAGTTCTACTTCCGCACCACCGACGTGACCGGGTCGCTCCAGCTGCCCGCCGGCGTCGAGATGGTGATGCCGGGCGACAACATCTCGATGGAGGTGACGCTCATCACCCCCATCGCGATGGAGAAGGAGCTCCGGTTCGCGATCCGCGAGGGCGGGCGCACCGTGGGCTCCGGGGTCGTGACCGACGTGATCGAGTAAGGGTTTCGACTGCGGCGAACGGCGGGGCCCCCCTGCCCAAGAATCTGGGCAGGGGGGTCTACGCGCTGCGCCGTGTGACGGAGAGAAGGCTTTCCGATGGCGACTCAGAAGATTCGGATCCGGCTCAAGGCCTACGACTACAAGTTGCTCGACCAGTCGGCCGGCGAGATCGTGGAGACGGCGAAGCGGACCGGCGCGAAGGTGGCCGGCCCCATCCCGCTGCCCACCCGGATCAACAAGTTTACCGTCCTGCGCAGCCCGCACGTCGACAAGAAGTCGCGCGAGCAGTTCGAGATCCGCACGCACAAGCGGCTCCTCGACATCCTCGAGCCCACACCTCAGACCCTCGACGCGCTCATGAAGCTGGATCTGTCGGCCGGCGTGGACGTGGAGATCAAGTAGGCCTCGCGGCTGCTGCCGCGGCGGACAGGATGACACTATGGCCAAGTTCGACGTCTTTGACCTCGAGAAGAAGAAGGTGGGCGAGATCGAACTCGCCGACGCCGTCTTCGCCGGCGAGGTGAACGAGCACCTCTTCTACGAGGTGGTGAAGGCGAAGCTCGCCTCCGATCGCTCGGGCACCCACGCGGTGAAGAACCGCTCCCTCGTCTCCGGCGGCGGCAAGAAGCCGTGGCGGCAGAAGCACACCGGCCGCGCCCGGCAGGGCTCCACCCGCGCCTCCCAGTGGGTGGGCGGCGGCAAGGCGATGGGGCCGAAGCCCCGCGACTACTCCTACGAGGTGCCGCGGAAGGTCCGGAAGGCCGCCCTCCGCGCCGCGCTCGCCCTCCGCAACCAGGGCGGGAAGCTCGTCATCGTCCAGGAGTGGAAGCCGGCCGAGCCCAAGACCTCCGCGGCGCAGAAGGTGCTCGCGAAGCTCGGCGCCCGCAAGGCGCTGGTGGTCGACGAGGCCGCCAACCAGGCGCTCGCGAAGAGCGTCCGGAACCTCGACGGCGCCGACTTCCTCGGGCTCGAGGGGCTGAACGTCTACGACATCCTGAAGCACGACGCGCTCGTGCTCACCGCCAGCACCGCCAAGAAGCTGGAGGAGAAGCTCTCATGAACCTCCCGGTCCAGGACGTGGTGAAGCGGCCGCTCATCACCGAGAAGGCCGAGCGGAACCGCGAGGCGGCCCGGCAGTTCGCCTTCGAGGTCCACCGCGACGCCACCAAGATCCAGGTGAAGCAGGCGGTCGAGAAGCTGTTCAACGTGCACGTGCTCGCGGTTCGCACCGCCATCGCGCGCGGCAAGAACAAGCGGGTCGGCCGGAACGTCGGCCAGCGGCCCAACTGGAAGAAGGCGTTCGTGACGCTCCGGGAGGGCGAGACCATCGCCCTCTTCGAGGGCCAGTAGCGGACGGGAGAGCACCATGGCCCTCAAGGAATACAAGCCCACGAGCTCGGCCCGCCGGCACATGTCGGTGTCGGACTTCGCCGAGATCACCAAGACCAAGCCGGAGAAGAAGCTCACCCGGCCGATGAAGAAGACGGGCGGGCGCAACGCGCACGGCCACATCACGACCCGTCACATCGGCGGCGGCCACAAGCGCCGCTACCGCGTCGTCGACTGGCGCCGCGAGAAGGACGGCGTGCCGGCCAAGGTCGCGGCGATCGAGTACGACCCGAACCGGACCGCGCGCCTCGCGCTGCTCCACTACGCGGACGGCGAGAAGCGGTACATCCTCGCGCCGGTCGGCGTGAGCGTCGGCGACAAGTTGCTCTCCGGCGAGAACGTCGACATCCGCCCCGGCAACACCCTGCCGGTGAAGTCCATCCCCCTCGGCACCGTCATCCACGGCGTCGAGAGCCAGCCCGGCTCCGGCGCGAAGATGATCCGGAGCGCGGGCTCCTTCGGCCAGCTCATGGCGAAGGAGGGCGCGTACGCCCAGATCCGCATGCCCTCCGGCGAGGTCCGGATGGTCCTGCAGGACTGCAGGGCCACCATCGGGCAGCTCGGGAACGTCGAGAGCTCCTCGGTCCGCGTGGGCAAGGCCGGCAAGAGCCGCTGGCTCGGCATCCGCCCCACCGTCCGCGGCCTGGCGATGAACCCGGTCGACCACCCGCACGGCGGCGGCGAGGGCAAGTCGGGGCAGGGCAACCCGCACCCCGTCTCGCCCTGGGGGCAGAAGACCAAGGGCCTCAAGACCCGCAACAACCGCCGCACCGACAAGCTGATCGTCTCGCGGCGCCGGCCCGGCGTGCGCAACACGCCGCAGTAGCGGAGAGCCTCCACCATGGCGCGTTCAATCAAGAAGGGCCCGTTCGCCGACAAGCACCTCACCAAGAAGGTCGAGGACGCGAACAAGGGCAACAAGAAGCAGGTCATCAAGACCTGGTCGCGGCGGAGCACGGTGCTGCCCGACTTCGTGGGCCACACGTTCGCCGTGCACAACGGGCGGAAGTTCGTCCCCGTGTTCGTGACCGAGAACATGGTCGGGCACAAGCTCGGCGAGTTCGCGCCCACCCGCACCTTCCACGGCCACTCGGCCGAGAAGAAGGTCGCGGCGGCCACGCCGGCGCCTTCGCCGGGCGGGAAGAAGTAGCCGCGCCTGCGGCGAGATTAGGAGATCCCGAACATGGCCGAGACCCAGACACAGCCCAAGAAGAAGGTCCGCACCGCGCCGCCCGCGCGGCGCGCGAAGCCGAACCGCCCGGCCCCGCCGGCCGCGGGTCCGCACGCCTCGCTCAGCTACCTGCGCGTCACCCCGCGCAAGGTCCGCCTCGTGGCGGACGGCCTCCGCGGCATGCCCGTGGGCGACGCGCTGGCGATGCTCAAGTACACGAGCGCCGCCGCCGCGAAGCCGCTCGCGAAGCTGCTCCGGTCGGCGGTCGCGAACGCCGAGCAGAAGGGCGGGCGGGTGGACGTCGACGCGCTCTTCGTGAAGACGCTCAACGTCGACCAGGGCCCGAAGATGCGGCGCTTCATGCCGCGCGCGCAGGGCCGCGCGTACCGCGTCGAGAAGAAGACCAGCCACGTCTACGTGGAGCTCGGGACCGCCGCCCGCGGCTGACCCAAGGGAGATTCGAAATGGGACAGAAAGTTCATCCGGTCGGGTTCCGCCTCGGGGTCATCCGGTCCTGGGACTCGAAGTGGTACGAGGAGAAGAACTACGCGAAGTGGCTCCACGAGGACATCCACCTCCGCGAGTTCGTGAAGGAGAAGCTCGGCCAGGCCGGCATCTCCCGGATCGAGATCGAGCGGGCCGCGAACAAGGTCAAGATCAACGTCCACACCGCGAGGCCCGGCATCGTCATCGGCAAGCGCGGCGCGGGGATCGAGACGATCAAGAAGGACCTGCAGGCCCTGACCGAGAACGAGGTCTACCTGAACGTGGTCGAGGTCCGGAAGGCCGAGACCGACGCGCAGCTCGTGGCCGAGAACATCGCCACGCAGCTCGAGCGCCGCATCGCCTTCCGCCGCGCCATGAAGAAGGCGGTCCAGACGGCGCAGAAGTTCGGCGCCAAGGGCATCCGCGTGGCCTGCTCCGGGCGGCTCGGCGGCGCCGAGATGGCGCGGTACGAGTGGTACCGCGAGGGTCGCGTGCCGCTGCACACGCTCCGCGCGGACATCGACTACGGGTTCGCCGAGGCCAAGACCACCTACGGCAAGATCGGCTGCAAGGTCTGGATCATGCGCGGCGAGGTCCTGCCGCAGTCGGCCGCTCCTCGCGCCCCCCGCAACGCGGGCGGCGCCCGGGTCTAGCCGCACGGTTCACCAGGAGAGACTCACATGCTTCAGCCGGCGCGAACCAAGTATCGCAAGCAGATGAAGGGCCGCATGCGCGGCAAGGCCTACCGCGGCTCGGACCTGAACCAGGGCGAGTACGGCCTGCAGGCCACCGAGTGCGGGTGGCTCACCTCCCGCCAGATCGAGGCGGCCCGCATCGCCATCACCCGCTACGTGAAGCGGGGCGGGAAGCTCTGGATCCGGGTCTTCCCGGACAAGCCCATCACCAAGAAGCCGGCCGAGACGCGCATGGGCACCGGCAAGGGCAACGTGGAGTACTACGTCGCCGTGGTGAAGCCGGGCCGGGTGCTGTACGAACTGGCCGGCGTGGACGACGCGTCCGCCCAGAAGGCCTTCCACCTCGCCGCCCACAAGCTGCCCGTCGCCACCAAGGTGGTGAAGCGCGGCGCGACGCTCTGAGGAGGCAACCATGGCGACGCTGCAGGAGCTGCGTGAGCTCTCCCCCCAGGAGCTCCGGAATCGGGCCGGGGAGCTGAAGCAGACGCTCTTCGACCTCAAGAACAAGGCGAACACCGGCGTGCTCGACTCGACCGCCGATCTCACCAAGACCAAGCGCGACATCGCGCGCTGCCTCACCGTGGCCAAGGAGAAGGAGCAGGCCGCGGCGAAGGGCGCGAAGTAAGGAGCGATCGACATGGAGCGCGGCACACCCAAGTCCCGGGTCGGCGTGGTCGTCTCGAACAAGATGACGAAGACGGTGGTCGTCAAGGTCGAGCGCCGGGTCGCCAACCGGAAGTACGGGAAGATCATCACCCGGGCGGACAAGTACAAGGCGCACGACGAGAACCAGGCCTGCCAGATCGGCGACAAGGTCCGGATCGTGGAGACCCGACCGCTGTCGAAGGACAAGCGCTGGCGCGTGGCCGAGACCCTCGAGAAGGGCGCGGAGGTCTAGGCCATGATCCAGATGCAGACCGTCCTCGACGTCGCGGACAACAGCGGCGCCAAGAAGGTGATGTGCATCAAGGTGCTGGGCGGGTCGAAGCGGAAGTACGCCTCGATCGGCGACGTGATCGTGGTCTCCGTGAAGGAGGCGATCCCGGCCGCCAAGGTGAAGAAGGGCGAGGTGGCCCGCGCCGTCATCGTCCGGACGAGCCGCGAGGTGAAGCGGCCCGACGGCAGCTACATCCGGTTCGACGGCAACAGCGCCGTGCTCATCAACAAGGATCTCGAGCCCATCGGCACCCGCATCTTCGGCCCGGTGGCCCGCGAGCTCCGCGCCCGCAAGTTCATGAAGATCATCAGCCTCGCCCCGGAGGTCCTCTAGCCATGCCCGACATCCGCAAGGGCGACACCGTCCAGATCATCGCCGGGAAGGAGAAGGGCAAGACCGGCAAGGTCCTGGCCGTGCTCCGCGAGAAGGGCCGCGTCCGGATCGAGCGGCACCAGATGGTGAAGCGGCACCTGAAGAAGGGGCGCTCGCAGGCCAACGCCGAGGGCGGCATCGTCGAGAAGGAAGGGACGATCGCCATCTCCGCGGTGATGGTGATGAAGGGCGACGAGAAGGTGCGCCGCGAGGGGATCGAGCGCGAGCTCGGCGCCAAGGAGAAGGCCCGCCTGGAGAAGCGGAAGGCGGCGACGAAGTAACGACACCCGCATCGCCCGGCACGTGTAGGCGCCGGCCGAAGGCAAGGAGAACGAGATGGCAGCGCGACTGAGGGAGCGGTACGAGAAGGAAGTCCGGCCTGGCCTCATGAAGGAGTTCGGGTTCAAGAACCCGATGCAGGCCCCTCGCCTCGAGAAGATCGTGGTGAACATGGGCCTCGGTGAGGCGATCAACAACGGCAAGATCATCGACGCCTCGGTGGAGCAGCTCGCGGCGATCACCGGGCAGAAGCCGGTGGTCACCAAGGCGCGCAAGTCGATCGCGAACTTCAAGCTGCGGCAGGGCCAGTCGATCGGCGCGATGGTGACGCTCCGCGGCGACCGGATGTACGAGTTCCTGGACCGGCTCGTCTCGATCGCGCTGCCCCGCGTCCGCGACTTCAAGGGCGTGTCGCCCAAGGCCTTCGACGGCAAGGGCAACTACACGCTCGGCGTGCGCGAGCAGATCATCTTCCCCGAGATCAACTACGACAAGGTCGAGCGCATCAAGGGGCTCAACATCACGGTGGTGACCACCGCGCGGAACGACGAAGAAGGCCGAGCGCTCTTGCGCCACCTCGGCATGCCGTTCCGCCAGTAACGGAGAGAGATCGATGGCCAAGCTTTCCAAGATGGCGCAGGCGAAGCGCAAGCTGAAGTTCAAGGTGCGCCAGTACAACCGCTGCCCGCTGTGCGGCCGGCCCCGCGCCTACCTGCGCAAGTTCCAGATGTGCCGCATCTGCTTCCGCAAGCGCGCGCTGCAGGGCGAGATCACCGGCGTCATCAAGTCGAGCTGGTAAGGGAGAACGCGCGATGAGCTTCACCGATCCCATTGCAGACATGCTGACGCGCATCCGGAACGCCTCGGCCGCGCGCCACGAGAAGGTCCTCGTCCCGCGCTCGCGCCTCAAGGTTCGCATCGCGGAGGTGCTCCGTGACGAGGGGTTCATCAAGGACTTCGTCGTCCACGACGACGGTCCGCAGGGCGCCATCACGATCCTGCTCAAGTACAGCGCCGACCGCGAGCCCGCGATCAGCGAGATCAAGCGGGTCTCGAAGCCCGGCCTGCGCCGCTACGTGCCCACCGACTCCATCCCGCGCGTGCTGAACGGGATGGGCATCGCGATCCTCTCCACGTCCAAGGGCGTGATGGCGGACCGCGAGGCGCGCAAGCAGAAGGTCGGCGGCGAGCTGATCTGCACCGTCTGGTAAGGAACGAGCCATGTCCCGAGTCGGCAAGCTGCCCGTCAAGATCCCGGAGAAGGTGAAGGTCTCCGTGGACGGCAACGTGATCAAGGTCGAGGGGCCGAAGGGCAAGATGTCCTTCCCCTTCAACCCCACCGTCAAGGTGGTGGTGGACAAGGGCGAGGTCCAGGTCTCCCGGCCGGACGACTCCCGCCTGGCGAAGGGCCTGCACGGCCTCACCCGCACCCTCGTGAAGAACGCGCTCGAGGGCGTGGTGAAGGGCTACGAGCGCGGCCTGGAGATCAACGGCGTCGGCTTCAAGGCCGAGCTGAAGGGGAAGCAGATCCACTTCACGCTGGGTTACTCGCACCCCATCGCGTTCGATCTCCCCGAGGGGATCACCGCCGAGGTGGACGCGAAGCAGACGAAGGTGATCGTCCGCGGGGTCGACAAGCACCTCGTCGGCCTCACCGCGGCGAAGATCCGCGACCTGAAGCCGCCCGAGCCGTACAAGGGCAAGGGCGTCAAGTACTCGGAGGAGCAGATCCGCCGCAAGGAAGGCAAGACCGGCGCCGCGTAGCGGTCCGGACACGAACGCTCATGCGGCGGCTGTTCCGTCGCCGCCGCACGGAGGAAGCACGCCATGGCACAGAAGGTCACCGCTCGAGAGAAGCGCAGGGCCCGCATCCGCCGGAAGGTCGCCGGTACGCCCGAGCGCCCGCGGCTCACGGTCTACAAGAGCCTCAAGCACATGTACGCCCAGCTCGTGGACGACACCACCGGCAAGACCCTGGTGGCCGTCTCCACCGGCTCCAAGGCCCTGAAGAACGAGGTGAAGGAGGACGACAAGACCTCCGCCGCCAAGAAGGTCGGCCAGGCGATCGCCGCGGCCGCCAAGGCCAAGGGCATCGAGGCCGTCGTCTTCGATCGGAACGGGTTCGACTATCACGGCCGCGTGCAGGCGGTGGCCGCGGCGGCCCGCGAGGCCGGGCTCAAGTTCTAGTCCAGGAATTCGAGGAAACGAATGGCTACTCCCATCAACGCGAACGAGCTCGAGCTCCAGGACAAGGTCGTCCACATCAACCGCGTCGCCAAGGTCGTGAAGGGCGGCCGCCGGTTCAGCTTCTCGGCGCTGGTCGTCGTCGGCGACGGCGCGGGGCACGTGGGCATCGGCCTGGGGAAGGCGAACGAGGTGCCGGAGGCGATCCGGAAGGGCGGCGACCAGGCGAAGAAGAACCTGTTCAAGGTCCCGCTCCTCGGCACCACCATCCCGCACGAGGTGCTGGGCCACTTCGGCTCCGGCCGCGTGCTGCTGAAGCCCGCGGGCGAGGGCACCGGCGTCATCGCCGGCGGCACCGTGCGCGCCGTCCTCGAGGCGGCCGGCATCCGCAACGTGCTCACGAAGAGCCAGGGCTCCCGCAACCCGCACAACGTCATCAAGGCCACCGTGGCCGGACTGAAGCGCCTCCGCTCGCTCGAGGACACCGCGCGGCTCCGCGGCAAGGACGCCGGCGAGATGGCCGGCGCCTAGGAAGGAACGATCCCAATGGCTGCCATCAAGGTGAAGCTCGTGCGCGGGCTGGCTGGATGCCCGGCGCCCCACCGCGTCATCGTCGCGGGCCTCGGTCTCAAGAAGCGCGACTCGACGAAGCTGCTCCCGGACACGCCCCAGACGATGGGGATGATCGGCAAGGTGTCGTACCTCGTCGAGTGGGAGCGGGTCGACGCGCCGCCGCCGCAGGGCCGCAAGGCACGCAAGGCCGCGGCCGCTCGCCCGTGACAGCGCCGGGCCCCGTGAGATAAAAGGAGACGCACCCCATGTCCCTGCACCAGCTGAAGGCGCCCAAGGGCGCGCACCGCCGGAAGACGCGCGTCGGCCGCGGCCAGGCCTCCGGCCTCGGCAAGACCGCCGGGCGCGGCGGCAAGGGCCAGAAGGCCCGCACCGGCAACATGCACTTCGAGGGCTTCGAGGGCGGCCAGATGCCGCTCCAGCGCCGCCTCCCGAAGTTCGGCTTCAAGAACGTGTTCCGCCTCGACTACGAAGAGGTCAAGGTCGGCGACCTCGAGGGTCTCTCCGGGACGCTCGACGCGGCGGCGCTCAAGGCCGCGGGCCTCATCCGCGGGAACCGCGACGGCGTCGTGGTGCTCGGTGGCGGCGAGCTCAAGAGCCCCGTCACCGTCAAGGTGAACCGGATCACGGCGGGCGCCCGGGCCGCGATCGAGGGCGCCGGCGGCAAGGTCGAGCTCCTCCCGCCGCTCCAGACGATGCACCAGAAGGCCAAGGCCGCGAAGCGCGCGGCCGGCGCCAAGTAGCCGGGGAACCATCTCCGACCCGCTCGCCCTTCGACAGGCTCAGGGTGAGCGGGTGGGGCCGAAAGGAAGCGCGATGGCCATCGCCAGCGGGATCGTCAACGTCTTCAGGATCGCCGAGCTGAGGAAGCGGCTGCTCTTCACGCTGGGGATGCTTGCCGTCTACCGGCTGGGCACCTTCGTGACGACGCCGGGCGTGAACCGCGCCGCGATGCGCGGGCTCCGCAACACCTTCCTCGACATGATGAACTTCTTCTCGGGCGGCGCGATCGAGCAGGCCTCGATCTTCGCCCTCGGGATCATGCCCTACGTCTCGGCCTCCATCATCCTCCAGCTCCTCACGGTGGTCGTCCCCACGCTCGAGGCGCTGCAGAAGGAGGGTGAGCTCGGTCGTCGCAAGATCACGCAGTACACCCGCTACCTCACCGTCGTCCTCGCGGCGCTCCAGGGCTACGGCATCGCCACCTACCTCGAGGCCCAGGCGTCCGGCGCCGAGGGCGCGATCGTGATGAATCCGGGCTGGGGCTTCCGGCTCATGGCGATGGTCTCGCTCGCGGCGGGCACGGCCTTCATCATGTGGATGGGCGAGCAGATCACCGAGCGCGGCGTGGGGAACGGCATCTCGCTCGTCATCTTCGCGGGCATCGTGGCGCGGATCCCGGCCGCCGCGATCACGCTCTTCCAGGGCGAGAACCAGACGCCCCTCAAGTTCGTGATCCTCGGCCTCATCATGGTCGCGGTGATCGCGGGCATCGTGTTCGTGGAGCGCGGGCAACGGCGGATCCCCGTCCAGTACGCGAAGCGGATGGTCGGCCGGAAGCTCTACGGCGGGCAGTCGACGCACCTGCCGCTCAAGGTGAACACCTCGGGCGTGATCCCGCCGATCTTCGCCTCGTCGCTCCTCATGTTCCCCGCCACGCTGACGGGGTTCATCCCGGGCATGCGGGCCTTCACCGACCTGCTCCAGCCCGGCAACATCATCTACGACACGCTGTACGTCGTGCTGATCATCTTCTTCGCCTACTTCTACACCGCGGTCACCTTCAACCCGGTGGACGTGGCGGACAACCTCAAGAAGTTCGGCGGGTACGTGCCCGGCATCCGGCCCGGACGCGCGACGGCCGAGCACATCGACCACGTGCTGTCGCGCATCACCTTCGGCGGCGCCATCTACCTGTCCATCGTCTGCGTGCTGCCGTTCTATCTGATCCGCGACTTCCAGCTCGGGTTCGGCGGCACCTCGCTCCTCATCGTCGTGGGCGTCGCGCTCGACACCGTGCAGCAGATCGAGGGCCACCTCATCACCCGGCACTACGAGGGCTTCACCGGCCCGCGCGGTCCGCGGATCCGCGGCCGGAGCCGCGCCACGACCAGCCCCGTGGGCGCCTGACCTCAGCCACCAATTCCACGGCGCGGCCGCCCACGAGGGCGGCCGCGTCTTTTCCGGAGACGACGTGATCCTCATCCTTCTCGGCCCGCCCGGCGCAGGCAAGGGCACCCAGGCGAAGCTCCTCGTGACGGAGCTCGGGACCCCCCACATCTCGACGGGCGACATGTTCCGCGACCACATCGCGCGCGACACCGAACTCGGCAAGCAGGTCAAGGCCATCACCGCGGCCGGCCAGCTCGTGCCCGACGAGGTCACGAACGCCCTGGTGAAGGACCGCCTCTCGCGCCCCGACGTGGCCCAGGGCTTCATCCTCGACGGCTATCCCCGAACCGTGCCGCAGGCGCAGTACCTCGACGGCCTCCTGCGATCGCTCGGGCGCAAGCTCGACCGGGTGATCTCGTACGAGGTGGCCGAGGAGATGGTGGTCGAGCGGATCAGCGGCCGCCGGAGCTGCCCGAAGTGCGGCGCCGTCTACCACGTCACGCAGAACCCGCCGAGGAAGGCGGACGCCTGCGACAAGGACGGGACCGCGCTCGTCCAGCGCCCGGACGACAAGCCCGAGAACGTCCGCGTCCGGCTCGCCGAGTACGGCGCGAAGACGGAGCCGCTCAAGCGCTATTACCGGGAGCAGGGCCTGCTGTCGGAGGTGGACGGCGTCGGGTCCACCGAGGGCATCCTGGCGGCCACGCTGCGGGTGCTGGGGAAGAAGAAGTAGAGGAGGGCGCGGCGCGCGGGGTGGCGTCCCCCGCGGGCACCCCGGGCGGCCTTTCCCGGACGACGGACGCCGGGATCCGCCTTGCACGGGGTAAACGCATGTGTTATAGGGCCCGCTTCGCAAGGCGCTCGAAGCGTAGTGGCCTTGCCGGGAAATCCCGGAAGATCCGGGCGGCTAGCGGGGCAGGACGTCGAGCCCTGGGCCGCCACTCCCGCCGGACGTCGCGGCGGGTGTTTTTGTCTCTCGAGAAGCATCGGAGGCGGTCATGAAGGTCCGCGCGTCGGTGAAGAAGATCTGCGACAAGTGCAAGGTCGTGCGGCGGAAGGGCACCGTGCGGATCATCTGCCCGGCCAACCCCCGCCACAAGCAGCGTCAGGGCTAAGGCCCGCGTCACTGGGAGAGAAGCGAATGGCTCGCATCGCCGGCGTCGACCTTCCCCGCGAGAAGCGGATCGAGGTCAGCCTGCAGTACATCTACGGAATCGGGAAGACGACCTCGAAGCTCATCCTCGAGCGCGCCAACGTGAACCCGGTCACGCGCACGAAGGACCTGACGGACGACGAGGTCCGCCGCATCCGCGAGACCATCGACCAGAACGTCAAGGTCGAGGGCGATCTCCGTCGCGAGACCTCCCTCAACATCAAGCGCCTCATGGACCTCGGTTGCTACCGCGGCCTGCGCCACCGCAAGGGCCTCCCGGTCCGCGGCCAGCGCACCCACACCAACGCCCGCACGCGGAAGGGTCCGAAGAAGGGCCTCGTCCGCAAGGCGCCCGCCGCCGCCGCCCCGGCGCCCAAGGGCTAGTCCTTCACCGAACCCGGAGAACTCAGCGTGGCCGACGAGAAGCAGACCAAGGCACCGGCAGAGCCCAAGAAGGAGGAGGCCGCCGCCCCCGCGGCGCCCAACCTCGGCGGGATCGAGCCCATCGTTGCTTCGCCCGTCACCCCGAAGAAGGGGAAGAAGCGGGTCAAGAAGAACATCGCGACGGGCATCGTCCACATCGCCTCGACCTTCAACAACACGCAGATCACGATCACGGATCCGACCGGGAACGTGATCGCCTGGTCGAGCGCCGGCGCGCGCGGGTTCAAGGGCTCCCGCAAGTCGACGCCGTTCGCGGCGCAGGTGGCCGCGGGCGACGCGGCGGCGAAGGCCATGGAGCACGGCCTCAAGACCGTCTCGGTGCTGGTGAAGGGTCCGGGCGCGGGCCGCGAGTCGGCGCTCCGCGCGCTGGCCGCCGCCGGCCTCAAGATCACCGTGATCCGCGACGTCACGCCGATCCCGCACAACGGGTGCCGGCCTCCGAAGCGCCGCCGGGTCTGATCACCTCAGGAGAACACGACGTGGCTCGTTACAACGAAAGTCTCTGCCGGCTCTGCCGTCGCGAGAACCTCAAGATGTATCTGAAGGGCGATCGGTGCTACACCGACAAGTGCGCCATCGAGCGCCGCCCGTATCCGCCGGGCCAGCACGGCCAGGGCCGGACGAAGTTCTCCGAGTACGGCGTGCAGCTCCGCGAGAAGCAGAAGGTGAAGCGGATGTACGGCGTGCTCGAGGCGGGCTTCCGGCACGCCTACCAGGACGCCGCCGCCGCCAAGGGCAAGACCGGCGAGAACCTGCTCCAGACGCTGGAGCTCCGGCTCGACAACGTGGTCTTCCGGCTCGGCTTCGCCGACACCCGCAACGAGGCGCGCCAGCTCGTCCGCCACGGCCACTTCAAGGTGAACGGCCGCAAGGTGAACATCCCGAGCTACCTCTGCCGCGCCGGCGACAAGGTCGAGCTCAAGGATCGGTCGAAGAAGGTCGTCCGGATCACGGAGGCGCTCGAGGCGGTGGACCGCCGCGGCGTCCCCGCATGGCTCGAGCTGGACAAGGGCGGCTTCAAGGGGACCGTGAAGACCTCGCCGACGCGCGAGGACATCACGATGCCCATCCAGGAGCAGCTCATCGTCGAGCTCTACTCGAAGTAGCCGGTTCCCCGCGGACGGGCCGCAGCACTACGGCCCGTCCGTTCCTTTGCGGAGGTCGCGCGTCCCACGGTTCCCCCGGCGCTTGGCTGAGCGGGCGGGGGAGGGGGCGGCGGCCCAAGGAGACAGCCCATGGCAGTCGATTCGATCGTCACGAAGAACTGGCGGGACCTCATCAAGCCCCGCGGCCTGGTCGTGGACCAGGAGAGCCTCTCCAACACCTACGGCAAGTTCATCGCCGAGCCGCTGGAGCGCGGCTTCGGGATCACCCTCGGCAACTCGCTGCGCCGCGTGCTGCTCTCCAGCCTGCAGGGCGCCGCCATCACCTCGGTGAAGATCGAGGGGGTGGAGCACGAGTTCATGACGATCCCCGAGGTCGCCGAGGACGTCACCGACATCATCCTCAACCTCAAGGAAGTCCTCCTCCAGATCCACACGAACGAGGTGAAGACCCTCCGGATCGAGGCGGACGGCCCCCGCGAGATCAAGGCCGGCGACATCCAGTCGGACGGCCAGGTCGAGATCCTGAACCCCGGCCACCACCTCTTCACCATCAGCGAGGGCGGCCGGGTCCGGATGGAGCTCACCGCCCGCCGCGGCCGCGGCTACGTCCCGGCGGAGAAGAACAAGGTGCCCGGCTCGCCCATCGGCACCATCCCGATCGACGCGCTCTTCAGCCCGATCCGGAAGGTGAACTACCAGGTCACCAACGCCCGCGTCGGCCAGCAGACCGACTACGACCGGCTCTCGCTCGAGGTCTGGACGGACGGCTCGGTGGGCCCGAACGACGCCGTGGCGTACGCCGCCAAGATCGTCCGCGAGCAGCTCGCCATCTTCATCAACTTCGACGAGGCCGAGGAGCCCGCCGAGGAGGTGAAGCCGGTCGAGGAGCAGAAGCTGAACGAGAACCTCTTCCGCTCCGTGGACGAGCTGGAGCTCTCGGTCCGCAGCGCCAACTGCCTCCAGAACGCGAACATCAAGACCATCGGCGATCTCGTCCTCAAGACCGAGGCCGAGATGCTCAAGACGAAGAACTTCGGCCGGAAGTCGCTGAAGGAGATCAAGGAGATCCTGGCCGAGATGGGCCTCTCCCTCGGCATGAAGCTCGAGAACTGGCCGCCCAAGTCGCAGCCCCAGGGCGCGCCCAAGGCCTGACGCCTGGCCCGCGCGTTCGGATCGAGGAGAACGAGATGAAGCACCGCATCGTCGGCCGCCGGCTCGATCGCACCACCGAGCACCGCACGGCCATGCTGAAGAACATGGCGACGAGCCTCTTCCGCCACGAGCGGATCGTCACCACCACGCCCAAGGCCAAGGAGCTGAAGCGCTTCTCCGAGAAGCTCATCACGCTCGCGAAGAAGGCCTCGCCGCACGCGCGCCGCCAGGCGAACGTCGAGATCCGGGACGTGGAGGTGCTGAACAAGCTCTTCGCGACCCTCGGTCCGCGGTTCGCCGAGCGCGCCGGCGGCTACACCCGGATCGTGCGGGTGGGGCGCCGGGCCGGCGACAACGCCGAGATGGCGGTCATCGAGCTCGTGGAGCGGACGCAGGCCGCCGCCCCCGAGGAGACCCCGGCGAAGGGCAAGAAGGCCAAGAAGACCGAGAAGGCCGAGGCGGCCAACTCCGAGAAGAAGTCCAAGAAGGCCGCGGCCGGGTAGCCGGACCGCCAGGAGGCGAACACATGGCAGTGGTTCTTCGGCTCTCGCGCGCCGGCACGCACAAGGCGCCCTTTTACCACGTGGTGGCGACCGACTCGCGCAAGCCGCGCGACGGCCGGTACCTCGAGGACGTGGGCGTCTACGACCCGACGCAGAAGCCCGAGCGCATCGAGCTCAAGGCGGAGCGGGTCGCGCACTGGCTCAAGGTCGGCGCGCGCCCGAGCCCGACGGTGGCGATGATCCTGAAGCGGGCCGCGAAGGCCCAACCGGCCGCGGCGGCCGCGCCCAAGGCGAAGGCCTAGGGAGCGCGCCGTGCGTGACCTCGTCCTCTGGCTGGCCCGGGAGCTCGTGGAGGACCGGGAGGCCGTGAAGGTCGACGCGATCGAGCGGGACCGCTCGACCGTGCTCGAGCTCTCGGTCGCGGAGGACGACCTGGGCCGCGTCATCGGGCGTGGCGGCAAGACCGCCAAGGCGCTCCGGACGCTGCTCGACCTCGCCGCCCGCCGCGAAGGGCGGCGGGTGGTGCTCGACATCCTCGACTAGCCGTGGGGCTGGTCCGGATCGGCAAGGTCGTCCGGGCCGTCGGCCTCGAGGGCCGGTTGGGGGTGGCGGGGTCGGAGGGGTCGCTCGGCTCGCTGCAACGGGTCGGGCTGGCGAGCGAAGGGCAGGAGCCGGAGCTCCGCCGCGTGGTGGCGGCGCGGCCGCAAGGAAAGCTGTGGGTGGTCGCGGTCGAGGGGATCTCGGACCGGACCGCCGCCGAGGGCTGGGTGGGCGCGGCCGTCTGGGCGCTCCGCGAGGACCTCGGGGATGCGGGCGAAGGGAAGTTCTACTGGGCCGATCTGGAGGGCCTGCCGGTCGTGACCGTGACCGGCGCGGAGATCGGCAAGGTGACGGGGCTCTACGAGACGGGCGCGGTGGACGTGCTCGTGGTCGTGGGGCCCGCGGGCGAGCGGCTGGTGCCGCTCGCGCCGTACGTGGAGGTGGATCGGGCGGCGGGGCGGATCGTGGTCGATCCGCCCGAGGGCCTCCTGGATCCGTGACGGAGAGAAGGAGGAAGCCGGAAGGGATTTCCGTGGCGGCCAGGCTCGAGGTCGACATCCTGACGCTGTTCCCGGGCACGTGCACCGGGTACCTCGGGGAGAGCATCCTCGGGAAGGCGCGGGAGAGCGGGCTCCTCGAGGTGCGGGTGACCGACATCCGCGACCACGCCGCCGGCAGGCACCGGGTCGCCGACGACGCTCCCTACGGCGGGGGCGCCGGGATGGTGATGAAGCCGGAGCCGCTCACCGAGGCGATCGAGGCCTCGCGGGCGCGGCTGCCGGGTGCCTGGGCGGTGCTGCTCGGGCCGGGCGGCCAGCGGCTGGGTCAGGCCCTGGCGCGGCGGTTCGCCGAACACGGAAGGCTCATCCTGGTGTGCGGCAGGTACGAAGGAGTGGACGAGCGGGTGCGCGCGGCGATCGACATGGAGGTCTCCCTCGGGGACTTCGTGCTCACGGGCGGTGAGCTGGCGGCGCTCTGCGTCGTCGACGCCGCCGCGCGGATGGTGCCGGGCGTGCTCGGCAACCTGGCCTCGGCAGGCGCCGAGAGCTTCTCGAGCGAGGGGGAGCCCCTGCTCGAGCACCCCCACTACACGCGTCCCCCCGAGTACCGCGGGATGAAGGTCCCGGAGATCCTCCTCTCCGGCGATCACAAGCGCATCGAGCGCTGGCGGCGGCGGGAGTCGCTGCGGGCGACGCGGGCGCGAAGGCCGGACCTCTTCGAGAGGCTCCGGCTCACGGAATCCGATCTCCGGCTCCTCGACGCCGGGGACGACGAGCTGTAAAAGGAGCCAGTCATGCTGCGCAAGGCGATTGCCGACATCGAGGCGAAGTACTCCCGGAACGACATCCCGGCCATGCGGTCGGGCGACACCGTCCGGGTCCACACGAAGATCCGCGAGGGCGACAAGGAGCGCATCCAGGTCTTCGAGGGTGTGGTGATCGCGTACCGGAAGGGACAGCCCGGCTCCTCGATGTTCACCGTTCGCAAGGTGAGCTACGGGGTGGGTGTGGAGCGCATGTTCCCGGTCCACAGCCCGCGCATCGATCACATCGAGGTCGTGAGCCACGGCCAGGTGCGCCGGTCGCGGCTCTACTACCTCCGCGAGCTGCAGGGCAAGGCCGCCCGCCTCCATCAGGAGGAGGGTGGTTCCGAGGCCGCCGCAGCGCCCGCGCCGCAGGCCTGACCTTCACGGCGGGACCGGGATATCGGTTCCCCTCGTGCGGTCCGGGGCGGTAACATCCCGCTCCAGGCGTGATCCTGCTCGAGTTCGCAGCCCAGGGCATCCGTGGCGTGGCGCCGGCCGGAGGCCGCGCCACGCTCCGCCCGGGCTACAACGTGGTCGCCGCTGACGGGGCCGCGCTCCGCAGGCTGCTCGAGGCCCTCTTCTATCCCGACCCGCGCGACGCCGACGCGCTGCCGCGCCCTTCGGGCACGGCCTCGGGCGGTTCGCTCCGCGCCGGGCTCACGCTGGTCGGCAACGACAAGATCACCTACCGGCTCGTGCGCGACTTCCAGGGCGCGGCGCAGCTCCACCGCTTCGAGGCGGAGAAGCGATCGTTCGCGCTCGTCGCGAGCGACCTCCGGGAGATCGCCGCGTTCCTGCAGCAGACCGCCGGCGTCCCGCCCGCCCCCCGCCTCGGCGTGCTGCTCGCGCTCTCCGCGGCCGAGCTCCCGTCGCGCCAGTCGGGCGGCGTCGGGGGATCCGCCCCGTCCCTCGCGCCGGCCCGGGCCGGGCTCACCGCCGAGCAGGCGGCGAAGAAGATCGCCCAGCTCCGCGCCGAGCTCTCGAAGGCGAAGATCGCCGACAAGATCCAGGCGCAGGCCGACGAAAACCAGCACCGCGCCTTCAAGGTCGACGAGCTCCTGAAGGGCGGCGCCCAGGCGCGCGAGGGGCTCGCCAAGGCCGAGGCCGCGCGCGCCGAGCTCGAGCCGCTCGCCACGGTCGCCGCCTCCCTGGGCGACGTGAACGCGCGGCTCGCCTCGTTCGAGAAGGCGACCGCCCGGCGCGAGGAGGCCCTCGCGCGCGTG
>Ga0196976_1000101_pt1 | contig 56749 bp, 56 predicted proteins | sample S3v_513CmetaG_FD_148644 | JGI IMG/M metagenome (GOLD analysis project Ga0196976, IMG submission 148644) | Soil microbial communities from Anza Borrego desert, Southern California, United States - S3+v_5-13C | ecosystem: Environmental > Terrestrial > Soil > Desert | place: USA: California...
GGGGCGTGCGCCTAGGCCACGCCGTCGTGGACCTCAAGTTCGCCACCGAGCAGGAGGTGGTGCGCGTCCTCGCGAGGCGGTTCGGGTTCGACGTGGCGCGGCTCGATCAGGTCGAGGCCTACGCCCATCAGCAGGCGGTCGGCGTGGTGCCGCGCGAGTTCGCCCTGAAGCACAACGTCTTTCCGCTCGGCGCCGACACGAGCACGCTCTCGGTGGCGATGTCCGATCCGTCGAACCTCGCCGTCATCGACGAGCTGCGGTTCCGGACCGGGCGCCGGGTCAAGGTGAGCATCGGGGGCGACCAGGAGATCTCGGCCGCGATCCAGGCGGCCTACCCGAGCCCGGACGGCGGCGTCGAGGCGATCGCCCTCGACATCGACGAGGGCGCGCCCGACGGCGAGTCGGTGATGGAGCCGTTCGGCGGAGGGTCGACCCAGGACTTCGACTCGTTCTTCGGCGCGGAGCCGGCGTCGCCGCATCCGATCGTGCAGCCGGAGGGCGACGACGATCCCTTCTCGGCGGGCCCGGCACCCGCCCCGGTCTCCGTCCCCGTGGCGCCGACGAGCCCGCACCCTGCGGTCGCGTCCGCGCAGCACCCGGCGGCCGCCCCCGCGCCGATCGCCGCGCCCGCCCCTGCTCCGGTGGCCGCGCCGGCCCCCGCTCCGGCGGCCGTGCCCGCCACGCGCCCCGCTGCGCCCGCGACGCGCGCCGCCCCGGCCCCGGTCCCGGCGGCTGCGCCCGCGCCCCGGCCCGCGCCGATGGTCACCGCTGCGGCTCCGGCGCCCGCCGGAGGGCCGGCCGCTCGCCCGGCCGCCGTCTCCGCGCGGCCTCGGGCTGCGATGATCGGCGACATCGAGCTCGAGCTGCCGTCCCGCGAGCCGCAGCAGCGCGGCCCGCCGGGTCCCGTCGCGACACCCGCCCCGCAGCCCGCACCTGCGCCCGCCCCCCAGCCGCGCGTCGCCCGCCCGTCTCCCGCCGCGGGCCCTTCGCCCGCGCCCGCACGCGCCACGGCCCCCGCCGCCGCCCCCGCCACGCCGGCGGCCCTCGCGAACCGGGCCCCCGCCGCCGCGGCGCAGCCCCACGCCGTTCCCGCGCCCACGAGGTCGTCCGCGCCCCTCTCGATGGACATCGACGAGGAGGAGCCCATCACGGGCGAGCTCACCGGTGAGCTCGAGCTCCCCGCGACCGGCGGCGCCGCCCCGCTCTCGCGCGCGGAGCAGGCCGTCCTGGCCGCGATCGAGCGCCTGGCGGAGGGTGGCCGGGCCGAGCCGGAGACCCTCAAGCCGACGCAGGCGATCGCCGTCGTGATCCGCCTGCTGGTGAAGAAGGGCGTCCTCACCGAGCGCGAGCTCCTCGACGCGCTGGGGATCCGCGGAGAGTGATGGAGCCTGCCCTCTCGCAGCTCCTCGAAGACGTGAAGCGAACGCGCGGCCGCGTGGTCGCGCTGACGGGCGCCGGCATCTCGGCGGAGAGCGGGATCCCGACGTTCCGCGGGACCGAGGGCTACTGGGTCGTCGGCTCGCGGAACTACATGCCGCAGCAGATGGCCACGCGAGAGATGTTCGACCGCGCGCCGGAGGAGGTCTGGCGCTGGTACCTGTACCGGTTCGGCGTCTGCAGGTTCGCGGAGCCCAACGCCGGCCACGGCGCGCTGGTGCGGCTCGAGGCGGCGCTCGGCGACCGGTTCACGCTCGTGACCCAGAACATCGACGGCCTGCACCGCCGGGCCGGGTCGAAGAAGGTCTACTGCATCCACGGCGACGCCGCGTACGTGCGCTGCGCGGCCGAGTGCGGCGCCGGCCTCCTGGACCTCCCCGCGTTCCCCGCCCGCGGCAAGGACGACCCGCTCACCGCGGAGGACCGCGCCCGGCTCACCTGCCAGCGCTGCGGCGACTGGCTCCGGCCGCACGTGCTCTGGTTCGACGAGTGCTACGACGAGCCGTACTACCGGATGGAGAGCGCGCTGCGCGCCGCCGAGCAGGCGGACCTCCTGCTCGTCGTGGGCACGAGCGGGGCGACCAACCTGCCCGCGCAGATCGGCCGGATCGCGTTCCACAACGGCGCCGCGCTCGTCGACGTGAACCCCGAGCCGAACCCGTTCGCGGAGCTCGCGGCCCGGGCGCAGCGCGGCTTCTTCGCGCGCGGGAGCGCCTGCGAGCGGCTGCCCGAGATCGCGGCGGCGCTCGGCGCCGCGGCCCCCTGAACTCCGGTTCGGGGCGGTCCGCACCCGACCTCCGCGGGGCGCGCCGCCCGGGCCGGCCGCGATGAAAACGTGTCCGGAAGGAGACCCACCGTGAACGACGCCTTGCCGGGGAACCGGCTCGAGACGCTCAGCGCGAAGGACGCCCTGGATCTGGCGATCCTGATCGAGGAGGAGGCCCACGAGCGGTACCTCGCCCTCGCGAGGTTCGTCGGCGGCCGCTACGCCGGGGACGCGGCCGACATGTTCCGCCTCATGGCCGCGAACGAGGCGAAGCACGGCGCGCAGCTCTCGGTGCGCCGCCGGCAGCTCTTCGGCGACGCGCCGCGCACGGTCACGCGGGACATGCTCTACGAGGTCGAGGCCCCGGACCTCGGCGCGCCGCGCGTGTTCATGTCCGCGCGCCAGGCGATGGAGGTCGCGCTCCGCTCCGAGCAGAAGGCGAAGGACTTCTTCGAGCAGTCCCTCCCGCACGTGCGCGACCCCGAGGTGCGCGCGCTGTTCACCGAGCTGCGCGGCGAGGAGGTCGAGCACGCGGCCTTCGTGCAGGCGTGGATCGAGAAGCTCCCGCCCGGCCCGGACGTCGAGGAGGACGAGGCCGACGAGCCGGGGACGGATCCGGGGAACTGACCCCGGGTTCGACGAAGACCGCTCACCCTGAGCCTGTCGAAGGGTGAGCGGTGACGGTCCCGCGAGCGGCTCACGGCCGCTTGGCCGGGCTCACCGTCCGCTTCGGATCCCGGATCACCGCGCCGCCGAGGATCTCGTCGATCCGCTTCAGGATCGCCGGGTCGAGCTTCACCCCCGCGGCCCGCGCGTTGTCCTTCACCTGCTCCGGCCGCGACGCGCCCACGATCGCCGACGAGACGTTCCGGTTCTGGAGCACCCAGGCGATGGCGAGCTGGGCCATCGTGAGCCCGGCCTCCTGCGCGACCGGCTTCAGCTTCTGGACGCGGCCGAGCACGTCGTCGCTCATGAAGCCGGCGATGAACTGCGATCCCGTGGGATCGGTCGCGCGGCTCCCCTGCGGCGGCGGCTGGCCGGGGAGGTACTTCCCGGTGAGCACGCCCTGCGCGATCGGGGACCAGACGATCTGCCCGATGCCGGCCTTCTCGCTCGCGGGGACGACCTCCTCCTCGATCACGCGCCAGAGCATCGAGTACTGCGGCTGGTTGCTCGCGAACGGGATCCGGAGCTCGCGCGCCAGCGCCGCGCCCTTCGCGATCTGCTCCGCGGTCCACTCCGAGACGCCGACGTAGAGGACCTTGCCCTGCCGGACGAGATCCGCGAAGGCGGTCATCGTCTCCTCCAGCGGCGTCTCGTGGTCGAAGCGGTGCGCCTGGTACAGGTCCACGTAGTCGGTCCGCAGGCGCCGGAGGCTGCCGTGGATCGACTCGAAGATGTGCTTGCGCGAGAGCCCGCGGTCGTTCTTGCCCGGGCCGGTGGGCCAGTACACCTTCGTGAAGATCTCGAGCCCCTCGCGGCGCTGGCCGGCGAGCGCCTCGCCCAGCACCTCCTCCGCGCGCGTCGCCGCGTACACGTCCGCGGTGTCGAACGTCGTGATGCCCTCGTCGAGCGCGGCCTTCACGCAGGCGAAGGCGGCGTCCTTCTCGACCTGGGAGCCGTGGGTGAGCCAGTTGCCGTACGAGATCTCGCTGACGACGAGGCCGCTCTGACCGAGGTGTCGGAAGTGCATGGCGAATCCTCTAACACGGCGCGGCGAGGGCGCAGCGGTTTCGGAGGGTCGTCGCGGCGGGGCCGCGACGCTCGGTTCCTCCCCTGCGCGCCTACGAGCCTCGCGGCGAAGGCCCCGAGACCCTGACCCTGGTCGAGCGCCCGTCCCCCCGACCCGGCCCCGGCCAGCTCCGGGTCCGGATGCGAGCCGCGAGCCTCAACGACCGGGACCTCTTGATCGCCGGCGATCGCTCCGGCCGCAGGCCGAGGTGGCGGCCCGGGGAGTCGTCGGCAAGGTGGTCGTGTGGATCTGAACGTGCTTTCCGTTTGGCGCGGGCGCGGCGCTGCGACTAGCATCCTCCCGGCATGAAGACCACGACCCTCGTCGCGGCCGCGCTCGCGGCCCTCACGGCCGCCGCGCCCGCCGCCGCCGACGACGACAAGCCCGCAGCCCAGAAGAAGCCCACGACCTCGACCGCCGCCGCGTCCGGCAAGGACGTCTACGCCGTGTTCGAGACGTCGCGCGGCAAGATCGGCGTCAAGCTCCTCCCCGGCGAGGCGCCGAAGACGGTCGCCAACTTCGTCGAGCTCGCGACCGGCAAGAAGGAGTTCACCGACCCGCTCACGCGGAAGGCGCGGAAGGGCCCCTACTTCGACGGCCTGCTCTTCCACCGGGTGATCCCCGGGTTCATGATCCAGGGCGGCGATCCGGCGACGCGCGACGCGCCGTTCGGCGCGACCTCGGCGGCGGGCCTGCCGTTCGGCGTCTCGGGTCCGGGGTACCAGTTCGCGGACGAGCTGCCGAAGCCGGGGACGATCCTGTTCGACAAGCCGTGCGTGCTCGCGATGGCCAACGCCGGCCCGAACACCAACGGCTCGCAGTTCTTCATCACCGAGGGGTTCGGCGCGCAGGTCCCGCAGCTCGAGCCCGCCGCCTGCGATCGCTCTCCGCAGGGCGTCTGCGGCTACACGCGCTTCGGCCAGGGCGTCTGCGGGTGCGAGCGCGTGGGCGAGATCGCCCGCGCGGGGAACGCGCAGACGCGGCTCGTGAAGGTCACGATCACGAGCACGCCGCCGACCTGCAAGTGAGCGCGGAGTCGTGATCGTCTCGAGGCGTCCGCCCGCTCGCCGGGCGGGCGCCGGGACGGCGTGGACCGAACGTGCATCTCCCGGGCACGCGGTCCCGACCTGTGGCATCCTCCGCCGCCGTGTCCGACCGCCGCGTCTCCGATCCGCTCCGCTTCGACGCCGCCTACTATCGCCGCTACTACCACGCCCGCGAGCGCACCCACACGCCGCGTGAGATCGCGCGGCTCGTCGCCGGGGTGTGCGGCCTCGCGACGTGGCTCGGCGCCGAGCTCCGCTCGGTCCTCGACGTGGGCGCCGGCACGGGGATCTGGCGCGGGCCGCTCCTCCGCCGGCTCCCCGGCGTGCGGTACCGCTCCGTCGACGTCTCGCCGTACGCGTGCGCGCGCTACGGGCACGAGCACCGCGACATCTCGCGCTGGCGCGCCCGCGAGCGGTTCGACCTCGTCGTCTGCCAGAGCGTGCTGCAGTACCTGCCCGACCGGGACGCCGAGCGCGCCCTGCGCAACCTCGGCGCGATGTGCCGCGGCGTGCTCTACCTCGAGGCGATCACCCGCGAGGACCTCGCGGTGCTCGACCGCGACCGCACCGACATGCGGGCGCACCTGCGTCCGGCGCGCTGGTACCGGACCCGCCTCGCCCGCGACTTCGAGCAGATCGGCGGGGGGCTCTGGGCCGCACGCCGCGGCCCGGTGCGGCTCTATGCGCTCGAGGGGCCGGGCTGAGCGCCGGGCCCGCTCACCCCGCCCCCCGCAGGAACCCCTCCGCCCGCAGCGCCGCCACCACCTGGTCCTCGCCGGGTCCGGCGACGCCGCGCGCCGCCGCCTGCGCGAGGCCGTCGACGACCTCGTTCACCGCGTGGCCAGCGTGGCCGCGGACCCACGCGTACCGGACGCCAGCGGCCCGGCCGCGCGCGTCGATGGCCTCGATGAGGTCTCGGTTCAGGACCGGCTCGCCGGCGGCGGTGCGCCACCCCTTCTTGCGCCAGCCGTGGATCCACTTCGAGAGCGCGTGAACGAGGTATTGCGAGTCGGAGACGACCTCGACGCCCTCGCCGTCGGGGAGGCCCGTGAGGGCCTCGAGGACCGCGCGCAGCTCCATCCGGTTGTTGGTGACCGCGTGCGGCCCGTCGGTGACCCAGCGCGTGCCGCCGAACCGGACCGCGGGGCGCGCGCGGTCGAGCACCACGAACCCGGTGCCGCCCGGGCCGCCGGGGTTCACGAGCGCGGAGCCGTCGGAGAAGACGAGGAAGCGGGCGGAGGCGGGGGGCATGGGCCCGGCAACGTACCCGAGGACCCTGACGCCCGCCGCCCTGTGCGCCGCGTCAGGCCGAGAGCCGCTGCGGCCCCGACGCGCGCTCCGCCGCCGGCGCGGGCCGGCCCAGCAGCGCATCGACCGCGTACGGCCCGCCGCCCTTGCACGCGACGTAGAGGAAGGCGAACGCGTACATGAGCGCGGGCTCCCCCTTGTTCACGCCCGGGAGGAGCTCCGCGCCGAGCTGCAGCTTCCAGTGGAACTGGACGTAGGCGACGGCCATCGTGCCGCTCGCTAGGAACGCGGCGGCGCGCGTCGCGAGGCCGGCGGCGATGAGGGCGCCGCAGACGAGCTCGATGACGCCGCCGATCCAGAGCTGCGAACCCACGGGCGGCTGGAAGCCGTTCAGCACGCCGAACGTCTTCTGCAGGCCGTGGAACATGAACAGCAGCCCCGTGACGGCGCGGAACAGGGCGTACGTGGGTTCGGCGAAGCGCTCCAGGAAACGCATCGTTCACTCCTCGTTGCGGTTGGTCCGATCCAGATGTCGGGAGACGGCCCGGCCTTCACGTCCCTCACGGGCTTCACGCACCGCGCTACACTGCTCCCATGGCGACACGGCCCTACTTCACCCCCGCCCTCTTCACCTTCCTGACCGAGCTCCGGCTCCACAACGACCGCGAGTGGTTCGCGAAGAACCGCGAGCGGTACGTGCGCGACGTGCGGGACCCGATGCTCCGGTTCATCGCCGACTTCGCGCCGACGCTGAAGAAGCTCGCGCCGCGGCTCGTCGCCGATCCGCGCCCGGTGGGCGGCTCGATGTTCCGCATCAACCGGGACACCCGCTTCTCGGGCGACAAGTCGCCGTACAAGACCAACGTCGCGGCCCACTTCCGGCACGAGGCCGGCCGCGATGTCCACGGGCCGGCCTACTACCTGAGCCTCGATCCCGACGAGGTGGACGTGGGCGGAGGCGTCTGGCACCCGGAGCCGCAGGCGCTCCTCGCGATCCGCAAGGCGATCGTGGCCAAGCCCGCCGCGTGGAGGCGCGCGACCGGGACGGCCGCCATGGGCGCGCTCGAGATCTGGGGCGAGAGCCTGAAGCGCACGCCGCGCGGGCTCCCGGAGGATCACCCGCTCGACGAGCTCCTCCGCCGCAAGGACCTCGCGTGGGGACTCACGCTCCGCGAGAAGGACGCGGTCTCACCGAAATTCCCCGAGCGCGTGGCCGAGGTGTACCGGGCGATGATCCCGGCGATGAAGCTGCTCGCGGCGGCCGTGGGGCTGCCCTGGTGAGCGACGGACGGGAAGCTAGATCGCCTCGATGGCCGGGCTCCCGTTCATCCAGTCGAGCTCCGTATCGCGCATGAACAAGACGGGCCACCGCACAGGGCCCGTCTCCCACGCGCGGAAGCCGCGCACCTCCTCCACGAACGCGGTCACCTCGGCCAGCGACGGCGCCCGGGCGAGCGCCCGGATCCGCTCCACCATCCGCGGCGGCCGTTCGCGCGCGCCCTCGAGCACGCGCAGGAACCACTTGTGAAACGGGAAGAGGAGCTCGTTGTGCGCGAGCACCATCCGGCCCGCGAAGAGGCACACGCGGGAGACGGCGGTCGAGACGAGCCAGGGGTCGTCCTTCTTGAACGCCTCGCCGACGTACCAGGTCCACGCCTCGAGCTGCGCGGCGAAGCGGGCGATCCGCTCCGCTTTCTCTGCGACCGGGTAGCGCGGGATCTCCGCCGCGAGGCGCGGGATGGCCTCGTCCCGCGCGAAGAGGACCTGCGCGTCCTGGAACGCGAAGCGGGCCGGCTCGCTCCCGCGCGCCGCCACCTCGGCGAGGAAGCCGGGGGAGACGTACTTGCCGTCCACGTAGCCGCCCTCGTACGCGCAGAGGTCCGTGGTGAAGAACGTCGTCCGCCCCTCGGCCGCGCGCCGGGCCCAGTCCTCGTCGGAGACGACGATCATGACGTCCACGTCGGAGGTCGCGGTCGCGAAGCCGTGCGCGAGCGAGCCGCCGAGGAAGAGCGCGAGGACGTCCGGCTGCCCGCGAAAGTGCTCCGTGGTCCGCTCGATCGCCTGGCGCTGCGCGGGGGTGGGGACGGGCGAGGTCATGGCCGACGTTCGCGCGCATGGGGCGACGGCGTCAAGCCATCACCGCCCGTGCTTCGACAGGCTCAGCACGAGCGGACGCTCCACCGCGCACGCTCCGGAGACCGCTCACCGCCGCAGCCGCGCCCGCACCTTCTCCGACTCGAGCTCGCGCAGCGCGTCGGCGGCCACCCAGCGGGCGGCCCGGACCGCGGGCTCCCCGCCGCGCTCCCCTCCGGCGCGCCGGTTCGCGGCGGCGCGGATCCGCTCCGCGCACGCGACGGCGGCGGCGTGCAGCGCGAGGTTCCGCTTCCCGAGGTTCCGGAGCGCCCAGCTCACCGCCTTCTTCACGAAGTTCCGCTCGTCGAAGGCGCCGCGCTCGACGAGCGGGAGGAGCTTCCGGAAGCTCGCCTCCGCGGCCTCGCGGTCGTGCGACGCGAGCCCGGCCATGAGCGAGAAGCCGGCGCGCTTCACCCACTCCTCCTCGCGCCCCGCCCACTCGACCGCCTTGCGCCACGCGTGCGGCGTGCGATCGAAGAGGCTCGTCGTCGCCTGATCGCAGACGTCCCACGAGTCGAACCCCGCCGCCCACGCCTCGAGCTGCGCCTCGGTCACCGCGGCCGGGTCGTCCACGAAGCACGCGAGGAGCCGCGCCTCGTGGTTCCCCGTCTCCCAGAGGGCGAGCGCGAGCCCATGATCGGTCCCGAGCCGCTTCGCGATCCTCCGGAGCTCGTAGACCGAGACGCCGAACGCGTTCTCGACGTTGATCCCGTACCGCGCCATCCCCGCGCGGTCGCGCTCGCTGCCCATCGCGCGGAGCTCGTCGAGGAGCTTCGCCACGCGCGGGTCCTTCCGGGTGCTGGCGGCCATCGGAGGCAGACGATACCACCGCGGTATGCCCACCCGCCTCTACCTCGTCCGCCACGGCGCCACGCAGCTCACCGCCGAGAACCGGTTCTCCGGCATGGCCGGCGTCGATCTCTCCGACGCGGGGCGTGCGCAGGCGGCGCGCCTCGCCGAGCGGCTCGCGGGCGATCCGATCGCCGCCGTCTACGCGAGCCCGCTCTCGCGCACGCTGGAGACCGCGCGGATCGTCGCCCGCCCGCACGGGCTCGAGGTCGCCGAGGAGGACGGGCTCCGCGAGATCTCGCACGGCCGCTGGGAGGGGCTCACGCGGCAGGAGGTCGAGGAGCGGTTCGCGGACGAGTACGCGACCTGGGAGGCGGACCCGTTCACGTTCGCGCCGGTCGGGGGCGAGAGCGGCGTCGCGGTGCTCGCCCGTGCGCTGCCGGTGATCCGGAAGATCGTCTCCGCGCACGAGGGGCGCACGGTGCTCGTGGTCTCGCACAAGGCGACGCTGCGGATCCTCCTCTCGAGCCTCCTCGGCGTGGACCCGCGCGGCTACCGCGACCGGCTCGATCAATCGCCGGCCTGCCTCAACGTAGTGGACTTCAAGGACCCGGTCCGCGCCCGCCTCATGCTCTTCAACGACGTCTCGCACTACGCCGCGAAGCCGCGATCCGCGGCGCAGAACCTGTCGAAGTGGTGGGACGCGAGCCCGGGAGCGTGACGCCGGGCGGCCGCGTCGCGGGCGCGTACGTCAGGGCGTGGTGAGCGGCCTCTCCTGGGTCCGCACCACGTCGAGGAACGCGTCCGGGGCGCGGGTGGGGCACCGGGCCTCGTAATCGAAGAAGACCATGCGCGTCGTGGCCCGGGCGATCTCGACGCCGGTCGCCTCGTCGGAGAGGCGATAGACGAGGTGAAAGGTGGCCGGGCGCACCTGCGCCGGAGCCACCTCGATCCGGAGGTCCATCCCGTAGGTCCCCTCCGCGCGGTAGAGGACGGCGGCCTCGGTCATGATGAGCCCGGAGCCGGCGACGTCGAGCTCGGACGCGAAGCCGAGGGACCGGAGCCAGCGCATGCGCGCCTCGTGCGCGAGCGAGAGGACCGCGTCGTGCGCGAGGTGGCCGCCGAGGTTGATGTCGTCCACCCGGACGGTCACGCGGGTGGCAAACGGAAAGGTCTCGGGGAGATCGATTCGGAGGCGAAGCATAGGTGCTCGGTGCGGGGCATCCTACGAGGGCGGGACGGGAGCGTCGAGTGCGTGGGGCGCCGCTGCTCCTCGCCGCGGCGACGCGCGCTCCCACGCTCGGCAGGTGGCCCGGCTCCGAGGGCCGGGCGAACTCCGCAGGCGCTCTACCCCGGCTCAGCGGCTCAGCACTGCTTCGGAGAGCACGTCGATGCACTTGTTGGTGGCCATGGCCATGTGCTGCCTGAGGAGCGCGGCCTCGTGATCCAGGAGCTCATCCCTCGTGGGCGTATCCCCGAAGTCGGCCGGGAGCACCTTGCACATGCTCTCGGCCATGACCTTCTTGCTGCCCGTGGCAATGAGCCGGATGCGCGCGTGATAGACGAGCTGATAGCGCGACCGGTCGCGGGGGAGCCGGAAGAGCATCCACATCATGGTCTTGACGTCGAGGATGTAGTCGGCCCTCGGGAACGTGGTGATCAGGGTGGCGATGCGGTCGTCTTCGGCCGTGGCATCGTCGGACGGCACCAGGATCATGCGCCGCCGTTCGACCAGCCTCTTCCCCACCCCTGCAGCGATCACCGCCGCAGGATCCGCGATGTCGTTCTCCTGCACGATCTGACTGCCAAGCTGGTTGCCGAGGGAGTTCGTGACGGCGGCACCAAGGAGCCCGGAAGCGCCCAATCCGCTCTCCATCTTGGCGGTGAAGTTGGACGTGGGATAGCGGGACGCGACCAGCGTCCTCCCGGACAGCATCTCGGAGAGACTGGCCGTGACCGGCTGGCGCTCCACCGTGGCGCAGCCCGAAGAGACGACGGCCACTGCCACGAGTACGGCGAGCTGCTTCGAGTTCATGCGCTTCCCCTCTGGTCTCGAGTCGCCTTGCCCCGGGCTCGACGGGCTTCCGTCCCGTGCCACGATGGATAGCACGGACCGAACGAGCGAGGTGATGACCGTCAAGTCGCGGCCTACGCCGCCGCCTTCAGCCGCACGATGAAGCACGCCCCCGGCCCGTCCGCGGGCGCGAGGGCGATCGATCCCCCGAGGCTCCGCGCCAGCGAGCGGCAGAGGGCGAGCCCGAGCCCGACCCCCGGGGCGGCCCCCGCGGCGCGCGCCGCCGAGCGGCCGAACGGGACGAACAGCCGCCGCCGGTCCTCGGCCGAGAGCCCCGGGCCGAAGTCGCGCACCCGCAGCGCCACCCACCTGCCCTCGCGCGCGGCGGAGAGCTCGATCCGCCGCTCGGCGGCGGCGGCCGCGTACTTGCACGCGTTGTCCACGAGGTTGAAGAGGATCTGCTCGAGCGCGCCGGGCTCGGCGATCGCCCGAAGCGCCGGATCGATCGCGACGCGCAGCTCCATGCCTGCGCCGGACGCGCGCTCCCGCAGCCGGTCGCCCTGACGCGCGAGCAGCTCGGCGAGCGCGAGCGGCGCCGGGCGGCGGACCGTCCTCCCGCGCTCGACGCGCCCGTACGCGAGCACGTTCTCGACGAGGTGGCCGAGCCGGAGCGCCTCGCGCCGGAGGGTGTCGAGGTATTCGGCGCGCCGGGCCTCGTCCTGGACCATGCCCTCGGCGAGCATCTCGGCATACATCCGGAACGTGGTGAGCGGGGTCCGCAGCTCGTGCGTGACCGCCGAGACGAAGGCGGCCCGCCGCTCCGAGAGCGCCTGGAGGCCGAGGAGGAGGACCAGCACCGCCGCCGCCGCGAGGAGCACGAGCGCCCAGGTCGCGCCCAGGATGCCGGGCAGCGGCGACGCGTCGCCGCCCGGGGGAGGGCGGGCGCGCGGGTCGAGCCGCGCCGGGATCGAGGCGAGGAGGCGCGCGGCGTCGTCCCCGCCCGAAGCAACGGGCTCGAGCGCCGCCTCCGGGAACAGATCGGCGACCTCGCCCTGGAGCCACGCGCGCAGGCTCCGCCAGTCGAGCAGGCAGCCCTGGAGGTACTCCGCCCCGTCGAGCTGCACGCGGCGCACGAGCACCAGCTCGCCGCCGAGCCAGAGCGGCGTCATCGCGCCCTCCGGCATCGGGCGGCGGGCGCTCCGGGGCGGGACGTACGCCCGCGGCGCCCGCTCCGCGCGCGCCGCCTGCTCCTCGGCCTCGCGATACGCGGGCACGTAGTTCTGCTTCGAGACCTGCCGGGCGCGGCTCAGGAACTCGACCGAGCTCTTGGCCGCGGGCGGGTCGAGCTTCGCGACCTTCGAGCCCAGCGGCTTCCCGCCGGTCGCGGCCGGCTCCTTCTCGAGCTTCCCGACCCTGCTCTCCGGGGGCGAGATGATGGGGTCGCGCGCCTCGGGCTCCGCCTCGCCCGGGAGGAGCGCGACGAGCGCGCCGCGATCGAGCGCGGGCCGGAGCCGATCGAGCCGCTCGCGCGCGGCGGCGATCCTCTCTGCGGTGGTGTACCGGGTGACCGTGAGCGAACGCGCGCGGCCCTCCGGGACCTGCGGCGAAGACACGGCGCCGTCCGGCCCGACCTGGAAGTGGAGCAGCACGTGCTCGGGCAGCTCGCGGAGGAGCGGCGAGGGGACGAGCACGTACCCTTCGTCGATCTCGGCGAGGCCGCGGGTGTAGACGCGCTCCGGCGCGTAGAGCGGCGCGTACACGAACCAGGGCCGGCCGCTCTCGCGGGCGACGAGCGGCGCCACGGCCGAGTCCATGCGCCAGAGCGCGAGGCGCACGTCCTCCTCGACGGCGGCGGTCCGGCGCGCCGCCGCCTCCGAGCGCTCCAGCCGGATCGCCGCGAGGCTGAGCGCGCCCACGCCGCCGAGCATGGCGGCGAGGCAGAGGGCGAAGACCGCCCAGACGCGCCAGGAGCGGGTCATGCCCTGGGCACGAGGCGGTAGCCCTTGCCCCGCAGCGTGAGGATCACGCGCGGATTCTCCGCCGGGTCGCCGAGCTTCTCGCGGAGCCGCGCGACGTGCATGTCCACGGTTCGTGTATGCACCGATCGCGCGGGCACCCGCCAGACGCGCTCGAGCAGCTCCTCGCGCGAGACCGGCCGGCCGGCGGCGCGCGCGAGGTAGCCCAGGAGCTCGGCCTCGCGCTCGGAGAGCTGGGCGGTGCCGCCGCCGTCGAGCGCCACCTCGCGCCGGCCCAGGTGCGCCCGCCCGCCCTCGAAGGCGATCTCCTCGACGTCCGCCCGCCGCTCGGCGCTCCGCCGCAGCACCGCCTCCACGCGCGCGAGGAGCTCCTTCGCCGAGAAGGGCTTGAGCACGTAGTCGTCGGCGCCGCGCCTCAGGCCGAGGACCCGGTCGTGCTCGGCGCCGCGCGCGGTGAGGACGATGACCGGGAGCGTCGGGTGCGCCTCGCGCGCCCGCGCCAGGATGTCGAGGCCGTCGCCGCCGGGGAGCACGAGGTCGAGCAGCACGAGCTCGCAGGGCGCGCGGAGCGCGGCCTCGAGCCCCTCCTGGAACGTGCCCGCCTCGAGCGGCTGGTAGCCGTCGAACTGGAGCGCGTCGACGACGCCGCGGCGGATGGCGGGGTCGTCCTCGATGACCAGCACCCTGCGAGCGGGCATCGCCCTTTCTCCTCGCCCTCAGTCGAACGTGTACCGGCCCTTCTTCGCCTGCGCGCGCACCGCCTTGATCATGGCCGAGTCGAGCGTGTCCGTCGAGCCCTGCGCCGCCTTCGCCACCTTCGCCTGCTCCTTCGCGACGTACGCGGCCCGCGCCTGCGAGACGGCCGCGATCTGCTTCTGCAGCGCCGCCCGCTCCTTGCCCTTCTGCTCGACGTAGGCCTTCCGCTCGGCGGGGCCGAGCTTCCGGAGCTCGGCCGGGAGCTCGGCGGCGTCGAGCGCCTCGACCTGCACCTTCCCGTCGCGCGCCGCGTCCACGAGGTCCCAGCCCGAGTTCTTGTAGAGCCCGCTCGCCTTCGACTGCGCCCGGGTCGAGACGGAGCTCGGGGACAGCTTCTTCGCGTTCGCGTCCTGCGCGTTCTGGCGCTGCTGCATCGCCGCGCCGTGCGCGCCGTAGGGGACGTAGGTTGCGTTGAGCGCGTCGTTGAGCCGGGCGAGCTCGGCGTCCTGGGGCGCCGGGACGTCGGCGGCGACGCGGTCGTGATCGATGACCAGGAAGGTCCCGTCGGCGAGGACCGCGCCCTCCTTCCAGCCCGTGGCGACGCCCTCGGCCTGCGGGCCGCAGTGGATCGTGTTGACCGAGATCCCCTTCGCCGCGGCCCTCTTCACGGCGATCCGGAAGTCGATCGGCCCCTGGGTGAACGGCTCGTTCCCTGCGATGAAGACGAGCTTCAGGTCGTCCGGCGAGGTGGACCAGCCCAGGTCGTCCACCGCGCGAGCGATGACCGCGCCGCAGTACTCGTCCCCTCCGTGGGTGGTCAGCGCGAAGAGCTGCTCGCTCACGCGGTCGAGGTCGTCGGTGAAGGGGCTGACCTGGCGGATCCAGTGGCCCTCCTCGGCGAGGCCGCTGTTCCCGTACTCGTACAGCGCGATGCGGAGGTCCGGGTGCTGCCCGTCCCGCTTCGCGGTCGCGAGCTCGTTGACCACCTTCCAGAGCTGGGCCTTGGCCTGGTTGATCAGCCCGTCCATGCTGTTGGAGGTGTCGAGGAGGAGCGCGATCTGGACGAGCGGCCGCTTCGGCTTCGGGGCCTCGCGGCCGGCGAGCGAGCCGTTCGCGTCGGCGGTCGCGACGAGGGAGCCCGCGAGCGACGCGCCGATGGCGGGGGCGCCCGCGAGCGCGAGGAAGGCGGCGAGGGCGACGAACGGGTACGACTTCATGGCGTTCTCCTCCGGGTCGCCCGCCCCGAGCCTGTCGAGGGCGAGCGGTCCTGGTTGACTACGGGTTGACCAGCAGGACGGCTTCACCATCCACGAGCACGACGCGCTCCCCCCGGAGCGCCAGCACGCCCTGGCGGCCCTCGCGCACGAGCCGATCGACGAGGAGCGCGTACGCGGACCCGGCGGCGACCACGGTGCGCGGGGTGTCGGCGGCGGGCGCGTCGAGGAGGCGCGCATCCACCCACCGCCCGCCGCGGCGGTGGAACGCGAGATCGCCGATCTGGTTCACGCCGCCGAGCTCGACCTTCTCGAGGCCGTCGCTCAGGAGCGCATTCCGCGGATCGACCCACCCCGCCGCTTTGCGGCTGGCGCGGTTCGCATCCTGCGCGACGGAGCCCTTGCCGGAGCGGACGCGGAGCGCCTTGTTGCGGAGCGCCTCCGTGGCATGGACGATCTCGCTGGCGAGCGTAGGGCCAGGCGGCGAAGCCTGGCCCGGAGCGAGCGGGGGCCTGGGGGGCCGAGCTTCATCCGGCCCCCCAGCAAGAAAGAACGCCGTGTACTCCGTCAGGATCCCGAACTGGCGCGAGAGGCGGACGACGTCCGCCGAGAGCGCCGCCACCGTGCGCTCTGCCCCCGCGCCGGGGTCCGCGCCCGCGTACCGGATGCGATCGAGCAGCTCGGAGATCTTGCGCTGCGCCCAGAGCCGCGGCACGAAGCCATGGCGGACCGTCCCGCCGGCGTGGACCCGGAGGCGGAACGCCCGCGCCCTCCCCGCCTCGCGGCCCTCGAGGACGAGCTCGATGGGCCCGGCGCCCCGGAAGCGGCCCACGAGCACGAGCGGGTCGCCCTCGAACAGATCCGGGAGCCGCGCGGGGAACACCTCGTCCACGTTCCCCGACCAGCGGAGCTCCGGATCCGCGAGGACCGGCGTACCCAGGCGCCGGAACGACTCCGCCACCCGCGCGCGCACGTCCTCGCCCGGCAGGATGAACGTCGCCGCGGCCCGGCTCTCGGACGCGAGCCGCTCGAGGAGCGCGGTGCTCGGCTCCTCGCCGACACCGTACGTGAAGATCCGCCGCCGGGCGGGGTTGCCCCGGGTCGCGAGGGACACGATCGCCGGCTCGCGCGTCTCGCCCACGGTCGGGAGGCCGTCCGTGAGGAACAGCACGAGCGGCAGGGTCCCGGGCGCGGCGTCGGGCGCGAGCGCGGTCGCGAGCGCCTCGTGGACGTTCGTGCCGCCTGCCGGCGCCTGGGCGCGGATCCACGCGAGCGCGCGGGCGACGGCGTCGGGCGCGACGGGGACGGGCGACGGCGTGAACCCGTCGACCACGTGGTTGTAGGTGACGACCTGGAACCGCTCCCCGGGCCGGAGGCTCCGGAGCACCTCGCCCGCGGCGGCGACGGCCTGGTCCCACTTCGGCCCGCGCATGCTGCCCGAGCGGTCGAGCACGAGCGTCAGCTCGCGCGGGATGGGCGCCGTCTCCGCGGGCGGCGGCGGCAGGCCGGCGACGACGAGGAAGTACCCCGCCTCGCCGCCGGCCTCGGGGTAGACGAACGAGGTCGCGGCGAGGCCGTCGCCGCCGCGCAGGTACGAGAGGCGCACCGGCCCCGGGGCCGTGGCCGCCGCCGCCTCGAGCTCGAGCGCGAGCTCGCCGGCCGCGAGCCGCGTCGTGCGGAACGGGTGGCTCGGCGAGTAGACGGTCGAGATCGGCGCGCGGGCGCGGAGGTGGACGCGGATCCGCCACGGCACGCGGTACTCGAGCGACTCCGTCCGCGGCAGGACGTAGTCGACGCGGCCGCCCGCCTCGGGGAGCACGTGCTCGTAGACGAGCCGGACCTTCTGCGTTCCGCCGGGCTCCACCGGGAACACGCTCGACCGGACGAGATCCTGGCCGGCGAACTCGAGGAGCGCCGGGTCGCGCTCCCGCCGCACGATGTCGTCGTAGAGCCGGCGGGCGTCGGCGGCCGGCAGGAGCTCGGCCCTCGCGCCGGTCGAGGCGCCCTGGAACCGGAAGTCGCGGATGGCGGCGCGCGACGGGACCGGGACGAGGACCTGGGCCTCGAGCCGCGCGCCGGTCGGGTTCCGGAGCGAGACGTCGAGCGTGGTCGTCGCCACCGGGTCGTCCACGACCACGACGGCGTCCACCGCCGTGACCTCGACGTTCCCCGCGACGTGCGGGAGCAGCCGCGCCTGGGGCACGACGTGGAGCGCGGACCGCTGGGCCGCCGCGGGCCGCGGGAGGGTGGCGAGCGAGGCGAAGAGCGCGAGCGCGATCGGGAGGCGGGCCATGGCGTCGTTCCTCTCGACGCCATGAAGCCACCGGCGCGGCTCGCGGTGGGTAACGGGGGTGTAACGGGGCTCTGCGCTGGTCGCGCGCGGACTGCGTCATCGAGCGTCGTCACCACCTCGGCGGGTAGCGCTCACCCGCACCGACTCGGTATCCTCTCGAATGAATGGCTCGATACGAGATCATCGGCGCCGTGTTCGTGGCCGGGTTCTCCGTGCTGCTGGCCGTGCTCTTGGTGCGAGAAGCTCGAGAGCACCGGCCACTCGGGCGCAGCGGGGCCATCCGGGGGACGCCGCCGCTCGTCAGCTTCCGCTATGGACCGGATCAGTGGCGCCGCGTTCTTCGACTCGAGATGGGCCGTCACGTGCGGCTGCTCGTGTTCCTCGCGGCGTCGTTTGCGCTCATCACACTGGCCGGCACATTCCTGCTCGGCGCCCTGGAGGGCTCGGTCGCGACCTTCGTGCAGGAGAACGGTGGATGGGTGTGCGCGAGCGTCGCCGCTGGCGCCGGCTGGCGCTGCTCATCGTCCTTCACGGAGCCGCCCGCGACCACCTTCTTCGTTGGCTTCTCACGCCTCCAGGGCGCGCGGTGGTCTCCATCTATCCGACGGGCATCGTCATCGCCGGCGCTCCCCTGGCGTGGAACGGCCGCGACCTTTGGCTCCTCGAGGTGAAGCTCACGCCCGACCGTGAGCTGCTGGTCTTCGAGCTGGAGGAGTACGAACGGGACGAGGCGGAGGATCGCTGGTTCACCTGGAGCTTTCGGGTGCCGGTCCCGCCCGGCCTCGACGTGCTCGCGGTGCTGGCCGGAGTCGAGATCAGCCCTGGCCACGAGGAACGGGCGACCGGCCGGACCGCGTGACCGCGCTCGGCTACCTGCGCTGCTGGTTCCGCACCGCCTCCTCGCGCGTCGCGAAGAGCTCGCACTCCGGGACGTTGAGCCACGCCTCGGCGCCGTCGGCCAGGATCCAGAACTGAGCCGTGCCCGCGCCCTCGTTCGTCATCCGCGGCCCGCACTCGTCCCAGGTCTGGTCGCCCTGCACCAGGACGTTCACGCGGGGAGGTGCTGCGAGGGGAGGTGCTGCGAGGAGCACGGTGAGCGCCAGCGCGAGCATGGGCCCGAGCCTACCGCGGCGCGCGCCGGGGCGTCACCTGGGACCGTCTCGTGCGACGCGCCTCGCCGAATCGCGCAACACGGTCCTCACCGATCCGTCATGAGCGCGATCTCCGAAGACCGACGACAGCTTCTCGTGGATGAAGTTGAACCAGAAGCTGCAGTTGCCAGAACGACCTTGCGTCGTATCCGCCACCGGGACGCTTTCAGCCCGGATGTCTCGAGAAAGCCGAGGTACTCTTCGAGCACGTCACCCGCACCGACGCCGAGGACCGCGGCGCGGTGGTACGATTCCTCCAGGCTTCTTGTCCGCCAACTCGGTCGAGCAGAGGAGCATGAATGACAAGGTTGCCCGCCGCGATTCTCGGTCTGCTTATCCTCGCAAGCTACTCTCATGCGCACGCCGGAGGCGACGAGCGCCACGCGCGCACTGATCCGAACAAGATCCGTGTGCTCAACGCGCCACCGGCCGAGCCGTTCGAGGTCGTCGACTCCATCGTCGTCGAGGAAGATGATCTGGAGGAGGCGCTCGAGGAATTACGAGAAGAGGCCGCCGAGCGTGGAGGCGACGCAGTGGTGGTCACGTTCCAGACGTCGAGCAACGGGTTCTGGAGCGACGCCGAGGTCAGCCTTGCGGGGGATGTGATTCGCTTCACGAAGCCGCGATCGAGCGAATCGGGCACTCCTCCCGAAAGCACGCGGTAACACGGCGGTCGCCGTCGTGAGCTTGCGAGCTCCAGGTTCGTGTCGCGGTGATGACGCGTGCCCGCGTCACGCCTCCGGCTGCCCCTGCTCCTCGCCGCGGCGCCGCGGGGTGAGGCTCCTGCGATACCGGCTCAGCGCGCGCACGTCACGGACCTCCTCGCCGAGGAGGCTCGAGAGCGTCGCCAGGATGCGGTCGATGACCCGCGCCTCGCACGCGGCGTCGAAGGCGATCTGCTCCTCGAGCCAGCGCTCGAGCCATCCCGGGTCGGGGAGGCGGCTCTGGACCGTGTCCTGCGGGTAGTGCGCCTTGGAGACGTGGAGGTTGGTGGGGTGAAGCGGCTTCCCGGCGCGGCTGCCGCTCGCCATGAGCACGCCCACCTTGGCGAAGGCGGCCCGGGCCTCGTCCGGCGTCCGCTCCAGCGCGCGCGCCATGTACTTCCGGTACGCGCCCGCGTGGCGCCCCTCGTCGGCGGCGACGAGCTCGTAGATGCGCCGGATCACCGGCTCGGTGTGCCAGTCCGCGGCCTTGCGGTACCACTGCGTGAGCCGCACCTCGCCGCAGAAGTGCAGCATGAGCGTCTCCAGCGGCGGCGCGGGGTCGAACTCGAAGCGGACGGCGGCGAGCTCCGCCTCGGTCGGGAGGAGGTCGGGGCGGAACCGGCGCAGGTACTCCATGAGCACCAGGGCGTGCTTCTGCTCCTCGTAGAACCAGACCGACATGAACGCGGAGAAGTCGGTGTCGTGGCGGTTGTCCCGCAGGAACATCTCGGTCGCGGGGAGCGCCGACCACTCGGTGATCGCGTTCATCTTCACGGTGAGCGCCTGCGCGTCGCTGAGGCGCGCGCCGTCGAACGCGTCCCAGGGGACGTCGCTCGAGAGCGTCCAGCGGGCCTGCTCCAGGGTGCGAAACAGCTCGGGGTAGATCAGCATCGTGGTGCCTCGCGATGGGGAGAGGGCGCTGATCTAGGAGCGCGCTGTCACGGGGTGGTCATGGCGGGGGACCACCGGTGGGGCGCAAACAACGACTTGCGCCCCTTCACCCGAGCGCGCGGATCGCGTCCCGGACCGCGAGGAAGTGGCAGACGGCGGCGCCGACCACCAGCGCGTGGAAGATCTCGTGGTACCCGAACACCCGCGGATACGGATCCGGGCGCCGCAGCGCGTAGACGATCGCACCGAGGGTGTACACGAGACCGCCGACAACCACGAGCACGACCGCCCGCGTCCCGAGCGCAGCCTGGAGGCGCGCCGTCGCGGGGATGAAGACCCACCCCAGCAGCACGTAGATTCCCGCCATCAGCGGCTTGGGCGGTGACTCCCACGCGATCGTGAGGGCGATCCCGAGGAGGGCGCCGATCCAGACGGTCGCGAGCAGCCCCGTTCGGAGCGCGCCGCCCACGATCAGGCAGATCGGCGTGTAGGTCCCCGCGATGAGGAGGAAGATGGCCGAGTTGTCGAAGCGAGCCAGGATCCGGCGGGCCCGCTGCGACCACGTCGGCCGGTGGAACACCGCGCTCGTGAGGAACAGGCCGAAGAGGCTCGCCCCGTACGTCGCGGCGCCTACCTGCGCCTCCGTGCTCCGGGCGCTCGCCACGAGCGCCAGGGAGGCGGGCGCGGCGAGGAAGGCGGCGATCTCGTGGGAGACGCCGCGCAGGAGCGGTTTGGTGCGGGGACCGGCTGGTTGGGACACGGCGGGACCTCGGGGGTGGTGCTCCAGAGAACATGCGTCCCCCGCGTCACGAGGGCGTCACGGCAGCCCTTCGCCCGCGTCGCGGGTCGCGCATCGATGCCGGGCGCACCTGCCCCCACGATCATCTCGCGCGCGCCCGGTGAGGGTGCCATGTTGTCCGCGCCGGGACACCTCACTCACCAACGGAGGAGCGAATGACCGACAAGCTGAAGGGCAAGGTGGTTCTCGTCACGGGCGCCAGCGCCGGCATCGGGACGGCGTGCGCGATGGCCCTGGCCGCGGAGGGCGCCGACCTGGTGCTGACGGCGCGGCGGGCGGAGCGGCTCCAGGCGCTCGCCGCCGAGGTGAAGAGGCTCGGCGTCCGCGCGGCGGTCGTGCCGGGCGACGCCCGCGAGGAGGAGACCGCCGTCCGGGCCGTCGCCGAGGCGAAGCGGCTCGGCCGCCTCGACGTGCTCGTCAACAACGCCGGCGTCGGGAACTACAAGAACCTCGTCGACACGAGCGCGGCCGAGTACGACGAGATGTTCGACAGCAACGTCCGGTCCACGTTCCTCTTCACCCGCCACGCCGCGCCGGTGATGATCGCGCAGAAGAGCGGCACCATCCTCATGATCTCCTCGATGGCGGGGAAGTACGGCTTCGCGGGCGAGGCCGTCTACTGCGGGACCAAGTTCGCCCAGGTCGGGATGGCGCAGGCGCTCGACAAGGAGCTCCGGCCGCACGGCATCAAGGTCGGGGCGATCTGCCCGGGCGGCGTGAAGACCGAGTTCGCCATCGGCAAGGGACGGACCGAGGCGGGCGTCGCGAGCTCGACGATGCTCGAGCCGGAGGACGTGGCCGGGGCGGTGCTGCTCGCCTGCACCCAGTCGGCCGGCGCGCGGATCATCGAGATCCAGATGCGGACCATGTCGGAGCCGCTCACCTGACGGGCTCCGCCCGATCCGGCCGGCTCACCCCCGCACCACTCCGTCGACCCCCACGACGACCTCGCGCACCGGCACGTCGCGCCCGGCGCGCGCCGCCGCGTGCTGCGCCGCCGCGGTGATCCCGGCGCAGCACGGGACCTCCATCCGCGCCACGGTCACGCGGACCGGACCGTCCGGTCGGCCGAGGATCGCGGTCAGCTTGTCGGCGTACGCGGGGAGGTCGTCGAGCTTCGGGCAGCCGACCACGACGGCGCGGCCGGCGAGGAGCTCGGCGTGGAACGACGGGTACGCGAACGGCACGCAGTCGGCGGCGACGAGCAGGTCGGCGCCGGCGAGGAACGGGGCGCCGACCGGGACGAGGCGGAGCTGGACGGGCCAGTGGGCGAGCGCGCCGGCGCCGCGCGCCCCGGCTCTGGCCGCCGGGCCGGCGGGCTCCGACACGACCGCGAGCCCGCGGCGCGGCAGCGTCCGCGGCGCGGAGCCGGGGCAGGCGGCGGGCGCAGGGGCCGCCGGCGCGCCGTGCGGGGCCGGGGCGCGGCCGAGGTGACGGGCCACGGCCGCCTCGTCGAACGCCTCCGCCTCGCGCTCCTCGATCGAGATGGCCCCCCGCGGGCACTCGCCCAGGCACGCGCCGAGCCCGTCGCACAGGACGTCCGACGCGAGGCGCGCCTTCCCGTCCACGATCGCGATCGCGCCCTCGGCGCACGACGGCACGCAGTCGCCGCACCCGTCGCAGCGCTCCTCGTCGATGCGGACCACCTTCCGGATCTGCTTGGCCATCGCGGCTCCCGCCGGCCCGCGCGGCCGGTCCGAGCCTTATGGCACGCCGCGCCCGCGCGTGAACAGTGAGCGGCCGTTTACCGGGCGGTCGCCCGCGCGGCGACGAGATCGAACGTCACCGTGCGGACCCGCGCGCCGTTGACGCAGAGGGTGAGCGCGTGGCGGCCGCGGTGGTGCCTGCGCGTCGAGCGATCGCGGAAGTCGAGCTTGCGGACGAGCTCCAGCTCCTGCCCCGGCGCGAGCGCGGCCTCGGCGATCCGGAACACCTTCTTCGACGTCCGCCCGCCGGGCCGCGCGTAGGCGAGCTCGTACTCGAGCCGAACCGTCTCCGGACGGCGGCCCGCAGCGCGCAGCGCGACCCGAAGCTCCGCCCGGCCACCGAGGGGCACGCGCCGGGGCCGGACCTCGACCGCCACGAGCTCGACCTTGGCCTTCCTCCCGAACCCGAACAACGCCAGCGCGCGCACGTTCCCCGCCTTGAGCGGACCGCGGAGCGCGTGGCGCAGGAGCGGAGCGCGCGCCGGCGACTCCGCGAGCCACCGCGCGGCGAGGTCGAGCACGAGGTCCAGGTGGTCCTTCGCGACGTCGCCGAGGTTGTTGGCGACGCTGCGGCGGACGTACGCGCTGGGATCGTCCCGGAGTCGCTCGAGGATCGGGAGGATGGGCGCGGGATCGCGCTGGAGCGCCGGGAGGCGGCGGCCCCACGGCAGGCGGGGCCGGCACCCCTCGCTCGCGAGCCGCCGCACGTTCTCGTCCGGGCTCTCCGTCCAGGCGAGCATCCGCGGGAGCGTCCGCTCCGGGTCCTGCTCGATGAACGGCCGGATCGCGAACTCCGCCGAGCTGCGGGTGAGGCGCTCGAGGGCCGGGAGGGAGGCCTCGGGATCGCCCGTCCCGAACCGCTCGACGAAGTCCGCGAACAGGAGGTGATCGAACCCCGTGAACCGCCCCTCGACCGCGAGCAGGATCCGGAGCGCCGCGCGGTAGTCCGCGGGCAGCGTCCGGCCGAGCGCGTCGGCGGCGTGGTGCATCCGGTCCTTGAGCTCGAGCGCGGACCAGCGCTCGCCGTCGAACACCCGCCGCAGGAACTCCGCGCCGTCGAACGCCGGGTGCACCTCCGAGATCGCGGCGGCGAGGCGCTCGAAGAACGGCCTCTGGAAGAACTGGTCCTTGAGCCGGGCGGCCATGCGCGGAGTGTACCCCGCTGCGGCTGGCGCGCGGGGCGGCCGGCGGGCAGATCCCCCGCGTTTCCCAGGGAGGGTCCCATGGCGGCACCGGGCTTCGTCTTCATCGCCGCGAGCCTCGACGGGTTCATCGCCCGCCAGGACGGCGACATCGCCTGGCTCACGGAGCACGACGATCCCGGCGGCGAGGACTACGGGTTCAAGACGTTCATGGACTCGGTGGACGCGCTCGTCATGGGCCGCGCGACGTTCGACAAGGTCCTCTCGATGGGCGGCGACTGGCCGTACGGCGCCAAGCGCGTCATCGTCCTCAGCACGCGCGAGCTCGGGCAGAAGCCGCCGCAGGTCGAGCGGATGTCGGGACCGCCGCGCGAGATCGTCGCGCGGCTCGCCGACCGCGGCGCGAAGCGCCTGTACGTGGACGGGGGCAAGACGATCCAGACCTTCCTGCGGGAGGGCCTCGTCGAGCGGATCACGATCACGCACGTCCCGATCCTCCTCGGGCGCGGGATCCCGCTCTTCGGCGCGCTCCCGCACGACGTGCGGCTCCGGCACGAGTCCACCCGCGCGTTCCCGAACGGGCTCGTGCAGAGCACCTACGCGGTCGCGCCGGGCTCGCCCTGACCGCGCGGCGTCACTCCACCCGCACCCACCGCTCGACGGCGGCGTTCCCGAAGCGGAGCTCGGCGGCGCGCTCGAAGCCGTCGAGGACCACCGTCCTTCCGTCCGTCACCGGGATCGGCTCCCGGACGAACAGGACCTCGCGCACCTCGGGGCCGAAGGCCACGCGGCCCGCGCCGTCCTGGCAGGCCATGCGGGCGCGGACCCCGGGCGAGAAGTACGGGACGATCTGCGGAGCGCGGGCGCACGGGTATCCCTCGTCGAACGGAGGGTGGAGCTGGAAGATCTCGCGGAAGTCGGTCGCGACGGCGCTCTCCGGCCCCGTCGCGTGCTCGACCCAGCGCGCCGCCTCGCGGAGCCCGTCGGCCCACGTCGGGCCGAGCGGCGCCGTCCGGAGCTGCGCCACCGACCAGCCGCCGGCGAGGAGCGCGCCGGCGAGGGCGAGCGCGGCCCGGCCCGCGCGGCGCGCGCGCCCGGCGGCGAGCGCGTCGACGAGCAGCGCCGCCCCGGCGGCCGCGCCGACGACGAGCGCCGGGACCACCCAGGCCACGTACCGCGGCATGGCGACGTTCACGCCCGGTCGCGCGATCGCGAGCGCCGCGGCCCCGAGCCCGAGCGTGCCGCAGAGCGCCGCGAACGTGAGGGCCGCGAACGGCGCGTGAGGCGGCGCGGCGCGCAGGGCGCCCCGGCGTCGGAGGACGAGGAGCGCCGCCCCGCCGGACACCGTGACGCCCGCGAAGAGGAGCACCGCGCCGACGTCGAGCCCCGCGAGCACCGCCGCCATGTCCCCGCCGCGCTTGCGGAGCCCGTACCCGCCGGTCTGGTGGCCGATGTACTTCATCTGGACCCAGAGGGCCGCGAGGACGAAGACCACCCCGGCGCCCCACGCCACGCGGCGCACCGTCCGGCGGTCGAGGCCCATGCTGTCGCCGAGCCCGAACCGCGCGGCCGCGAGGACCGCGAGGGACGGCGCGAACCCGACGAGCGTGCCGAACGGGTGGAGCAGGACGACGCCCAGCCCGCAGGCGCAGGCCGCCCCGACCCTGCCGCGGGCCGCGGCGACGATCATCGCGGCCGCCAGCGCCGCCATCGGACCGTAGGCGCGCCCCTCGCCGGCGTGCTCCGTCCAGTCCCCGGCCGTGAGCAGGATCCCCACGAGGGCGGCCCCGAGCCACGCGCCCGCCACGGACGCGCCCTCCGCCGGCGCGCCGGCGCGCGGCCGGCCGACGCTCCACCGCACCGCGAGGCCGAGGGCGACCACGGTGAGGATCGTCGCCGGGAGGCGGACGATCGCCTCGACGGGCTGGCCCGCGTACGCGAGCGCGCCGCCGAGCGTGCGGCTCGCGAGGTAGAACGTCGGGAAGTTCACCGAGGCCGGCCCACTCAGCGTGTAGAGGCGCTCCAGCCAGCTCGTCGGGGCGAAGGCGCCTTCCAGCGTCGCCCACTCGTCGAGCCACAGGCTGTGGGCGAACACGGCCTGGACGAGGCGCAGCGCGAGCAGCGCGAGCAGGACGTACGGGACGGCGCGGGCGACGCGGTCGAGCGAGCGGAGCGAGCGGGGCACGCGCCCGAGTTAACCGCCCGCGGTCTCCGGGCCACCGCCGGTTTCGGGGCACGCCGCGGACGGGACGCACCCGAAGCGGCGCACCGCGCGGGGCGCGCCTCGGGGCGGCGGCCGCGGCGCGGTCAGGGCGCGTCGAGCCAGCGCAGCGGCGCGAGCTCGATCCCGTGCCGGTTGTGGAGCCGCCGGTCCTCGGGCCCGCAGGTGGAGATGAACCACTCGCCGCCGGCGTCCACGAGCTCGGCGGCGTGCGCGTGGAGCGTCGCCACCTGATCGGCCCAGTCGAAGCGCTCGGGGTCGTCCGAGGCGAGCACCGGGGTCTCGTGGTAGTGGTGCATCGAGTGCGTGAAGAGGAGGTACCAGCGCCCGTCGTACGGGACCGCGAACGGCGACTCGAGCGACGCCCACGGGCAGCCGTCTGCGAGTGAGAGGACGACCTTCGCCGGGCTGAACGTGCGGAAGTCGGTCGTCCGCGAGACGGTGACGAGCGAGAGCCCGTCCCGGGGCACGCACAGGTAGACGAGGTAGTCGCCCGCCTTCGCGTCCACCGCCACGCAGGGATCGCGGCGCATGTGCGGGAGGTCCGTGACGATCGGCGTCCGCTCGCGGGTCCAGTGAAAGAGGTCCTCGCTGCGCGCGAGCTCGAGCCCGCGCTTCCCGCCGTGCTTCGCCTCGAAGAGCATCCACCACGCGCCGTCGTGCTTCACGACGAACGGCGCCCCGAGGTAGCGCGCCCCGCCGCTGTCGTCGAGCGCCCACGGGTGCCGGGTCCAGGGGCCGCGGGGCTCGAGGGCGGAGGCGTGCAGGAGGTACGGGTGCTCCTCGTACATCCGCTCCTTGTCGTCGAGCAGCGGGTCGTTGATCCCGAAGCAGTGCCAGCGCCCGTCGTCGCCGCGGACGAAGCAGTGGTCGTTCGTGAACCACGGCCCGGGGGCGCCCTCGGGGATGGCGGGGATGATCTCGCGGTAGGGTCCGACGATCGCCGGGATCTTCATGGCGTTCACCGTCCGGCGACCCAGCGGAGCGCCCCGCGCACGTGGGCGAGCAGCAGGGGGTCCGACCAGCTCGCGATCGAGTGGCCGAGGGCGGTGTAGAAGGACCGGCCGCCCTCGAAGTCGTGACACCAGGAGATGGGGTGGTCTCCCATCCCGCCACCCTCGTACGTCGTCTCGTCCACGGACAGGAGCACGCGCACGTGTGCGCGCGGCGAGGCCTGGAAGTCGTACCACTCGTCGGTCCACCGCCACCGGTCGGGCAGCGCCGACGTCGCGGGGTGGCGGGCGTCCTCGCGGACGACGTCGGCCGCCTGCTCCGCAGGGTGCTGCGTGAACGCCGCGCCGACGAGCGCCTGGTACCACGGCCAGCCGTAGTTCGAGGCGGAGGCGCCATGGATCCCGAGGAACCCTCCGCCCGCCCGGACGTACGCCTGGAGGGCGTCGTGCGCGCGGCGGTCGAGGACCTCGCCCGACGTGCTCACGAAGACGACCGCCGCGGCGCGTGCGAGCCGCTCGGGCGAGAGGTCGGCCGGGTCCTCGGTCGCGGCCGCGTGGAGCCCGTCCGCATCGGCGAGGCGGGCGAGCGCCTCGGTCGCGGCCGGGATCGAGTCGTGCCGGTAGTCGGCGGTGCGGGAGAAGACGAGGACGCCCGGGCGATCCATCCGGCGACCCTACCCGTTCCGCGCCCGCGCGCTAGTTATGCGGCGGGAACGCCGCGGGCTGATCTGTCCCGCCGTTCCCGATCGGCTCCTCGTTCGGCCGCTGCGGGATGGGCTCGGCGGGGATGCGGACCTTGCGCGGATCGGCGGGGTCCTCGGCGATGCGCGGCGCCTCTGCCTCGGGCGCGTCGCGGTCTTGACGCGGATCGGTCATGCCGGAAACGTGCACATCCACGCTCCCGAAATGCGGCGGGCCCTGCCGCCTGTTCCCCGTCGAGTATCGAAACGTCGCCCGCCCTTGATCCTCCGCGCTCCGATGAAGATATCGCCCTCCGTGCACCCGCTCGCTCGCCTCCTCGCCCTCACGTGCGCCCTCGGCGCCGCCGCGCCCGCCCGCGCGGCCGGCGAGGCGGTCTACGTCTCGCTCGGAGACGTGACCCCGCCGGGCGCGCGCGCGGGCGACTCCGCGCGCATCGTCGAGCGCCTCGGCACGGCCGGGACCCGCGTGCGCCGGGTGGAGCTCACCGCGCCGGGCATGCGCGCCGACCAGGTCCGGCAGGGGCCGCTCGGGCAGGCGGTGTCGCTGCGCCCGAAGATCGTCACCCTCTCGATCGGCGCCGCGGATGCCTGCGGCACCACCGAGCTCCGCACCTTCGCGCGCGACCTCCACGTGGTGACGGAGCTCCTGCGCCGGAACTCGGGCTTGGTGGTGCTCTCGACCATGGCGATCCCCGAGGGCCCGTGCAGCCGCGCCGGCCCGGCGCTGCGGCGGCGGGTCGAGGCGTTCAACGCGGTGATCGCCCGCGCGGCAGCCCAGAACGGCGTGCACCTCGCCGAGCTCCGAGAGGTCCGGGAGGCTCAGGCGGACGAGGACGACGCCTCGAGCCCGTGGGAGATCGCCGTCGCCGCGGAGCTCGAGCACGCGCTCGCCGCGGCCCGGGCCGCGCAGGCCCGCCCCGGCTCGCGCGGGTGAGCCGCCGGTCGCCGCGGCCCGGTTGGGGAACGCCCCGTCCCGCACCGTGCGCTGGGCGCGCGCACGGCTTCTGCTGTCTCGAGGCCAACGCCGGAGGTGATCCATGCCGCTCGAGCAGGAGTTCGCAGAGGCGCAGGAGCGCGTGAAGAGGCTCGCGAGGCGCCCGGGGAACGCGCAGCTCCTGGAGCTCTACGGGCTCTTCAAGCAGGCGACCGCGGGTGACGTCTCCGGCAAGCGCCCGGGGATGCTCGATCTGGTCGGCCGCGCCAAGTTCGACGCCTGGGCCGCGCGCAAGGGCACCGCCCGCGCGACGGCGATGACGGCCTACGTCGCGCTCGTGGATCGCCTCGCGCAGGAGATCGGGTTCGGCGCCGACGCACGGTGAGCGGGGCCCGAGCTGCCGCGAGGCGCGGGCCCGCTACAGCACCCCCGGCAGCGACGAGACGTCGATCGGCTTCACGAGGTGGAGGTCGAACCCGGCCTCCTGGGTCCGGGCGCGGTCCGAGTGCTGCCCGTATCCGGTGATGGCGATGAGCTTCGGCGGCGCGCCGGACTCTCGCAGGCGCCGGGCCACCTCGAACCCGTCCATCACGGGCAGGCCGAGGTCGAGCAGGACGATCTCCGGCTGGAACCGGGCGGCGGCACGCAGCGCCTCCGGGCCGTCGTAGGCGCAGACGGTCTCGTGGCCGAGGCTCTCGAGGAACTCGGCGAGCGTGTCGGCGCCGTCCCGGTTGTCGTCCACGACCAGGATGCGCCGCCGCACGGAGGGCGCGCCGCGCGCCGGCGGCGGCGGCGGGAGCGGGGCGGCCGCGCGTTCGTCGCGGTGGAGCGGGAGACGGACGGTGAACGTGCTCCCCTTGCCGAGCCCGTCGCTCCGCACCTCGACGTTCCCGCCGTGCAGCTCGGTGAGGCTCTTCACGATCGAGAGCCCCAGGCCGAGGCCTCCCTCCTGGCGCTCGGGGGTGCGCGCGCCCTGGACGAACAGCTGGAACAGGCGTGGCAGGAGCGCCGGTTCGATCCCGCGGCCGTCGTCCTGCACCTCCACGACGGCCTGGCCCTCCGCGGCGGACCCGCGCACCGCGATCCGGCCGCCGGGGTCGGTGTACTTCGCGGCGTTGGTGAGGACGTTCGCGAGGATCTGGCCCACGCGATCGGGGTCGGCGTGGATCCGGATCCCTGGCGGAACGTCCACCTCGACGTGGTGCCGCCGCTCCTCGAGCAGCGGGCTCGCCACCTGGAGCGTACGATTCACCACCTCGTCCAGCTCGAGCACTTCGCGCCGGAGCTGCACCTTTCCCTGGGCGATGCGGGAGACGTCGAGCAGGTCCTCGACGAGCCGGCTCATGTGCTCCACCTGCCGCTCGAGGACGGTCCGCTCGCGGACCAGGCGATCCGGCTCGCGCAGCCGCATGAGCTGGAGCGCGGTGCCCATCGGCGCGAGCGGGTTGCGCAGCTCGTGACCGAGCATCGCGAGGAACGAGTCCTTGGCGTGGCTCGCCGCCTCGAGGGCGCGGCGGGCGCGGACCTGCTCGGTGACGTCGCTCGCGACCGCGACGATCCGGTCGGCGCGGCCTTCGCCGCGCGTGAACGGCGCGTACAGGAACGTCCACCAGGTGTCCTCGAGCGCGCCGCCGGGCCCGCGGGCGAGCGGGATGCGCTGCTCGGTGCCGGAGTAGGGCGCCCCGCTCCGCAGCACCTCGCGGAGGATGCCGGCGAACGGCGTCTCGCCGACCTCGGGGAGGGCCTCGAGCAACGGCCGCCCCACGAGCTCGCGCCCCTCGCCGCCGACGAGCCGCCGGTAGACCGGGTTCACCATCTCGAAGACGAGCTCCTCGCCCCGGAGCACGCAGATGGGGAGCGGAGCCTGCTGGAACAGCTCGTAGAGCGCGACCCGCTGGGCGTCGAGGGCAGCCCGGGACCGGGCGAGCGCGAGCTGGGCGCGGAGCCGCGCCACGAGCTCGCGGGCCCCGAACGGCTTCACGACGTAGTCGTCGGCCCCGGCCTCGAGCCCTTCGACGCGGACCTCTTCGCCTGCCCGGGCCGAGAGCATCACCACGGGGATCGCCCGCGTCCGCGCGTCCGCGCGGAGCGCCCGCAGGAGCGCGAAGCCGTCCAGCCCGGGCATCATGACGTCCGTGAGCACGAGGTCCGGAGGCCGCGCCCGCGCCGCGTCCAGGGCGCGGGCGCCGTCGGCGACGGCCTCCACGCGCCAGTGCGGCGCCAGGATCGATCGGAGGTACGCGCGCATGTCGGCGTTGTCCTCGACGACGAGCACGCGCTCGGGGCCCTGGAGCGGGGCGATCTCCGGCGCGGGCTCCGGGCGATCGTCCGGCTCGGCGACCCACCCGAGCGCCTCCTGCACGAACTGCGTCGCCGCGCCCACCCGGGCGCGCCGGCGGCGCTCGGCCGGCCGCGCGCGGGCCGGCGCGGGCGCCGCCGGGAGGCTCACCGTGAACAGGCTCCCCGCGCCCTGCGCGCTCTCCACCCAGACCGAGCCGCCCTGAAGGCGCGTCAGCTCCGCGACGAGCGCGAGCCCGATCCCCGAGCCCTCCGCCGACCGTGCGGGCACCCCCTCGACCCGGTGGAACCGCTCGAAGATCCGCGCCTGCTCCGCCTCGGGGATGCCGACGCCGGTGTCGCGCACCCGCAGCTCCACCCGGCCGCCCGCGCCGTTCAACGAGATCGAGATCTTGCCGGTGAACGTGTACTTGAGCGCGTTCGAGAGGAGGTTGAGAGCGGTCTTCTCGAACATCTCCCGATCGATCGCGGCGTCGAGCCGGCCGGGGACGTCGACCTCGAGCGCCAGACCCGCGCGCTCCACGGCGGGCCGGAAGGCGTCGGCCACCTCCCGGGTCAGCGCCGCGAGATCGGTCGGCTCCCGGGCGGGCTCGACGCGTCCCGCCTCGATGCGCGCGAAGTCGAGGAGCGAGTTGACGAGCTTGAGGAGCCGGAGCTGGTTCCGGTGGACGGCCTCGAGCCGCTCGCCCGCGAGCGCCCGCTCGGGCGCGGCGAGCGCGTCCTCGGTCGGCCCGAGCATGAGGGTGAGCGGGGTCCGCAGCTCGTGGCTGACGTTGGAGAAGAACGTCGTCTTGGCGCGGTCGAGCGCGGCCAGCGCCGCCGCGCGCCGCCGCTCCTCCTCGAGCGCCTCGGCGCCGGAGAGGACGCGCCCGACGTGATCCGCGAGGAGCTCGAGGAAGTTCCGGTACTGCTTGCCGTACGGCAGCCGCGGCGAGAGGCCCGTCACGAGCACGCCCAGCGTGCGTCCGCCGTGCACGAGCGGCAGCATCCGCGCGATCTTCGCCGGCTCGGGCCAGGGGCCGCCCGGGAGGGCCCCGCCGCCCTGGGGCAGCTCGATCCGGAGCCGCCGCCGCTCGCGGAAGACCCGCGCCACGGGCCAGCGATCGGCGGGGCCGCACTCCAGCCCCACCGTCGACGGCAGCGGCACGGGCCCGGCGGGGAACCCGGACTCCGCGACGCGCACCAGCTCGCCCCGGCGCGGCAGGTAGATGGCCGCGAACGGGACGTCCGCCACGGCCTCGGCCGCGAGGGAGGCGAGCGCGGCGCGCGCGGCCTCCTCGACCGTGGTCGCCCCAGCGGCGCCGGCCCCCACCGCGCCGAGCACCTGGAGCCGCCGCTCGCCCAGCACGCGACCGGTGGTCTCCGAGCACGCGACGTACACGCCGCCCACCCCTCCCGACTCGTCGCGGATCGGGCTGTACGCGTAGTCGAAGTAGCACTCCTCGAGGAAGCCGTTGCGATCGAGGACCAGCAGCCCGTCCTTCTCGTAGGTCGCGCCGCCGGCGAAGACCTTGGCGATCATCGGCTCGATGACCGGCCAGATCTCGGCCCAGGTCTCGCGGCCGCGCCCGCCCATCGCCGCGGGGTGCTTCCGGGCCCCGAGGATCGGCCGGTACCCGTCGTTGTAGAACTGGACGAGCTCCGGGCCCCACCAGATGAAGGTGGGGTGCCGGGTGAGGAGCAGGATGCCGAGGGCGGTCCGGAGGCTCTGCGGCCAGCCCTCGACCGGCCCGAGCGGGGTGGACGCCCAGTCGACGGTGCGCATGAGCGCGCCCATCTCGCCGCCGCCGGCGAACAGGTCCGCCCCGGCGGTCCCCGCCCGCGCGCGCTCCCCCGGCGGCCAGCTCTCCTCCTCGCGCATCGTGTCGTGGCTCGTAATGGCGGAGGGCCAGCGGGGCACGGGCGGACCCGGGGCGAGTACCCGGCGGGGCGCGGGCGAGCTACCGCCCCTGCATGTACGAGGTGCCCTGCTGCAGCAGCACGGCGACGATGATGATCCCGCCCATCACGACGCCCTGGTAGAACCCCGGGACCCCGGCGAGGTTCATCATGTTGTTGATGATGCCGAGGACGAACACGCCGATGAACGTGTTGATGACCCCGCCGCGCCCGCCGGCGAGGCTCGCGCCTCCGATGACGACCGCGGCGATCGCCTCGAGCTCGGCGCCGACGCCTACCGTGGCCGAGCCGACGCCGGAGCGGCTCGTGGAGATGACCCCGGCCGCGGCGGCGCACACGCCGGAGATGACGTAGACGGCGAGCAGGTGGCGCGGCACGCGGATCCCCGAGAGCCGGACCGCCTCGGCGTTCGACCCGATCGCCTTCACGAGCCGGCCGAAGCGGGTGAAGGCGAGCACGACCCCGGCGATCACGTACACCGCGAGCAGGAGCCAGACCGGGTTCGGGACCCGGGCGGTGAAGCCGGCGCCGAAGACGATCACGAGCGCGGGGTCGTTCTCGACGATGATCGGCTGGCCGCGCGAGACGATGAGCGCGAGCCCGCGGGCGATGCTCATCATCGCGAGCGTCATGACGAACGCCGGCATCCGGAGGTAGGCGACCAGCGCCCCGGAGAACGCGCCGAGCCCGGCGCCCACGAGCAGCGTGAGGGCGACGGAGTACACCTGCCCGTGCTGTCCCAGGAAGTAGGCCACGAGCACGCTCGCGAGCGCGGCGATCGAGCCGACGGAGAGGTCGATGCCGGCGGTGAGGATCACGTAGAGCATCCCGACGGCGATGATCCCCGTGCCCGCGACCTGGCGGAGCACGTTGAACAGGTTGCGTACCGTGAAGAAGCTCTCCGACATGAAGCTGGCCGCCACCAGCAGGATGAGGAGGATGGCGACCGAGGCGAACCGCTGCAGGACGTCGCCGAGCTCCACGCGCCTGCGGGCTTCCCCACCCGTCGAGACCGCCGCGTCCATGATCACCTCGCTCCTCGCGCCGCCGGGGCGCCCGCGGCGAGGGCGAGCGACAGCACCCGCTCCTCGCTGTAGGCGTCCGGGCGGAGCTCGCCCATGAGGCGTCCCTCGTTCATCACCAGGATCCGGTCGCAGAGGCCGAACAGCTCCTGGTGCTCGGAGGAGATCACCAGCACGGCCTTCCCGGCCTCGGCCATCCGGTCGATGAGGCCGTAGATCTCGGTCTTCGCCCCCACGTCCACGCCGCGCGTCGGCTCGTCGAGGATGATGAGGTCGCAGTCCACGTGGAACCACTTCGCCAGCACGACCTTCTGCTGGTTGCCGCCGGAGAGGCTCGACACCGGGGCCTCGGCGCTGCTCATCTTGATCCGGAGCGACTCGGCGAGCCGACCGACCGTGCTCTTCTCGACGCGGCGCTTGATGAACCCGAGCCGGTTCACGACGGCGCGGAGGCCGGCCATGGTCGAGTTGGCCCGGATGGAGAACGGCAGGACCACGCCCTGGTCCTTGCGGCTCTCGGGCACGAGCCCGATGCGGTGGCGGACCGCGTCCGCGGGCCCGTGCACGCGGATCTCCTTGCCGTGGAGGAAGATCTTCCCGCGGTCGGGCCGGTCGGCGCCGAAGATGACCCGGACGACGTTCGTCCGGCCCGAGCCCACGAGGCCGGCGAGGCCGACCACCTCGCCCGCGTGGACCGAGAAGCTCACGCTCCGCACCATCCGCCCGGCCTCGAGCCCCTCGACCCGCAGCACCTCCGCGCCGACCTTGCGCGCCGCGCGCTCGGCGAACATCGCCTTGAGCGAGCGGCCGACCATCAGCTTGATGAGGCCGTCCGTGTCCACCTCGCCCGTGGCCACGACGCCGGCCACTCTGCCGTCCTTCATCACCGTGATCCGGTCGGAGACCTGGAAGACCTCGTCGAGCCGGTGCGAGATGTAGACGACCCCCGCGCCCTCGTCCCGGAGCCCGCGGATGATCTTGAGGAGCCGCTCGGCGTCGCCGGTCCCGAGCACCGACGTCGGCTCGTCGAACACGATGATGCGCGCGTGGAGCGAGAGCGCCTTCGCGATCTCCACGACCTGCTGCTGCGCCACCGAGAGCTTCCGGACGGGGTCCGCGGGGTGGATGTCGAACCCGAGCCGGGAGAGCAGCTTCCCGGCGCGGCGGCGCAGCTCCGGCCAGCGGATTCCGGCCGGGAGCTCGCCCAGGAAGATGTTCTCGGCGACCGAGAGGTCGGGCGCGAGCGCCAGCTCCTGGTGGATGATGGCGATCCCGTGCCGGCGCGCGTCGGCGGGGCCGTGGAAGTGGACCGGCTTGCCGTCGATCACCACCTGGCCGCCGCTGGGGGGGAGCTCGCCGCCGAGGATACGCATCAGCGTGGACTTGCCCGCGCCGTTCTCGCCCACGAGGGCGTGGACCTCACCCGCGCGAAGGCTGAAGTCCACGCCGTCCAGGGCACGGATGCCGCTGAACGACTTCGTGATCCCGTTCAGCCGGGCGAGTTCGGGCACGGTCCCCCCTGACCCGGTCAGAACACGGCGTTCGGGTTGTAGAACTTGTCGACGTTCTCCTTCGTGATCGCGGCCGGCGGCGTGTAGTTGATCCGCGGGAAGTCCTGGGGGAGCTGGTCGTTGATCGCCTTGTGGCCGATCTCGACGCCGGTCCGCGCGACGAGCGCAGGGTCGTTGAGGCCGGTCGCGCCGTACTGGCCCTGCTTGATGAGGGCGAGCGCCTCCTTCTGCCCGTCCGCCGCGGCCAGCACGAGGACGCCCTGCAGCTTCTTCGCGTCGGCGAGCACCTTGCGGGCGCCGAGGGCCATCGAGTCGTTCTCGGCGAGCACGACGTTGACGTTCGGGTGGGCGGTGAGGATGTCCTCCATCGCCTTCAGGCCGCCCTCCTGGTTCCAGCCGCCCCAGCCCTGCGCGACCACCTCGAACTTCACGCGGCCGCTCTGCTGGAGCTGCCCCTCGACGAGACCGCGGAACACGCCGAGCCGGCGGTCCTGGCCGACCACGTTCCCCTTGTCGCCGGAGATGAGCGCGATCTTGAGGTCCTTGCCCCGGGTCTGCCGCGCGAGCCATCCCCCGACCAGCTCGCCGTTCGCGGTGTTGTTGGACTGGACCAGCGCCGTGATCTTCGCCTTCGGGCTGATGCCCGAGTCGATGACGATGACCTTGACGCCCTGCGCGGCGGCCGCGGCCACGGCGGCGTTCAGGCCCTCGGGATCGCGCGGGTTGAGGATCAGCACGTTCACGCCGCGCGTGACCATGTCCTCGACGTCCGAGATCTGCTTGTTGAGATCGTTCCGCGCGTCGGTCGAGGCGACCACCTTGCACCCGAGCTCCTTGGCCCGGGCCGAGGCGGCCTTCTCCTGGGCCACGAAGTAGGGGGCGGACAGCGTGTACATCGAGATGCCGACCACGCAGTCCTTCGCGTGCGCGGCGGCGGGGACGAACAGCGCGGCGAGCGCGCCCAGGAGGGCGGCCCTGACCAGGGGGAGCGGGTTTCGCATCGGGAGGTCTCCTCGAGTCGAATGACGGTGACGGGTCGGCGGGCGGCCGCGACCCCGTGGACGCGAGACGCCCGCCCCAACGTTGGGTACCGCTGCGCCGTTTTGGCATCCCCGGCGTCCGCGTCCGGCCCGGGCACGCGGTCGGCCGCCCGGGCGGCAGCGGAGCACCCCGGCTCGCCCTCGCGGCGGGAAGTGCCAACGGGCTGGCGCCGCAGGCCAAGGCGCGCGCGCAGCGCCGCTGCATCCTCCCGCAGACCGAGGAGGCGCGACATGAGCGGCACGACGGCGGCGCACGGGGACTTCGACGTGGTGGTGATCGGCTCGGGGGTGGGCGGCCTCGTGGCAGCGGCGCTGCTCGCCCGGCTGGAGGGCCGCCGCGTGCTCGTGCTCGAGCGGCACTGGCGCGCCGGCGGGTTCACGCACACGTTCGAGCGCCCGGGCGGCTTCCGCTGGGACGTGGGGGTGCACTACGTCGGCGCCGAGGTCGTGACGCCGGGTGAAACCTGCGACGTCTTCCGGGTGGCGAGCGGGGGCGCGCTCGCGTGGACCCGGCTGCCCGAGACCCTCGAGCGCCTCCACTTCCCCGGGTTCGACTTCGAGCTGCGCACCGGGCGCGAGCGCCTCCTCGAGGACCTCTCCCGCGCCTTCCCGGCGGAGGCCGGCGAGATCCGCGGCTGGCTCGCCGACGTGGAGCGCGTGTCGGGCCTCCTGCCCGTCCTGCTGATGCGCGGCGTCCTCCCCGCGCCGGCGCGCTGGGCGCTCGACGCGGCCACCGCCCGGCGCCGCGCGATGGCCGACGCCCCGACGGGCGTCCGCCTGGCCCGGCGCTTCCGGGACCCACGGCTGCGTGCGATCGCCGGCGCGCGCTGGGGCGACTACGGCCTGCCGCCGGCGCAGAGCGCCTTCGCAGCGCACGCGGTGATCACGCAGCACTACCTCGACGGCGCGGTCTACCCGGTCGGCTCCGCGGCGCGGATCTTCGAGACGATGCGCCGGACGATCGAGGAGGCGGGCGGGCAGGTCCGGGTGCGCGCCGAGGTCGAGGAGATCCTGGTCCGCGACGGCCGCGCCGCGGGCGTGCGGCTCCGGGGCGGCGAGGAGGTCCTCGCGCCGGCCGTGATCTCCGACGCCGGCGCCCGGAACACGTACCTCCGGCTCCTGCCCCCCGAGGTCCCGATCCGGTTCCGCCCGGCGCTCGCGGCCGTCCCGCCGGGCATGGGGTTCGTGACGCTCTACCTCGGGCTCTCGGCCTCGGGCGCGACGCTCGGGGTCCGCGGCGAGAACACCTGGTTCCACCGCGGCCTCGACCACGACGCCGACTGGGCGGCGCGCGGGCGGCTCCTCGACGGGGAGGTCCGGCAGGGGTACGTCTCGTTTCCCTCGGTGAAGGACCCGCTCGCGACCGCGCACACGGCGGAGATCATCGCCGCGGCCGATCCCGCGGCGTTCGCGCGCTGGCAGGGGACCCGTTGGATGAAGCGGGGCGCGGAGTACGCCGCGGTGAAGGAGCGGATCGCCGACGCGCTCCTCGCCGCGGCCGAGGAGCGGCTGCCGGGGCTCTCGCGCCTCGTCGTCCACCGCGAGCTCTCGACGCCGCTCACGACCGGCGACCTCACCGCGCACCCCGCCGGCGAGTCGTACGGCGTGCCGCTCGCCGCCGGCGCGCTGCGCCAGCCCTGGCGCACGGCGCGGACCCCGGTGCGCGGCCTGTGGCTCGCCGGTGCCGACGCGCTCTTCCTCGGCGTCGTCGGGGCCGGGATGGGCGGGCTCGCCGCCGCGCTCGGGGTCGCGGGCCCGTCGCTCATGAAGCGCCTCGCGAAGGAGTCCCGGCGGATCGCGGCCGCGGCAGACGCGCGGCGCGCGGCGGCGTGAAGCTCACCGCGCTCAGCGCGCGCTCCGCAGCTCCACCCACTCCGTCGGCGACATCCCCTTCCACCGGCGGAAGGCCCGGTTCCACGCGGTCTGATCCGAGAAGCCGAGCCGCAGCGCCACCTCGCCGAGCGGCAGGCGGCCGGCGCTGAGGAGCCGCTCGGCCTCGGCCTCGCGGAACGCCTCCAGGACGCCGCGGAACGTGGCGCCCTCGTCCCGGAGCCGCCGGTGCAGGGTCCGCTCGGAGAGCCCGAGCGCCTCCGCGATCTCGGCGGCCGAGGCGCGCCCCTCGGGGAGGAGGAGGCGGAGCCGGCTGCGCACCTGGACGGCGACGTCCTCGCCCTCGGCCCCGCCGAGCCCCGCGTGCTCGGCGAGCTCCCGGAGCGTCGCCAGGAGCCCCGGGTTCGCCCACGGCATCGGCGCCCGCCAGGCCGCGGCCGGGATCCGGAGCGCGGCGACCGCGTTGCCGAACGAGACCGGCGCGCCGAGGAGCGCCGCGTGGCGCGTCGGGCGCGGGGGCGTTGGGCCGGAGAGCCGGACCTCGTCGACGCCGAACTGCGGCGTGCGCTCGCGGAAGCGGCCGACGAGGACCGCGAGCGTGAACTCGTCCGAGTGGCTCGCGTCCTGGCCCGGCGCGTTCACGACCCGCACCTCGGCCGCGTCGCTCGCCTCGGCGAGCTCGAGCGTGATCCCCTGGGCGACGTACCGGAAATGCGCGGCGAGCGCGTGAAACGCGGCGCCCACGGTCGGCGAGCTCCCGGCGAGGTAGTCGAGCGCGCCGAACGCGCCGAAGGGGATGGCCAGCGCCACCTCGGTCACGAGCTCGTGGCGGGGCGCGCGCCGGGCGGCCTCCTCCCAGAGCGCGCGGAACCGGTCGAGCGGCACGGTCGCGTCCACCTGCGCGATGCTCTCCGCCGGCAGCCCCGCGGCCCCGCGGATGGCGTCCGCGTCGAGGCCGAGCGCGCGGAAGCCGGCGAGCATCGCCCGGACGGTCGCGGCGGGGAGGAGCCTCACGCCGGGAAGGATAGCGCAGCGTGGCGGGCGCCGCGCGAGCGCCGGACGGGTGGGACCTCGCGCGTGCGGGCCGGGCCGCCTCCCTCACCGCGGCGTGCAGGACGCGAGCGCGGCCTGCGCCCCCGCGGTGTAGCCCAGGTTCCCCTGCGCGAGCGCGGCGGCCGCGGTCAGCGCCGCAGACGCCTCCTGGCACTTGCCCGCCGTGGCGAGGCTCATGGCCTCCCACGCCGGCCAGCGCGCGTCCGCGGGGCGGAGCTCGGCGGCTGCGCGGAAGAGCGGGGCGGCCTCGGCCGGCGCGCCGCGCGTGAAGCGCACGATGGCCAGGTTCGCGAGGTCGTTCGCCCGTCCCTCGAGCGCCACGGCGACGAGGCACCCCCGCTCGTCGCGGGCGGAGCGGGCGGCGACGAGGCGGGCCACGAGGAGGCCCGCCGCGAGCACGAAGGTGCAGAACGCGACGGTGGCGACCGCCGGCCAGGGCGAGGGCGGCGGCGGCGGGACGGGCCACGGCGGCGAGACGCCCGCCTCGGCGAACCGCTCGACCAGGTCGGGGTGCGAGGTCTTGCGGCCCTGGACGGCCGGGGCGAGGTTCACCCGGTAGATCGTGTCGAGGGCCGTCGCGTACGCCGGGCTCGCGGCGTGCGCGGCGGCGTCGCTGCGCGCCTCCATGCGCAGCAGCAGCCGCTGGTAGAAGAAGGCCGCGGCGAGGTACGCCAGCGCGACGGCGAGCGCGGCGACCAGCCCCAGCGGCGGGCGCGCGACGAGCTCCGGCGCGACGGCGACCGAGATCGCGACCGGGAAGACGAGCCCCGAGGCGACGCCGAACAGCGGCCGCAAGGCGCGGACGGCGAGCGGCTCGCGCAGGTGCTCGAGCTCGTGCGCGAGCACGGCGGCGAGGCCGTCGTCGTCGAGGTGCTCGAGCGCGCCCTCGGTGACGAGGATGGTCCGGGACCAGGGGATCGCGAAGGCGTTCGCCGACAGCACGCGCACCACGCGGACGCGCGGCGGGCGGACCCCGGGCGGCAGCGCGCGCACGAGGGCCTCGACGAGCCGCGCCGGCGGCGCGCGGACGAGCCCCACGAGCCGCGCGAGGAGCAGCCCACCGCCGAAGGTGAAGACCGCCGAGACGGCGACGAGCGAGAGGAGCCAGGCGCCGAGCCCGACCTGCGGCGCGAACGGGCGGAGCGCGAGCAGCACGAGGGGCGCGACGAGCCCGGCGCACGCGACGAGGAGCAGGGCGAGGAAGCTGCGCACGCGCGCGCCCGCGGGGATCCTCCGGACCCAGCGGTTCTCGGCCCGGAAGGCGACCGCGACGACGCAGGCGAGCGCGACGGCGAGGACGGTGGGGAGGACGAGCCCGCGCCCCATCGACACCGGGCCCCCGACCGCGAACGGCACGGTCGCGAGGACCGGCAGCGGCGTCATGAGGAGGATCGTCCGGCGGAGGGTGGAGACGTGCCTCGCCCGCTCCGTCCAGTGCGCGTCCGGAGGCAGCCTCCGGAGCCCGCTGCCGGCGACGAGCACGCCGAGCGAGGCGAGCCCGTACGCGATCGGGAGGGCGGCGAGGGGAGCGGCGAGGGGGAGCCAGATCGTCCACGCGGGCAGGACCTGGCGGACGGCGTCGAGGGTCGCGGGCGTCATGAGCCCCGACAGGATACACCGGAGCCGAGGCCGACGGGGTCAGGGCGCGGGCGCCACGCGCAACAGCTTCCCGTCCGAGTCGTCGGTCAAGAGGTACAGCGCGCCGTCGGGCCCCTGCTCCACCTCGCGGATGCGCTCGCCCAGGTCCTCGAGGAGCCGCTCCTCCCCGACGACGCGGTCGCCCTCGACGACGAGCCGGATGATCGCGCGGCTCGAGAGGCCGCCCACGAGGAAGTTCCCCTTCCAGCCCGGGAAGAGGTCCCCCGTGTACACGACGAGGCTCGACGGCGAGATCACCGGGTCCCAGTAGTAGATCGGCTGCTCCATGCCGGGCGCCTGCGTCGAGGCGTGGATGGGGGCGCCGGAGTACTCCTCGCCATAGCCGATCGTGGGCCAGCCGTAGTCCTTGCCCTTCTCGACGAGGTTCAGCTCGTCCCCGCCCCGCGGCCCCATCTCCGCCACCCAGAGCCGGCCCCTCGGGTCGAGCGCGGCGCCGAGCACGTTGCGGTGGCCGGTGGTCCAGATCTCCGGGCGCACGCCCTTCCGCTTCGCGAAGGGGTTGTCCGCGGGGATCGAGCCGTCCGGGGCGATGCGGACGATCTTGCCGAAGTCGCTCTTCGGATCCTGCGCCTGGCGGCGGCCCTCGAGGATCGAGCGATCGCCGAGCGTGACGAAGAGGGTCCCGTCCGGCCGGAAGACGATCCGACCCCCGGCGTGCGCCGACGACTCGAGCGTCGGCTGCATCCGGAACACGACCTGCACCTGGTCGAGCCGCGGACGGCTGCCCAGCACCAGCTTCCCGCGCGCCACCGCGAGCCCGTTCCCCCCCTTCCGCGGCTCGTAGTACGACACGTAGACGAGGCCGCTCCGCGCGTGGTCCGGCGCGAGCACCACGTCGAGCAGGCCACCCTGCCCGCCGGCGTCGACGCGCGGAACCCCGGCGACCGCGGTCTTCGCACCGTCCTTGCCGACGAGCTGGAGCCGCCCCTCGTACTTCTCGGTGACGAGCATCCTCCCGTCGGGGAGGAAGGCGAGCGCCCACGGCATGTCGAGGCCGTCGGCGAGCTGCGTCACCGCGAGGCGTGCCCCGGTCGTGACCTTCGGGGCGCGCGTCTGCTCGGGGAAGGCCGGCTTGAACTCGGGGACGTTGGGCGGATCGGTCTCGGCGGGCTCGGCGGGGGTGACCCCGGCGAGGGCGGCGAGCGCGAGCGCGGTGGCGATTCGCGAGGGGGACATGCCGGGCTTGTAGCGGCGTGCCCGAGCGGGCGCTAACCCCATCGGCATGGAGCGATACGCGGCGTTCCTCCGGGGCGTCTCCCCCATGAACGCGAAGATGCCGGCGCTCGCGCGCGCGTTCGAGGCGGCGGGGTTCCGCGACGTCCGGACGGTCCTCTCGAGCGGCAACGTGGTGTTCAGCGCCCGCGCTGCGTCCGTCCCGGCGCTGGAGAAGAAGGCCGAGGCGGCGATGAAGGGCCTGCCGACCGTGTTCCCCACGATCGTGCGCCCGATCGCGGCGCTGCGCGAGCTGCTCGCGACCGATCCGTACGAGGGCCTGCGCCTCCCCCCCGGCGCGAAGCGGGTCGTCACCTTCCTCCGGGCGCGGCCGCGGGCCGTCCTGGACCTCCCGATCGAGCTCGACGGCGCCCGCATCGTGCGCGTGCAGGGCGGCGAGGTCTTCACCGCCTACGTCCCCAGCCCCCGCGGCGCGGTCTTCATGTCGCTCATCGAGAAGACGTTCGGGAAGGACGTCACCACGCGGACCTGGGAGACCGTGGCCAAGGTGGTCGCGGCGGCGGAGCGCCCGGCCTGAGCCCGAAGAGAGTCCGCTCGCCCTGAGCCTGTCGAAGGGCGAGCACCCGGGACGGGCGCGGGCGGAAGAGTCCGCTCGTGCTGAGCCTGTCGAAGCCGAGCGGGGCCGTACGCCGCCTCCGCGCCTCCGCCCGGCCTCCGCGCCGCTACCTCGGTCGCGCGCGGTCGATCGCAGGACGCGCGCGAAGCCCCGCGGCGCGTCTGGGCGAGGCGCGGCAAACTCGCTCGGCCACCTCACGCTCGCTTCGCGAGCGTGGTGGCCGAGCTCAGACATGCCGCGCCCGCTCCCCGGAGTCCGGTCCGCGCGCGGAGCCAGGTCGGCGCGATGGGGCGCGACCTCGGTGTACCGCTGCGCGGACGCCGGGCTCCGGCGCTCCGGCGGCTGCCGGCGCATCGGGGTCGGCGGATACCGGGCTCTCTTCCGTTCACCCTGAGCGTAGGCCCGCGAAGCGGGCCGGAGTCGTAGGGCGAACGGTGCCGGGGCCTGAAAGTCCGCTCGCCCTGTGCCTGTCGAGGGCGAGCGTTGAAGGGTCCAGCTCCCGCGCGCTACCGCCCCGACGCCCCGCCCGCCCCGAGCCCCTGCTGCTCGATCGCCTGCGTGGCGCGCTGCTGCGCCTGCTTCGCGCCCTCGCTGGCCTGCTGCGCGGCCTGGTTCGCGAGCTGCTGGAGCTGCTGGGCCTTCGCGCGCTCCTGCTGCTCCTTCTGCCTCGCCTCGACGAGCTTCGCCTCGGCCTTCAGGACGTCCTCGTGCGCCGAGGCGGCCTTCTTCTGCTGGTCCTGCGCCTTCTTCTGGGCGTCCTGCGCGTCCTTGAACAGCTTGCTCGTCTGCTCCTGATCCTTCTGGATCTGCTCGTTCACCGCTTGCTGGCGCTTTTCGGCCTGCTCCTGCTGCTGCTTCATCTGGTCCTGCTGCGGCTGCGCCTGGCCCTGCTGCTGCTGGGCCTGCGCCTGCTGCTGTTGCTGTCGCTGCTGCTGGTTCTGCTGCTGCGCCTGCGGCTGCTGCTGGCCCGGCTGCGCCTGCTGCGCCCCCGCTCCCCCCGCGCCCGCGAGCAGCGCCGCCGCCGCGAGCACCTTCCACCGCATCCCCATGTCCCGTCCCCCGTCCCGTGCGTGTACCGAACGTTACGCATCGTCCGCCGGGACGACCCGGCTGTGCCGGCCGGACCGCGGGCGCACATGTTCCGGGAGGAGGCGCCATGGCGAACGAGCGGATCGCGGACGAGCCCCTGTCCGCCAGCATCGGGGAGCAGCTCCAGGAGAAGCAGGAGATCGATCAGGAGACCGAGGCCGAGCGCCAGGCCGCCGCCCGGGAGGAGGAGCGGGCGGAGCGGCACAAGGCGAAGGAGCGCGAGGAGGTCGCGAAGCACCTCGGCGAGGCGGCGACGCCGGAGGGCTGGCGGGAGGTGCGGACCGAGGCGCGCGAGCGCGGCCGGAAGGCGGCGTGGCTCCGCGACTGGGGCCGCGTGCTCGCGCTCCCGATCGCCGGGGCCGGCGGGCTCGTGCTCGGGCTCCTCGCCGGGCCGAAGAAGAAGGGCGTGCCCGTGGTCATCCCGGTCCTCATGGGCGTGCTCGTCTGGCGGCGCGTGGCGCACGCGCGGTGAAGGTGCGCGAGAACCGGGCGTGAACCGACCGGGCGCCGATCGGGCCCCGGTCCCCCCCGCGCCTGCCCGCCCCGACTGGAGCTCGCGCGCGCGCGTCGCGCCGACGTGACGTGGCGTATGCTGGGGCCGTCTCCGCGGAGGCGCCCTGGCGGACGAGCCGCACATCCTCGCGATCGATCTCGGGACCTCCGCGGTGAAGCTCGCGCTCGTCTCGGCGCGCGGCCGGATCGCCGCCTTCGAGAGCCGGCCGCTCGAGGTGCGGCTCCTCGACGACGGCGGCGCCGAGCAGGACCCGGAGGCGTGGTGGGCGGCGATCCGCGACGGCACCCGGGCGCTGCTCGCCGCCGGCGCCGTGCCCGCAGCCGGCGTCCGCGCCGTCGCGATCGGCGCGCAGTGGTCCGGGACCGTGCCGGTGGACGCGGGGGGGACGCCGCTCCACCCGGCGATCATCTGGATGGACGCGCGCGGCGCCCCGCTCGTGCGCGAGCTCACCGGCGGACCGGTCCGGCTCGCGGGGTACGGGGTCGACAAGCTCCTCGCGTGGCTCCCGCCCACGGGAGGCGTCCCGCAGCACGGCGGGAAGGACGCGCTCGCCCACGTGCTCTGGCTCCGGCGCGCGCGCCCCGACCTCTACGCCGCCGCCGCGCGCTTCCTCGAGCCCGCGGACTGGCTGGGCGCGCGGCTCACGGGCGTCCAGGCGACGACGCCCGCGACGATCACGCTCCACTGGCTCACCGACAACCGCGACCTCGCGCGCGTGCGGTACGACCCTGGCCTCGTCGCCCGCGCCGGCGTCGATGCCGCGAAGCTGCCGCCGATCGTGCCGGCCGGGAGCGTGCTCGGCCCGCTCCTCCCCGAGCGCGCGCGGGCGCTCGGGCTCGGGGACGGCGTGCAGGTCGTGGCCGGCTCGCCGGACCTTCAGGTCGCGGCGGTCGGGGCCGGGACCGTCGCCCCCGGCGAGGCCCACGTCTCGCTCGGCACCTCCTCGTGGCTCTGCTGCCACGTGCCGCGCAAGAAGACGGACCTCCTCCGGAACATGGCCGCGCTGCCGTCGGCCATCCCGGGACGTTATCTGCTCGTGAACGAGCAGGAGAGCGCCGGCATCTGCCTCGAGTGGCTCCGCGACCTGCTCGGCCTCGGAGGCCCGGGCGCTCGGGCCGACGGATTCGCGGAGCTCGATCGGCTCGCGGCCGCGGCGCCGCCGGGGGCGGGCGGCGTGCGGTTCGCGCCGTGGCTCAACGGGGAGCGCTCCCCGGTCGACGACCACGCCGTGCGCGGCGCCTTCCTCCACCTCGGCCTCGGCGCCGGCCGCGCGCACCTCTGCCGCGCGGTGCTCGAGGGCGTGGCGCTCAACACGCGCTGGCTGATGGAGGGCGTGGAGCGGTTCGTGGGCCGGCCGCTCGGGCCGGTGCGCGCCATCGGCGGCGGCGCGCGGTCGGCCGTGTGGTGCCAGCTCTACGCGGACGTGCTCCAGCGCCCCATCTTGCAGGTCGAGGACCCGGTGCGGGCCAACGCGCGCGGCGCCGCCCTGCTCGCGGCGGCCGCCCTGGGCTGGATCCGGATCGACGACGCGCCGGCGCTGGTCCCGGTGGCCCGCCGGTTCGAGCCCGACGCCGCGCTCGGGCCGCTGTACGCTTCGGCCGTGCGCGACCTCGCCCACGCCTTCGGCGAGGCGCGCCGGCGGGCGCGGCGGCTCCGCGGCTGAGGGAGGGACGTTGCATGGCTCTGGATGCGCTGCGGAACCGCGGGGCCCGGACCGCGCTGGCGATCGCCGGCCGCCTCCCCGCGCGCTGGGTGGCGGCGCTCGAGCGGGCGGTGCGGCGGATCCCCGCCGTCCGCGCCCGCCTGCGCCTGGAGCTCGAGCCGCTCGTGCAGGAGCTCGCGCCGTCAGTGAAGCCGTACCGCGGCCGGCTCCCCGACGTGAGCCGGCTCCCGGCCGAGGGGCGGCCGCGCGAGGAGCTCCTCGCGGCCATCGATGCGCTCACCGCCGAGGAGGCGCCGCGCTGGCGCGACGGGCGCGTCTCGGGCGCCGTCTACCACGGCGACCCCGAGCACGCCGCCTTCCTCGCCGAGGTGTACGCGAAGCATCTCCAGACGAACCCGCTCCACGCCGACGTCTGGCCGTCGATCGCCAAGTTCGAGGTGGAGATCGTCGCCATGACTGCGGCCCTGCTCGGCGGCGATCCCGCCGAGCCGCGCCGCGACCGGCGCGTCGTCGGCGCGGTCACCTCCGGCGGCACCGAGTCGATCCTGCTCGCGATGAAGGCGTACCGCGACCGGGCGCGCGCGCGGGGCCTCGAGCGGCCGGAGATCGTCGCCCCCACCACCGCGCACGTCGCGTTCGACAAGGCCTCGCAGCTCTTCGACATGCCCATCCGCCGCGTGCCCGTCGGCGCGGATGGCGCGGGCGATCCGCGGGCGATGCGCCGGGCCGTCACGCGGCGGACCGCGGTCCTCGTCGCCTCCGCCCCCGCCTTCCCGCACGGCCTCGTCGATCCCGTCCCGGCGCTCGCGGAGCTCGCCGCCCGGCGCGGGATCGGGCTGCACGTGGACGCCTGCCTGGGCGGCTTCGTGCTCCCGTTCGCGCGGAAGCTCGGGTACGCCGTGCCGCCCTTCGACTTCTCCGTGCCCGGCGTCACCTCGATGTCCGCCGACACCCACAAGTACGGCTACGCGCCCAAGGGCACGAGCGTCGTGCTCTACCGCGGCGCCGACCTGCGCGCGTACCAGTGGTTCACCTCGACGGACTGGCCGGGCGGGCTCTATCTCTCGCCCACGCTCGCCGGGAGCCGCCCGGGCGCGCTCTCCGCCGCCGCGTGGGCGGCGATGCTCTCGCTGGGCGAGCGCGGATACCTCGAGGCGACGCGGCGCATCCTCGAGGCGGCCGCGCGCATGAAGGAGGCGATCCGCGCGGTGCCCGGCCTGCGGCTCGTGGGCGACCCGCTCTTCGTCGTCGCGTTCACCTCGGAGACGCTCGACGTCTACCGCGTGCTCGAGGGCATGAGCCGGCGGGGGTGGAGCCTCAACGGCCTCCAGCGGCCGCCCGCCGTGCACCTCGCGGTCACGCTCCGGCACGCGCAGCCCGGCGTCGTCGAGCGGTTCCGGACGGACCTCGCCGCCGCCACCGAGGAGGCCCGCGCCGCCCCCGCGGCGGAGGGCGGCGGCATGGCCCCGGTCTACGGCCTCGCCGGCCGCCTCCCGCTGCGCGGCGTGGTGGACGACATGCTGCGGGCGTACCTCGACATGCTGTACGATCCGTGAACGTTACCGTGTCGCCCGCGCTCCCTCGGCTCCCGATCTCGAACCCCACGGGCACCGCCCTCGACGCGGTGCTCCCCACCCCGGAACCCGCGCTCACCGGCCCGCTCGAGCACCCGCTCACCTTCGCGCTCGTGGTCGCGCGCCACGGCGGCCGCGCGCTGCTCGTCTTCAACCGCTGGCGCCAGCACTGGGAGCTGCCCGGCGGCGTCGTCGATCCGGGCGAGACCCCGCGCGCCTGCGCCACGCGCGAGCTCCTCGAGGAGACCGGGCAAGAGGCAGGGGAGCTCCGGTACTGCGGCCTCATGCGGATCCGGTTCCGGTCCGGGAAGACCGAGCTCGGCGCGCTCTACACGACGGAGCTCCCGCCGCTCCGCCCGTTCACGCCGAACGAGGAGGTCGAGCGGATCGCGCTCTGGGACGGGCGCGAGGACATCGGGTACGTCGAGGAGATCGACGCGGCCTTGATCGCGTTCGGGTGAGGTTCTCTCTCTCCACCGCCGCGCCGACACACTCCGCTCGCCCTTCGACAGGCTCAGGGCGAGCGGCGTGCGGGCTGCGACGGAACACGCCGCGATACCTCGTGCTTCGACAGGCTCAGCACGAGCGGATGCGAGGAGCATCGAGAGCGACCGCGAGCAGAACGCCCCCGCAGCCGAGCCGCCACAAGCAACGCCCACAGGCGGCCGGCCGGGCCCGACGGAGCGAGCCGAGGCGTACGGCAAACGCCCGCGCTCAATGCCACTGCGACACGCACGCCGCGCGGCGCACACCGCCCGCCCGCGCGCACCCGCTGAGCCGATGTCACCCTCGGTGACAGCCACGGGTCGCGCTATGGTGGCGCCGCCCCATGCCCGCCCTCCCCTCGCGCGCGCCCGCGCCGCCCGCGCCGACGTTCGCGAACCCCATCCTCGACCGCGGCGCCGACCCCTGGGTCGTCTTCCACGACGGCCGGTACGTGCTCTGCCAGGCCGAGGGCGGCGCGATCGTGATCCGGACCGCCGCGCGCCTCACGGACCTGGGCCGCGATCCCGGCACCGTGGTGTGGCGTCCACCGCCGGGTCGCCCGTACTCGTGCGAGCTCTGGGCGCCCGAGTGCCACTTCCTGCGCGGGCGCTGGTTCGTCTACGTCGCCGCCGACGACGGCGCGAACGAACATCACCGGATGTACGTGCTCGCGGGCTCCGGCCCCGATCCGCGCCAGCCGTTCACGCTCGAGGCGAAGCTCGACCTCCGGCCCGACCGGTGGGCGATCGACGGGACCGTGCTCGCCCTCCCCGACGGGCGCCTCTACTTCCTCTGGTCGGGCTGGGAAGGGACCCGGAACGTCGCCCAGAACCTCTACGTCGCGCCCATGCGCGACCCGTGGACCATCGCCGGACCGCGCGTGCTCCTCTCCCGTCCCGAGCATCCGTGGGAGCGGCGCGTGCGACCGTGGGTGAACGAGGGCCCACAGATCCTCTGGAACGGCGACCAGCTCTTCATCGTCTACTCCGCGAGCGGGAGCTGGACCGACGACTACTGCCTCGGGCTGCTCCGGTTCCGCGGCGGCGACGTGCTCGACCCGAGCGCGTGGACCAAGGACGCCGCGCCCGTGTTCGCCCGAACGGACCGCGTGTTCGGGCCCGGGCACGCCTCCTTCACGAGGTCGCCGGACGGGCGCGAGGACTGGATCGTCTACCACGCCGCGCGCGCGCAGGGCGCGGGGTGGGACCGCCGCGTCCACGCCCAGCCGTTCCGCTGGAACGCCGACGGTTCGCCCCGGTTCGGCGCGCCCGTCGCGCCGGGGACCCCGCTCGAGGTCCCCGCGGAGCCTTACCTGAAGGCCGCCGCGAGCTGATCGAGCATCCGCTGCTCGGCGGCGGAGATCTTGCCCATCCCCAGGAAGCCGCCCGAAGCCTCGGCCGTCGCGCGGGTCGCGTGCAGGAGCTGCTCCTGGAGCTGCTTGCGCTCGTCGGCGGTGAGCCCCTCGCACAGCCCCTCGACGTAGGTCTGCCAGGCCTCGAGGAGCTTCGGGTCGGGGCGGTGATCCAGCCACCGCTCGAGCAGCTCACGCTCGATCGTCCCCGACTTGATCCCCTGCTCGTCGGCGTGCTCGAGCACCGTCTTCCGCTCGTCGGGGTCGATCTTCCCGTCGGCCCAGGCCACCTCGACGAGCGGCACCGCCGCGAGCGCGGCGACGATCTCCGGCTTCACCTCGAGCTGGACGAGCTTCGCGAGGATGGCGTCGTTCTTGATGCCCGAGACCTGCGCGAGCGCCTCCTTGCTCTCGGTCATGCGCTTCATGGCGCGGAGCTTCTCGACGAGCACCTTGTCCTGCTCGAGGAAGAAGGACTCCTCCAGGGCGCGGGCTGCGAGGTCGTTGGGCTTCTTCGGTCCGGTGGTCATGGCGTGGGTCCCCTTATCGCCCGATCCGGTCGAGGCGGGCGAGCCATTCTTCGGAGAGTCCGGCCGCCCGGGCGCCGCGCCGGACCACCTCGAGCCAGGCGGCGGCCGGCGGGCCCTCCTGGGGGAGACGGCGGGCCGGAGCCGTCCGGTAGGCGAGCGCCGCGAGCTCCTGCCCGGCGGCGTCACGGAGCGTGACCTCGAACGGCTCGAAGAGGCCCGAGACGGCGCCCTCCTTGTGATCGACGAGGCCCCGCGCGGCGCCGGGCAGCGGGACCGCGAGCCCTTCGACCCACTCGCCCGGGGCTTCGGCGAGGCTCGCCACCGCGCCGCCCCAGTGGCGGGACACCACGTCGAACGCGAGGCGGTACCCCGGGAGCCGGGCGGGCCGGGCGCGGGTGAGGTCCGGGAGCTGGTACCCGTGGCCCTCCGCCCACTCCGCGAACGCGGCGCGGTCGAGCGAGGAGCCGTACACGAACCAGACGAAGTCGGCGGCGGCGGGCTTCGCCTCGTGAGCCTTGCCGAAGACGGGGAGCGCCATGGGCCCCAACTTAACGGGCGACCCGCGGCGGCGCCGCGGCTGCTACTTCGTCAGCACGATCTTCGCGATCTCGGGCGGGGACCCGAGCCGCATGGGCGGCCCCCAGAACCCCGTGCCGCGCGAGACGAAGATCTGCCCGTCTCCCGCCGCGCACCGGTGCCGGTACAGCCCGGCCACGTACGGGTACGCGAGCGAGACGAGCAGGTTGAACGGGACGATCTGCCCGCCGTGGGTGTGGCCCGAGATCTGGAGCTCGACGCCGGACTCGACCGCGACGTCCATGTCGCGCGGCTGGTGCTGCAGGAGCACCAGCGAACGCTCCGGGTCGCGCCCCGCGAGCGCGTCGCGCAGCGCCCCCGGGTAGCCGCCCGGGTGCGCGCCCGCGACCTCGCGCCAGTCGTCCATGCCGGCGAGGTCGATCGAGGCGCCCGCGTCGCCGATCTCGGCGCGCTCGCCGGAGAGCACGCGGATGCCGAGCCGCCGGAGCATGGCCGTCCACTGCGCCGCGCCGGAGTAGAACTCGTGGTTCCCGGTGACGAAGAACACGCCGTGGCGCGCCTGCAGCTTCCCGAGCTCGGCGACGATGTGCCCGAGCTGGGCGACGCTGCCGTCCACGAGGTCGCCCGTGATCGCGATGACGTCGGGCCGGAGCCCGTTCGTCTGCTCGACCACGCGCCGGACCTCCTTCTCGCGGATCGTCGGGCCGACGTGCAGGTCGGTGATCTGCGCGATGGTCAGGCCGGAGAGCGCGGGCGGCAGCCGCTCCAGCACGACCGGCACCTCGGTGATCTCGGCCGGTCCGAGCGCCCGGCGCGTCGCGAACGCCGTCGCGCTCCCCGCGACGAGCGCGGCGCTCCCCGCGACCGCGCGCGCGAGCACGAGGCGGCGCTCCGGGTCGGCGGGCGGATCGGGCCGCGTCCGGATCCAGTCGAGCATGAACTGGATCCCGAGCCCCGCGAGCCGGACCAGGTCGAACAGGGCCACGCTGCAGAACAGGACGAAGGCGACGCCGAGCCAGGTCGCCGCGGCGATCGGCGCGATCCGCGCCAACCACCCGCTCGCCGCCCGGGTCATGAAGAGCCCCACCGGGACGCCGAGCGCGAGCAGCGCGAGGAGTACGGTCAGCGACCGCCGCCAGAAGTCCGGGAGCTGCGGGTCCCGGACGAGGCGCAGCCAGACGTACGCGTGCATGCCGCCGAGGACGATCAGGACGACGAGCAGGAACACGGCGATCGAGAGGACCCGCGGCATGAGCGGAGAGGACTAACGCGGAGGGGCCGAGGATGCCAGCGTGGGGGGAGAAGCCGGGTTCGGGACCGGGACCGGGAGCGGGTGCGGATCCGGGAGCGGGTGCGGATCCGGGAGCGGGTGCGGATCCGGGAGCGGGTGCGGATCCGGGAGCGGGTGCGGATCCGGGAGCGGGAACGGGGACGGGGGGCGGGTACGGGTCGCGGCACCGGTCGATGCCGTACCCGCCCCCGGTGCGAGCTACCTCCACGCGACGAGCACCTGCCACCGGGCGTCGAGCTCGGCACGCTCCCGGGCGTACCAGCGCTCGAACTTGCGGATCTCCCAGCGGCGGTGCGGGCGCGCGTAGAAGTGGGCGCGGGCCTCGTCGAGCCGGGCGTACGCGGCGCGGAGCTCCATCCGCTGGTGCTTGACCCAGCGCCTGTGCTCCCAGTCGTGGTGGCGCCCGCCGTGATCGCGCCAGCCCGGACCGCCATCGCGCCCGCCGCGCTCCCAGTCGGGCCCGCGGCCGTCGTGGTCGGCGCGGCCGTTCCACTCTGCGTTCACCACGGCCGGCTCGGCGTGCACCTTCACGTGCACGTGGCCCGGCGGCTGGAGCTCGCAGGCGTGGGCGGCGGCGGGGGCCAGCGCGGCGGCGGCGGCGATCGCGAAGGCGGCGGTGCGGATGGCGGTCTTCATCGTGTGCTCTCCTCGGTTCACGTTCACGCAGAGGAGACCGACGAGACCGCGAGTGCATTCAATCCGCCCCGACCGGGCGCGCGTGCGTGCCGTCGTTTCACGCGTGCGTGATATTCACGCGCAGCCCGGGCGATTCACGAAGGCGCGAGCGCGTCGAGCTTGGCCGCGAGGATGAAGTCGTTCTCGGACAGGCCGCCGACGGCGTGCGTCCAGAGCGTCACGTCCACGGTGGAGTAGTACACGCAGAAGTCGGGGTGGTGACCCTCGGCCTCGGCGAGCTCGGCCATCGCGTTGACGAACCGCATCGCCTCCCGGAAGTCGCCGAACCGGAGGTGCTTGTGGAGCTTCCTGTGCCCGTCGCGGACGTCCCACCCGGAGACCGAGCGGACCGCCTCCTCCACCTCGCGAGGGGTGAACGCGGGGATGCCTCCCTCGCACGGAACGCACCTCTTGCTCGCGTAGTCCATGCGCGACCTCTGCCGGGCCCTCCGCGCCGCCGCAAGCCCAACCCGGGATGCCGCGCTCCGCCCCGGGCCGCGCGATACTCGGCGCATGGAACGACTCTTCCTCACTGCCGGCGCCATCTCCGGCGGGCTCGCCGTCGCCGCCGGCGCGTTCGGCGCCCACGCGCTCCGGACGCGGCTCCCGCCGGACCTCCTCGCAGCCTGGAAGACCGGCGCCGAGTACCAGCTCGCCCACGCGCTCGCCCTCCTGGCCGTGGGGTGGCTCGTCGTGCGGGCGCCCGGCGCCGCCGCGACGGCCGCCGGCTGGCTCTTCCTCGCGGGCACGGTTCTCTTCTCCGGGAGCCTCTACGCGCTCGCGCTCTCGGGGGTCCGCGCCCTCGGCGCGGTGACGCCGCTCGGCGGCGTCGCGTTCCTCGCGGGATGGGTGGCGGTGGCCTGGGCCGCGGTCCGCATGCGTTCGGGCTGATCCGCCGCACGCGTGGAATGCCTCTCGCGCCGCACCCTTAGGCAGGAAATCAGACGCCGCATGATCCTCGTTGACGCCTCCCGTTCGCGGGTCGTAAGACCTCCCCCGGCCCATGACCCCCACGGATCGAGCCGTCGGATTCCTCCGCGCGAACGGGATGTTCCACGGCGACATCGACGCCGCGCGCTGCACCCAGGAGTTCCTCTCCGAGATGGCCGCCGGGCTCGTCGGCAAGCCCAGCTCGCTCCGGATGATCCCCACGTTCATCGACGCCGAGGGCGCCATCCCCGTGCGCCAGCCGGTCATCGCGATGGACGCGGGCGGGACCAACCTGCGCGTCGCCCTGGTCGAGTTCGACGAGGAGGGCGAGCCGGTGATCTCCGGGTTCGAGCGCCACCGCATGCCGGGGCTCGACGGCGAGATCCCGTGCGACGCGTTCTTCGGCGTCCTCGCCGGCCACGTGAAGAAGCTCGCCGCGCGGGCCTCGCGCGTCGGGTTCTCGTTCTCGTACCCGGCGGAGATCCTGCCGTCGCGCGACGGCAAGGTCCTCTCGCTGTCGAAGGAGCTCCGCGTCGGCGGGATCGTCGGCCAGCTCGTCGGCGAGCGGATCAACGCGGCGCTGCGGGCGGCGGGCGTCCCGAAGGACCTCCGGTTCGTGGTGGTGAACGACACGGTCGGCGCCCTGCTCGCCGGGCGCGCCGCGCACGGCTCGCACCGCTACAGCCGCTACGTCGGGTTCGTGCTGGGCACGGGCCTCAACTGCGCCTACGTGGACGCGAACGAGCGGATCGCGAAGCGGCGCGACCTCGCCGCCGGCGGGCGGCAGATCATCAACGTCGAGTCCGGCAACTACGCCCGCGTGCCGCGCGGGACCGTGGACCTCGCCTTCGACGCGCAGAGCGCCGAGCCGGGGAGCTACCACCTCGAGAAGTCCGTGTCCGGCGCGTACCTCGGCCCCGTCGCGCTCCGGACGCTGCAGGCCGCGGCGGCGGAGGGGCTCTTCTCGGCCGGCGCGCGGGAGTGCATCGAGGCCTGGCCGCGCCTCGAGACGCCCGACCTCGAGCCCTTCCTCGGCGGCGCGGGCGGCACCGGGCTGCACGCCGCGCTGGTCCGGGCCGGCAGCGCGGACGATCTCGCGGTGGCCGTGGGGCTCGTCGACGGCCTGCTCGAGCGCGCCTCGAAGCTCGCCGCCGTGAACGTCTCCGCCGCGCTGCTCCAGAGCGTCCCCACCGGCCCCGCCGACGCGCCCGCCTGCGTGACCGTCGACGGCTCGACGTTCTGGCGGCTGCGCGGCTACCACGAGCGGATCACCGCCTGGATCGACCGGATCCTCGCGGGGCGGCTCCGCTACGAGGTGATCTCGGTCGAGAGCGCCGCGCTGGTCGGGGCGGCGGTGGGCGGGATCACGAACTAGAGACCTCACGGCTCGTCCTCGACGGCGGCCGCTCACCCTGAGCCTGTCGAAGGGTGAGCCTGTCGAAGGGCGAGCGATCGGAGTCCTCATGCCCTGGACCCCCCAAGACATCGCCCGCATGATCGATCACTCCCTCCTCCGCCCGGAGCTCACGCCGGAGGAGGTCGTGAAGGGCTGCGCCGTCGCGAAGAAGTACGGGACCGCCACCGTCTGCTGCACGCCCGCCGACGTCGCGCTCTGCAAGCGCGAGCTCGCCGGGAGCCCGGTGAAGGTGGCCGCGGTGGTCGGGTTCCCGAACGGCTACTCGACGACCGAGGCGAAGGTGTTCGAGGCCGAGCGGGCGATCGCGGACGGCGCGGAGGAGCTCGACATGGTCCTCCACATCGGCCGGCTCCTCGGCGGCGACCTCGCCTACGTGCGCGCCGACGTGAAGGCGGTCTGCGACGCCGCCCACGCGCGCGGCGCGCGCGTGAAGGTGATCCTCGAGAACTGCTACCTCACCGACCTCCAGAAGGTCGCCGCGTGCAAGCTCTGCGAGGAGGCCGGCGCCGACTGGGTGAAGACCTCCACCGGCTTCGGCAAGAGCGGCGCGACGCTCCCGGACCTGAAGCTCATGAAGGCGACCGTCTCGGAGAAGGTGCAGGTGAAGGCCGCCGGCGGCGTGCGCGACCTCGACATGGCGCTCGCCGTCCGCGCCATCGGCTGCACGCGGTTCGGCGCGACCGCCACCGAGGCGATCATGGAGGAGGCGTTCCGGCGCGGCGGGGGGGAGTAGCGCGCCCCGCCCCGTCACAGCGGCTCAGTCGCCGTCGTCCTCCCACGCGCTCGCGGCCTCCTCGTCCGTCTTCTCCGCCTTCCAGGCGCGGTACTCGGCCGAGCGCAGGAACGCGGCGTACGAGGGCTCCTTCTCCATCTCCAGGATCGTGAGGCCGGTCGCCCGCTCGAGGCGGCGCAGCACGTCGGCCACGAGCGCGTGGTCCTCCCACCGCAGGCCGGCGCCGATGAGGAACAGGTAGGCCTTCCCCAGCTTCGGCTCGGCCTCGATGGCCTTCTCCGCCAGGCGCCGCGCGGCTCGCCGGTCCCCCGTCTCGAGCGCGATCACGGCGCGCTCGAGATCCAGGTAGGGATCCTTCACCGCCCGATCCAGGCGCTCCAGGGCGACGGACGCGTCCTCCCAGCGGCCCTGGGCGGCGTACGAGGTCACCAGCGCGACGTCGAGGGGCGGCGCGTCGGGGAAGAGCTTGCGGAGCTGCGCGAGGGCGGGACCCAGGTCGTCCGAATCGAGGGCCAGCGCCGCCTGGATGCGGGCGCGGAGGAAGAGCTCCTCCTTCTGCAGCGCCGGAGGGAGCGCGTGGTATGCGGTGAGCACCTCCTGGTGCTTCTTCGCGACCGTGTGCTGGACCACGTCCCGGTAGCGCGCGACGGCGCCCTCGAGCTCCCCTCCCTGCTCGGCCGCATGCACGAAGAGCGCGCTCCGGAAGCCACCGACGAGCGACTGCCCGGTGCCGAAGTTGAAGAAGTCCCGCAGCAGGATCCCGCCGCTCGCCTTGCGGAGCTCGAACCGCAGGTAGTTGAACCGCCCATCGTCGCCCATCAGGCGGAACAACGCCGTCGCCCCGTACTCCGTCGCCTCGACGCGAAGGAGCCGGAACGAGCCGGCGTCCCCGATCTGCTGCCCGTACTCCTTGGCGATGCGCGCCAGCATGGTCCCGCCGAACCCCGGTGTGCGGAGCGCGGCCGTGAAGCCGCTCCGGGACGCGACCTGCCCCGGCACGCCTCGCGTCGCGAGCCGGATCACGTGGTCGGCGTCGAGGGTCACCGCGGGCATCTCCCCGCGAGGCATCCCTTCCTCCGCCTCGCGCGCCCACTCGACCAGCGCGGGATCGGGTGCAGCGCCGGCCGTGAGCGCGGCGAGGAGGAGCACCGGGAACGTCATGAGGCACCCGAGACGAGGGCGGGCACCACGTCGAGGAAGCCGCCCCCGTGGGCCCCCCGACGCGATTATCCCCGATCGTGCCCTCGCGGGAAGGACCGCGACGACGGGACGGCGGCGATGACGGAGCCGGAGGCGGTCGAACGCGCCAGGA
>Ga0196976_1000102_pt1 | contig 56696 bp, 59 predicted proteins | sample S3v_513CmetaG_FD_148644 | JGI IMG/M metagenome (GOLD analysis project Ga0196976, IMG submission 148644) | Soil microbial communities from Anza Borrego desert, Southern California, United States - S3+v_5-13C | ecosystem: Environmental > Terrestrial > Soil > Desert | place: USA: California...
CACAGCTCATCCGGAATGCGCCAGCCATCATCTTTCGTCACCAGTCCCATAAGAGCCCCTCTTGACTCGAAATTTCGGCATTAGAGGTCGCTCATCACGCTTTTGTTCCTACTGGGATAGGCTCTTAGTGCGATCAGAGTCTGATCCTTTCATTCGTGTGAAGGAGATCAACGATGCCCCAAAAGATCTATCTGGTCAGGCTCAGTGACGCCGAACATGAGCACTTGGAACAGTTACTGCGCGGTGGCACGACGGCGACGCGTCAACTGACCCGCGCGCGGATTTTACTCAAAGCCGCCGAGGGCTGGCCCGACGGGCGGATCGTCGAAGCGCTGACGGTTGGGCGGGCGACGGTCGAACGCACGCGCCGACGCTTTGTCGAGTGCGGCCTTGAGGCGCTCCGGGAACGTCCGCGCCCGGGTCAAAGGCCCAAGCTGGATGAGAAAGCCCAAGCCCGGTTGATCGCAGAAGCGTGCAGCGCCGCGCCGGAAGGGCGTCAACACTGGACGCTGCAACTCTTGGCCGACCGGGTTGTTGCCCTCGGATTGGCCGAGTCCTATTCCTATGAGTCGGTCCGTCGGCTGCTGAAAAAAACGAACTCAAGCCGTGGTTGAAACGGCCGTGGTGTATCCCGGAGGTCAGCGCCGAGTATGTCGCTTCGATGGAGGATGTCCTGGACCTTTACGCCGAACCCTATGATCCCAAGCGGCCCAAGGTCAACTTCGATGAAACGAACAAACAACTCATCCAGGAGACGCGTCGGCCCTGGCCGGCTGAGCCGGGGCAGCCTGAGCGTTATGACTATGAGTATGAACGCCGGGGTACCCGCAATCTGTTCCTCTTTCTCGAACCGCAGACCGGCTGGCGCCACCTGGAGGTCACCCACCAGCGGACGATGCTGGAGTTTGCGCAACAGATGAGATGGCTGGTGGAGGAGCGTTATCCGGAGGCCGAGAAGATCCGTGTGGTCCTGGACAATCTCAATACACACAAGCCGGCCTCGCTTTACGAAGCTTTTCCCCCAGCCGAGGCGCGGCGGATTCTGACCAAGCTGGAGTTTCATTACACCCCCAGGCATGGGAGTTGGCTCAATATGGCCGAAATCGAATTGAGCGTATTGCAGCGGCAATGCCTGGATCGGCGGATCCCGGACGAGGACACGCTCAAACGCGAAACCGCCACCTGGGAAGCGCATCGGAACGCCACGCAAGCCACCATCGACTGGCGCTTCTCCGTGACCGATGCCCGTGAAAAACTCAAGCGGCTTTATCCATCTCATTCATCGTGATGGACTACTAGTCGGGTAAGAGGGCGATATCGCTACCGCCCCCACCGGGTTGGCAGAGGCGATCACCCGCCTCCGGCTCCAACCGAACATAGCGTGCGGATTTCCCGCACTACGCTCCTCAGATATTGATTCACAGCACTGCGATAGCCTATAAATCCCGGCATGGAAGGCCAAGCTGGGGACGCAGTAGCGGAAAGCGCGCTTTGATTCGGTGGAATATTGCCCACCCGATAGAGCCCGTGCGGCTTTGGCTACGAGGGTGTAAAAAGAACTGTGTAACTCCAACGCTATTAATCAGGCCCGTAAATACCCTCCTGGTATTTTGGGCCGCCGCCCAGGCCGGTACACGCCCGGCCTGGGTTCACGCGGCTTGTCGCCGCACCGGGGCATCCCTGCCCCGGATTAACCCGGCCTATATTTATAGGCCGGGTTAATAAGCCACCGCCTCTGGCGGTGCGAATAACGAAGACTCTGCCGTTTTCGGGAATTGCGTGACGATGAAAGGTGATTTCTCGTCTTGCTGGGCCTACCCAGCCCAGAGGAGAAATCGAAATGCGAGAATGGCAAAACCAATCTCATGTCACGTGGTATTGTCGGTACCACGTGATCATCGTACCGAAGTATCGCCGTAAAGCAATGTTTGGCGTGCTCCGGCGAGACATTGGGGCGATTTTGAAGGAGTTGTGCCGACGGTTTGAGATCGAGTTGGTGGAAGGACACGTCATGGCCGATCATGTTCACATGTGCCTGGGCATCCCGCCGAAGCTCAGTGTGGCGCATACGATTGGCAAGCTGAAAGGGAAGTCGGCGATCATGATCCATCAGACATACGGACGGAAACGGAAATTTGTGGGGCTCAATTTCTGGTTGCGCGGCTACTGCGTCAGTACGGTTGGCCTCGATGAGGCGATGATCCGAAACTCCATTCGGACGCAGGACGAGCGTGAAAAAAGGAAGAGCAAATGAACTTGGAAAATCTAGCCTGAAAGAACGGGGGGCCTGTCGCCCCCTTAGAGCGTGTTATGCACTTTGGAGAAGTGGAGCGGCCTTGACGAGCATGAGGATGGCAAAGACGATAAAGTGCAAGCCCGCCAAGGTTTCGGCCAATCGTTCATAATCGCGAGCCAAGCGGCGAAACCGGGCAATCCAGCCGAAACTGCGCTCCACCACCCACCGCCGGGGCAACAGCACAAAGCCTCTTTTGGCCTCCGGCAGCTTGACCACGTCCAGCCGAATGCCCTGCCGGCGGGCGGCCTCGGCCGCCTCGTCGCCGGTGTAGCCCTGATCGACAAACGCCACTTCGACCTGCTGGCCTGTAACCTGTTGAACAGATCGCGCCAGTTCCGCCACTTGGGCACGCTCCTGCTCGTTGGCCGGCGTGACCAGCAGGGCCAGCAAATGGCCCAAGGTATCGACGGCCATGTGGACCTTGCTGCCCTTCTTGCGCTTGTAGCCATCGTAACCGGCCCTCGCACCGCTCTCACAACTGGATTGCAGCGTTCGCCCATCGAAGATGACGGCACGGGGCCGCGCTTTCCGGCCTTGGGCCTAGCGCAGAAGTTCTCGGAGATCGTGGACGACCGCTTCGAAACAGCCCGCCGCAAGCCAACGCTGGGTCTGCTGATAGACGGCTTCCCACGGCGGCAGGTCATGCGGCAACAGCCGCCAGGGCGCGCCGGCCCGGACTAACCAGCGCAGGCCATTGAAGATCTCACGCAGATCGTGCTGGCGTTGGGGCGCGTCCGCCTTCATCAAGGTTAAATAAGGGGCCACGAACATCCATTCGTCGTCCGACACATCGCTAGGATAAGGTTTACGAGTCATCATGCTCGTAATAACCACTTCTCCAGCAAAAAGTTCATAACACGCTCTAGAGGGGGCTTCCTCAAACTACCCGCTCTGCGGGTAGTATGTGATTTTTTTCCGCCGCCATAAACCACTTCATTCAACATGCCGCCTCCCAGGGATTGATGACGGGCACGCCGGCCGCCGCGAACGGGGCCGTGTCTCGCGTGGCCACCATCATCCCATGGGCGGCCGCTGTGGCGGCGATGTATCCGTCGACCGTGCCGATGGCCTGGCCTGCCGCCCGCGCCTTCGCCATCAATTCGGCATAGGCTTGCGAGGCCGCCAAGTCGAATGCCAGCACGCGGCCCGCGAACAGCGGCAACACCTGACGCTCCAGGCTTTCGCGCAACCCATCCCGCCGCTTGCCGACCGGCAACGAGGCCACGCCAAACGCAGCTCGGCCACGGTGATGGCCGATAGGTACAGGGTTTCTTACGGCTGGGCGTCGATCCATTCGATGACGCGGGTGTCGGGAGCCTTGCGCAGCGGCTCCGAAATCACGTTCGTGTCGATGACGATCATTCGAGCCGCAGCGGCTCGGCCGGTGTCTTGTCACGCTCGAAGGCCGCCAACTCCTCATCCGTCAACTCAGCGCGCCGACCGATGGCGGCCAGCAGCGAGCCCAGCCTGATCCGCCCTTCGGGCCGTACCGCCTCCTCCAGGATGGCGCGCACCTCGGCCTCGGTGCTGCGGCCGTGCAGGGCGGCCCGCACGCGCAGAGCGCGATGCACCTCATCGGGCAGATTGCGCACGGTCAGGATAGCCATCGTCAATACCTCATTCTACTCTGTTTCAATTCGCGCCCGGTCTCATCCGCTGGGCGAGAACCCTCCGGCGGATGGAGGCCTGCGGATGGCCTTCCCCGTGAATGGGGAGGTCACCGGGAAGGATAACGATGCACCGCATCGTCGTCCAGATTCCGCTATTCCCCCTGAACGGAGAGATTTCAGACCCGCAAGATAGACTGATGAATGCGTTCTAGGTTTATGCATGCTGTTCTGCAAGGGGCGTGCGATCGATCATACCAAGGTCTGGGCAATTCTGATTAGCGTCAAATTCGTCCTTGCTCGCGACTGATCCGGCCAAGACGCCAGGGAGGGTGAAAGATTAAAGAGCTGGTGGAATCGTTGGCATTGCTTCGCCTCCTGCGCGCCATACCCAAGCACCGAGCTGACTTGCCACGATGAGCGAATCGAGGGCCGCGTCATAGTCCTCGCCCGCCTCTGGCGGAACGATGTATAGGGCGATGGGTATGGGTTGTGTGTCCATCAACACCACGCTAGCCAGCGGCTGACTGGCCGACAGGCTGTAACGCAGTCCCTTCGTGAAACACCGCCCGGACTGCGCGAGACGGTCGATCAGCGCATGCTCGTAGAGGTGCTCGAAGGGCAGCCAGTTTTCGTTTGCGACCATGAGGGCTGCGGCATCCAGGGACGCAACGCCGGTCGGACCAACGCCGAAGGTGCCGATAACCACCAGATGAGCCTTGTCGACGGCGTCCCACAAGGCAAACTCGTTGGCGAACCGTTTGCGCAGGCGGTTGTGTAGTCCGTCATCCATCATGATGGGAAAATCAGGCAGGTGCTTTATCATCAACTTGTGCCCGTAGCGCGAGGGGGCGATTTCCTTCACCTCGCCGATCAGGAGCAGCAGTCGGCCCGCACTGCCGTCGCGCGGGGTGATCTGACTCAGCCGAGCCATCCGGCGCTGCGCGATATCCTGCATACGGTCCCTGGAAAAAGGTTCCGGGATATACAGCACATCGGCGAGAGGCATGCCCTTTACGGCCTTGTCCTCGGCCGCCTGCAGGAGGAACTTGTGGATCACATGCCAGGCGCGTTTGCCGGCCATCGCGGGCGACCAGCGGTGAAAGCCGGCCTGTTCCCAGAGATAATGCAAGGCGCCGCGCAGCGTGAGCTTGTTGCCATCGGTGCGCACACTGTCGGATTCCCTGCGGGGCGACGATGTCCCGGTGGATCTGCTCCCTCTCTTGGACAGCGTGAAATCGAATCGGAGGGTCGTGACTCCGTCCTGGATATTCTCCTGAATGGCCGAACCGATCAATGGCCCCAACCCGGAGAGTTCGGCCGGGGGTTCATAGGAGTCGCAGGATAGCGCATGGTCCGCCCCAGTGTTGGGCATGCGCTTGATGACATGTCGGCCATTAATTTTGGCAACGTACATCTCGACGCCCGGATCGCGGCACAGACACAAGGGACGCTGTTTCGTCCCGTGGACGCTCGCCAGGAGGGTTTCAAGGCGAGGGTCGTCGTGGGAAATAATATGGTCACCGATGCGGAAGGTGAGATGGCCCATGCGGCGATCATTTGTACACGCTGGCGGTATAGCACTGTCCTCGCAACCAGGACGGCATGTCGGTCGCGGCGACGATGTCGCGTTCACGCGCGGTCATGTCGAGTCCATGCCGGCAGAACTTGCGCCAGGCCCGCTCGGTCTCTTCTGCGCCGTAACCTTCAGCGACAGGGAATACGGCGACACTACTATCGAACGTCTCGGATAACGCCGCGGGGCGGTAAATCGGATATGGCGCATGCCGCGTGACGACATGCTCGATCGCGGACAGTCTGAGCGCCGCCCCGCCGAGGCCTCCGTCCTGCCAGGACATCCCGAGCCGCCAGGGAGGGTCGCGTGTCGCGTCGGCCATGACGGCATCGATGACGGATTCGGCCACCTCGGGTGGGACGGTTCTCACGGCACAGGCGGTTAGGTTGCTGGAAACGAGCAAGCACAGAATGAGTTTTCGCGATAGCATGGCAATCGGTCTCCGTAGACGTTGACGCCCAGCATAAAGCGTCCGAACGGTCCCGGCGTTGCACAAAATCCGCGAATCGCCCGTTTTGTGTACGTCCGATCGAGGCCGCTTCTGGCATGATCAAATGCCATGTCATTCATGGAGCATCTCAAACGTTGGGCGAATCGGCCGCAGGCCACCCCGGCGCCCGGTCAGGCGGATGACGATATTCCGCGCTATCCACCGTTCGCCAAAGGCCTGCCGGCGGCGTCTGTTGACCGGGTCCTGGCGACGCAGACCGAGTTGATCGGGCAGATCCGTCATACCCTGGCGCTGACCGGCAACCTCTTCACCGCGATCACGGAACCCGTGATTGCGCGCTACGCCGCCTTCACCCATCTCCTGCCCGCCTCGGAGACCCACCATCATCGGGGCGCCGGCGGGCTGTTCCGCCATGGCCTCGAAGTGGCGCACTGGGCCGCGTTGGCCTCGGAGGGCGTTCTGTTCGCCCCGGGCGCGACGCCTCGCGAGCGCAAGGCGCAGGAACCGCGCTGGCGGCTTGCGGTCTGCCTCGCAGGGCTACTGCACGACATCGGAAAACCGGTCTCCGATCTGTCCGTCCTGGACCGGGAAGGCCGAACGTCCTGGAATCCCTATATCGAGCACCTCACCGACTGGGCCGACAAAAACCGCGTGGATCGCTATTTCCTGCGCTGGCGCGAAAAACGCCACCAGCGCCATGAACAGTTCTCCGTGCTGGTCACCGAGCGGGTGCTGACCCCGGAATGCATCACCTTTCTCACGCGGACCGGTCCCGACATCATGCAGGCGATGCTCGAAGCCATCGCGGGCATCGATCGGGGCAGCACGTTTTACCGGTTGGTGGCCGAGGCTGACCGGAAGAGCGTCGAACGCGACCTCAAGGCGAATTACCTCCAAGTTGATGCCTCGCTCGGCATGCCGGTGGAAAAATACCTGCTCGACGCCATGCGCCGCCTGGTCCGATCCGGACGCTGGCAGGCCAACGAGAAGGGCGCCAGGGTCTGGCGCTTCCCGGAGGGCGTGCACCTCGTCTGGCGTCCCGGCGCGCGGGAGATCGTCGATACCCTGGCCAAGGACCAGATCCCCGGCATCCCCCGTGACGAGGACACCCTGGCGGACATCCTGATCGAACGGGGACTCGCCATACCGCGAACGTTGCCCGACGGCACCCGGTGCCGGTACTGGCGCATGAAACCGGATGATCTGGAGGTCACGCTGACCCTGTTGCGGCTCGCGTCACCGGAGCTGATCTACATGGGCGAACCGCCGGTCGTGGCCGGCGGGCAGATCGTGAAGGAGAGCGATGACCCTGCGGTCACCAGACCGACACGGGACAGGGACGGGCCTGAGGATGTGCCGGACCGGGGTTCGCCCCGTCCACTGCCACGGGCCGAGGACACTCCCCGCGCGACCCCTCTGGATCGGTCCCCGGCAGCCCCGGCGACAACGCCCCCGTCGGTCCGTGGACGGGAACGCCCGACCGCGAACGGGAAACCGCCGGTGCGCCATCGGCCACCCGAAGACCCTGGGGTGGGCGAACCGCTCCAGGTCATCGACGCGTCGGGAACGGCCCTCCAGGTCGATACGCAGACCGGCGAGATCGTCCGGCCGCCGCCCCAGACCGCGGCAACCGAACGGCATGCGCCACAAGCGCCGGCCGCGGCATCGATCGGGACGGCGCGCGATCCGGACGACGCGAGCCAGACGGACGCCGCCCGCCGCTGGCTAGCGGCGCAAAGCGAGGGCGGCGAACTGCTCATCCGGCTGGCCGATGAGGTGATCGCCGGGGGCGTTTGGAGGATCGGCGCCGACCTGCCGGAGGTCGACGGCAAGCTTCTGCTTCCGTTTCCCGAGAGCGCTCACCGGCTCGGTCTGGACCCGGCAACCTTTCTCACGCGTTTGGTGAATGCGGGCTGGGTGCTCACCGATCCCCTCGCGCCGCTGCGCAAGGTCCGCGACATCAAAGGGGTGCGCGGGCTGCTGCTGGCGGCGGAGCCGAGCGAAGCCTTGCGCGCGATCGCCGCCCGTACGGACAAGATGCCTGCCGAGGCGGCGTCTACCCGGTCGCCGTCGGTGGACACTGCGTCGCCCCGTCCAAATGCCAGCCGTCGACCGTCCGACGCGCTGGCACCGTCGAATGAAACCGGCAACCCCGCGCCGGACCCCAGCGCCCTAGCCGACGATCTCGTCGCCCGCATCCGCGGTCGCGAGGGACTGCCGGTTTCGGTCGTCGAAGAGAACGGGTGGCTGGTCGCGCCGGCCTTGGTTTTGGACTGGTTCGTCCAGCAGCATCCCGGGTTCACGCTGACCGGCTTGTCCCGGGCGCTGTTCCGGCGGGACGATTGCCGGCTCGAGGGGACGACCCGGAGCGGTACCGTGAAGGTCAAGCGAGACGCCTCGTGAGCTCGGATTACGATTACCAGGCTCCCTGGCGGCCGATCTTCGAACTGACCGCCATCTCGGGTTGGCTCGGAGGCGCGGGCCTCGCCTATGCGACACTGCGGTGGTCCGACTTGCCGGCCGAGCCGTTCTACGCGCTGATCGGCGTGTCTTTCGGAATGACTTTGTGGCGCGCCCCGTCAGCCATCGGGCTGTGGCGTCGCAAGCGGCGCCTGATCCGATCCCGTCTCACCTACTGGCAAGCCGAGCACTTGAAACGCTGGGTCGGCCGTCATCCCGGCCAACTCTGGCTGGGATGGGGGTTCGACTGGGGCCAAAGGCACGCCCAGCTGGCCCACGAAGTTTTGAAACGGGATCTATCCGAGCTCATTCCGGTCCGCCAGGACCGCATGGGCGCGCCGTGGATTCACGGATTGGAGGCCTGTGAGTCGCCAGTAATTCAGCCGCTCCAGCACACCGCGGGGCATACGCTGATCGTCGGCACCACCGGCGCCGGCAAGACACGGGCCTTCGACGTGCTGGTCACGCAAGCGGTGCTGCGAGGGGAAGCCGTCATCATCATCGACCCCAAGGGCGACAAGGATCTCAAGCGCTCGGCCGAAACCGTCTGCCGGCTGGTAGGGCGTCCGGACCGCTTCGTATATTTTCATCCGGCCTTTCCCGAGGACAGCGTGCGTCTCGATCCCCTGCACAACTTCAACCGGCCGTCCGAGGTCGCCAGCCGCATTTCCGCCATCTCGCCCGGCGAAACCACCAACGACCCGTTCAAGGCCTTCGGCCAGAAATCCCTGGACAATGTCATTCAGGGCCTGATGGTGATCGAGGAGCGGCCGACCCTGGTGAAGCTGCGCCGTTATCTGGAGGGCGGTCCGGCCTTCCTGGTCATCCAGGCGCTGGAGCGCCATTACGACCGGTGTCTCGGCGATTGGCGGAGCGACGCGAAGCCGTTCATGAAGGCGGCGCGGGACACCGAGGGCAAGGCCCAGGGATTGGTCCGGTTTTACCGGGAGAACGTCCAGCGGACTCACCCGAGCAGCGATCTCGAGGGGCTGATTTCGCTGTTCGAGCACGATCGCACCCATTTCAGCAAGATGGTGGCCTCGCTCCTGCCGATCATGAACATGCTCACCTCGGGACCCTTGGGTCCCTTGCTGTCGCCCGATCCCGAGGACGTGGACGATCCCCGGCCGATCACCGACATGGCGCGGATCATCGAAAACGCCCAGGTGGCCTATATCGGCCTTGATGCCCTGTCGGACGGGTTGGTGGGGAGCGCCATCGGTTCGATCCTGTTGGCGGAACTCGCGGCGGTGGCCGGCGACCGCTACAACTACGGCGTCTCGGACCGGCCGGTCAACGTGTTCGTTGACGAGGCGGCCGAGGTGATCAACGACCCCTTCATCCAGGTCTTGAACAAGGGACGTGGCGCCAAGATCCGGCTCTTCATCGCCACCCAGACCTTCGCCGATTTCGCGGCCCGGACGGGATCGGAAGCCAAGGCCCGGCAGGTGCTCGGCAACGTCAACAACCTGATCGTCCTGCGGGTGCTCGACGGCGAGACCCAGCAGTACATTACCGACAACCTGCCGAAGACGCGGCTCAAGTACGTGATGCGCACCCAGGGCGTCTCGACCCATGCCACCAACCCGACCGTTTTTTCCGGCAACATCGGGGAGCGACTGATGGAAGAGGAAGGCGATCTCTTTCCGCCTCAGCTCTTGGGGCAACTCCCCGACCTCCACTATATCGCCAAACTGTCGGGCGGACGCATCGTCAAGGGGCGGCTGCCCATCCTGTTGACCACACCCAAGGAGAATCATTGAATGCCGAAGCAACGGGCCGTAAGTCGATCGCCCAGTTGGACCGCCTGGCTCAAACGGCGCCGGAACAAGACCCGGATCCATTTGCTGGACGCGGACTGGCCGGGCCTCAGGCAGAGTGGCGAGCGCATCGCCGAATGCCTCGACCGGAACATCGACGATCCGGAAGGTGCCGCCATCGCCCTCGACCGCGTGCTGGCTGCCGCGTGGACGGCGTATCTGAAAGCCCGAAATCAACGATCCAGTACGGACCATGACCGCCTGATCGCCTTCGTCCAGACCGTGTGTGAAGCGCTCCGCGCCGTGATTCCGTCCGAAGCGGACGACGTCGCGCTGATTCAAAGCTTTCTGCCGGAAGCCTACGGCTGGATTCTCAAGCTGCCGGGCGCGGAACCGCTGTCGGGCACGGCCCCGGTCATCGAAGGCTTCGGCGATGAACCGCCCGGTACGAAGCGGACGATGCACTGACTGATGACGCGCAATATTTTCCTCAGTATTCTGATCTGGTTGCTCGAAATCGTGCTGGTGGCGGCCCTCATTTCCGAACAGTGGACACGGTCGATCCAGGCGACGGAGGAGCGGATGCTGCTCGATTATTTCGGGGCCGAGAAGGCGACGGAGCTTCGGAAGACCGCCATGGGCGGGTTCGAAGCGCTTTTCGTTCGCACCGGGATTCGGGATAGCGTGTATGGGTATTTCATTCCGACCGAGGGCGAGCGGCAACGGTCGAGAGGTTTCGAGGATGTCGGCCGCTACGATTTGTTTCCGTTTCTCCAGGGCCGCCTGGACGTGCTGTTCGAGAGCCTTTACCAGATGATTCATCGGGCGGTGGTTACGGCCGCCTGGTTGCCGTTTCTCGGTGTCGCGGTGGTTCCGTTCGCGATCGACGGGCTGGTCCGGCGCAAGATCCGGCAGACGAACTTCGCCTATTCGAGTCCCGTCGCGCACCGCTACAGCCTGTATGTCATTCTGGGCATAGCCTATTTGCTGCTCGTGGTCTGGACGCTGCCGGTGCCCGTCCCGCCGCAGTCCATCCCTATTGGATTGTTCGTGGTGGCGTGTGCGCTGAACGTGTTGCTGACCAACACGCAGAAGCGGATTTAAGGCCTTGTCGGCCTTTCCAGTTTAACCGAATCGTCTGCTGCAGCTTGATCGGCCACAGCGACCCGAAAGCAACCACTGGCGGGTGCCACAGTTTAGCCAGAAACGGAAGCTCAAGATCCGATCCACGACCGTCGCATGAAACAGAGACAACGACTTTTACGCCGCTTGTGGTTGACGCTGTCGCTGATGATCCTGTCGGGCTGCGCCAGCGACATTTACGTACGACACGACGCTAACGATGCGGCGCGCACCTACGCCGAGTGCCGGGAGCGTGCCGATACGCTCTACGCAAAAGTATCGCGGTATCCATCACCGCACGAGTTTCCGTTTTTCCCTTACGGCGTGAATGGGCGCTATCTCGGCAGCCAGATGACCGACGGCGATCTCGACATTACGGCGGTCGCACAGTTACCGTGTTTTCGACAGAATCCACCGTATGGCGTCGAGATCGGACCGAGAATTCAAAAGCAAATTGAACGCGAACGCGGGTATCTCTATCCCCACGAATACGCTGCATTTCGACAGGTCTGCGGCGACAGTGGGAGTCTTGTCGATTGCCCGGTCTATCGCATGCTGATGGAAGGGTGCCGGGGCGATATCGGCCATTGCGGCCGGATGGCCGGCGATCAGGGTCGATATAGTGGCAGTCGCAGTCGAAGCGCTGGGCGCAAGGCGTTTAACGAGTGGCTGCAAGGCGTTATCCGGTCTCAAGCGGAACGGCGCGGCTATATGCCATCGTCGACAGGTGCGCCAAGCCCCCTGAGTGTTCCGCCAAACCAACGGGATGCGCGCGAGCCTCAGCCGATTCGTTGAGCGGCGCTGCCACTGGGACGCCTTGGCTTCGGGCAGCAAGGATCGCAACCGCTTGCCGCAGCACACTCAACCACTGCCGATCCGGAATCCATTCCCACCGTCTCCGTCGGACACCTTCTCCGCGACGACCCGAACCGCCGTGCCCGAAACCCCGACCAGGGCCATGCCGCCTTTCTGCTTGAAATCGATGTACTCGTAGTCGATCGTGACACCGATGACGGCGTTGGCGCCGGCGGCCCCCGCTCGCTCGACCATCTGTAACAGCGCCCGTTCGCGGGCTTCCTCCAAACCTTTCTCATACCCCCGGCTCCGTCCGCCCCAAACGTTCCGGAACGCGGCGAAGAGATCGCGGACGACGTCCATACCTTCCACGGCAACGCCGGACACGACGCCGAGATGCTCAGTGATTCGGAAACCCTCGAGGGCCGGGGTGGTGGCGACGATCATGAAGAGCTTCTCCGACGGAAACGACATGAGTCGATTATGCCCGCGAAAAAAGCGTCCGACGCTGCACAAAGTTCCGATTTCGGCGATTTAATGCAACGCCGCTGCGGTTCAGTTTCGCCAGAATAGGGCCATCCGATTCGAAAGGAGGTCCTCCGTGGAACCCGTCTCGCTCCCGAAATACATCGACGACCCCATTCATCTCATCTTGTGGCCGGCCGACGAAATGGCCGCGTTCGTCACCTGCCTGATCGGCGGCATGCTGATCGGGCAACTAATCCTCGCCGTGGCGATCGGCGTGATGGCGGTCAAGTTCTACCGCCGCTTTCGCGACAACCGGCCGGACGGTTATCCCCTGCACGCCGCCTACTGGCTGGGCCTGCTGCCGAGCCGGGCGGTCACCATCCCGAATCCGTTCATCCGGAGGTATCTGCCGTGAGATTGTCGGACTTCCTGAAAACCTGGCACGGCATCGAAGCCGAGAACCGGTTTGGCCGCCTCGTCATCCTGGGGCTGCTCGCGATCGGCGTGATCACCTCGCTGGCCGCCTGGCGTACCGAACGCAGCATCGTGCTCGTGCCGCCGACGCTCACGCACGAGGTGGACATCACCCGCTCGAAGGCCTCCGGCGAGTACAAGGAAGCCTGGGGACTGTATCTTGCCGAGCTGCTCGGCAATGTGACGCCGGCGACAGCCGACTTTCTGAAAGAAGCCATCGAGCCGATTCTGGCCCCAAGCATCTACCGCACCGTGCTCGACGCCATGGCCGAGCAGATCAAGGCGATCCAGATGGACCGGGTGACGATCAGCTTTCGGCCGCGCCAGGTGTTGTTCGAGGAAGAGACCAACAAGGTGTTCGTCTCCGGCGAACTGACTAGCCAGGGACCGAATAGCCATCCGGACGTCCGTCGGCGCACCTACGAATTCGTGCTCAGCATCAAGAACTACCGGCCTCGGCTGGACTACATCGACGTCTACCCGGACGAGCCGAAGACCCTGCAACGCTTGAAAGCGACGTCGAACACAGAGGGCAAGTCATGAGCGCCAAGACGCGAAACCTAAACCGCCTCGCGTTCGCCCTCCTGGCGAGCCTGTCCCTGCCGCTCCGCGCCGAACCGGACCCCGCCCAGGCGGTGGAGCTCCTGCCGGTATCGGCAAGGGCGCTGCAAGACGCCGTCGGCCATGCCGGGGACGCTGACACGGCGACGCTGACGCCGGAGACCGTGCTAGTGTCGCCCGGCGTCAATGAATTGCTGCCGGTCGCGCTCGGCCATCTGAACCGGATCGTCACGCCGTTCGAGCACCCGGTGGTGACGACCGTCAGCACGGCGCAGACCCAGACCAAGGGCCGGATCGTGTATGTCGCGCCCGCCGACGAGGCGCCGGTGACCCTCTATCTGACGCCGGGCGACAACCAGGATTTCGCGCTGTCGCTGACCCTGATCCCGAAACGGATCCCCGCCCGGGAAATCCGTCTCAGCCTCGCCCCGGCATCGTACAAGAAGCTGGGCAAGCTGCAGCGCCAAGCGCAATCCGGGGTCGGGCCAGCAGGACCCGATCAGCCGGCGTATGTGGCCCAGCTGAAAGCGATCTTTCGCGAACTGGGGCTGCAACGGACGCCGCGCGGCTTCGACCTGCGGGAGCCGGACCTCTCGGAAGCGATCCGGTGCGGCCAGCCGGCGCTCACGACCCGTACCGGGCAGGCACTGGAAGGCCACGATATGGTGATCCTGGTCGGCGTCGCCACCAACGGCGGACGCGAAACGATCGAGATCGACGAGCGGACATGCGCCGATCTCGACGGCGACGTTCTGGCGGTGGCTGCCTGGCCCAAGGTGGTCCTCGCGCCCGGTGAGGCCACCGAACTGTATATCGCGCGACGGCGGGCACCCGATGAGGAAACCACGGCGCGGCCCTCTCTGCTGACGGACGGAGCCCACCAATGAACGGCGTCGTGCGGAGTTGGTGGGCGGCCTTGACGCCTACGGCCAAACGCAACCTTTCGGTCGCGGGGTTCGCTTCCGCCGGGCTGGCCGGTGTGGTGGGACTCGCCCTGCTGGCGCCCGAGGTGGCCCAGCCGGTCAACAAACAGGCGGTGGTCAAGCATATCCTCACCGACACCGATCCCCGCGCCCTGGGCCTCGACGGGCTGGCCGCGCAGTTGCGGGAGCAGTCGCGGCAGTTTGCGGAATTCCGCCAAAAACTCCAGACCATCGAGGAGCAGCAGAAATCCCAGCGTCTGTCCGACGAGGAGCGGTTCAAGCGCTACACGACCGCGGAGCGCCAAGCCTATGAAGAGCGGATGAAAGCGCTCGCCGCCGAGGTCGATGCCCTCCGCAACCCGCCGGGAAGCGCCGAAGGCACGGCTTCGGAAAAACGGCCCCAGCGGCCGGCCCGTCCGAGCCGGGGTCCGGGCGATCGCGACGATCTCAATGCCGTGTTCGAGCAGGCGTCGCGCGCGCCGGCGGGACCCGCGTACGGCGCCGGGGCGTCCACCGGACGGCCGGCCCAGAATGCGCCGGCCGCGCCGCTCCAGATCCGGGTGATCAAGGACGATACCCTAGCGACCGCCTCCAACGCCCTGCCGACGCCCTCCGTTCAGCATCCGCCGGTGTTCATCCCCGCCGGCAGCATTCTGAGCGGCGTGCTCCTCAACGGCATGGATGCGCCGACCGGACGGAAGGCGCAGAAGCAGCCGATGCCGGTTCTGGTACGGGTGAAGCAGGAGGCCATTCTGCCGAACCGCTTCCGGGCCGACGTTCGGGAGTGCTTTCTGGTGTCGGCGGGCTACGGCGACCTCAGCGCCGAGCGCGCCTACATCCGGAGCGAAACCTTTTCCTGCGTCCGCGACGACGGCGGCGTGATCGAAGTGCCGCTCGACGCCTACGCCACCGGCGAGGACGGCAAGACCGGCATCCGCGGGCGCGTAGTCGAAAAGCGCGGCCAGCTTCTGGCCAACGCCCTGGCCGCGGGATTCCTGAGGGGCTTTTCCGACGCCTTCGGCCGCAATCAGATCCCGGTCATTTTGACCGGGGGCGCGGGTTTGGCCGGGGGCGCCGCCCCGTTCCAGCGCGCCTTCAGCCAGCAGGCGATGGAAGGCGGGGCGCTCCGGGGCGCGGGCTACGCGATGGACCGGCTGGCGCACTACTACATGGATCTGGCCGAGAACCTGTTTCCGGTCATCGAGGTCGACGCTAGCCGCAAGGTCAGCTTCATCGTGCAGAAAGGCACGACTTTGAAGCTGAATCATTGAGTTGAGTCGCCGCCGACCCCGAAAGCCGTTTTGGCTAAACAAACACGGAGTATCCATGCATGTACAACTTCAAACGCTGGGCGCTGACCACCATGCTAGCGGTCGTCGCCGTTCTGATGTTCTCGTTTTTTTGGAGGGCTGATCGCGGGTGGCTGGATCTGTTGACCATCTCAGCATTGACGGCGGCGGCCAGCGTGGGCCTCAACTATTGGCTGGATCAGCAGAGCGCGGTCTATGCCCGACGCATTGCCGCCGGCAACACCCTGACCTGGGACGTGTTGATGAACGGCGTGAAGATCGGCACCGTGACCGATGCGCAGTACGCCGCGATGCAGCGGTCCGCTTTCCGAGACTACCGAAACGCGGTGGCGCAGTTGCTTAACTTCGGTCACATGGTCTTGGTCGCGCTCGGCAAGCTGGTCATCGTGGTGCCTGGTCTGGCGTTCTGGATGGCAGCCGGCACGGCGCTTTCCCCACCGGAATCGTCCGTCGAGATCGTGCGGGAGGTTCACAAAGCCGATCCGGCCACGATCGCCTCGGCTATGCGCTCGCTTCTAGACGCTGCCGTCGCGGTGTCGGTAATAGTCATCCCCATGACGGCCATCATGGGGTTCCGCTTCGGCTTCAGGAACTAATATTCGGCAGCCGTCGCACGGATGCTGCGCATGCACTGCGGCACACCGGCCGAAGGGGACATTCATCTGTACCGTATGGTTTTGGGTGCCGAATTGCCGAACCAAAGTGCGTGTTTTGGCCATTTTTTGCAGCGCCGGGACAGCCGCAACCCGTTAATCTGACGCCAACAACGAGGATTTGCTCATGACTTCGACATCCCTCCGATCGACCCTGTCTCTTCTTCCGGTGCTCGGCGCTCTGAGCGGGCCGGCGGCCGCCGGCGACGGTCTGCCGATGACGGCGGCCTTGCCGGCGGTGGACCTCCTGAATGTCAAGATCGACGGCCTGAAGGCGTTGCCCATCTCGGGGCTCCAGATGGTCAAATCCGGCGACCGGACGTTCTTTCTGTCGCCGAACGGCCGGTTCGTGTTCCAAGGCACCGTCACCGACGTGTGGAACCAGGTCAAGATCGAGACCCTGGAGGATGTGGACCGGATCGCGAACCGCATCGATCTCGCCCGGATGAAACTGAAGCTCGACGATCTGGGACCCGTGACCTACGGCACCGGCCGGGAACAGGCGGTGGTGTTCGTCGATCCGCGCTGCCCGTACTGCGCCAAGGTGCAGCATCAGATGGAGGCCCTCATGGACCGTTACACGTTCCAGCTGGTTTCCGTGCCGGTCCTGGGGGCGGAATCGCAAAGCCTGGTGGTCAGACTCGGTTGCCTCCTGCAAACCGGGGCCAGGGATCAGGCACGCGATGCGCTGATGCATCAGCGCTACGACGGGATTCCGGCCGAGGTAGGCCCGGACTGCGATCGCACGCCGATGCAGAAAGCATTGGTAACGGCGCACCTGTTCGGGATCGACGCGGTACCGTTCCTGATCGCGCCGGACGGGCGCACGTTCAAGGGAGCGCCGGACGACCTGGCCGGTTGGCTGGCCGGGGAGGCGGCCGCGCGCGTTGAACGGGCCTTACCGAACGTCAAAGGGGGCCGCTCATGAGACGGCTCGCACTCGTCGCCATCGCGGTGGCGCTGAGCGGTTGCGCCGCCAAGTATGGCTGCAAGGGCATGCCGAACGATCCCGTCTGTCTGTCCACCACCGACGCCTATAAGGCCTCGAACCATTCGGTTTCGCCGCCGTCATCGGCCGATGCCCGAAAGAAAGGAAAGGAAGTGCGTGCCGCGCCCGCCGACGTGGCTCCGGCGCGATGGGCGCGGGCTCCGTACCCGAAGATCGACGACCCGACGCCGATCCGGACCCCGTCCCGCGTCATGCGGGTCTGGATCGCTCCGTGGGAGGACGCCGAGGGCGATCTGATGGTGTCGAGCTACATCTACACGGAACTCGAGTCGCGCCGCTGGATGATCGGCCCGGCGGCGCCGGCGGTCGCGCCGTCGCTGGCTCCCCTTCAGGTCGAACAGCGCCCGACGGAAACGTCGCCGCGAAAATCTGCGGCGGGCACCGGCGTCTTCGTACCTTCGGCCGATACCGACGACGACTAGGCGAACAACACCAGCGCCTCGGTTCAGGGTTTAAGTGACCTGAACCGGGGGGCCGAGGCCTGCGGGCAACCGCGCAAGCCACCGGGGTCACACACGCTCCGAGGACCGGCGGGCAACCGCCTCACCGACCGGGAAGCGATTCCCGAGGATCGGCGGGCAACCGCCTTTCGATATCCACGGAGTTACTTATGAACGTCATGTGCAATCGAATGCTGTGCATTCGAAAGAAGGTGTCGGGCTGGATCGGGAAGCTGTTCGGAGGATCCAAGCCCAAAACGGTTCGCGACCCGATCCAGGGGTTCCGGCCGAGCGCCACGCCGCCTCGGCGACACACGACCACGGTGGCGCTACTGACCCTCGTCGCCCCGTTCCTCGTCCTCCTCGCGCCCGAGGCCATGGCCGGGGCCGGCGGCGCCGAGTTCAACGACATCTACGCCACTCTGACCGGCTGGGTCTCCGGCATTCTCGGCCGGGTCATCGCGATCTGCTTCGTCATCGTCGGTCTGGTGGCCGGGGTGGTTCGCGGCAGCATCATGGGATTCGTCATGGGCGTGGCGAGCGGCGTCGGCCTGTTCGCGACCCCGACTATCATCGACAACATCGTGACGGCGGTCATTTAAACCGTCAGGAGGTGCATTGCTGAAAACGGCTCCGGCGCGCGCTTGAGCGTGCGCCGGGCCCTTCGAGAACGCGACAGGATCGAATCGTATGTCCACGGTACAGGTCATCGACCGGAACGGACAGCCGTTAAAGCCGTGCCATCCGGCGCGTGCCCGTCAGTTGGTGAAAGGAAACCGGGCCAGGGTGGTTGCCCTCAAGCCCTATACGATCCAGCTGACATCGCCGCCGTCCACGCGTGACAACGGCCACCATATGCCAACGGAGACGCCATGAAAATTCCCAAAGTCCACCGGGTGGATGAGCTCTTCACCACCCTGGCCTACGATCCCGACGAGAAACTGTTTCTCCACGCGGATCAGTCCTTGAGTTTCGGATTCCTCTGCCGGCCCCTGACCGGCGCCGACCCGAATCTGCCGTCCCGCGTCAATGTTCTGCTGAACCAGGATTGGCCCACCGATACGCTCCTCCAGGTCAGTCTCTGGACCTCGCCCGACATCGAGGAGTCCCTCGCGGTGATGAAGGCACGCCGTCTCCGGCAGACGCAAGCGACCTATCAGGCCATGACCGAGGCCGCCGTCGAGTTTCTCCGGAACGGAACCGAGGTCCCGCCGGAAACGGTGTCCGGCGCGCGCCTTCGCCGCACCCAGGTGATCGTCGCCGTCAAGCTCCCCATCGTGGCCCCCAGGCCGAGCCGGCAGGATCTGGCCCGCGCGGCGGAACTCAGGATGGCGACGGAACAGTCGCTTGCGACCATCGGCCTCCTACCCGAGGCGCTCGGCAACGATCTCTACGTCCGGACGCTCTCGACGATCCTCAATTGGGGCGACCGGGCCGGCTGGAAGGACCGGATCATCCCCGAGTGCGATATCCGGCAACTCATCCGCGATCAATTGTTCGACTACGACACCGACCTCCGCACGGACGAGCGGGGTCTCTGGCTCGGGCGGAAAAGGGTCAAGATGCTGTCTGTCAAACGGACCCCCGATCAGATGTATTTCGGCGGCGCCAAGAGCTATTTGGGCGACCTCCTGTCGGGCACGCGCGGCATCCGGCAAAACGTGCTGATCACGGTCACGCTGCACTATCCGGATGCGGAAAGCACCCGCGCGCGGCTCGAGAGCGTCCGCCAATTCATCACCAATCAGGCCGCGACACCGATCGCTCGGTTTCTACCGGTGCTGCAACAGCGGAAGCAAAACTTCGACATTCTGTTCGAGGCCTTCGCCGACGGCGACCGGCCGATCCGCGCCTATTTCGGCCTCGCGCTCTTTTGCAATGAGGCCGAGGAGGCGCAGGCGGTGTCCAATGCGCGGGTGTACTTTCGGGAGCTGGGCTTCCAATTGCTGGAGGACAAGTATTTCGCCTTGCCGTTGTTTCTGAACTGCCTGCCGTTCGGCGCCGAGCGCGCGGCGATCGCTTCGCTCCAACGCTACCGGACGCTGGCGACCCGCCACGCCATTCCGCTTTTGCCCCTGTTCGGCGATTGGCAGGGCACCGGGACGCCCACCCTCAATTTCATCTCCCGGAACGGGGAGCAGATGAGCGTGTCGCTGTTCGACACCACCGGCAACTACAACCTCTGCATCGCTGCGGAATCGGGCAAGGGCAAGTCGTTCCTGACCAACGAGATCATCGCCAATTATCTCGCCGAAGGCGCCCAGGTCTGGGTCATCGACGTCGGCCGGTCCTACGAGAACCTGGCCGAAATGCTCGACGGCGATTTCATCCAGTTCACGCACGAGGCCGTGATCGGCCTGAATCCGTTCCCGCTCATCCAGAATTGGGCGGAAGAGGCGGACATGGTCGCGGGCCTCGTCACGGCGATGGCGGCGCCCACCGAAAAGCTGACCGACTTCCAGACCGCGAGTCTCAAGCGCGTGCTCAAGGATCTCTGGACCGAAAAGGGCCGGGCGATGAGCGTGGACGACGTGGCGGACCGTCTCTGCGCGGAGACCGACCAGCGCGTCGTCGACATCGGGATGCAGCTGTTCCCGTTCACGGCCCATGGCGAGTACGGCCGCTATTTCAACGGACCCAACACCGCCCGGTTTCGGAACGATTTCACCGTGCTGGAACTGGAGGAGCTCAAGGGCCGGAAACACTTGCAGCAGGTGGTCCTCCTGCAGCTCATTTATCAGATCCAGCAGACGATGTTCTTGGGCGAGCGCGCCCGGCCGAAGATCGTCATCATCGACGAGGCCTGGGACCTCCTGACCGAGGGGGACGTTTCCAAGTTCATGGAGCACGGCTACCGGCGGTTCCGGAAATACGGCGGCGCCGCGATCACCATCACCCAGTCCGTCAACGACCTGTACCGGAATCCCGCGGGACGGGCCATCGTCGAGAATTCGGCCAACATGTACCTCTTGGGTCAAAAGGCGGAGGTCATCGACCAATTGAGGCAGGACCGCCGCCTGCCGTTGAGCGAGGGCGGCTATGAACTCCTGAAGACGGTGCACACGCTGCCGGGCGCCTATTCGGAGATCTTCTTTCTCACCGAAATGGGCTCCGGCATTGGCCGGCTGATCGTCGATCCCTTCAAGCGCATCCTGTTCTCCACCAAGCCGCAGGACGTGCAGGCGCTCCGCGAATACCGGCGCCAGGGGCTGAACCTCGACGACGCCATCCGCCGGGTCCTCGAAGCGCGGGACACGCGGGAGCACGCCCATGCCGCGTAAGGTTACCTGGATGCTGGCGATGGTCGTGATCGCCGCCGTGTGCGGCGCGCTGGCCGGCACCCTGACCGTGCGCCAGGCGCTCACCGAACCGCTGGAGCGCCTGGCGCTGACCACCCCGGTTTTCGTCCTCGACCGCGCGGCCGTCATCAAGTCGCTTCCGCCGTCGGCTTCCGAAGCCGAGATTCACCGTACCGTCGCCGCCTTGCGCGAGCAAGCCTCGCGCCTGGAAGCCGCCGGTTACCTCATCATCGACGCCACCGCCGTTCTGGCCGCCCCGGAGGACTTATATGTTCGACCAACGAACTGACGCTTTACCGCTTCACACCGCACCCGCGCGCCGGCGCGTGCCGTTACGCGCCTTCCTGGGACGGGCGCTGCCGCTGCTCGCGCTGATTCTTGCGGCCGAGTATTACCTGGGGCACCGGTTCCGCCTTGGCATCGACGCGCAAAAGGATACCTGCCTCGAGGGCGCTAGGATCGTTCTGATCGACACCTACGATCGGGACATCTGGCGCGGGGATCTGGTCGCGTTCCGCGCCGAGCGCATGGCGCCCTATTTCGAGGACGGGCGCACCATCGTCAAGCGTGTGGCGGGCGTCAGCGGCGATCGGGTTCGCGTGGATGAGTTTCATACGATGGTGAACGGCGCGGAGATCGCACGGGGGTTGCCCCACTCGGAAAAGCTTCAGAAGGATCCAGCCGCGTTCCGGCGCGAGGAGACCGTGCCGCCGCGCGCCTATTGGGTGACCGGGACAACCCCGAAGAGCTTCGACTCCCGCTATTGGGGCTACATGTACGACCGTCAGATCATCGGCCGGGCCTATGCGCTGTTTTAAACGCGTCGGGTTTGCCGCGCTGGTTTTCGCCGTATTGCGCCCCGTGGCGGGATGGGCCGAGGAGGACTGGCTGACGCGCTCGCGCGCCATTCTCGAAGCCGCCGGCGAAGCGGAGCGGCCGGCCTGGCTGGACGCTAATCCGCACCGGGACGCGGCCGAACGTCAGGCGCGGGAGACGATGAAGGCTGCGCCGAAGCCGAACCTGCCGGGTCTCGGCACGCCAACGCCCGGCGGGGACGGCCTGTCCGGCCGGCGCACCGTGATCTACGTCTCCGCCGCGATGGGGCATGACGCGCTCAAGGCGCTGTTCGAAGAGGCGGCCGGGCGATCCGATGTGCTGATCGTGTTCCGCGGCCCCCGGCCGGGTCAGAAGATTCCGACCTTCATCGCGGAACTCCGCGACCTCCTGAAGGACCTCGACTCCGCACCGAATGTGGGCCTCGACCCCCACCGCTTTCGAACCCACGGCGTGACTGCGGTCCCGGAAATGATGCTGGAGGAACAGGGGCGGGTGCTCGCCCGTGTCCGGGGCGTCAGCGGGCTCGACTGGTTCCGCCGGCAGCTGGACGCGGGCCGCCGCGGCGACCTTGGCGTCCAGGGGCCGATTGAATCCGTTGCGGAGATCGATCTGATCCAGGAGATGCAGCGCCGCCTGGCGGCGATCGACTGGCAGGACAAGAAGCGCCTCGCGCTGGCGCGCTTCTGGGACCGGGGCCGGTTCGTCGAACTCCCGGAGGCGACGGAGACCCGCGAGCGCAAGGTGGATCTCACCGTGACCGCGCCGCGCGATCTGGTGGCGCCCGACGGCACGGTGATCGTGCGCGCCGGCGACACCGTCAATCCCTTGGAAAAGCGGCCCTTCAGCCTCCGGTTGGTGGTGTTCGACGGGACGCGCCTGGCCCAGATCGAGACGGCACGCCGGCTCGGGCGGGAGGCCCAGGGGAAGCGCGTGCTCTATCTCGCGACGCGCCTTGCGCGGGACGCCGGCGGGACAGCCCTGGCCGAGCTCGAACACCGGCTCGATAGCCCGGTATTCCTGCTCACGCCGGATGTCCGCAACCGTTTTCAGCTGGAGCGGGTGCCTTCGGTAGTGGAAGCGGACGGCAAGATGATCCGCGTGCGGGAGGTTCAGCCCGCGAGTCCGGAAGCGAGAGAAAAGGAGTCCTCATGAAACGGTCCGCTTTCATCCGAAGGCGGGTTAACGCCCTGGGCCTGGCACTGTTGATAACCGGTCTGTCGCTGGCCAAGACCAATGTGTCGGCAGCCGAGGAGGGGGAGGGGAAAGCCTTGGATCCCCTGTGCCCCGACGCGGAAGTCTGGTCCGGCAAGTTGATCACCGACATCTGTTGGGGCTGCCTGTTTCCGATCCGGATTGCGGGCGGGACCTGGGGAGACGGCGAGGTGCCGGACGGCGTCAGCGACAAGATCCTCTGTGCCTGCGATTCGCCGACGGGGATTCCGGAGCTGGGCCTGACCCTGGGCCTCTGGAGTCCCGCCCGGCTGATCGAGATCGTGCGGACCCCGTGGTGCGCGCCGTCCCTGGGCGGGGCGAGGCTGAGTGAATCCGATCTCGCGAGTCTCCGGCTCCTCGGAACAGCGGGGCACGCGGAATACGATGTCAGCGAGACCTCCTTTTACAACTATCACTATTACGCCTTTCCTCTCTACATCCTGCTGGACCTGTTCTGGGACGACCGCTGCAACGTGGACGGGTACCGCGATTTCGACCTGCTCTATGTGTCCGAGCTCGATCCCACCTGGAACGACGACGAACTCGCCTTTTTCACCAACCCCGAGGCCGCGCTGTTCGCAAATCCCCTCGCGGTCGCGGCCTGCGCGGCCGACGGCGTCGCGGCCACCGCCGGCCACCCGATCGATGCGATGTTCTGGTGTGCCGGCACCTGGGGTCACATGTACCCCTTATCCGGGGTGGCCTACACCTCGGCCGGCACCGATCCGCGGATTTCCAGCCTGCTCGCGACCCGCGCCACGGCGGCCCTGCATCGGCGCGGGCTGGCGTGGAAGACGGTCGGCAACGACGCCTTGTGCGGCGGCAACATCTACCCGTTCATGCCGAAGAACCAGTACCGGATGAGTCTTTTCTATCCGGTGGCCGAGACGGACCGCACGCACGCGATCGGCGAAAGCACCTTCCGGTGGGGCGTGGGCCGAACCTATCCCGGGCCCGGCGAAGATCATGTCTATCTCCTGTGGCGCTGGCAGGACTGCTGTGCGGGGATCTGAACCATGACGCCAGCCTGGGTCCGCCGCCATCCCGTCTTCACTTGGCCCCTCGTCGCCGTGCTCAATATCGCGGTCGCCTGGACGCCGTTTGGCCTCGCTTATGGCGATGCGTTCGATGAGGCAGCGAGTCAGGGCCAGACGGCCGGCCGTTCGGCGGTCGAGGCCTTCCACTTTCCGGATCTGAACGAAGCTAATGGCACGCTGACCTTAAATCCGGGCACTGCGCACGAGTCGTCACTCCAGGTCAAGGATCTCTTTCCCGATGCGGATCAGGGCAACCTGAGCGATTTTACCGGGCTGTACGGGGACAACGCCGGCACCGTTGCGGCGGGCCTCGATGCCCAAACGGCGCTCAAGACCGAAGCGACCCAGACCGGCGAAGCGTACCGGACCGTGATCGACGCCGCCCACCGCGCCCATCCGGACCTCAGGAACGATCCGGTCTGGACCAAGACCGACGATGTGCTCGACCACCATGACCTGTTCGCGAAAACGTTCGCCGATTGCACGGCCTCCACGGTCTTCACGGACGATGAATTCGAGGCTCGCTTGCCCGACTACAAGACCTGTGTCCGTGTGCCGAGTCCGCCGTCCGCCTGCACCGCGACCCGGCAGTACACCGTTTCCCAGGACACGGTCGAGGTGAAGCTCGGCACGATTGGCAAGCACAACGTTTCCTTTAGCTTCGATTTGAAAAACGGCACAGGCACCTGGTGGAGCGATATCGGTGCAGGCGGCAGCATCGTCGTACCAAAACTCGATTACGCGACCATCTGCGACGGCTCGGCGCCTTACCGGATTCGCCATGTCAAGACCGTGGGCTGGCTGGATTCCGGTCTTTGGAGCAACGACGGCGGTTATCAGGTCGACGATTCGGTCTCGCAGGGCATTGCGCAGATGCCGTCCTGCGAAAACGGCCTGGTGGGCACGTTTTGGCAACACGACGTCGGCGGCGAAAATTGGGTGATGGCCGCGAAGCTGTATTTCAGCGTCGAGCGCATCGAGAAGGTCGAGTGGCTCTGGTCGAATGCGAAATGTCCGGAGCTAGTGAGCGCGGTTCAGGACAACCTGTGCCGGAACACCAGCGTGAGCTGTACCCAAGATCCTGGGATGTACAACGCAGCGCTTCAGCAAAAGTGTTTCGAATACAATGGCGTGCGGATTTGCGAATCGGACCTGCCGGAGCCGTTGTTCCCGCAACTCGGCAAGACCTGCGGCGCCGTCTCGATCGACGCCGAGTGCGATTTCACCGGCGGTGTCGGGTCCTGCTGGACCGACAGCGCGGGCGAACACTGCCTGACGCCGGGCGAGGAGGGCGGACAATCCTGCGAGGCTCTCGAAGCCGAAGGCTGCGCGTTCATCCGTTCGGAGTGCGTGGACGGCGCGCAAGGGGGAGCCTCGGGCGCCTGCTGGCGGTCCAGCGACCTCTACGACTGCGGCACGACGCAACCCATTCCGACGCTCCGAAGCGCCAGCAAGCAGACCTGCGCCGGTCCGATCCGCTGCATGGGCGAGGACTGCGTCACCGTGGACCGGACCCAAAGTCAGGATTTCGTGCGGGCGGTGGCCGCCCTTCAGGCATCGCAGCAAATGGCCATGGACACGGTGTGCGAGACCGTGATCAACGAGCAGGAAGGGCAGGGCTTCGAGTTCACGACCTGCCGGGTCTTCAAGGGCGAGGCGCGCGCGTGCAAGATCGCGGGCGGACTGGTCACGCTGGTCGATTGTTGCAACGCGCCGACCTCGACCGACCTCGGCGACTATATCGATCTGTTGTTCGCCGTCGGGCAGCTAGACAGCGCGATCGTGAGGCTCCACAAAGCGAATAGGACGCTGGGCGCGTGGGAGGAACTTCGAAAACCCGTCGTCAGCGTCTGGGACACGGTCGCCGGATTCTACGACCAGGCAGTGAACGCGATCACCGGATCGACCGAGGCCGCGGCGAGCACGGTGGCGAAGGAGGGGCTGATCAGCCAGTTCCAGACGATGCTGATGAAGGAGGTGGCAACCTGGGTGGGGCAGACGTTCGGGGGGGCGGCGGGAAACCTTCTGTTCAGCTATGCCACGACAAACGGGGCTCAATCAGCTTTCACGCCGTCCGGTCAACTCGCCTCCAATTCGGGGGGCACGCTGCAACTCGGCGGCGGCGGCGCCTATGTTGGCACTGCGCTGAACATGATCATGATGGCCTACACCATCTACATGATCGTGGTCATCGTCGTCCAGATCGTCTTCGAGTGCGAGCAGTCGGAGTATGAGTTGGTGGCTAGGAAGGAGCTGAAGAGCTGTACCTACCTGGGCACGTATTGCGAGGAGACGAATGAGTTCGGCGTCTGTTTCCTGCACAAGGAGAGCTACTGTTGCTTCGCGTCGCCGCTCGCGAGGATCCTGCAGGAACAGATCCGCCCCCAACTCGGCATGAGCTTCGGCAAGAAGGAGGAACCCGATTGCAGCGGCATTCCGGTCGAGAAATTGCAGTATGTCGACTGGTCCAAGGTCAACCTCGACGAATGGCTGGCCATCCTGGCAGCCACGGGCCATCTGCCGGACGCGGCGAGCGCCGCCGCGAAACTGAACCTGGATCAGCTGACGGGCGCGGGCAGCCGGCTCAACGTCGACGGCACGCGCCAGAATACGCTGGACCGCAACCGAACCCGGCTTGACGGGCTCGACGTGCCGGCGATCCGCCGCGAGGCCGAGGAACAAGGCTGGGCCTTGGGGCCAAAGTGACGTGTGTTTCCGAACCCTGGGGGCAAAGTGAATTTCAATCGATAGAAGGAGAACGACAGTGGAAAGGTTGTTTTTACGGGGAGCCATCTTGATCGGTTTGTCTTTAGCAAATGCCGGATGCGCGATGTTCGGCCGGTTTCATCCGGTCGACTTTTACGAACGCGATCCGAAATACAGCCTCGCTTTGCAGATCGCGCTCGCAACCGGCCTGACCAGCCCCAACGTCTATACCGGAAAACCCGAGCCGCTCAACGACGTGCCGCGCGCTCAATTGGCCGCGGCGTTGAAGGGCACGGACTCCGGCGCCGCCGGTCGGGAGCTCCTTCATGCCGCAGGCCTTGCTACAGGAGTTCGCAAGTTAACGGGCGCCGGGATCGCGCCGCCTGGTTTTTCACTCGCCGGCGCCGGCGCGATGTCGATTTTGAGTGTGCTCACATCGGCACCCCGAAAACATCCGGTCCTCGAAAATCATATTTGGGTCTGGATGCCGGCAAGCGAGGCGCTAAATCAAGAAGCGGCGGCAGCAAAGTTAAGCGCTCTGCTCTTCGATACCTACATGAAAACGTTGCCAGAGCCGTACCGGTTTGTCCGAACGGAGACCGAACGATACCCCGGACTGATAAGCGATACCGTTGAGACAAATCATGTCATTGAAGGTGGTGAATGTGATGGCCAACGACAACGCTGTTACACGCGTCCGCTTAAGCTGGAATCGCTCAGACCGCTGTCAAAGTCGCCGGAGTGGATCGGTGGTAAGGCCGCTTACTTTGTGGAGGCTTTTGCCGGCGCGTGGTTATTTCATCCGTTGAGAGATGTTCATGATAAACCAGAGGAAAGGATAGCCATTGGCAAAGCCCCCCATCTTCAACGCATGAGCGCCGCTCTCCCCGACTGGGTGTACATCTACAGCGCGCCCACGAACGAACGGCCGTATCCCGTCATCTTCCACCGGGGCGAGACGCTGTATTTCATCGAGCCCGAAAACCAATCCAAGAACCAGGCAAATTGACGGAGCCCGCGATGACCGACCCGACCAACTTCACCCCGAAGAACCAAAATGCATCGGATGACGGCTGGGCGCGTGAGGCTCTGCTACGAATTGTTGAAGAAAACCTGAAGGAATGGCGCCGGTCCCGGCGGTGGCGTTTCGCCTTCAAGGCGCTGTCGTACAGCTTTGTGGCGTTGATGTTGGTAATGACCGCCTTTTCAGGCTGGCAGACGTTCAAAGCGCAGCACAGTCCCCATGCCGCAGTGATCAAAATCATGGGGGAGATTTCAGCCGAGTCCGGAGCCAACGCCGACCGGATCATCCAAGGTATTCGCCGGGCGTTTTCGAACGAGTCTGCGAAGGCCGTCATTCTCGAGATCAACAGCCCCGGCGGCAGTCCGGTCCAGGCCGGCATGGTCTACGACGAGATCAAGGCGCTCAAAGCTAAGTATTCTGGCAAAACGGTTATAGCCGTCATTGACGACATGGGCGCATCCGCCGCCTACTACATCGCGGCGGCGGCCGATCAAATCTACGCCAGCCGGGCAAGCGTCGTCGGCTCGATTGGCGTACGGATGGATTCCTTCGGCTTCACCGGGCTGATGGAAAAGCTCGGCATCGAGCGAAGGCTGTATACCGCAGGGAAATTCAAAGGGATCATGGACATGTTTACCGAGCCCGAACCTGAGGCCTTGGCCCAAATTCGCGCGACGCTCGCGACCATTCACCAGCAATTCATCGGTGTTGTAAAAGAAGGCCGAGGCGAGCGACTGACGGAGGATCCCAACCTCTTCACCGGCATGTTTTGGTCGGGAGAAGAAAGCCGGACGCTTGGGTTGATCGACGGATTTGGCGATGTTCGGCACGTGGCGGAAACCGTCCTGAGCCTGGATGCTTCCCTGGATTACACGCCGCGCGAGGATCTGCTGACGAACCTTGGGAAGCTGCACGCCGCGGTTTCCAGTCTACTACGCGGGGTGATCGGTCTCATTTCGCTTGCTGAGGGCCCTAGGTTGCTTTAACCGTCTTCACTTTGGCATCAGGGTTCAAACACGTCCTCAAGGGACGCGGCGGTCAGTATCCTTTCGCCCCACTTGAGCAACGTCTCGGCATCGGCTCGGCTCACGCGAGTCCGATCGGCCTCGTTCAAGGGGCCAAAGCGTTGCTCGAGTTGCCTTAACAATAACGCCGCTTCGCCTTCCAGCCGGCCTTGGCGTTTCCATTCTTCCGTCCATTCGGTGACGCGTTCCGCCAACATGCTCTGGACCTCTTGCAAGTCGTTGATACGGCCCAATTCTACCCCCGGCAACCGGCCCGGTAAAAATACCCGTTTCAGCCAGACCGTGAAGGCCCGCCGCAGAGAGCTCTGTTCCGGCGCCCGTAACCAGGTGACCAAGGCCGCGAGGATCCGTTCCACGTCTTGCGGCGTCCGGCTGTTTTTCAGCCGAAACAGCGCCGCGGCGAGATTCCGAAGCGTCGCCAGTTCGCTCTCGGCATAGCGGCCTTCATCCAGCAAAAAATACTGTAGCCGCGGGCGATACGTTTCCAGACCGCCGGGAACCGGCACGATGAGATCGGCGATCTCCTGCGGCGCATCCCAGCGCCGACCAACGTTGTAAAGAACGATCGGCAGTACCGGCCCCAACGCCCCCGCCAGATGACATCGCCTTCCCGCTCCCGGAGGTCATCGGCCACATAGCTGCCGTTGACCTTCTCGCGACTATCGAAATCCAACTGCTGCACCCAGTCTTCGCGAACGAATCCCCGCAACAGGTCCGCCACCATCTCGGCGTGGGAGAACAGCAATTTGTAGCTTTGATCGTGGTCCATGGGCGTATCGCGGCAAAAATCTGGAGTTCAGACTGATTGACAGCCGATCAATTTAGAGACAAAAATTAGACCCGTCTCGGCGCTTGCCGTCGCGGCAGACCTAGCTGGGGTCTCAAACAAAACAGCCCGATGCCAGCCATGGGGAAATCGTTCCCTAGGGCTATAGACGTAACCCGTCGTTCCCGAACTTCTTTCGAAGTCCAGTTCCCGCGTCCCGCGAGGGGTTAGCCGCCTTTCGCCATTCCCTACGTGTCCACTCGAGCGGCCAGCTAAGCCTGATTGCCCTGCGGATTCATTCCGAATACCCGTGATCCCTTTTCCACTGATCTTGTGTGAACGAGGCCAGCGGAAAAGCCGATTGTTCATGCGCTCGTTTCGACGGGCGTTGACTCCTGCCTTCGGCAGGCGTTCCGCCATAAGGCGGCGGGGAAACGAACCTTCTCCGAACCGGATACGTCAAGACCGGTAATCCGACGCCTGCGGGAACATCCCGCTGTCAATTCAACATTCATCCCGCCGGGAGACGTCCTCCCGGTCCGGGATCGGCGTTTCTCCGGTGGTATGCAGCCCTAGGAGAAACGCATGGATAAAGACTTTGTATCGACTTATCTGCGCTTTTTAAAGGAAGCATCAGACGCTGAAATCAACCGAGAGCGAGCAAGACTTCAAGCTCTCAGTAGCACGCTTACCGATTCCGAGACGAAGCGAGATCTTCGTTGGATGATCGGCAAGGTCATAGAAGAGCTTCAAGCTCGATCTGAGGTTGCGGGGCTGGAGAATCGGCGCAATACGCGAGAGTAAGACGCCCACGAGGGCGTAGTTTCTCCAGCAAGGCCTCGAATTCTTCGTCGGGGACATCGAAAGCCATCAGCGCGCGCCTTTCCAAAAGACGGCGTTGTTTGGTGCCGTCGAAGACCTGAAAACGTTTTTCGTTCATCAGAACACCTTTAGCGGGCAATCGCCGTGCAAAGGCACAGCTCTGAGATGGCCTCGCGGGGCGATGAGCGCATCGATCTCGTAGAGCTTTTCCATGTGAGAAGGATCGCCGGTGATCGCGAATTGTTCGATCGCCTTCCAGGCCTCGTCAAGGTAATGCTGTTTGCCGCCCTCGATCATTTTTAATGGCATCAACAGGCTCCGTGGTTTGTTCGGTTACTCAGGATACCCCGGAGCGATGAATCTGCAACCCCCGAAGGGAGATCGCTCCCTGACGGGGCTTGATCCCTTCGGCTTGCTAGCAGGAGGGATTAGTTATGAAACCCAAAGCATTTGCCAAGAAACTCGAAGCGATCGCGGAAGATCTCTTCGGCGTCACGGAGAGCGAATATGAGGCCGTATGCCGCTACCATGGCCTCTCGCTGCCGCCGCTTGAAATCGTCTTTCGCCGCTGGCCGGGGAAAGGCGAGTCCGAGCTGGCCAAGCTGCTCGTCGGCGGGCTCAATGGTGGAGATCCCGCCGAGCTGTTCCGGGGCCTGACGGACGAGGCGGTCTTCAAGCTCCACGAAGACATTCTTCAGCGGACACTGCATACGCTGGGCGATAGCCGCGTGGGCGAAGAGACCCGGCAATCCATTTTTCAGTGGATTGCTTCGAACGACGAACAGCCGTTCAGCTTCGTCACGTGTGCCCGCGTCTGCGGGTGTGACCCTGACGAGTTGCGCGAGCGGTTATTTTTCTATCTCCGGCGGCAGGAACGCCGGAATGCGCGCGCGGCCTAACCTAGGCTCGCGTGCAATACGTAGCGTTGTTAAACTTTCGTTGTCCCTTCGGGAGCCGGTTTCCCGAAGGGGGCTGTGCTCCCGTTTTTGATTGGAGCACAAAAATGAGCACAAGTATGACGTTGCCGATCGAAATCTACGACATCTTAGAACGTCACTTCGGGCATGACGACAGCCGCCAGGTGGCGCATGCCATTGAGGCGAGCCTCACGCTGATCGAAAACCGCAGCATCGAGGTTGCCCAGCAGAAAAAGCTGGAGATCATCGAGGAACTGCGGAAGGAGTTGGCGAGCAAGGAGGACGTCCTCTCGGTAAAGGAAAGCCTGCATCAGGACATTGAATCATTGCGCAGGGAATTACTTGCCGTAATCGGTCGGGTCGATGCCCGAATCGACGGCTGGGAGCCGCGCATGGCAACCAAGGCGGACCTGGTCCAGTTGGACAAGAAGTTCACCATCTATTTTCTGGTGCTCCTGTTCGCCATTCTGATCGTAAACAAGGATGCGATTACTCTGCTGGGAACTCTACTGGGCCTGACCCGGTAAGTCCTTATCCTCCGTTCTGGTAAGCAGGACGGATGTTCAATCTCCATCGGGGAGACCCAATCTCCGACGGGGCATGGGTTTCTCCGATTTTTGAGGAAGAATCCCATGAGCACAACGCTATATATCCGCGATCGGATAGGGGACTACATTCCTGCCGATTCCGATCTCATCATCGCCGAGGCCAAACGCCGCATCGCCGCCAAATTCCGGCGGGGAGCCGCCTTGACCTCGCCGGATGCAGCACGGGACGCCGTTCAGCTGAAACTGGCCGAGTACGACCGCGAAGTCTTCGCCGGTCTGTTTCTGGACAATCAACACAAAGTGATCACATTCTCGGAGTTGTTTTACGGCACCATCGACGCCGCCAGCGTATATCCGCGCGAGGTGGTCAAGATGGCATTGGACTGCCATGCGGCGGCGGTGATTTTCTGTCACAACCATCCGTCCGGTTTGGCGGAACCCAGCCAGGCGGACAAGGCTATCACCGAGCGGCTCAAAACCGCCTTGAATCTGCTGGACATCCGCGTCCTCGACCATTTCATCGTCGGTGCCGACGCGGTCTATTCCTTCGCTGAACACGGTCTGCTGTAGGGAACTCCGCTAGCCGTAACAGCCGCAGCGCCTTTTCAGGCGCGCGACGGCCATTTTCATCACCCGACCGGGGAAACGCTTCCCCGGTGGGAGCGCTTCTCCGGTTTTTCAACGATCGGAGAAGCTTTTCATGAAAACATCTAAGAAACGCCGGACACCGGCGCGAGCCGCGCTTCACAACTTAGGCTCGTTGATCACCTATGAGGATCAGGGGATCGAGCGCTGCCTCGGCTATCTTCTGGTCGCCGCCGGTCACGGTGTTTTTGAACCGACCTTCGGGCGAGTCGATGTGATCCCCGGGGAGGCGGAGCTTCACAACCGTGCCCTGAGTGCAGCCGAAATCAAAGGGCTCGACGAGACCTGCGAGGTCGGTCAGGGCGCCGTGTTCTACCCCGCCGAGGCACTGGGCGGTTCGATCATCGTGTCCACGTGGACCGGCGACCGCATCGCCGAAGCCTCTCGAACCGGCCAGCGTCTCTACTTCCGCCGAAGCGGGAAAACCTTCGTCGGCCGAGGAAAACCGGGCACCGCCGTGTTTTTCAAGCGGGCCGACTAACCTCACCGACGTTGTATCAACCCGTCCGGGGTCGCGTGTTCCCGGACGGGGATGACGCCCCCGGACCCCTGCCAATAACGGAGGCTGTCATGAGTCAATCAGAACGCCGGCGCCGTTTCCACAGTCTCGTGGTCGCGGCGTGCAAGTCGTCAACCGACGATCTGGTCGCCATGTTGCGTCATCATGCGGACCGGATGACGCTGCTGCATAAGGCGGCCGTTATTCGTGTGCTTGCGTTCAGAGGTTATTGCTGCCCTGGCTTGCCTTACCCGGAAGCCAGGCAAGCGGTTCGCAAAAGTTTGGGGATCTGAGCCGGACCCACCGGCCGATCCCCAAACGAACGGTACTTTCGTTGCGCGTGGTCAGCCGCCACGCCCTTCAAACATCTGACCCCCTGGGGGAGACGCGCTCCCCGTCAGGGGAAATCTGTCTCCTCCGGGTGGATTTCGAGCAATCCGCCCCGTACGCCGGGGTTTCCTTCAGCGCCCCGGCGGACGTTGAAGGAAATCCCGATGGCGGGGTTTCTTTTTTCAAGAGGAGACACAGCATGACGACTCGATCATCTCTGGAATCCTGGGAGGTGCGGAACGCGGCCCGCGGCGCCTGGCTGACCGTCCTGGGTGCTCTCGCGCCGGAACTGGAGGCCGCCTTAGCGAGGCCCGGAAGGCATGTGCCGTGTCCTGTCCACGGCGGACGCGACGGCTTTCGGCTGTATCGGGATGTCGAACAGACCGGGGGCGGCGTCTGTAACACCTGCGGCGCCTATCCGGACGGATTTTCGCTACTGATGTGGCTCAAGGGATGGAGTTTCCCCGACGCACTCGAAGCCGTGGCGAATGTTCTAGGGCTGGTCGGCACGAAGCCGGTCATGCCCGTCCGCCGACGTCCAGCCACGCGCCCGGTCGTCAAGACGGACGATGCGAGAACCCGGGAAGTCCTCCGGGCCATCTGGCGCGCCGCACGGCCGGTCGATCATCCGGATGCGGAGCCCATGCGCCGATATCTGGCTCATCGGGGACTGGCCGTTAGAGCGTCCGACCTGACCCACCTGAAGTACCATCCGGCGCTTCAGTACTGGACCGAGGACGGACGCTTGGTCGGCGTGTTCCCGGCCATGCTCGGCCTGGTCTTGTCCTCAGCCAGCGAACCGGTGACGATTCATCGGACCTTTCTGACCCCCGACGGCCGGAAAGCGCCGGTCGAATCGCCGAAGAAGCTGATGCCGGTTCCGGACGGGAAACGCTTGTCCGGGGCGGCCATTCGGCTGAGTGTGCCGGATCGCCTGCTGGGGGTGGCCGAAGGAATCGAGACGGCCCTCGCCGTACAAGAGGCGACGGGCCTTTCGACCTGGGCCACGCTCAACGCGGCGCTGATGAAATCGTTCGAGCCGCCGGAAGGCGTTGACAAGCTCCTGATCTGGGCGGACGACGATCCGCTCCGAAAAGGTAAGCGCGCAGGCCTCGAGGCGGCGGAAGGGCTATGGAAGCGTATGTCCGATCGCGGCCTGGCGGCCGAGATCTGGCTGCCGGACCGGTTCCGGCCAGCCGAAGGGGAGGGCGTCGATTGGCTGGACGTTCTGGTGACACAGGGTCCGTCCGGGTTCCCGTTCTCGCGATCGGCCGGTCGGCGCGCCGCTTAGGAGGGGTAAGACATGGGCATCGTCGATACAACGCTCGTGGATACGGCTCCGGGCGGTTATCCGGGCAATCCGTTCGCCCCGCCGTCTGGCTGGGAGGGCGACGACGAGGCATACGTCCAGCTGATGCGGGAACGTTTTCAGCGCGATCCCTGGCTGCGGCAGCGGCTCGGGATGGTCGCCTTCTATCGCCGTAATGGACGGCCGTACCGGATGATAGGCCCTTGGCGGGAAGCCATGGAGGGCATCATCGTCGCGGTCTGCCGACGGCTTGAACAAAGTAGAGTGGAGGATGGCGACATCGATGACGGCGGCGAGTAAGTCCGTCTGTTGTAGCGGTTATCGGGAACGCGCGCCAATGCATGCGCCGTTCCTCAACGTGTGAACCGTGCCTGTCTTTTTCGCGGTCTGACGAAAGGGACGTCGCTGTTCTGATTGCCGGGCCTGCGGCCTGTCGGCATAACGAATGAAACCGGATTCCCGTTGAACCGCGGGCGTCCGGGCCTTTTACCGGCTACAAGGCGCAACTGGCGGGCATAGCCATTGAAAAGATTCCAGCTGCCTACACCAGCAAAACGTGCCACGCCTGCGGGCATATCAACCGCAGGAAGAAACACGCCTACCGTTGCGAACGCTGCGGTCGGCAGGCACACGCCGACGCCAATGCCGCGATGAATATCCGTGATTGGGTAGGCTTGTGCTGTCCGTTGGTTCTTGAGGCTCCGGCGGACGGGCGGCATGACACCGCCCTGAACATGGTACGGGAACCGGCTGGCGTCTAGTCGGTCGTGGACCAAGAACGTAAATAACCCGCGACTGAAGTCGCAGGCTTTATTGTGAAGCGCAGACATGGTTGCCCATATCCACACTCCCGACATCAGGCGTATTTACAGCCGCCCTTGGCGAGACGGCGATCTCGCCAATCCGGGCAAGGTTCCGGCTGGCGTTACAGTCGCTGTGCGCCCGGAGACCACAGTGAGGGCACTCGAAACGGTGTTTCGAGCGCTTCCCCAACCCTCCACAACACGAGCAGGTCTGGCTGGTATAGGCCGGGCTGACATACTCGACAGCGATGCCCGCCACTTTCGCCTTGTATTCGACGAAGGTCTGCAACTGCCGCCATGCCCAGCGGTGCAGGCGGCCACGCATGCGCTTGCCCGCCTTGATCCGCTCCCGGATATGCGTCAGGTCTTCCATCGTGATCTTGGCGACACCGGCCTGGATTGCCGCCTGAACAATGGCCTTGCTCGTTTCGTGGTTGATGTGCTTCACATGCCGCGCCTCCTTGCCGGAGACCTGCCGGAGCTTTTGTCTCGCGCTCTGGCTGCCGTTGGACTGAAGACGACGGCGCAGGGCAAGGTAACGGTCGCGCCGGTCGCGCAGATGCTCGCCGCCGAAGACCTTGCCCGTACTGGTGGCGGCGAGGTTGTTTTCTCCGACATCCACGCCCATCACGGGGCCGGATGCCACGGGTTCAACGTCGCCAAACTCGACGACGAGGTTGAGAAACCATTTCCCTTTGCGAAAGACCAGCTCCGCTTCCTTCGGCTTGCCGGATTCGAGAATGCGGCGCTGGTGTTCGCCAAGGCGCATTGGCACCTCAATGCGCCCATCGAGGGTATAGAGCGAGACCGTCTCGCCCTTGAGGGAATAGGTGCGCTTGTCGAAGTGGACGCTGGCGCGGTCGAAGCGGATTCCGGGAACCGGCGCGTCCTTCCTGATGCGACCGAGTTCTTTTTGCGCCTTGTACGCCTTGCACACCGAGAAGATGGCGTTGCAGCACATCTGGCTGCCCAGCGGTGTCGCTTCGCGCAGCATCGTATAGGTCCGCTGGTGCAGACCGACGCGGTTCCACAGACGGTACTCGCGCACGATGGGAACAAGACGGTTGCACGCATCCGCGTAAGACGCTCGCAGGCGAGCGAGCGCGTCGGCCTGCGCCGCGCTCAATTCCAGCCGGATCGACGCCGTGCGCATCATCGCTTATCGCCTCTTAGTGACATGCTCGGAACGTTCGATGTAGCAACGGATGGTCTCGGCGCTGACATTGCCCGCCGTGCCAACGTAGTACGACGGCGACCACAAGCTTCCGCCCCACAGCCGCTTCTTCAGCGCCGGGAACGTCTGGAACAGACGGCGGGCCGTGACACCCTTGAGCACCTTGACGGCATCGGCTACGGCAATGGCAGGCGGGATGCTGACAAACAGGTGGATGTGATCCGGCTGAATCTCCTTGGAGATCACCGGCCATCCCCGTTCCATGCAAATCGCGTCTAGCATTGCCCCCGTTTCCTCAGCAACCGTTCCGGTCAGCACATCGCGCTGATACTTCGGACACCAGATCACATGGTAGGCTGTTTGGTAAACACAATTACGGTTCGTGACTACTTCGACCATGCGATACAGTGTACACCACATGGTGCGCTTCGCGCACCCGCAATTCCTCCCCTGACTCAAGTCAGGGGTTTCCTTGCGGAGATTCTATGAATCTCTCTAGGTCTGTCTTCGGGAATCCCCAACTTCAGGCGGGGAAGGATGTCAATACCTTGCGTGCAGTTCATCGCCTCGCGAATGAAAACAAGAGCCTGGCGCTGTCACAGATCGCCACGTAGACCGCAGCTTTGGTGGAAAAGCGTAGTTGCTATACCTCTCAAAGAACCAGCTGCCGGCTTTGAGTCCCGGTTGGCCGTGATCGCCTCGCGGTGTCGGCCAATGCGTACACACTGTCAGTAAAAGCGCACACCAAAATCAGCCTTTTCCGACTTGCGACTGACCGGGGCCACTGGAAAAATTGTGCGCGCTAGGAATCCGTCAGACGGTGTGGCCGTTCCCAGCCAGGAGACCGGAAAGACCGGTCTGACAGGACTCTTCGCTGTCAGAACGCTTTGTTACTGGGATACAAGGAATCGCTAGGATGTCAATCTTTTCCAGCCTTCTTAAGGCCGGGGCGTGTTTGGGCGCCAGGGCTAACACATCGATCATCGCAAGCGCCGCTGTCGCGGCATCTCTGGCCGGCCCGGCCTGGGCCGGGTCCGTGACCTACACCTACGATACGCTGGGGCGGGTGATCACCGCTACCTACAGCAACGGGGTGGTCATCACCTACAGCTATGATGCGGCGGGCAACCGCACCAGCCATCTGGTGACCGGAGCGCCGAGCTGATCGGCCGCGCCATCCGGTTTTTTTCCCACGTCTCAAGTCAGCTTCGCGGCCGATCCACGTCAGTTGGACCGGTCAGAGGCTTGCGGGCGTATTTTCGTGAATTGAATCCATTTTCGAGGGCGTTGGCCTCACCGGACACATTAGGGGAGATAGGAAGATGTGGCGACAGCTCAGCGTGTCGATTTTTTTGGCGTTGTCGGTTCTCAGCGGTCCGCTCGCGGCCGACGGGAACGTCAGTTTCGGCGGCGGCGTGCCGGCGGTGGTGGACGAGTCGAGTCCGGCCTTCGGCAAGGCCAAGCCCGCCGCCCCGGCCAAGGCGCCGGCACGCCCCGTGGAATCGTTGCCCGGCATCAACCGGGCGATCTTCTCGCCGGTGACGGCCGAGGAATCCGAGCAGGCGATCCAGTCCCGGCCGGTGCCCGCTGGCCTGAACCAGCCGGACGGGACATCGGGGGAGCTCTCGACCACCCTGCGCGTCGCCGGCGACACCGCCCCGGCCGGCCCAGCCTCGATCGCCGAGTTGGCGAGAGCGCTGCGCAATGATCCGGACCTGATCTACGAATACGTGCGCAACAACATCGAATACTATCCGGTGTGGGGCGTGCAGAAAGGTGCGCTCGGGACCATTCTGGACAACCAGGGCACCGCCTTCGACCAGGCGGCTCTCATGGTGTCGCTGCTGCGTCAAGCCGGCTATACCGCCAGTTATGTCAAGGGGCGCATCAACCTGACCGCCGCCCAGATCCACGACTGGCTCGGCATCGACACCTCGAACGTGTGCGCCGTATTGAACCTGCTCGCCAACGGCCAGGTGCCGATCGCTTCGGTAACCGCCACGGCGGCGGGCAGTTGTCCCGGTTCGACCGCGGCACTAGTCAGCATCAAGATCGACCATGTGTGGGTGAAAGCGACCCTCGGCGGAACCGCCTACCACTTCGATCCGAGCTTCAAGCCGCACACGATCAAGGCCGGCATCAACCTGGCCACGGCCAGCGGCTACAACGCCTCCACCTATCTGACCCAGGCGCGGAGCGGCGCGACCATCACCGCGGACTATATCCAGGGCGTCAACCGCACCAACATCCGCAACAATCTCACCGCCTATGCGACCAATCTGACGAACTATCTTCGCACCAACCTGCCCGCCGGCACCGTGGACGACGCAGTCGGCGGCAAGACCATCAACCCCCACACCGGCGGCAGCCTGCGCCAGACCGGCTTGCCCTACCAGGACACCTCGGTGGCCTTGACCGAATGGACCGCGGACATCCCCGCCAATTACAGACCCACCTTAAGGATCCAATACCAGGGCATCGACAAGACCTACAGTTCGGATGCGATCTACGGCAAACGCCTGACGATCACCTACAACGCCTCCAACCAGCCGGTGCTCATGCTGGATGGCGCTGCCCAGGCCACCGGCACGGCGGTAACGCCCGGCACGGTCGGCACGGTGAGCTTCACCATCACCCATGGCGCCTACGCGCAAACCTTCGCCAATCAGGCGTTCACCCAGCAGATCAAGGCCGGCGGGACGTTCCTGGTCGGCAACGGCTGGGGGCCTGCGGGCCGAGGGCTGGTGGAGTTACATCAGAAGCGTTTGGATGAAGCCAAGGCGGCGGGCACCGCCGACACCTCCGAGCTGGTGCTGGGGTCCAGCCTCGCGGTGCTCTCGTCCACCTGGATCGCCCAGGTCAACGCCTCCGACTACCTCACCGACCGACTGGCGCAAACCAATACCCTGTTCCACCACCAGATCGGCATCGCCGGCTACAACACCGCCCCCTACGTCGACCTGCCCGGCAACTTCCTGAGCGTCGTCAGCCAGACGGCCAATGCCGCCAAGGAGGCCGCGGCCTTCTACAGCGACGCGATGCACTCGAGCATCTTCGAATCCACGTCCGTCCAGCAGACCGCAGGCGTCAGTGCGGTCTCCACGGTCAAATTGATCGACCTCGCGGCGACCAACAACGACCGCATCTACGATGCCAAATCGACCAACTACACGAGCGTCGTCCAGCCCAACCTGGTGGCCTGTTCGGCCTGGCTCAGCACCTTCCAGAACGCAGTCAACGCCGGCCGTCGCCTGATCCTGCCGACCCGCTGCAATCTGGCCGAGAACAGCTGGTCGGGCGTGGGGTATTTCGACATCCGGGCTGACGCCAGCGGCTGGGGGATCGGCGCCATCATCGGCGGCGGTCTGGCCGGCGGGTTTTCGACCACATCGTTGTCTCAACCGGCCTACACCGCGGCCACACAGAACAGCATGCCGGCTCAAAACGGCAGCCTGCTGCAAACGATCGGGAGATTTTTCAACGACCCCATCGACATGGCCAAGGGCCATTTCGTCTACGCCCACGAGGACATGACCGTCGGCACGGGCGCCTTCCCGCACGCGCTCAACTTCCGGAAGCTCTACAGCTCCGGCCTGCGCACCCAGGCCGGCCCCCTGGGCAAGGGCTGGACCCACAACCTCGCCGCGTCCGCCACGGTGAATTCGGACGGCTTCCAGGGCCTCGGCGAAGACTCCGCCCTCGATGCGGTGACCACCCTCGTCGAAAAGCTGGTGGCCCTCGACCTCCTCAGCGATACCGCCAAGCCGCTGGACAAGATGGTCATCGCCACCCTGGGCCAGCGCTGGTTCGGCGACCAGTTGATCGGCAACACCGTGATCGTCAAGCAAGGCCTCAACGGCGAGGTCTTCGTCAAGCTGCCGGACGGCACCTATAACGCACCCCCCGGCAATGCGGCGCGGCTGATCAAGAACGCCGACGCCACCTATTCCTACGAAACCCTGCACCGGGACCAGCTCACCTTCAACGCGGCCGGCCGGATCGCCACCTTCCAAGAGGCCAGCGGGGTCCAGGTCAAGTTCACCTACACCGGCAACGACCTGACCCAGGTACAGAACAGCCTGGGCCGGACCCTGACCCTGACCTACAGCGGGGGTCGCGTCACCCAGGTGAGCGACGGCACGCGCAGCCTCGGCTACGCCTATGACGCCAACGGCAATCTGACGACCTTCACCGACGCCACGGCCAAGGCCACCACCTTCCAGTACGACCTGCCGGGGCGGATCACCCAGCTGTTCTACCCGGCCAACCCGACCACCGCGTTCGCCACCAACGTCTACGACGCCTTGGGCCGGGTGCAGACCCAGACCAACGCCAACGGCAAGCTCTACACCTACTACTTCGCGGGCTCCCGGTCCGAGGAGACCGGCCCCCTGGGATTGAGCCGGGTGTCCTATTTCGACGCCTTCGGCAAGGAGCTCAAGGCCATCGACCCCGAAGGCCGGGTCACCACGCATACCTATGACGGCCAGGAACGGCTCATCAAGACCGTCCTGCCGGAAGGCAACTATCTGACCTACGCCTACGACGACGCCCCCTGCGCCGGCACCGACAAGCGCTGCACCCACAACGTCAAAACGGTGACGCAGGTGGCCAAGGCCGGCTCGGGCCTCGCCAATTTGGTCACCAGCACCACCTACGAAAGCGCCTTCAACCGGGTCGCGAGCGTGACCGACCCGCGCGGCAAGGTCACCACCTACACCTACACCGCACAGGGGCTGCCCGCCACCGTCACCCGGCCGGCGGACAGCGGCGGCGTTCAGCCGGTGACCACCACCGCCTACACCGGGTTCACCCCGACCGGCTTTGCCACCTTCTACCTCCCGACCGCGGTCACCGAGAAGATCAGCGCCACCCAGTCGGTGGTGACCACCACCACCTACAACGCGAGCAACAAATACGTGCCGCAGACCGTCACGGTGGATGCGGGCACGGGCAAGCTCAACCTCGCCACCACCTACACCTATGATGCGGTCGGCAACCTGACCCAGGTCAACGGTCCCCGCACCGACGTCACCGACACCGTGACCACTGCCTACGACGCCGAACGGCGGCCGACCCAGGTGACCAACGCCCTCGGCAAGGTGACCCAGCAAGGCTACGACGCCAACGGCAATCTCATTAGGACCGCCGCCCAGATCGGCGCCCAATGGCTGGTCTCCTGCCGCACCTATACCCCCACCAACAAGCTCCTGAAGGCCTGGGGACCGGGGCAGACGGGGGCGGCCACCACCTGCCCGACGGCCGCCGCGCCGGTCTCGGTGGCCGACTACGCCTACGACGACCTCGACCGGCTCATCCGCGCCACCGAGAACCTGACGGCGGCGCAGGGCGGCAACCGGGTCAGCGAGACCGTCTACAACCTCGATGACACCGTGCAGCAGATCAAGCGCGCGGTCGGCACGGGACTCGCCCAGACCACCGCCGCCTACACCTACACCCCCAACGGGCGGGTGGCGACGGTCAAGGACGCCAAGAACAACCTCACCACCTACCAGTACGACGGCCACGACCGCCGGCTCAAGACCCTGTTCCCGAGCAAGACCACGGCCGGGGTCTCCTCGACCACGGATTACGAGCAGTACGGCTACGACGCCAACGGCAACCTCGTGAGCCTCCGGAAGCGGAACGGCCAAAGCGTGACCCTGGCCTACGACAACCTCAACCGGCTCTTGAGCCGCGCCTATCCGACGACCGCCGACAACGTCAGCTACGCCTACGATCTGTTGGGCCGGCGGACGCAAGCCAACCTGACCGGTTACGCCATCACTTACGCCTTCGACAACGCCGGCCGGCTCACCGCCACCACGGCGGGCGGCAAGACGCTGAGCTACCAGTACGATGCGGCCTCCAACCGGACGAGGATCACCTGGCCCGAGGCGACGCCGTTCTACGTCACCACGAGCTACGACGCCCTCAACCGGCCGACGGCGATCAAGGAGCTGGGGACCACGAGCCTGGCGAGCTACGCCTACGACGACCTCTCAAGGCGCACCACGGTGACCCTCGGCAACGGCACCACCACCAGCTACGGCTACAGCGCCCAATCGGCCCTCTCGAGCCTCGGCCACAACCTCGCCGGCACCGCCCAGGACCTCACCTACACGTACACCCGCAACCAAGTCCAGGCCATCACCGGGCTCAGCTGGAGCAACGACGCCTATCAATGGGGCGGGGCGGCCAACGGCACCAAGAGCTACACCGCCAACGGCCTCAACCAGTACACCCAGGCGGCCGGGGCCACCCTCGGCTATGACGCCAACGGCAACCTCACCGGGGACGGGGTGTGGAGCTATGCGTACGACCTCGACAACCGTCTCAAGACCGCCAACAAGACCGGCCTCGCGGCGGCGCTCGCCTATGACGGCGAGGGGCGGCTTCGGCAGACCGCGATCGCCGGGGTGACCTCGAACCTCCTCTACGACGGCCAGGACCTCTTGGCCGAGTACGACGGCTCGGGCAATCTCCTCCGCCGCTACGTCCACGGCCCCGGCGTCGACGAGCCGCTGGTCTGGTACGAAGGGGCGGGCACGACCACCAAGACCTGGCTGTATGGCGATCACCTGGGTTCCATCGTCGCCACCGCCGATGCCACAGGCACCTCGACCGCGGTCTACAGCTACGGCCCCTGGGGCGAACCGAACGTCACCACGGGCGTTAGGTTCCGCTACACCGGCCAGCAGCTCCTCGGGCAATTGAACCTATACCACTACAAGGCGAGGATGTATTCGCCGGCCTTGGGGCGGTTCCTCCAGACCGACCCGATCGGCTATCAGGACGATCTGAACCTGTATGCTTATGTCGGGAATGATCCGGTTAACGAGGTTGACCCCACTGGTGAATTTGGTCTGGCAGGGGCAATCATCGGCGGTGGAATCGATCTGGGTATCCAGTTGGCGATGAGCGGTGGCGATATCTCATCGGTTAATTGGCGGGATGTTGGGCTGTCTATGGTTGCAGGTGCGCTCACGGGTGGATTGGCAAATGGCAATTTCGCTTGGAAGGCTGGCTCAAACGCCTGGAATGCGACACGAAAGTGGCTTGGTAAGGAAGTGTGGAATTTAGCCAAGGGGCAACATGTCCATCACGCCATCATCGAACGTAATAGCACCATCGGAAAAATGATCCCGGATGTGATTAAGAATCAGCCTTGGAATCTCACTCCTATGCCAAGCAGACAGTTTCATGAGTTTTTACATCGGTTAGACCCGATAACCCGGACCATCGTCGGTGCGCCGGGTTATGTGCAAGGAACAGCCGCAGGCATTGCAGTAGCGAATAAGTAATGGATACCAGTAAGGAGGTCCTGATAATTATCGGTGCTGGATCGTCGCAGCAGGTTCACCAGTTCGACGTCCTGGAAAGCGGAGCAGTCATTGTTCCGCTTCACTGGGCCCTTAGAAAGCGGCTTACTGGTGGAACGTTGTGCTTGCCTGACATGACATGTGCGACCGTATCTGATGGTAGGTTTGCCGGTCTAGCGAGTGTGGAGGAGTTGGGAGCGCCGCTCGGCAGCTATATAATTCTGATGTTGATCGGGTTATTCACCTTATCTATTCCAGTTCGAATAAAACTCGTACTAACCGATATCCGACCGATTGACTTGAATGGTTTGTGTGAACTTCTAAAAGAAGCAGTTCATCGAAACCCAAGTCACTATACGCGCGCCAGTGCATCCGACATTGAGCGCCGGTTAAGCCGAGCCAGAACCTTCGCACATGTAAGGAGGGCTTTTGATTGAGTTCTTGGCGCGAATTCAATTTCTGCGTACTGAAATAAAAGAAGCCGAAGTCAGATAAAAAGACTGATCCAACTGGGTACTGACCCAGGCGGCCGGGGCGACCCTCGGTTACGACGCCAACGGCAACCTCACCGGGGACGGGGTGTGGAGCTATGCGTACGACCTCGACAACCGTCTCAAGACCGCCAACAAGACCGGCCTCTCGGCGACACTCGTCTATGATGGGGAAGGGCGGCTTCGGCAGACCGCGATCGCCGGGGTGACCACCAACCTCCTCTACGACAGCCAGGACCTCTTGGCCGAGTACGACGGCTCGGGCACTCTCCTCCGCCGCTACGTCCACGGCCCCGGCGTCGACGAGCCGCTGGTCTGGTACGAAGGGACCGGCACCGCCACCAAGACCTGGCTCTACGGCGACCATTTAGGCTCCATCGTCGCCACCGCCAACGCCTCCGGCACGTCCACCGCGGTCTACAGCTACGGCCCCTGGGGCGAGCCCAACGTCGCGACCGGCGTCCGGTTCCGCTACACCGGCCAGCAGCTCCTCGGCCAATTGAACCTGTATCATTACAAGGCCCGCATGTACTCCCCGGCCTTGGGCCGGTTCCTGCAGACCGATCCGATCGGCTACCAGGATGACTTGAACCTGTATGCTTATGTCGGGAATGATCCGGTCAATTTGACCGATCCGTCGGGGAATTGTCCATGGTGTGCCGGAGCATTGATTGGTGGCGGGATTGATCTTGGAGTTCAGCTAATTTCGAATGGAGGTGATATTTCTAACGTGAATTGGACCAGCGTAGGCGTCGCTGCAGCGTTTGGCGCGGTCGGTAATATTGGAGGTGGCAAGGCAACGAGTGTCATTTTGAATAACGCCTCCAATGCAACAAAAGGAACAATAGGAGAAGTTGCAGCGGCCATAAAGGGATTGGGACAAGGAAGAATACCGTACGCATTCCAGGTCGACAAATCATTAAGTAAGTCTTTTACCAGGGTTGACCAAGTACAGTACGACTTGCTTAAAGGCCAGAGTGTTCTTGTCGAAGCAAAGTACGGTAAAAGTACATTGACTGCACCTCAAAGACTGGCGTTGAAGGAATTGGACAACTATCAGGTGGTGAGGACCTCTCCGGCGGAAATTGTTAACGCTGGTCGGATAGGAGGAAGTGTAGCCGGAGGAGGGGTGGGGTCGGCTCTAAAATAAGGTAAATAGCATCAGGGTATACTGAGTTATGGCAACTCTTACGGTGCTGCTCAAGCGAGCGATAGCTAAGGATTTTGCAGATTACCTTATCTGGCTCGGATTTCGGCCTGAGAAAGAGAACCGCGGAATCCTTCCCTTTCGACGCTCCGGATCGGAACGTGATGATTTAGTCGAGGTACAATTCGATAAATATAATCGTCCGAAGTTTGTCATAAATTTCGGAGTTGCTCCGTCTCACGGAATTATCGATGCTTATGGTCGGTTTTTGCCCACCGCCAAAGTTCAGGTGGCTCATTTGGTCCACAACGGCCGGCTTCACCGCTGGCCGTATTCAGTTGCTTGGTTTAGGCCAAACACCTTTATGGGATTACGGTCGCCGGAATCTTCTGTCAAAAGAGAACTAGCGCATTTGATTCACGTGTTCCAACAAGTAGAGCACTGGTTTAAAACCGGGAAATCTGGACCAAACATATGGATATATATGAATCCAGAGAACGCCCCCGGTGTAAGAAGAAAGTCGATGCAAGAAAGAGGAGTTTGGCCGCCTGACGGATGGACGGAGGAAGACGAGGAAGCAGTAAAAAAGGCAGAATCCCTACCTTTGAGGCCACCATAAACTCAGTCGCGTAAGCTGGGCTAATGTAGGAAACCTAGTGTTTTAAGGCTCTGATGGGCTGCGTTTCCGCAAAACTCCAATCCAGACTACACCTATAACCTCGATAACCGCCTGACCAGCGCCAGCAAGACCGGCCTCGCGGCGGCGCTCGCCTATGACGGCGAGGGGCGGCTTCGGCAGACCGCGATCGCCGGGGTGACCACCCATCTCCTCTACGACGGCCAGGACCTCTTGGCCGAGTACGACGGCTCGGGCACTCTCCTCCGCCGCTACGTCCACGGCCCCGGCGTCGACGAGCCGCTGGTCTGGTACGAGGGCACGGGCACCGCCACCAAGACCTGGCTGTATGGCGATCACCTGGGGAGCCTCGTCGCCACCGCCAACGGTTCAGGCGCCTCGACCGCCCTCTACAGCTACGGCCCCTGGGGCGAGCCGAACGTCGCGACCGGCGTCCGGTTCCGCTACACCGGCCAGCAGTTCCTGGGGCAATTGAACCTGTATCATTACAAGGCGAGGCTGTACTCCCCGGCCCTCGGGCGGTTCCTGCAGACCGATCCCATCGGCTACCAGGATGACTTGAACCTCTATGCCTATGTGGGGAATGATCCGGTTAACTTGATGGATCCCGGTGGCTTGGCGAAGACCACGCTACGGAACTGGGGGGCGGAGTTTCTCACCACGGCGGAGGCGGCGCTCAGCACGCCCGGCGTGCGGACCACTCTGGCCGGCGGGCTGATCGGCGGGGGAGCGGGCTATCTCGCAGCCAGTCCTGCAGGTCCTGCCGTAACGGGCGCTGCTGCTACAATACTGGAACTGCAAGCTGCGGCGGATGGGGTACCATCAGTATGGCGGCTAGGACCCGCACAACGGGGATTTGCGATCGAAGAACAACTGGGCAGTAACCTGCCGCGGAATTTTCCGGTAATCGATCGATTTGAGAATGGTGTAGCGACGAGTATCAAGTCAATCGATCTTGGGGCCGCAACCTATCAGAATTCGGCAACGTTGACCCGTACGCTGAACGGCTATGTCGATTCGGTTGCCGCGTTTAATGGAAGAACGTGGGCCGGTGTAACCGTTGACGCTTCGCAGATCACTGCCCGACAGCTTCAAGTTGTTGTTCCGAATTCGGGCTCAGTAGCTCAGCAAGCGGCAATCAACGCGGCTGTGTCTCGTGCTCAAGGATTAGGCGTTCAATTAGTAGTGAGTCGATTTCCATGATGCTTTGGCACGTCTATCTTAGGAAAGGAATAGTCTTTGTCCCAACTGTGGCTAAGACTGAGGCAGGTTTCTTTCTTGACATTGATCCTGTCGCCGTATTGGAAAGCTCGGATCGCCAACAGGTTAGTGAAGCGATCAAGGCCGCGATCTTGAAGGGAAATCCAACGGTTCCGACGCCGACGCGGGCAGCGTTTCCGAAGCCAGTCGTTTTGAATTATGCCAATGTCAAATCGTGGGCGACATTCGAGAGGAATGCGTATTGCTGGAAGGTCACAGGAAAGGACTCTGCCTTCCAACTTTGTCCACAACGGAAAAATCCATCTGGAGGCTGGGAAGATGATCCTACTAATGCTGAGACCTTTAATGGTCGGACAGCAATTGACGAACTTGCAAACGCCGTCGCTGACAAAGTTCAGAGCGCAGCTTGAATCGACGCTTGACCCACTGCCCATGCAGGGACGTCCATCACCTCTGAGGCAGCTTCAGTTCGGTCGGGCGGGTTAGCCGGTTGCCGTCACCCGCCTTTCGAGGCTACCACGAGCTACGGCTACAGCGCCCGGGGAGGCCTGGCGAGCCTCGGCCACAACCTCGCCGGCACCGCCCAGGACCTCACCTTCAGCTACACCCGCAATCAGGCCCAGGCCATCACCGCCTTAAGCTTCAGCAACGACGCCTACGCCTGGGGCGGGGCGACCAACGGCACCCAGACCTACGCGAGCAACGGCCTCAACCAGTACACCAGCGCGGCCGGGGCGACCCTGAGCTACGACCCCAACGGCAACCTCACCGGGGACGGGGTGTGGAGTTATGCGTACGACCTCGACAACCGTCTCAAGACCGCCAACAAGACCGGCCTCGCGGCGGCGCTCGCCTATGACGGCGAGGGGCGGCTTCGGCAGACCGCGATCGCCGGGGTGACCTCGAACCTCCTCTACGACGGCCAGGACCTCTTGGCCGAGTACGACGGCTCGGGCAATCTCCTCCGCCGCTACGTCCACGGCCCCGGGATCAACGAGTCAAACGTCGCCACGGGCTTAAATTGCTATGTTTCAGTACAAAAACGATCGAGAATTCAGTGGTATTATCTAAGTACTAAGAGCCTATCCCAGTAGGTCCCAAGAAACCTTCGACTGGCTCAGGGTGAACGGCCTACTGAGATAGACCCTAAATACCTAGCGATACCTTAGTGCCATTTGGTCATTTAAATATGGGTGAGCATCATCGTTAGTATCGCGGTGGCCAGTTAAAACGTCAAAAAACGAGCCGGCCAATCGGGTTGGCTTCGAGCTGCAAGGCAATTGGAAGCTTAATTCAACATGGCAGTCACTACCGCTGTTTCGGCATCTTCCACCGATTCTACCGACAGGCTGGTGGAGATCTTGCTGCGAAGACGGCTGATGAGTGCTGAATCCGTAGAGCGGGTTCAGGCGGCGGCACGGTCGTCGGAAACCCCTTTTTCAGCCGTCGCCACTCGGCTCGGATTGGTAACGGAAGACCAGATGGCCGAGATTTTTGCGGAAATGCTGGCCATCGAGGTCGCTAAACGTGCCCGTTTCCCTGCCCGCCTGCCCGAGATCGACGGCGTCAATCTCCATTTTTTTCGAACCAAACGGGCTCTCCCACTGGTAATCGATCAGGACGAAGTGCATCTCGCCATGGCGGATCCGACCGATGATGTAACAGCGGCCGGCGTGGAGTTCCTTTTGGGAAAACCCGTTAAACGTTATGCAGCGCTCGAATCCGAGTTGGAGGATTACTTCTACAAGCTCGACGCCGCCCAGGCGGAAGCGGAGGAGGCAATTTCCCTGGCTTCGATCGGGACGGCCGAGGTCAACGACGATGATGTGGCCAAGCTCAGTGATCACGCCTCTGACGCACCGGTGATTCGCTTGGTACATCGGCTCATCATGTCGGCGAGCGATCTCGGCGCCTCGGATGTGCACGTCGAGCCAGCCGCAAACGCATTGATCATCCGCTACCGGATCGACGGATTGCTGCAGGAAGCCGATGTCCTGTCGGCCCGCTGGGCAGAACCGGTAGCCTCCCGCATCAAACTGATGGCTAGACTCGACATCGCCGAAAGGCGGGTACCTCAAGACGGAAGAATCCGGTTTTCCGCGCGCGGGCGAAGCCTCGATCTGCGGGTGGCGACGTTCCCTACACTGCATGGGGAGTCGATCGTGCTTCGGTTGCTTGGACAAGTATCGGTCAAGCTCGAGCTCGACCAACTCGGGCTATCCGACCACGGCCTGAACGGGCTGCGGAAGGCCTTAAAGAAACCGCACGGGATCGTCCTCATTACAGGACCTACGGGTAGCGGCAAAACGACGACGCTGTACGCCTCGTTGAACGCGATTCTCAACCCCGAGCTCAAGATCGTCACCGTCGAGGACCCTATCGAATACGTATTGACCGGTGTCTCTCAACTTCAAGTCAAACCGGAAATCGGACTAACTTACGCCACCTCGTTGCGCTCCATTCTGCGCAACGATCCCGACATCATCATGATCGGCGAAATACGGGATCGCGAGACCGCTGACATCGCGATTCGCGCCGCGTTGACCGGCCACCTGGTCTTGTCGACGCTGCACACGAATACGGCCGCCGGAGCGGTCACCCGCTTGTTGGACTTGGGGGTGGAAGCCTACCTTCTAGCATCCACGCTCGAGCTTGCCGCAGCCCAGCGCCTGGTCAGGCGGTTATGTCCGCACTGCAAGATACGGCGGTCAGTTACGAAGTCAGAAGCCGAGATGATCGGGCATGGGCTTGGAAAGCATGGCGTTCCGGAAGCGATTTATGGTCCTAAAGGCTGCGAGCATTGCAACGGTCGCGGTTATTGGGGACGCACTCCTTTGTTCGAGGCTATCGAAATCGAGGAAGAAGAGCGGGAAATCATTCGAATGAAACAGGATGAGCGGATGCTCGTCGATGCCTCGGTGCGGCGTGGCGGACGCAATCTCTGGCAACACGGGCTTGCCAAGGTGGTTGCGGGGGAAACCGCCATCGATGAAGTGCTTCGGGTCATGGAATGGCGCGAGCACTGAGCAAGTTCACCGTGAAAGCAGTCACCGGCGACGGCGAGCTGCGGGACCTCCAAATCGAAGCCGTGTCCGAGGAAACGGCGGCGCTTGAGCTCTTTCGGTCCGGGCTGACGCCCCTTTCGATTACCCGCGACGCCAACACCTGGCGCGATGTGCTCAACCGCCCGATCAAGTTAAGCCGGAGCGTGCCGTTAGCCGATCTTGCGCTGTTCGCGGAACAGCTCGCGGAGATGCTCAAAGCCGGCTTGACCGTTGAGCAGGCCCTCAAGGTCTTAGGCCGGCAGCAGGATCGCGAGGTTATGACCGATTTGGTCCAGAGGCTTCTTAGAAGGGTGTGCGAGGGCGCCACGCTGTCCCATGCCCTGGAAGCCGAGCGGAATTTGCCGCGGTATTTGATCGGCATCGTGCGCGCCTCCGAACAAGGAGGGCGCATGGGCGATGGACTGACCGACGCCGCCCGCTATCTGCAACGGCAACTGGCAGCTCAGCGCGGCTTGGTGAACGCGCTGATCTACCCCGTGGTGGTTCTTGTCACGGTCTTCGCCGCGCTGCTTTTCGTGCTGGGTTATGTCATTCCGGAATTCGAGCCGATATTCGCGGGTGAGGAACATCGGCTTCCCAAGATGACCCGTGTAGTATTGACGTTGTCCCACCTGGTCACGCGACAGGGCGCTGGCATTGTCGTGCTCCCGATCACAGGCATGTTCTTGCTGTGGTGGATCGTTCGAAAAAACCCCACCATCGGGGAGGCCATGGCGAAAATGGCTTTGCGACTGCCTGTAGTCCGGTTGATTGCTCAAATCGACGTGGCCAAGACCTTGGGTGTGATGGGGGCGTTGATCGATAATGGCGTCGAGGTGTCGGAATCCGTCCAACTCGCCGCTCAAGCCGCCTCATCGAAACGTCTACGCGAGGCGATGGGCAAGGCATCGCGGGAACTGCGGGAAGGGGCCTCTGTGTCCGCGGCGCTTCGCCGAATCGATCTTATCCCGGAAGCGACCGTATCCATTATCGAAGTCGGTGAACATACCGGCACGCTTGGACACGCCAGCATGCGAGCCGCGCATTTGCTCGAAACGGATTCGACCTTCCGAATCGATCGGCTTATCGCTCTCCTGAACCCGATTGCAATCGCCGTCCTGGGGTTGATCGTCGGATTCGTTATTGCAGGCGTGATGTTGGGGATCATGAGCATTAACCAAATGGCGGTACGATAAGGAAAAATGGTGAATAATCGAACAACACAACGTAGTCGGCATCTTCATCGCCACCAGAGGGCTGGCATGGGGGGCTTCACACTTTTGGAATTGATGGTCGTACTGGTCATCATGGGGCTGCTTTCGGCGGTCGTGGCGCCACAGATCATGAACATGTTCTCCGGGGCAAAGACGGATGCCGCGGCCCTTCAAGTGGACACCTTGACGACGGCTCTGCACTATTATCAGATCGACACCGGCTCCTATCCTACGCCGGAACAAGGGTTGGAAGTCCTGTGGAAGGCCCCCCCAGATGTCGCGCGATGGCGAGGACCCTACATCCGCAAACATGAGCACCTACTGGATCCTTGGGGCCGGCCTTTCCGTTATCGTGTTCCGGGACAGCGCGGTCCTTTTGACATCTACTCTTTCGGGGCGGATGACCGCGAAGGCGGAGAGGGCGAAAATGCCGACGTCGGGCTCTCGAAGGCGCCGTGAACGGGGCGTGACCTTGCTGGAGCTCCTGGTGGTAATCGCCTTGTTGGGGATGCTGGCCGCCGCGGGCGCAGGCGCGTACCGGGGAGGAAACAGCACCCGTTGGGCGGAGGCGGCTCTGACGGCATTGGAAAACGCCAAGTGGTTGGCCCTCTCGCGGGGCCACGCTGTTACGCTTCCGTGTGCGGAGATCGTCTCGGGCGGCGGGAGCAAGGATACGAGCAATGTCGCCGATCAGCCGGACGTGACTTGTACAAGCACGATTCCGTCACCGGCGAGTGGCAGCGCGATCACGTTTTTTCCCGATGGCTCATCCTCTGGGGGCTCGATTATTATTCGACACGACGGCTGGGACGATCGGATTCAGGTCGACTGGCTCACCGGGGCGTTGTCTCGCAACTAGAGGGCCGGAATTGCGGTCGCAGGCTGGATTTTCACTGCTCGAGGTCGTTCTGGCGTTCGTGATGGCGGGATTGGTCCTCGGAATTGCGCTCCCGGCGATGTCACAAACCATACCAAGATTGATCGAGCTACGCTCACACTCGACCGCGGTGTTGCTTGCGCATTCCAAACTGGAGGAGTATTCGATTGATGGTGTGGACATTCCTAGGAATAATGAAGGCACTCAAGGCGAATTTTTCTGGCGAGTCGACGTCGAGGACATCCTACCGGACGGCATGGAAGGCCCCATGACGGGTATCTATGGCTTGCAAAGGATCAGCGTAACCATCGCGCGCGACGCACATTCGGCGCCACTGGTGCGTATGTCGGCCCATAGGTTTAGGAAATGACAGTGGGGTGCGGGCGGATATATAGGCCCCAAAGCGGGTTTACCTTGCTCGAGGTACTCGTGTCTATGGCCGCCGGGGCCTTGCTGATCGGCACGTTATCCCAAGTCCTGATAACGATCAGGGACGGGTGGAGGCTTGCTTCGCGGATTGATCGGCAATGGGCCGAGGAAGCCACGGCGGTTCGACTCGTTTCCCGTCTTCTCCGCGCCAGCCTTCCACCGGAGCGCGGCGGATTCGGAGCCCGCTTCAAAGGCGATGGGGACACCGTGGAGTTCACTTCGATTCCGTCGCAGTCCGCGTTCTCCTCCGGGCGCATGGATGGACGCTTGTATCTTGAAAGCCGTCAGAACGGCTCTCTTGCGCTTCTTTTGGATCTCGTGCCGCGTCCGGCATCGCCGGTATCGCCGGTATCGGAAAAGCTCGTTCGCACGAATTGGGTTGTACTCGAAGACCTCGAAAAGGTCGAATTTTCATATTTCGCGGGAAGTTCCGGGCGAGCCAGCCGATCTTGGAACGACGCCGAGAAACTGCCCGATGTGATCCAACTTCACGCTGATTTCGTCGACAAGACACGGCCGTCATTAAGGATGGCGATTCGGCTACACCAGACGCTTAGCGGAAGCTGTGTGATCGAATGGACAAGCTTAGCCTGCAGACCAGCGTAACCGATGCGATTTGGCGGTCGACGAATCTCGCGGCCATCGTCCGCCCCGCGTTCCTATGGTGGTGGGTGGGACTTACAGACCTCTTCCCTGGGCTTGGACGACTGGTCTCGAAGCGCGAAAAATCCGTGCTTCTATTGGTTGAACGAGATCGGACGACGCTCGTTCGTCCTCACAATGAGGTCCAAGATCATGGCACGCCACCGGAAGAACTCCATTTTCCCAGTGTTTTTGGAGGGCGTTCGTCGCAGGCGATGGAAGCGTTGCGGCCACTATGCGCAGAGGCCACGACACAGGTTGCGTTAGGTTTGCAAGAGGTGTTTCTCCTGCGGATGAGCTTTCCGAAAAGCGCACAGGCTCGGTTACGAGATGCGGTCGCCTTCAAGCTCATTACGGAATCGCCACTTGAGAAGGCGGCGATTTATTTCGATGTTCGATCGAAAAAGGATCACGATTCCGGGACCCTCGACGTCGAGGTTGCGCTTTGCCGCCGGGAAACCGTACTTCAAGCGCTTAAGAATCTCGATCAGGTCGGGATTTCCGTGGAAGCCGTGGGGTTTCGCCCTTCATCATCGGGTATCTTGGATTTTGTTTTTTACACTTCGCCGGGCAGAGAGGCGGCTCGTTCTCGATTCAAGCGACGCTTGATGTTGGTGCTAAGCTTGGCATTGGTGGCGACGTTGCTTATTCCCGCAACTTACCTTTCGGCTTTATGGCTTGAGCACAAGGTAAGGCGGGATATCGAGGCAACTCAGAAAACGGTGAATGCCAGTGCACCCTTGCTGGCGCAACGCGCCCTTCTACAATCCGTAAAAAACGATCTGTCACGTCAAGCCCCCGCATACCGCATTACGCATGTCTTGAACGAGGTGGCGGGCGCGTTGCCGAAAACGGCCTGGATTACGTCCTTGCGGTACGACCACGGCGTGGTGCATATAGCCGGTCACGCCTCAAATCCCCCCGAAATGATGAGGGAACTCGGTAAACTCTCGAAAATCGGCAATGCCAAATTGATTTCGGTCGCCGGTAATAACGGCACGGAAACTCCGCCGCAGTTCGAGGTGGCCCTGGAGCTTAAAAGGCCCTTGCCGTGACCGCTGCACTGTCTCCCCGAGTCCATCGAATCGCGTCTCTCGGCCTGTTGGTGGTCGCTGTATTCGCGGTTTGGGGAGGATTTTTCAAGCCGCTATTGAATCTAGCGGGGCAGGCGATCAGCCAATTGCACGACGCCCGCTTCGAATTAAGCCGGGCACGGCGGCTTTCCTTTGAAGTCGAAACCCTTTCTGAGGCGCAAGTCGCGGCCGATGCCGAGACATTGAAGCCGCTATTGATTTGGACAGATAGCAACTCGGGGACAGAAACCAAATTTCAGGAAATCATCGATCAAATTATTCGCTCGACCCGATTTAATCTGGAATCCATGCGTACCGCGACAACAGTCCGTCAAGGCAATCTCAGCCGTATATCCATCGATTTGAAAGGCGAGGGGCCGGAGGCCTCCGTCATGGGAATGCTCGCCGAGTTCGAGCGGCACAGGCCGTTGATCGTGGTCGATCAGTTGACGATACGCTCGTTGGACAGCGTTCCCACGGAAGCCGGCGGGACTGCGATTTCCAAGGTGATGGCCGAGCTCCGCATTTCGGGATTCGGAGCTGATTTGGCGTCGTTTGAAAGCAGGCCATAAATGACCGACAGGTTTCCTCGAACGCTATGGTTGATTGGGTTCAACACTGTTGTATTCATTGCGGGATTGACGATCGTTTTCTCGCTGCTCTTGGCCGAATCGTCCGAGAACTACACCAATGCAGAACTGAATGAAACCAAGCCCGACTTAAACGTCTATACCCTTATCGAAATCGACGCCTTGACGACAAGTCCATTGTTTCAACCTAGTCGAACCGCGTTCATCGAAAAACCGGAGGAACCGGACAAGTCGACTGAGATTTCGGGGCCGCCTCCGCTTCTGGTCGGCGTCATCCGTGTTGGCAGTGAAAGTATGGCCTTGCTAGAGGATCGAGAGAGAAAAACCTGGCGGTTGGTCCGGCCTGGGGAGAGTTTCGGCGACTGGAGCGTGCAAAGGATCAATCGCAAGTCCGTCACGGTCGGAATCAAAAACGAAGACCAAACTCTCGAAATGCATCTGAACGCCGAGCAACTGTCGGTGAACTCTTCCGCGATTCCACTGCCAGAAAACCATCGATAGCGTATCGCCAACCACTCGATCAGGTCTGAGCCTCACAATTTGGAACCCAAATCCAAGACCTTATCAAATAAGGCATATCGCGCCTGCCTGTAAGGAGCACCTCGGCAGACAAGCGATTGGTCTTGGGAGAATCGGAATGAACCGCAGCCGTAATTCTGAAGACCTCGCCAGCTACCGATAGCCCACCTTCCATCGCCGAAAGCTGTTCCTCGTCGCGCTTTGCTTGGCCTATCATTTTCTTCAAGCGGTCCGACGTTAGCGCCGCACTAGGCTCCAACCGTCCCGAAAACAGCGTGATGTACGGATAAAGGCAGGCAAAATCTTCCAGTGATAGGCTCAAGATAGCGCTGAGATCGGAATAGGTCGTCAACCGGTTATCTTCTTTTCCGTTTTGCTTGTGGACTTGAATACGGCCTGCGATGACAGCGGGAACATCGATTCCCGGCAGATTTGCCAAGAGTCTCTCCAGTAACCGCTGGTCAGCCGTATTGATGTCCACGATACCGTGCACATTCGTGACTGCTAAGAGCCTATCCCAGTAGGAACAAAAGCGTGATGAGCGACCTCTAATGCCGAAATTTCGAGTCAAGAGGGGCTCTTATGGGACTGGTGACGAAAGATGATGGCTGGCGCATTCCGGATGAGCTGTG
>Ga0196976_1000104_pt1 | contig 56373 bp, 45 predicted proteins | sample S3v_513CmetaG_FD_148644 | JGI IMG/M metagenome (GOLD analysis project Ga0196976, IMG submission 148644) | Soil microbial communities from Anza Borrego desert, Southern California, United States - S3+v_5-13C | ecosystem: Environmental > Terrestrial > Soil > Desert | place: USA: California...
GACCTCTCGTTCGAGCTGGCGGCCGCCGCGGCCGCGCTCGCCGAGCTCGAGCGCGCGGGCGACCTCCGGCCGCTGCCGGCCCCCGTGGCGGAGCGCGTGCTGGCGCGCTCCGGCGCCACCGTCTCGACGCCGCCCGCGCGCCCGGCGCCCGCGACCGCGCCTCACCCCCCGCGCCCGGATCGCGGCCGCGCCCTCGCGTGGGCCGTCGCGGCCGCCGGCAGCCCCTCTAGGGCGGGAGGAGGTCGAGGGCTGCGCCGGTCACCTGGAGGGCTTCTTTCCGGGCGACGTCGGCCTTCAGGACCCGCGCCCCGAGGACGTCGTACCCGAGCACCGCGGCGAGGAGCTCCGTGTCCGCGAGGAGCTGCTCCTTCGTCACCCCGGTGAACTCGATCAATCCGCCTCCGCTGGATGCGCGTCGAGTCCATGGAAACCCACGAGGATGCGGCTGCCTCCGCCCGCTCCGCTCGCGCGAAGGGACGATTCGGCTCCGGAGGGACCCCGTCAGGTCGTTCTGGCGAGTCCCCGACGGGGCGGCGTTGACACGGTCCTCCGGCGACTTATCGATCGCGCAGAAACCAATCGCACCATGAGAGGAGGTAATTGCGATGGCCAATCTGATTCGACGCAACACCGGCTCCGGGTCGGTGCAGCCGTCGCGGCTGCTCGATCCCTTCGAGATGATGCGTGACCTCATGCGCTGGGATCCGTTCGCGGAGCTCGGCGCGGGGAGCATGCGGGAGACCCCCTTCCTGCCGACCTGGGAGGTGAAGGAGACCCGCGACGCGTACGTCTTCAAGGCGGATCTGCCCGGCATCAAGGAGGACGATCTCGAGATCAACCTCACCGGCAACCGGCTCACCGTCTCCGGGAAGCGCGAGGAGGAGAAGCACGAGGACGAGGATCGGTTCTACGCCTACGAGCGGAGCTACGGGACCTTCTCCCGGTCGTTCACGCTCCCCGAGGGCGTGGATCCCGACCACGCGGAGGCGGATCTCTCGAGCGGCGTGCTCACCGTGAGCATCCCGAAGCGCCCCGAGGTGAAGCCCCGGAGGATCGAGGTGAAGAAGCTGCTCAAGGGCGAGAAGGCGCACGCGTAGCGGGCGCCGGCGGGCCGCGCCTGCCGGCGTGGCCCGCCCCTCCTGGCCACGGTGACGCTCGTGCGCGCGGAGCCGGCCCCCGAAACGAACGACGCCCCGAGCCTCTCGGCCCGGGGCGTCGTCGCGGCATGATCCGGGGCGGCTACTCCGCCATCTTCGCGACCTCGGCCGCGAGGTCGTCCTTGCGCTTCTCGAGGCCCTCGCCCAGCACGAACCGGGCGAAGCGGCGGATCTTGATGTTCTCGCCGATCTTGGCGATGGCCTCGTTCAGCATGTCCGAGACCTTCTTCTTGTCGTCCTTCACGAACGGCTGATCGACGAGGCAGAACTGCTCGTAGAACTTCTCGATCTTGCCCTGGGCGATCTTCTCGAGGATCGCCTCCGGCTTCTTGCCGTCGCGGACCTGCTCCTTCGCGATCTCGACCTCCTTCGCGATCACGTCCGCGGGCACCTCCTCGCGGCTCACCCACGTCGGGTTGGCGGCCGCGATCTGCATCGCGATGTCCTTCAGGAGCAGCTGGAACGCGTCGGTCCGCGCGACGAAGTCGGTCTCGCAGTTCAGCTCGACGAGGACGCCGATCTTGCCGCCCAGGTGGATGTAGCTGCCGACCGCGCCCTCGGCGGCGACGCGCCCCGCCTTGTTCTGCGCGCGGGCGAGCCCCTTCTTCCGGAGCAGCTCCTCCGCCTTGGCGAAGTCGCCCCCCGTCTCCGCCAGCGCCTTCTTGCAGTCCATCATCCCCGCGCTCGTCTTCTCGCGGAGCTCCTGCACCATCTTCGCGGTCACCTCGGCCACGGCCGTCTCCCTCCTTCAAGAAAGTCCGAGGGCGGGCCACTGAGCCCGCCCCCGGTGAAACGAGTACCTTGCTGCACCAGGGTCGGTTATTCCTTGGCCTCGCCGGCGGCCTCGACCGGGGCGACCTCGCCCTTGCGGACCACCTCGACGTCGGCGGAGAGCGACCCGCGATCGGGGCGCTCCCGGTCGCGATCGCCGCGACGCGGGCCACCGCGGCGGTCCCGGCGATCCCGCCGGTCCTTCATGCCGCGCTCGCTGGCCGCGTCGCGATCCTCCTCGCCTTCCCGCCGCTCGTCGCGGCCGCCGTGCTCCGCCACCCAGGCTGAGTACCGGCCCCGGCCCTCGATGCACGCCTCGGCGATCTTGCCCGTGAAGAGCCGGATCGAGCGGATGGCGTCGTCGTTGCCGGGGATGACGTAGTCGATCCCCTCGGGATCGCAGTTCGTGTCGACCACCGCGACGACCGGGATCCCGAGGCGGTTGGCCTCGTGGACCGCGATGTGCTCCTTCTTCGTGTCGATCACGAAGAGGGCCGCGGGGAGCCGGCTGAGCTCCTTGATGCCGCCCAGGTTCTTCTCGAGCTTCTCGCGCTCGCGCTCGAGGGCGGCGACCTCCTTCTTCGGGAGGCGCTCGTAGGTGCCGTCCTCCTTCATCTTCTCGATCGTCTTGAGCCGATCGATGCCCTGCTTCACCGTCTTGAAGTTGGTGAGCGTGCCGCCCAGCCACCGGTTGGTGACGTAGAACATGCCGCTGCGGACGGCCTCCTCGCGGATGGCGTCCTGGGCCTGCTTCTTCGTCCCGATGAAGAGGACCGAGCCGCCGCGCGCGACCGCGTCCGACACGAACCGGAGCGCGTTGCGGGCGAGGCCGACCGTCTTCTGCAGGTCGATGATGTAGATGCCGTTGCGCGCCCCGAAGATGTACGGCTTCATCTTCGGGTTCCAGCGCTTGGTCTGGTGCCCGAAGTGAACGCCGGCCTCGAGGAGCTGCTTCATCGTGATGGCCGTGCCGCCCTGGCCGAGGGCGGCCGCCATCCCGTCCGCGGGCGCGGCCTCGGGGGCCGGCGCGGCTTCGGGGGCGGGCGGGGGAATCGGCGTCGGCTGCTGGGTCTGCTCCTGCGTCTCCATGTGATCTCCGGTTGGTCCGCCACTCCCAGCCTGAACCGGCGCGCCGCACGCCGATCGGACGCCGTGAGGGCCGTTCCGCCGGTGAGCACCGGAGCGCGCCGTGCTCGGGGAGTGTGTGAATTTGAGTCCAGCCCGCCTCTGCGAGCGCGGGTTCACGGCCGGATCTGCGCCGCGAAGGGACGGTCATCTAGCACAACGGCCGACATCCGGCAAGCGTTGGTGCGGGGGGGAGCCCGTCGGAAGCCCCTGCGATCAGCGCGGTTTTCGAGCACGAGCGGTCGCGGCCCCCCGGGGCGGCGCCGGCGTCCTGGGCGCCCACCAGCCGAGCCGGACGACCGAGCCGTCGTATCCCCGCCACGCGACCGGCCGCGCCGGCGCTCCCGGCCCGCCCGGTCCGCCGCTGCAGGCATGGCGCAGGATGCGGGCGGTGCCCGCGAGCGTCATCGTGCCGCAGTCCGGGCACCGGAACTCGCGGGCGATGGCTTCCCGCTCCGCGGCGGAGAGGGCGGCGTCCGGCCCGGCGGGCGCCGGGTCGCCGGCGCGCGGAGGCTGCGGGCGCAGGAGCCCGCGGGCGCGGTACCCCTCCAGCTCCGCGATCTCCGCCGCCTCGCCGCCCCGGTCGCGCTCCGCGTCGGCCCGCGCGCGCGTCCGGCACGCGTCGCACGGCGGGAACCCGAGGCTGCGCGCACAGGCGATCTCGACCGTCCCGTCCTCCTCCGCGCGCTCCCACTCCTCGCGCGCGTCCACCTCGATCGCCGGCACGCCCGCGGCCGCGAGCGCCGCCTCCTTCTCCGCCTCGACCGCGTGCGTGACGAGCACCTCGATCGCGAGCGCCGGCCGATCGCCCGCGAGCACGAGCACGTCCGCCCGGAGCGCGCCGACCGCGGCCTCCGCGCGCGCCCGGTCGCCGAGCGCGCCCAGCTCGAGCGGCGCGCCGCGGCGGCACTCCGGGCAGCGCGCCCGGGCCACGACGCGGCGCCGCCCGGCGAAGGCGTCCGCGCACAGCGCGAGGAGCCGCTCCTTGGCGTCGAGGTGGAGCGCGGTCTCCGGCGCCGTGAGCGGGCAGGACGAGCCGGGCCGGTGCGCGAAGTGCGGCGTCCGGATCCGCCCGAGATGCGGCACGAGCTCCTCGCCGCAGCCGAGGCAGGTGAACGGCGCGCGCGCGCGGCGATCGGCGGGCGCGAGCCGGGCGGCGCGCACCTTCGCGCCCGCGCGGTCGAGGGCCCACGCGAGCTGGACGCCGGCCGCGCCGGTGCGTGCGCGGGAGGCGACGTGGGTCCGGGTCGTCTGACGCGGCATGCGTCCCGATTGTACGGTGCCCGCGGGGCGCGGGCCGCGCGATAGACTCGCCCGCGGGGGGACCGATGGTCCAAACGATCGATCGCGGGACGCAGGCCGAGGTGCTGGGCGAGGTGCAGCGGCTGTACGACCTCGGCCTCTTCCTCCAGGCCTGGCGCGCCGCCGCGCCGCTCGGGCCGCTCGAGGGCTGGTCCGGCCTCGACGCCCGGATCCTCGCCGGCCGGCTCTGGATGCAGCTCGGCGATCAGCCCCGCGCCATCCGCTGCCACCTAGGGCTCCGGCGGCTCCACGCGTCGTCGCAGCGCGCCTGGTACTGGATCGCGTGGGCCGTGCGCGCGCGCCTCGGGCCCTACGCGGCCCAGACCCTGCTCCGCGCGCGCGTCGAGGAGGCGGAGGGGACGGGCGAGGGCGGCGCGGAGCTGGTGGGGTTCGCGGCGAGCACCGCGGCGATGCTGAAGGACTTCCCCGAGGCGGAGCGCCTGCTCGCGCGCGCGGAGCGGATGGACCCGGGGAGCGCCTGGATCCGGATCGAGCGCGCCCACGTCCTGCGAGCCGCCGACGACTACGCCGGCGCGCTCGCGGCGGCCGAGGAGGCGAGCCGGCTCCGGCCGGCGTACCGCCCGGCGCTGGAGGCGCGCGCCGACCTGCTCGTCCTGCTCGGGCGCGACGACGAGGCGCTGGCGCTGCTCACGGACGGCATGGAGCGGTTCGAGAGCGCCTCCATCGGCTGGGCGCTCGCGCAGCTCCAGGAGGCGCGGGAGGACGTCGCCGGCGCCGAGGCCACGCTCGTTCGCGTCGAGGCGTGGAGCCCGCTCCGGAACCGCGCGCTCGTCGAGTACCTGGCCCGCCGCCGCTCCGACCTCGCCTGGCGCCGGGGGGATCGGGAGGCCACGATCCGGCTCGCGAAGGCGTCGCGGAACCCGTTCCACGAGAAGCTCGCGGCGCGCCTCGAGGCGGGACACGAGGGGCCGCGGCGCGCGCTGCCGGTCCCGTTCGTGCGCCAGCACGACAAGACCTGCGCGCCGGCGACCCTCACCGCGCTCTCGCGCTTCCACGGCGTCGAGGCCCGCCACCTCGAGGTCGCCGAGAAGATCTGCTACGACGGCACGCCCGACTGGGCGCAGCGGCGGTGGGCCGAGGAGCAGGGGTTCGTGGTCCGGGAGTTCACCGTGACCTGGGACGCGACCCGTGCGCTCGTCGATCGCGGGCTGCCGTTCTCCCTCGCGACCATCGATCCCGGCAGCGGCCACCTCCAGGCGGTCGTCGGGTACGACGAGGGGCGCGGCACGCTGCTGCTCCGGGACTCCAACTTCCGGGTGCTCGGGGAGCTGGCCGCGGAGGGGCTCGAGGCCTACCGCGCGACCGGCCCGCAGGGCGCGGTCATGGTGCCGCGCGACCGCGCCGCGATGCTCGACGGGCTGGAGCTGCCCGACGCGCACCTCTACGACCTCTACCACCGCGTGCAGATCGCCCTGGCCGCGCACCGGCGCGACGAGGCCGACGCCGCGCGGCGCGCGCTCGCGGAGGCGGCGCCGGGCCACCGGCTCGCGCTCCACGTGGACCGGGTCCTCGCCTGCTACGACGCGGACGAGGAGGCGCGCCTCGCGGCGACGGACCGGCTGCTCGCGCTCTTCCCCGACGACGTGAACCTCCGCCTCTCGCGGCAGGCGTCGCTCGCGGAGCTGGGCCGCCACCTCGCCCGGGTCGAGTACCTGCGCGCGGAGCGCGCGCGGGCCCCGCACCCGCTGCTCTCGCTCGTGCTGGCGGAGGCGATCCGGCTCGACGCGCGGACCCGGCCCGAGGTCGAGGGGCTGGTCCGCACGCTCCTCCGCGCGCTCCCCCACGATCCGGCCGTGTACCGCCTGCTCGGCCACGTCCAGTGGGAGCGCGACCGGGGGGAGGCGCTGCGCGCGTACCGCGCCGCGGCGTGCCTGGGCTGGGCGGAGGAGCACCACGCCGAGTCGCTGTTCCGCGCCGCGCGGTCGCTCGGCAAGGTCGAGGAGGGGCTCGAGCTCCTGCGCTGGCGGGAGCGGCGCCAGGGCGGGCTCTCCGGCCAGCCGGCGATGACGCTCTCGGACGCGCTCGAGGCGCTCGACCGGACCTCCGAGGCGCTGGAGGTGCTCGAGGCCGCCGTGGCGCGCCGCCCGCAGGACGGGGCGCTCCTCCTCTTCGCGGCGCGGGCGCGCGCCGCCGCCGGGCAGCTCGCCGACGCGCACGCGCTGCTCGCGCGCGCCCGGACGTCGGCCCACCCGGCGCAGGTGCTCCGCACGGAGGCGGCGCTCGCCGAGCGCGCCGGCGACGTCGCCACCGCCGCCGCGCGGTGGGAGGCGCTCGCCGAGCTCGATCCGCTCGACGTCGGCGCGGCCCGCGCGGCGGCGCGCAGCCTCGCCGCCACCCGCGGCGAGGAGGCGGCCCGCGCCTGGGTCCGCAGCCGCGCAGAGCGGTTCCCGCACCACCAGGGGCTCTCGCACGTGCTCCTCGAGTGGCTCGGCGACGAGCCGCCCGCGGTCGTCGAGGTGGAGCTGCGGCGGCTCCTCGCGGCGCACCCGGGCGACGCGTGGGCGTGGCGCGAGCTCGCCCTCGTCCGCTCGCGCCAGGGCGACGTCGCGGGCGCGCTGGAGGTGCTCGAGCGCGCCGCGGCCATCGATCCCGCGACGCCCCCGCTCCACAACGTCCGCGCGAGCGTGCTCGCGGCGGCGGGGCGGATCGACGAGGCGAAGGCGGAGCTGCTCCGCTCGCTCGCGTGCGACGCGGACGGAGAGTGGGCGCTGGACCGGCTGCTCGAGCTGTCCGCCGACGGCGCCGAGCGCCGCGCCCACCTCGCGACGGTGCGGGGCGAGCTGCGGCGGCAGGTCGTGCTGGGCGACGGCATCCTCGCCTACCAGTCGCGCTCGACCGGCATCCTCGCGGAGGAGGACGTGCTCGCGGAGCTCCGCGAGGCGCACCGGCTCCGCCCCGACCTGTGGCACTCCTGGGTCGCCCTCGCGCGGCAGCTCGCGCACGTGGGGAGGCTGGACGAGGCCGGCGGGATCCTCTCCGAGGCGGCCGAGCGGTTCCCGCTCCTGCCGCGCATCCCGCTCGAGCAGGCCGCGCTCGCGCGCGCCGCGGGGGACCGCGACGCGACCCGGCGGGCGCTGGAGCGCGCCGTCGCGCTCTCCCCGGGCTGGCCGCAGGCGGCGATCGATCTCGCCGCGGTGCTGCACGAGGCAGGGGACTTCCCCGCGGAGCTCGCGGTCCTGGAGCGGGCGCTGCGCCACGCCCCCAGCCAGCCGCTCCTGCACGGCTGGCGGGCCGACGCCCTGCGCCTCTCGGGGCGCGAGGAGGAGGCGCGGGCGGCGCTCGAGCGCGCGCTCCGGCTCGATCCGGGCTACGCGTGGGCCTGGGAGACGCTCGTCGAGCTGTGCCGCCGGCGCGGAGCGCCGGGCCACCCGCTCGCGTTCGCGGAGTCGCTCGCGGCGGAGCGGCCCCACGACTCGGGCGCGTGGGTGCTGGTCGCCCGCGCCCGCAAGGCGCCGGAGGACCGGCTCGAGCCGCTGGAGCGGGCGGTGCAGGCGCGGCCCCGGGACGTCTCCGCGTGGGAGCTGCGGGTGGACACGCTCGCCGCGCTGAAGCGGTTCGACGAGGCGCTGGCGTCGACCGATCCGCCGGCGTTCGGGGGCGTTCCGCCGCCCTCGCTCCGGCTCCGCGCGGTGAAGCTCCACGACGCGCGCGGCGACCGCGCGCGCGCCCTCGACGAGCTCCGCGCGCTGGTCGCGCGCGAGGGGGACGACCTCGAGGCCTGGCAGCTCCTCGCCGACTGGGAGGACGCGGCGGGGAACGGCGCCGCGTCCCTCGCCGCGGCCGACACGCTGGTCCGGCTCGCGCCCCACCGCGCCGCCTCGCACGGGTACCGCGGGCAGGCGCTCCTGCGCACCGGCGCGCGCGCGGAGGGCAAGGCCGCGCTGCGGCGGGCCCTCGATCTCGACCCGAGCTACGGCTGGGCGGTGGACCGGCTCCTCGCGGCGGAGCTGGAGGACGGCTGGACCCGCGCCGAGGTGCTGGAGGAGCTGCGGCGCCGGCTCGCGCGGTGCCCGGACCACGAGGGCCTGGGGCGGACGCTCCTCGTGTGGATGCGCGACGAGCCGCCCGCCGCCGCGGAGCCGGAGCTGCGGCGGTTCCTCGGGGTGCACCCGGACAACGCCTGGGGGTGGCGTGAGCTCGCGGGCGTGCTCTCGCGCCAGGGCCGCACCGACGAGGCGCTCGACGCGCTCCGGACGGCGGAGGAGCTCGAGCCCGGCGTCGCGCCGCTTTACAACGTGCGCGCGGTCGTGCTCCAGGACGCGGGCCGGATCGAGGAGGCGAAGGCCGAGCTCCTGCGCGCGATCGCCTGCGACGCCGACGACGGTTGGCCGCTCCGGCGGCTCGTCGAGCTGTCGGCCGGCGCCGAGGAGCGCCGGACCCACCTGCGCGCGGCGCTGGCCGAGCTGCGCCGGCAGGTCACCCTGGGCGACGGGCTGCTCCACCTCCAGGCCGAGGCGCGCGGCGTGCTCCCGCCCGAGGAGCTCGTCGCCGCGCTGCGCGCGGCCAGCGCGGAGCGGCCGGAGCTCTGGCAGACCTGGGTCGCGCTGGCGCGGCAGCTCGCGCACGCGGGCGCGCTCGACGAGGCGCGCGAGGTGCTGGCCCAGGCCGCGGAGCGGTTCCCGTCGCTGCCGCGGCTCGCGGTCGAGCAGGCGGAGGTCGCGCGCCTCCGCGGCGACGCGGGCGCCCGGCGGGAGGCGCTGGAGCGCGCGGTGTTCCTGTCGCCGGGCTGGACCGAGGCGGTGAGCGAGCTCGCCGCGCTGCTCCAGGACGCGGGCGAGTACGAGGCGGAGCTGGCGATGCTCGATCGCGCGCTCCGGAACGCGCCGGCGGAGAGCCTGCTCCACGGGTGGCGCGCGGACGCGCTGCGGCGCTCGGGGCGCACGGCGGAGGCGCTGGACGAGCTCGAGCACGCGCTCCACCTCGACCCGGGGTACCAGTGGGGCTGGGAGACGCTCCGCGAGCTCTGCGCCGACGGCGACCCGGCGCGGCCCGGCCGGATCGCCGAGGCGATCGCTCGCGAGCGGCCCGACGACGTGCAGGCGTTGCTGCTCCTCGCCCGCTCGCGGAGCGCCCCGGCCGACCGGCTCGCGCCGCTCGAGCGCGCCCTCCGGCTGCGCCCACGTCACCTCGGCGCGGCCGAGCTGCGGGTGGACGCGCTCGTCGAGCTCCGGCGGTTCGACGAGGCGCTGGCGGCCGCGGCCCCGCCGGCGTTCGGCGGAGTGCCGCCGCCCCCGCTCCAGCTCCGGGCCGTCCGCGTCCACGACGCGCGCGGGGACCGGGCGCGCGCGCTCCGGGAGCTGCGGGTGCTGGCGCAGCGGGAGCCCGACTTCGTCGACGCGCTCCAGCTCCTCGCGGAGTGGGAGGAGGAGGCCGGGGATGCGCAGGCGGCGCTCGCCGCGGCGCGGGCGCTCGTACAGGTCACCCCGGGCCGGGCCGTGTCGCACGGCTACCTCGGGCACCACCTGCTCCGCGGGGGCGCGCGCGCGGAGGGCAAGGCGGCGCTGCGGACGGCGGTGGAGCTCGACCCGTCGTACACCTGGGCGCAGCACCGGCTCCTCGCGCTCGAGCTCGAGGACCGCGACGTCGAGGCGGTGGAGCGGCTCGTCCCGATCCTGGAGCGGAGCCAGGGCGCGGGCGCGGCGCACCTCGCGCGCGTCGAGCTCGCGGCGCGGCTCGGCAAGAAGGACGAGGCGCTCGCCAGCCTGGGGCTCCTCGCCCGGAGCGGGACGGGGTGGGACGGGCGCCGCGTCGCGGAGGCGTTCGACGGCGCGGGGTGGGGCGACGAGCTCGCGGGCGCGCTCCTGCCGGCGCTCGCCGACCCGGCGGCGCAGGGCGGCGCGGGCGAGCTCTGGGTGCAGCGGGTCGTCGCCGGCGCGCGCTGGGGCGAGGGGAACGGGACCCTGGACGCCCTCCTCGACGGGCCGCACACCCCGGCGGTGATCGCCGCGGTGGGGCAGTGGGTGCAGGAGCTCGGCGGCGCCGGGCGCGCCGGCGAGGTCGCGCGCTGGAAGGCGCGGCGGGCGGCGGCGCTGCGGTCGGACGACTGGCTCTGGGGGTGCTTCGGGTACGCGCTCGTGAGCGTCGCGCGGTACGCCGAGGCGGTGGCCTGGCTCGGCGACTGGCGCGCGCGGGCGCGGGTCGCGCCGTGGATGCTCGTCAACCTCGCCCAGGCGCTCCGCGACCTCGGCCGGAGCGCCGAGGCCGGGTCGGTGAGCCGCGCCGCGCTCGAGCTCCCGGCCGACCACGGCACGCCCCTCCACCGGATCCTGCTCGCCTCGGACGCCGCGCTCGCCGGGGACAGCGGGCTCGATCCGGCGTGGCTGCCGAAGGACGGCGTCTACCGCCACCTCGGCGCGCTCGTGCAGGCGCTCGACGCCGCGCGGGCCGCCCCCCCGGCCGGCGCCTGGAAGGCCGCGCTCCCGCACCTGCGCGCCGCGCAGATGACCCGGGCGGCCGCGGCCAAGGAGCCGTACTTCCGCGCCTACCGGCGCCGCGCGGTCTGGGCCATCGCGCGCCGGCGCGGCGGTCCGCTCGCCGCCCTCTGGTACGTCGCCGGGCGGATCGCCGCGGGCGACCGCCAACGCTGAAGGCCCCAGCGGGGACCTGCAATCCGGGCGGGCGGGCGGGTAGGTCGTGGGCGCAACCGAGACCGCTTGGTCGTACCGGGCCCGGGGTCGGGCTCGGGCTCGTTCACGGGAGGAAACATGGCCCTCGAGGTCGGGAAGAAGGCGCCGGACTTCACGCTGCTCGACGAGAACGGCGAGAAGGTGAAGCTCTCGCACTTCAAGGGGAAGCGCGTCGTCGTGTTCTTCTACCCGAAGGCGATGACCTCGGGCTGCACGCGCGAGGCCTGCGACTTCCGCGACGAGGTGGACGCCTTCAAGAAGGCCGACGTCGCCGTGCTCGGCATCTCGAAGGATCCGCCGGAGGCGCAGCGGAAGTTCAAGGAGAAGTACCAGCTCCCGTTCCCGCTCCTCTCCGACGAGAGCCTCGAGGTGCAGAAGGCCTGGGGCGCCTGGGGGAAGAAGAACATGTACGGGAAGATGGTCGAGGGCACCATCCGCACGACCGTCCTCGTCGGCGCCGACGGCAAGATCGAGGCGGTCTTCCCGAAGGTGAAGGTGGACGGGCACGTGGCGGACGTGCTGGAGCGGGTGTCGTAGGCGGCTCCGCGTACGCGCGCGCTTCGACAGGCTCACCCTTCGACAGGCTCGGGGTGAGCGGCCGCACTTTCCGGGCACCCCGGGCTCCGCCCCGCGGCGCTCCTTCGCGTGGCGACGAGGCCCGAGAGCCTGTAGTCTCCCGGCCCTCACCGACCTCGACCTGGCGGTCTCGATGCCCAAGCGCGCCCCAAAGAACCCTCGCCCGCCGCGGCTCGACCTCGTGGACGCGGTGGTGCTCGAGGTCTACGGCCTGGTGCACGACCAGGGGTGGCTCGCCGACCGCGCGCTCGAGCGGGCGCTCCGCCGCGAGCGGAAGCTCTGGGCGAGCGAGCGGCGGCTCGCGGCCGAGTCGCTGTACGGGCTGCTCCGCATGCAGGGGCAGCTCGAGTGGCTCCTCGCGGGCGGCGCGCCGGGTGCGCCGGGTCGCGGGCTCACGCTGCCGGCGCGCTACGCCGCGTGGCTGGTCCGCTTCGGCGGCGCGCGCCCGGGGGACGTCGCGGCGCGGCTCGCCGTCCCGGCGGCGGCGCTGCGCGGGCTGGAGGGCGCGGACGAGCGGATCGCGGCGATCGAGGACGCGCACCTCCGCCTCGCGGTGGAGGGCTCGCTCCCCACGTGGATCGTCGAGCGGTTCGTCGCGGAGCTGGGCGAGGAGGAGGCGCGGAGCCTGGTCCGCATCCTGAACGAGCGCGCGCCGCTCACCGTCCGGGCGAACCTCCTCCTCGGAGACCGGGACGCCCTCCGGGCGAAGCTCGCCGAGGAGCAGGTCGGCGCGGAGCCGACGCGGCTCTCGCCGTGGGGGCTCGTGCTCGACGGCCACCAGAACGCCTTCGCGCTCCGGTGCTTCCAGGACGGCTGGTTCGAGATCCAGGACGAGGGCAGCCAGCTCATCGCGCTCGCCTGCGCGGCGCGGCCGGGGAAGCTCGTCGTGGACGCGTGCGCGGGCGCGGGCGGGAAGTCGCTCGCCCTCGCGGCCGAGATGCACAACAAGGGCACGCTCTGGCGGCCCGCCTCGGACGCGGACCGCCTCGGGGAGGCGCGGCGGCGCGCGACGCGCGCGCACGTGGACAACCTCCGGACCCGGCCCATCCCGGCGGGCGCCGAGGCGGCGGAGGCGCTCGCGGACCTGCGGGGCAAGGCGGCGGTCGTGCTGGTGGACGCGCCGTGCAGCGGGCTCGGGACGCTGCGGCGGAAGCCGGACGCGCGCTGGCGGCTCAAGCCCGAGGACCCGCTGCGGTTCGCGGCGCTCCAGCGCGAGCTCCTCGCGCGGTTCGCGGAGCTGGTCGCGCCGGGCGGCCGCCTCGTCTACGCGACCTGCGCCATGGGCCGGACCGAGAACGCCGACGTGGCGGAGTACGCCGCCCGCGAGCTGGGGCTCGCGCCGGCGCCGCTCGACGGCCTGCTGGGCGCGGAGCGCGCGGCCGCGGTCGGCGCGCGCGGGAACCAGGTCGAGCTCTTCCCGCACCGGCACGGGACCGACGGGTTCTTCTTCGCGGCCTTCACGCGCGCCCGCTGAGCGCCCGCCCGCGCGCAAACCCCCGCTTGCGCCCCAAGCGCGCTCGTCACGCGCCGTGGAATCGCGCGGTCCACGCTCCCGAACGGACCCACGACACGGAGGGGAGCATGAACCGGCTCGGGATGCTGATCGTGTGCGCGTGCGCCGCCCTGGCCGCCGCGCCGGCGCGCGCGGACCTGTGCAGCGGCGTCAAGGACGCGACCACCACCGACGAGGCGAAGCGGGACGTCGACTTCTACGAGCAGCTCTTCCCGCGCACGGAGTACTGGGGCAATCGCACCTGGAACGAGATCGTGCTGCAGTGCAACCGGCAGCGGGATTCGAAGGGCAACGACGTCGCGAAGATCACCGCCGCCGCGAAGGCGAGCGCCGAGCGCGACGTCCTGCTGTCCGACGACCTCCCTCCCAAGGTGATCCGCGGGGACTACAACTTCTTCGGCGTGGCCGTGGCCCCGTTCCGGATGAAGTACGTGTACGTGCTGGGCAAGGAGAACCGCGAGTGGCGGATGATCATCCCGTACCGGCCGATCCTGAACGACGTCGTGAAGGACCGGGTGGACCTGTTCATGGGGCGCCGCGACGTGGACCCCAAGACCCGCGCGATCGGCGCGCTCCGCCCCGACGGGCACGCCTGGGAGCTCTACGACACGCTGCAGGTGACGAGCCGCGAGCGCGCGCCGGCGCTCGTCTCGACGGCCCGGCCCATCGCCGAGACGCTCTGCGCGACGACGACCTTCTTCGAGGGCAGGGAGCGGAGATACGCCGGCCAGGACGACGGGAACGCGTACAAGCGCGATCCCGAGAACCGGCACGTGAGCCTCGGCAAGCTCCAGTACGCGTACAAGAAGAGCTCCACCACGGTGTACGAGGGCTGCCGCGTCGAGGCGGGCCGCGAGCTCTGGTGGCGGCCGGACCCGGCGAGCCCGTCGGTGGTGCGGACCACGGCGCGCGAGTTCGTGTTCGACAACTTCGTCCGGACCGCGGAGGAGTACTGGACGATCCCGGGGGTCTTCCGGCTCGAGATCCTCATGGAGGGCAGGAACGACGGCGACTTCCCGACGGAGCTCCGGAACCTGCTCCGGGACGGCGATCACCTGACGCTGCGGTTCGCGACCAGGTTCCCGGCCTGGGGCTTCAACCAGATGTACAAGTCGAACGTGGCGCAGTTCAACAACTTCTCCACCATGACGAGCGACGGGACCTACTGGCACGAGGTGGGTCACGCGTTCGGGCTCGACGACGAGTACGCCGGCGACGAGGACGGGAGCCTGAAGGGCGACTGCAACAACCCCACGTTCGCCGCGTTCTCGCCGACCACCTACCAGATGTGCGACGCGGGCGAGGACGATCGCCGGAGCATCTACCACTACATCGCCGCTTCACGGTACGTGACGAGGCAGAGCGAGTGCCAGCAGGACCACGACTGTGGCGACGGCTTCTACTGCAACCAGGGCGTCGATCTGAAGAAGAACGCCTGCGTGGCGCTGAAGGAGGACGGCGACGCGTGCGACGTCGCGGCCGGCGGCCGGCAGTGCGCGAGCGGGAAGTGCCGGATGGGCCGCTGCTACACGCCCGCCTCGGTGGCCATGGGGGGGACCTGCTACGTCGACGACGCGTGCCAGGCGGGGAAGTGCTCGAGCGTGGACGGGGCCAGGGGCACCTGCGTCTGCAAGGAGGACCGCGACTGCGGCGACCCGGGGATGATGTGGTGCGACGCCGGGCTCGACACGAAGGTGAACGCCTGCCGGGCGAAGCTGCCTGCGGGCGCGAAGTGCGGCGGCGGCGACGCGTTCGGGAACGATCACAAGTGCCAGTCGGGGAAGTGCTCGGGGTTCCCGAAGTACGTGTGCAAGTAGGTGGGTGCGGGCGGGCGGCGCCCGCGCACGGCGGCGCCGCCTGTTGCCACGAAGGGCCCCGGCGTGGAACGCTCCTCTCCGGAGAAGCGCGCCGGAGGAGACGATGGACCGGACGAGGTGGGCAGCGGTCGCGGCGGTGGTCGTCCTGACGGCGGGTGGCGTCGCCGCCGCCGTCGTGGGGACGCGCGCCGGGACGGAGTGGATCCGGGAGAAGGTGACGCCTCCCGAGCCGCGTCGCGAGCTCACGGCGAGCGGCAGGGTCGAGCTCCGCGTCCCGGCGGGCTGGACGCGCGAGGCGGAGTCCCCGTTCGACCTCCAGGTGTTCTCGAGGCGGCGCCTCGCGATGGCGGGCTTCTTCGAGTTCCACCGGGGCGACCTCGCGGAGGACGTGACCCCCCACGACCTCCTCGACGCCCAGGTGAAGGACCTCGGCTCGAAGCGCGACGACTACCACGCGATCGCCCCGGAGGAGCGGCGCGAGGAGGGCGACCGGACGCTCACGTCGGCGCTCCACGCCGGCAAGCACGAGGGTACCGAGTACCGGTATCGGTACACGCTCGTGGAGTTCCGGGATCACCCGGAGCTCTTCCTCGTCGTCCTGCAGGTCGCGGCGCCCGAGAACTACGCGAAGGCGCTTCCGGTCTTCGACGCGCTCCTCCGCTCGGCCGCCGTGCTGCCGGCCCGCGCCGGAGCGATCCTGCCCGCGGCGGCCGGCGCCGCCCCACCGAGCCCGCAGCGCGTGACCGCGCCGAGCGGGCGGGTGGAGCTGCGCTTCCCCGCCGACTGGGTCAAGGACGAAGAGTCCGAGTACGACGTGGAGCTCGCGACCAGGAACGGTCGCCTGTCGGTGTCCATGAACGAGTGGCTCGGGGAGGACCTCGCGGCGGACGTCGCGCCGCGAGACCTGCTCGCGAGCATGGTCGACGGTCTCGGCGAGGTCCGGAAGAACTGGGTCCAGGTCGGGCGCGAGAAGAGGTTCGAGGACGGGGATCGCACGTTCACGACCGTCCTGTACGCGGGCGAGTACGGCCTGCGCCGCTTCTACTTCCAGTACGTCCTGGTCGAGTTCTCGTCCGCGCCGGACGTGGTCGCGGTGTTCCTCCAGGTGGGGTCTCCGAGCGAGTGGACCGCGCACGAGCCGGTCCTCGACGCCATCACGCGGTCGGTCGCGCTGACGCCGGCGACGCCTGCGGCGCCCTGAAGCGAGGCTTGCTCCTCGCGGCGTCGAGCGCTGAGGACGTCGCCGCCGTCGATTAAGCTCGGGAGATGCCCGAGCTCCCCGAGGTCGAGTTCGCCGCCCGCTGCCTGCGCCGGTGGGCGCGCGGGCGCCGCGTCGAGGCGGTGGAGCTGGACCCCGGCGCGCGCCGCATCCTCCGGCCGTCGACGCCGCAGGCGTTCGCGCGGGCGCTCCGCGGGGCGCGCGTCGAGGAGATCCGGCGGATCGGCAAGCACCTCCTCGTCACCCTCGCGCAGGACGGCGCGCCCCTCGGGCTCCTCTCGCACCTGGGGATGACCGGGAAGTGGCTGCGCACCGCGGGCGCCGCCGCGCCGCCGCGCCACTCGCGCGCGCGCCTCCGGCTCGACGACGGCCGCGTGCTCCACTACCAGGACCTGCGCCTCTTCGGGCGGCTGCGGCTCGTGCCCGGCGCGCGGTTCGAGGCGGTCCCGGAGGTGGCGGCGCTCGGGCCCGACCCGCTCGCGGAGGGGATCGACGTCGCGCGCCTCGCGGCCGCGCTCGCCCGGACGCGCCTCCCCGTCAAGGTGAAGCTCCTCGACCAGCGCCTCCTGCCCGGCGTCGGGAACATCCACGCCGGCGAGGCGTGCTTCCGGGCGCGCCTCGATCCCCGGCGGCCGGCGCGGTCGCTCTCGCGCGCCGAGGTGAAGCGGCTCGCCGGCGGGATCCTCGCGTCCTTCCACCTCACGCTCGACGCGGAGAAGGGGCCCGAGATCACGTACGTGGAGGAGGGCGGCGCGAACCCGTTCCTCGTCTACGCGCGCGAAGGCGAGCCGTGCCCGCGGTGCGGGCGGGAGACGATCCGCCGTGTGGTGCAGGCGGGGCGCTCCACCTTCCACTGCTCGCGCTGTCAGCGATGAGCTGCGGCACGCGCGCGGATCTCTCGACCACCCCGGGTGACGGCCGACTCACCTTCGGACCCTCGGTTGGTGCTGGATCGGCGCATCCTCCGCGGCCTCGATCGGCGGTACCTCGCTTGCACCGAGACGCGCCGTCAAGGTCCGCGCTTCGCGCACCGTGGAGGCCTCATGAACCGGATGTGGTCGCTGCTCCTCTGCTCCGCCCTGGCGCTCGCCGGCTGCTCGTCCTCCAAGGACGGCCCCGACCGCCTGGCGAACGCGGAGGCCTTCTGCAACACCCTGCTCGACGCGTACGCCACGAAGGACGCCTCCTGCTGGGCGAGGACGGCCGCCGCTTCCCGCGAGGAGCTGGAGTTCTTCCTGCCCTGCGCCGTGGTCGGCGACGCGGAGGCGGCCGGCCGGCTCGCGTACGATCGCGCCCAGGCGGCCGCGTGCCTCTCGGAGCTCGCGGCGACGACCTGCTGGACGTGGGACCACACGGAGGAGCTGATCTCCGACGCGTGCCTGCAGGCGTTCGGCGGGAGCGCGGCGCCGGAGGAACGGTGCACGCTCGTGATGCACGACCTGGAGTGCACGCCCGGGTCCTACTGCGAGGTCGATTCGTGCGACCTCGAGCTCCCCGGTCGCTGCCTCGAGTACGCGCAGGAGGGCGAGGACTGTGGCGAGAGCGCGAACTACCGCGTCTGCGCCGGCGGCCTGAGCTGCGACTACTTCAACACGGACAAGTGCGTCGCGCAGGTCTCGGTCGGGTTCGCGGGCGAGGGCGAGTCGTGCTCCGGGCGCGGCTGCCAGGAGGGGCTGTACTGCGAGGACGCGGAGACGACGTGCGCTCCGCAGATCGCGATCGGGCAGGAGTGCACCGAGTCGGACGCGTGCGAGCGCGGCGCCTCGTGCGAGGACGGGTTCTGCGTCGCGTGGAGGCGCGTCGGCGCGGCGTGCACGCCCGGCAACGAGCAGTGCGTCGACGGGGCTTACTGTGACGCGGCCACGGAGCGGTGCACGGCCTGGCCGCGCGCCGGCGGCGCCTGCGGAACGCCCGGGGGCGGGGAGTACCGCGGCTGCATCGACTCGTGGTGCCGGGTGGAGCCCGTCGAGATCCTCGGCCTCCAGCCCCTCTTCTCGAGCGAGTCGGGCATCTGCACGCCCTACGTCGAGGAGGGCGCGGCGTGCGAGTCCGGGCAGACGTGGAGCCAGTGCGGACCGCTCGCCACCTGCGACGGGACGTGCGAGCGGAACTACTGCGCGAACCTTCTGTGACCGCCGGCGGAGCCGGGCGCCCGCGGGTGCCCGGCTCCGCTCGGCCGACGAGGCGCTGCGCCTCGTCCGGGCCGGGGCCGCCGCGCCCCGAACTCGTGATCCCGGCGCGCCCGTGGCACCATCCCATGCGTGACGGAGCGGGCCGGCCCGAACGTCGACCTGCACGACGCGGACCGGAGCGTGGTCCGCCTGGACGTCCGCGATCTGGAACGGCGGCGCTGAGGGCCGAGGTTCGCTCCGACAGGTCGAACGTGCCGGTTCAGGCCGAGCTGCAGCCAGCCGCGGACGGGCCGATGGTGGCGCGCCCGAGTCCGAGGCGCTCGTCACGCTCGAGGAGCTGGAGCGGCGCCACGTCCGGTGGGGCGGCCGTCGAGGACGGACGCAACCCGAGCGCTCCGCGGCGCACCGGGCGGCCGCTCGGAGGGGTGGAAAGGAAGACGGCGGGCCCGAAGGACCCGCCGTCCGAAGTTCACCCGCCGTGCTGCATCACCAGTAGTAGAACCCCGCCCACGGGTACTGGCCGGCCGTGAAGGCGAAGTAGTAGTAGCCGTCCGACCACTTCGCGGGCAGCGCCGCGCCGCACGCGACCGCGACGTTGTTCACCGACACCGTCCGTCCGGTCATGTTGTAGCAGCCCCACCCCGCGACGTTGGCCGACGTGCGGTAGCAGACCGCGCCGGTGGTGTTGAAGTTGCCGCTGTTGCCCGAGGTGAGGGTGATCGCGTTCGCGCACGGCGCCGTGCCGTTCGGCTCGGCGTCGAACGTCGCGGTGACGGCCTGGGCGCCGGTCATCGTGACGGTGCACGCGAGCGCCGTGCCGGAGCACGCGCCGCCCCACCCGGCGAAGGTGGAGCCGCTCGCCGGGGTCGCGGTCAGCGTCACGGTCGAGGCGCTCCCGAAGCTCGCGCTGCAGGCGGTGCCGCAGCTCACGCCCGCGGGAGCGGACGTGACCGTGCCGCTGCCCGTGCCGGCGCGGGTCACGGTCAGCGGGTACAGGATCGGGTTCACGTTGAACGTGGCCGTGACGGACCGCGCCGCCGACATGGTGACGGTGCACGTGGTCGCAGTGCCGGTGCACGCGCCGCTCCAGCCGCTGAAGCTCGAGCCGGTCGCGGCGGTCGCGGTGAGGGTGACGACCGTCCCGCTCGCGAAGCTCGCGCTGCAGGTCGAACCGCAGTTCACGCCGGTGGGCGTGGAGGTCACGGTCCCCGTACCGCTCCGGGTGACGCTGAGCGTGTACCGGACCGGCTGCGTGCTGAAGGTCGCGGCGACGGAGCGCGCCCCGGACATCGTCACGACGCAGGCGGCCGTCCCGGAGCACGCGCCGCTCCAGCCGCTGAAGCTGGAGCCGCTCGCAGGCGTCGCCGTGAGGGTGACCACCGTCCCCGCGGCGAAGGACGCGCTGCAGGTGGTGCCGCAGCTCACGCCGGCGGGCGTCGAGGTGACGCTCCCGCTGCCCGACCGCGTGACGGTCAGCGTGTACCGGACCGGCTGGGGGTTGAACGTGGCGGTGACCGACTGCGTCTCGGACATGGTGACGACGCAGGCGCCCGTGCCGGAGCACGCGCCGCTCCAGCCGGCGAACGTCGAGCCGCTCGCGGGCGCCGCCGTCAGGGTGACCAGCGTGCCCTCCGCGTACATCGCGCTGCAGACGCTGCCGCAGTCGATGCCCTGGGGCGAGGAGGTGACCGCGCCGGTGCCCGTCCCGGAGACGAGGACGTCCAGCCAGTGCGTCACCTGGGTGGCCGTGAACGAGGCGACGACGAACAGATCCTCGGTCATCGTCACGACGCAGGTGTCCCCCGTACCGGAGCACGCTTCACTCCAGCCCGCGAACACGCTGCCCTCGATCGGCTCGGCGGTCAGGGTCACGACCGTGCCGCTCTCGTAGGTCTCCGCGCAATCGAGGCCGCACGAGATGCCCGCGGGGATCGAGCTGATGAGGCCACCCCCCGTCCCGGAGGTCCCGAGCTGGAGCGTGTACCCCGGCGTCTGGAACGTGAACGTGGCGGTCACGGCGCGGTCTGCCGTCATCTCGACGACGCAGGAGCCCGTGCCCGAGCACGCGCCTCCCCACCCGTCGAAGGTGGAGCCGACCGCAGGGGTCGCCGTCAGGGTGACCACCGTGCCCGCCAGGATGGTCTCGCTGCACGTCGTGCCGCAGTTCACGGGGCGGTTCACCGTGCCGGTGCCCGTTCCGGCCTTCGTCAGCGTGAGCGTGTACAGCCTGGGGGAGTAGTTGAACGTCGCGGTGACGGAGCGCGCCTGGCTCATCGTGACCGGGCAGGTGGTCACCGTCCCCGAGCACGCGCCGCTCCAGCCCGCGAAGGAGGAGTTGAGGTCCGCCGTCGCCGTGAGCGTCACGACGGTGCCGCTCGCGAAGCTCGCGCTGCACGTCGCCCCGCAGCTCACGCCGGCCGGGGAGGACGTCACGGTGCCGGTGCCCACGCCCGACCTCGTGACGGTGAGGGGGAACGTGGCCCCGCCGCCGGGCTTCCAGATCTTGAAGTTGCCGCTCGCGTGCAGGAGCGACATGAAGCTCAGCATGCCGTCGTAGTAGCGCCACTGGCCGGTCGGCGGGTTGAGGTTCCAGAGCTCGCGGACGAACTCGAGCCGCCGCGCGTTCGTCGCGGCGAGCGAGGCGACGCCGTTGCAGGCGACGAGGCCGGGCGAGTGATCGCTCGAGAGCGCCGCGCCGGCGAGCGTGAACTGGTTGGCGTAGCTCGTGATGCCCTGGCCGTAGAAGAAGGCCTGGAGCCGGTCGGCCAGCGCGGGGTAGCTCGCGTCGGGCCGCCACCACGAGTGGTCCATGCCCCAGTTCATGGCGACGCGCCACGCGTCGAACCGGAAGTCGGCGTGGTTGCCGGTGGCGTTCGGTACGCCGGTGAACTCGGCGTAGTCGGGGCTCAGGCCCGTCGTCGCGTGGGCGGCCCTCGGGAAGAAGGCGCGGCTCGTCGCGGCGGCGTCGAGCCAGAACTGGCGATCCGCGGCCGTCTGCCCGTTCCACCCGGCGGCCCACCGGCCCCACAGCTCGTAGAACGCGGGCAGGTGGTACGACGGATCGGTGAAGTTCGCCGACGTGTAGTAGGGGACGAAGACGACCTGCTTCTGCGTCCGGTGGAACATGTTCGTGACGCCCTCGAGCACGCCGGCGTTCATGTCCTCCTTGTGCAGCATGGTGTCGAGGATGGCGTTGGCCTCGGCGGTGTAGTTGTAGATGCCGGTGCCGTTGCCCCACCGGTGCGCCGCGAAGAACAGCGCCGTGGCGAAGTACTCCTCACCGTCCGACGCGGGGTTCGGATCCATGATGGAGCCGGTCGTGCTCACCTGCCAGGCGATGTAGCCCTTCCGCGCGCCGGTCTGGTGCTGCATGTACGTCTTCACGAAGTTCCAGAGCGCGTTGAACTCGGCCTGCTTGTTCATCTGGAGGGCGATCATCATGCCGTACGACATGCCCTCGCTGCGGACGTCGCCGTTGCCGATGTCCCGGATGTGCGCGAGCGCGCCGTTGGCGTTGGTGCCGTTGGTGTAGTAGACGCGCTTCGTGTCGTCGGTGGAGGCGAACAGGCTGTCCCACCACTGGTTAAGCTTGGCCTGGACCTGGGCGTCGGTGATCGCGGGATCCCACTCCCTGAACAGGTTCCGGTACACGCCCGACGTCCACGCGCTCTCCGCGGGCGGGACCGGCGGCTCGGGCGGCGGCGGGGTCGCGCCCTCGTAGTAGAGCTCGAACCAGTCGATGTACGTGTCGGACGTCCCGTCGTCGACCTCCATGAGGAAGCGGACGGTCTTCGTGCCCGGCGTGGTCACGTCCCAGGTCAGCTCCACGTCGGTGAACGCGGTGCCCGTGAAGCTGAGCCCCGCGACGCGGACGGTGTCGAGATAGAGGCCGGCGCGGGCCGCCACGGCGGCGCTCGAGGCGCCGCGCACGACGAACCGGTAGCGGCCGGCCTGGGCGAAGCTCGCCGAGGAGGAGACCGCGTCGTTCCTGCACAGCAGGCCGGCGTAAGTGTTGCGGGTGCTCGTGCAGCCGCCGACGGGCGTCATCGCCTCGCCTTCCTGGTGGACGACGAGCGTGGACGCGGAGGCGGGCGGCGTCGAGGCGACCGCGGGGCCGTCGCTCTGGCCGCAGCCCGCGGCGAGCGCGGCGGCCAGGGCGAGCCCGAGCGCGGTGGAGCGGACGAGGCGCGTGGACATCGTGAGCCTTCCTTTCGAAACAATCCGGTGGGGTGCCTGACGGAACACGGGCGCTCCGGCAGGCGGTTCAGGTCGACCTGAATCGATACGCGTACGCCGATTAGAGCGCGTTCCGGACCGCGTTGTCAGCCGCCGTCCGCCAACGCCGCGCGGCGGCAGGCGTTTTCACGCGACGTCGGAGCCGCGAGGCAGGCCGGCCTGCGCATGTGAACGTTCACGCGCGGTCGTCACGTCCGGGGCCACTCGAAGCGGGAGCGCGGTCGAGCTCCAGATCCGCGAACGAGGCGGGGTCCTCGAGGGCCTCGAGGTGCGTGAGCACGTGGGCGTTGGGGATGACGGCGCGGACGTCGCGCTCGACCTCCTCGAGCAGGTCGTGGCCGCGCTGCACGGTCCAGTGACCGGGGACGAGCACGTGCATCGTGATGAACCGGCGCGACGCGGCCTGGCGCGTCCGCACCGCGTGGAACCGCACCTGCCGCTCGCCGTAGCGGGCGAGGACGTCCTGCAACGCGCGCAGCTCCTCCGGCGAGATCGCCGCGTCCAGGAGCCCGTGCGTCGACCTTCGCAGGAGGCCGATCGCGGTCCGCACGATGTTGGCCGCGACGAGGAGCGCGAGGATGGGGTCGAGCTCCCGCCAGCCCGTGATCGCCACGACGCCGATCCCGGCGAGCACGCCCGCCGAGGTCCAGACGTCGGTCATCAGGTGGTGGGCGTCCGCCTCGAGCGCGATGGAGTGGTGTTCCCTGCCGACCCGGAGGAGCACCCGCGCCACGGCCAGGTTCACCAGCGACGCCGCTGCGCCCAGCGCCACGCCGAGGCCGGGCTGCTCGAGCTCCCGCGGGTCCAGCAGGCGGCCGATCGCAGTCCACGCGATGGCGAGCGCGGCCACGAGGATGAGCGCCCCCTCCACCCCGCTCGAGAAGTACTCCGCCTTCGTGTGCCCCCAGGCGTGGTCCTCGTCCGGCGGGCGCGCGGCGACGACGAGCATCCCCAGCGTCATGCCGGCGGCGAGCAGGTTGACGAGCGACTCCGCCGCGTCCGAGAGGAGGCCCACAGAGCCGGTGAGCCACCACGCGCCGGTCTTGAGCGCGATCGTGACGAGCGCCGCCCCGACCGAGAGCCAGGCGAAGCGCGTCAGGCTGGCGCGGGAGGGCGCGCTCATGCCGCCCTTTTGGCTCGTTTCGGGCCGGGGCGCAACCGAGGAACATCGTCCTGAGGAGGCGGCGTCAGCGTGGCGGGCACGGCCGCTCGACGAGCTTCGCGATCTCCCGGACGAGCTTGTCGAAGGAGTCGGCCCGACGCGCACGGGGGATGTCGAGCCAATGGGCTAGCGCCGGCTGCTCGGGCGTTTCGGAATAGCCGTTGGCCATGCGGCCGTCCAGCCACGCCTTCGGGCTCGGCAGCGCCTCTGGATCTTCCACGTCGGCGAGGTCGGCCGGGAGCTTCCGCTTGCCGGCCAGAGAGCTCGCGGCCGCGAGGAACCACGCCTCGAACTCCCGAACCGCGAGCACGACCGCGATCCTTCGGTCGGCCCTCTGACGCCGTGCCCAAGCGAGCAGCTGCGGCCCGAGCTGGCAGGCAGGATCCGGATCGGAGTCGAGGAGGACGAGGATGCCGTCGCCGGGCTACCCTCGCCGCGCGACGAGCTCGACCCCTCTCGTCAGCTCCGCTTCCTTCACGAGCTGTCCGCGCGAAACCCGATGACCGGGGAGAACATACCGCAGCGGTCCGTCGCGATCAGCGAATCTGCTACCCCTCCTCCACCTCGAACTCGTCGTCGCCCAGGGGCACCGGATCGCCCGGCTCGCGCGGGCCGGAGGCGACGAGCCGCGGGTCGCCCTCGCTCACGAAGGTGACCTCCTCGACCGGGATCTCGGACCGCACGAAGTCGAAGAAGGCCTCGCGCTTGTGGTCGTCCATGTGCGTGAACTCGAGCCCGAGGCCGGCCCTGGGCGGCGCGGCGCGCCAGCGGACGACGGCCTCGAGCGCGAAGGGCTCACCCGTCTTCGGGTGGATGACGGAGAGCTTGAGCGCCGTGCCCGGCGCGAGGTCGAGCGTGGTCCCGACGAAGAGCCCGCCCTTCGAGACGTTCTGCGTGTAGAGCTGCTCGAGCTCGCCGACGTCCCTGAGGTTCACCTTGAGCGCAGCGGCGTACCGCGGGAACCGGCGGTGGACGGCGTCGGGGGTGCCGGGCGGGAAGACGGGGGCCGCCGCCGGCGCGGGGGCGCCGCCGGCGACGAACCGGATGAACTCGTTCCACCGCTCGAGATCGGCCGCGGCGGCGCCGTAGAACTGGATCCCGGCGCCCGGCGGCTTGCCGTCCTTCGCCGGCACGGAGCGCGCCACCATCCCGGTGAGCGCGAGGGCGTCGCCCTCGGGCGGCAGCGTGAACTTGAGGCGGAGGAGGTGGCGCTCGGGGAGGGGCGTGTCGGCCCGGACGAAGACGCCCTTGAAGCTCACGTCCTCCGTCTGCGCGACGACCTCGGTCCGGCCGCTGACCAGGACCACCTTCACGTGGAAGGGGTACCGGCGGTCCTTGCGCTTCTCGATGCCCATCGATGGTCCCCGCGTGGCCGCTCGGGCCGGGAGGCGCCATGATCGGGCAGCGCCGCCCGGGCCGCAAGCCGCGCACCGCGGAGGAAACCTGGACGCGTTGCCCACACCGCTGTGGGCGGAGCGGGTCCGCGCCGGCGCTCGCAATTCCTGCAGCCCTGCCGGCAGCCGTGCGCTAGCTCCGCGCCGGGAACGGCTGGCCGCCGACGAGCAGCTCGCCGATCTCGAGGCGCTGGATGCGGGCGCGCTTCACCGCGAGCGCCCGGATCGCGAGCGCGCCGACCGCCACGGCCCCGAGGCTGAGCGCGCCCATGCTCACGACGGCGAGGGCGGTGGCGGCGCGCGCGAGGGCGCTCGCTGCCTCGGGCCTGCGGAGTGCGGCAGCACGGCCGGCGACGATCCTCGAGAGCACGTTCATCGCCGAACCATGGGGCGCGGCGCGCCGGCCGGCAATGGCGCCCCCGCGAGGTGTTGGTCGCTACGCCGTCGGCGCCTGCGACGGCGTCGCGAGCCGCGGCCCGCGCACGGCGCGCCGCCTCGACGACGAGCGCTCAACGTGAAGACCATCGGCCCCAGCGTGAACCAGGTGCGCTTCCCGTCGCGCTGCAGCCAGACGGTGAGGCCGAGGAACGTGCCGAACAGCGTCCAGACAGGTTGGTTCCTGTGGAGTGAGGATGTCCGGCTCCGACGCTCGAGCATGAGGAGGGTACCGTGGACGGCGCCGTGGAGCGCCCCAGCCCTTTCGCCGATTTGCAGTCACGGCTCGGAAAGCACCGGCGACGCGCCGAAGGCGCGGGCCGCCGACGCCTGACGTCGGCAGCCCGAGCCCGCGCCCGACGCTCACCGCGCCTCGCACACGATGTTGAACGGCGTCTCCGTCGCCCGCCGGAACCGCCGGAACCCCGCCTGCTCCGCCACCTTCCGGAGGCGCGCCTCGCCCGCCTGGGCCCCGAGCGCCGGGCCGTGTCCGGCGAGCGAGTTGGGGACGCAGATGAGCGTCGACGCGGCGTAGAAGAGCCGCCCGACGGGGTTCAGGTTGTCCTCCACGCGATCCCCCGCCGCGGGCTCGACGAGCATCCACGCGCCGTCGGGCGCGAGCGCCTGCCGGACCCGGCGCGCGGCGCCGACCGGATCGGCCATGTCGTGCAGCGAGTCGAAGTGGGCGACGAGGTCGTAGCCATCGCCCGGGAAGGCGGCGGCGTCGGCGACCTCGAACCGGACGCGCCCCGCGAGCCCGGCCTCCGCTGCCCGCGACCGCGCCGCCTCGATGGACGGAGGGTGCGTGTCGAACCCCACGAACCGCGAGCGCGGGTACGCCCGGGCCATGAGCAGCGTGGATGCGCCGTGCCCGCACCCGACGTCGGCGACGGAGCCGCCGGCACGGAGCCTGGGCTCGATCCCGTCCAGCGCCGGGATCCAGCGCTCGATCAGGTTCGCCGCGTAGCCGGGCCGGAAGAACCGCTCGGTCCCCTCGAACAGCGCGGGGTCCTGCGCTCCCCATGCCAGGCCGCCGCCCGTGCGGAACGCCTCGGCGATGCGCCCCTCCGCCCGCGTCATCGCCGAGAGCACCTGGAAGGCGCCCTGCACCGAGGCGGGGCTGTCGTCGGTGGCGAGGGCCACCGCCTGCTCCGGCGGGAGCGCGTACCGGCCGGTGGAGGGGTCGTAGGTCAGGTACCCGCCGGCCGCCTGGTTGGCGAGCCACTCCCGCACGTACCGCTCGTGCGTGTCGGTCCGGGCCGCCAGCTCCGCGGGCGTGGCCGGCCCCGCCTCCGCCATCGCCCGGTAGAGCCCGAGGCGGTCGCCGATCCGCACCAGCACCGCGCTCGCCGCGGCGCCGAGCTCTCCCACCACCTGCTGCACGAACGCCTCGAGCTTCGCGACGTCGATTGTCGGTGTCATGGCGACCTCACTTGCCGTGCAGCGCCTGGACCTGGGCGGCGGTGAACCGGCTCACCGGGATCGCCTTGGCGTCGGGGCGCTCGATCTCCGGGACGACGGCGAGCGCCTCGTCCGTGCTCCGCGCCTGCACGTGCGCGTAGCCGGTGTGGTGGCCGTGCTTGCACCCGAACTCGAACGTCTCGAGCGTGCGCGCCGCGACGAGGTGGTCGAGCGCGGCGAGGCACTGCTCGGCCGTGTGCGGGGACACGATGAGGTACGTCTGCTTCCCGGCCTTCGCCTGCTCGCCGGCCGGGGCCGCGCCCGGGGACGCCGAGAGCGCCAGCGCCGACGCCAGGATGAGCTGCTTGAACGTCATGGTCCTGCTCCCTTCCCGTCCGGTCCTCCCGGGATGGGAGGTGCGCCGGACGAGGGGAGCTTGCGGCGCGCCCGTGGTCGCCCCCGTGGGAACCCGCGTGGAATCTGCAGCGGCCCTCGACGAAGGCCATATGGGACGTCCAGGAGGCGCCCATGCCCGCAGGGGTGGAGGCCAGCGCGATCGTCCGCGTGGAGGCGCTGGGCGACTTGCGCGTGCTGCGCGAGGACCAGGCGCTCGCGCTCCCGCCGTCGCGGCGAACCCGCGCGCTGCTCGGCTTCCTCGCGGTGACCGGTCGGCCGCAGCTCCGCGGGAGGCTGTGCGATCTGCTGTGGGACGGTCCCGGCGATCCGCGCGGCGCCCTCCGCTGGAGCCTCGCCAAGCTCCGCCCGCTCGTGGACCATGGGCGCCCGCGCGTCGTCACCGAGGGCGACGCGGTCGCGCTCGCGCTCGCGCCGGGAGAGCTGGACGTCGCGGACGTGCGCGCGCTGCTCGAGGGCGGCGTCGAGGTCGCCGGCGCCGAGGCGCTGCGGCGCGCGGCGGCCGCGTTCCGCGGCGAGCTGCTCGAAGGGCTCGAGCTCCCGGGCTGCTGGCGGTTCGAGGAGTGGGCGGCGGCCGAGCGCGCCGCGTTCCGGCGACTCCGGCTCTCGATCCTGGACGGGCTCGTGGCGCGCCTCCGGGACGCGGAGCCGGAGGAGGCGCTCGTCCACGCGCGGGCCCGCGTGGCGATCGACCCGCTCGCGGAGGCGGGGCACGCCGCGGTGATCCGCCTCCTGGGCCGGCTCGGTCGGACGAAGGAGGGGCTCGCCCAGTACGACGGCTGCCGCGAGATCCTGGCGAGCGCGCTCGGGGCGAAGCCCTCGGCCGAGCTGGAGCAGGCCCGGCGCTCGCTCACGGCTCCCCGGGCGCCCGTCGCCGCCGTACCTGCGCCGCACCCGGCGCCGGCCGCGAGCCCCGGGCCGGCCTTCGTCGGCCGTGGGGCGGAGCTCGCCGCCTTCGACCGGCTGGTCGGCGAAGTCGTGGGCGGGAGCCACCGCGTGCTCGTCGTCGAGGGCGAACCGGGCGTGGGGAAGTCGCGGCTCCTCGACGAGCTCGCGGCGCGCTTCCGGCGGGCCGCGGGGCAGGTGATCCGAGGCCGCGCCTACGAGGCGGAGATGCTCCGGCCGTACGCCGCCTGGCTCGAGGCGCTCCGGGGCGCGCCGCTCGCGGCGCTCGATCCGATCGCGCAGGCGGAGCTCGCGCCGCTGCTCCCGGAGCTCGGCCCCCCGGCGCCCGCGAGCGACGAGCACCGGCTCTTCGACGCGGTGGCGCGGGCGCTCGCGATCCTCGCCGCCGCGCGGCCGCTGCTCGTCATGCTCGACGACGCGCAGTGGCTGGACGAGCGCTCGAGCGCGCTCCTCCACGCCACGGCCCGGGCGGTGCGGGGCGCGCCGGTGCTGCTCGCCTGCGCCGCGCGGGCCGCCGAGCTGGCCGACAATCCGGCCGCGCTCCGCGTCGCCCGGGCGCTCGCGCGCGCGGAGGGGGCCACCCGGCTCGAGCTCGGGCCGCTCGGCCCGGCCGAGGTCGCGGCGCTCGTCCGCAGCGTCGATCCGCGGCTCGACGCGGCGCGGCTCCACGCCGAGAGCGATGGCAACCCGCTGTTCGCGCTCGAGCTGGCGCGGGCGCGGCGCGCCGGCGCGGAGCACACCCGCTCGCTGGAGCTCCTCCTCGCCGAGCGGCTGGATCGCGTGACGGGGCGCGCCCGCGAGCTCCTCCCCTGGGCGGCGGCCCTCGGCCGTTCGTTCCCGGCGGACCTCCTCGCGCGCGTGACCGGCGTCGCCGCGCCGGAGCTCCTGCCCGCCATCGAGGAGCTCGAGCGCCGCGGGCTCCTGCTCCCGGCGGGCGAGAGCGCCTACGACTTCGCCCACGACCTCGTCCGGCGCGCCGCATACCAGGCCGTCTCCGCGCCGCGGCGGCAGCTCCTCCACCGCGCGGTGGCGCGCGCGCTCGCGCCGCTGCCCGATCCCGACGGGACGCTCGCAGGCGAGATCGCGCGCCACGCCGCCCTGGGGGACGACGCGGAGCTTGCGGTCCAGGCCTCGATCGCCGCCGCGGACCGCGCCGTCCGCCTCTTCGCCAACGCCGAGGCGCGGGCCCTCGTCGAGCGCGGGCTCTCGTTCGCGGCGCGCCTCCCCGATGGGCCGCGCATCTCGGCGTGCCTCGCCCTCCTGCGCGTCGCGGTGGACGCGAGCCGGACGTCCGGCGGCGATCCGGCGCTCGTCGTCCGGATCGAGCGGCTCCTGGAGGAGGCGCGGGCGAGAGGGCTCGGGGCCGAGGAGGCCGCCGGGTGGGGGATCCTCGCGCACGCCCACTTCGCCCTCCGCGACGCCGGTCACGCCGGGGAGCTCGCGGCGCGGCAGGAGCTCGGGTCGCTCGAGCCGGACGGCGCCGCCGTCGCGCTGAGCGAGGTCGCGGGCTGCCTCGCGATCCTCGAGCGCGACATCCCGCGGGCCCGGGCGCTGCTCGAGGAGAGCCGCCGGTTCCGGCGCGTGCCCCCGCGCGCCGCGGTCTACCTCGACACCACGGCCGGGGTCATCGCGTCCCTCCAGGACGAGCTGGACGAGGCGGCCCGGAGCTTCGAGCGGGCCCTGGGGCGGGTCGCCGAGGGCGCGCCGTGGGAGGAGTGCGTGCTCCTGGCGCGCCTCGCCCTGGTCGAGCTCGCCCGCGGCCGGCCCGGGCGCGCGCTGCAGTGCGCGGAGCGGATCGAGCGCGCCGCCCCGAAGCTGGGCGCCACCGGGGAGGCGCTCGTCCCGCGGGCGCTCTGCGCCGTCGCGCGACGGTGCGCCGGCGAGGCGGTCGAGGACGGGCAGCTCCTCGACGCCCTCGCGCCGCTGGAGCTCGACTCCTGCGCGCGGTTCGCGGAGCTGGCCTGCGCGCTCGCCGAGGGCGAGCTCGCGCGCGGGCGCGTCGAGCCCAGCCGCGCGCTGCTCGAGCGGGCCTGCGCCGCGGCCGAGCGCGTCGCGCGGCCCTCGCTCGCCGTCCTCTCGCGGGTCCTGCTCGCCCGCGCCGAGCACGCCCGCGGCCGGGACGATCTCGCCGGGGCGCACCTCGACGCCGCGCGGCGCGGGCTCACGCCCTCGGTGCCCATGGTCCGCGCCGTACGCGCGCTCGAGGAGGTGGCCGCGCTCCTGGACCGCCCCGCGGCGCCGTCGCAGGGGCGCGTGGACGCGCTCCTCCCGCAGGGCCACGAGGCGAGGAGCGAACGATGACGACCCCGCCGCGGCAGGTCGTGCTGATGGAGTACGCGATGCCGCCCGAGGCGGAGGCGGAGGCCATCGCGCGCCGGATCGATCGATGCCTCGAGCTCCGCGGCGCGCGCTGGATGCGCAGCTACGTCAGCGCCGACGGACGCCGGGCACTCTGCGAGTTCGAGGCGCCCGACGCGGAGTCGGTCCGGGAGGCGTTCCGGTCGGCGGGGCAGCCGTTCGACCGCGCGTGGGTCGCGCAGGTGTACGCGCGCGACGGTTGAGCGTCCGGGTCAGGGCAGGGCGTCGGCGACGACGACGCGCCTCCAGCCGACGGTGTGGCCCGTGGGATCGGTGAGCAGGAGCGTCGCGCCGCCGTCGAGCCGGTACCGCAGCGGCGCTCCGTCGAGGAGGAGCTCGCCGTCGGCGGCCGACCAGCGCCCGGCCATCGCACCCAGCGTGTACGTGCCGTCGGCGCCGAGGTCGAGCGCGAGGGGTGCGTCGCCGAGCCGGCCGAGCCAGCTCCCGAGGAGCGCCGGCGGGGCGTCGGCGACCGTGGGCGCGTCGGCGAGGGCGGCGAGCGCGCCGAGGAGGACGGGAGAAGAGAGACGCTGCGGGGCGTTCTTCATGAGCCACCTCCTGCAGGAGCACGCTGCAAGCGGCGAACCCGGCGCGGCCCTCCGGCCGCGGCTGCACATCCGGAGCGATCCCGATCCTTTCCGCGCCGCGTGCCTCGGGCCCGCTCCGTCCTGCGGGTCGGGTAGCTCGCCACCCCGGGTGTCGACGGATCCGCCGGGCGTGGACCGGAAGCGGCTACCCGATTCCTCGTCCGCGGAGCCACCGCCGCACCCGCTCCGGCAGCGAGGGCCCCGGCGCCACCTGCGGCGCCGGCGGCTGCGGGCGAGCGTGCGCGAGCACGTGCGCCGGCCGCAGCCATACGCGGCTCCCGAGGTCGATGGGGCCCGGGACGTACGGGTGGTCGTCCAGCGTGCCGCTCCACCAGCCGTCCTCGCGCACCTCGTCGAGCTGCTCTTCGCGACCGATCACGGGCGCCGGCGCGACGCAGCGGATGAAGAAGGCCTGGTCGTCGACCGAGACGAGATCGTCCGAGTCCCTCACGCGACCCGCGCGCTCCTCCTCGGGCACCGCGAACACCGCGTCGGGCCGCCGGAAGCCGGGCTCCAGCTCCTCGCAGTCCGTCCCGCAGATCGTGCACCCCCGGCCGTCCATCCCCGGAGTATCACCGGGTTCGCGGTCCTGGCGAAAGCGTCCCCGGCCGGAGCTCGGTCCCGGCCGACGATGCCCGGCCGCCCTTCGACAGGGCAGGGCGAGCGGATGTGCATGTCCGCTCGTGCCCCCTCACCCCGCCCGCCCCCTCCAGATCCCCATCAGCTCCGCGATGGCCTCGCGTGGCCGCGGGCTCCCGCAGACGTGGCGCACCACGGCGAAGCTCTCGATGCCCGCGGCGAGCACGGCGGGCAGCCGCGCGGCGTCGATCCCGCCGATGCCGACGGCGGGGACCTTCACGCTGCGGACGATCCGCGCCGCCCGCTCGAGCCCGAGCACCGGGTCCGGGACGCGCTTCGTGGGCGTCGCCCAGATCGGCCCCACGCCGACGTAGTCGGGCGCGAGCGCCTCGGCGCGCGCCGCCTGGTCCTCGTCGTGGGTGGAGAGGCCGACGATCGTCCTCGGCGGTACGAGCCGGCGCACCTCCGCGAGCGGCAGGTCGTCCTGCCCGACGTGGACGCCATCGGCGCCGATCTCCGCCGCGGCGACGGGGTCGTCGTTCACGACGAGGAGCGTCCCGCTGCCGCGCACGATCGCGCGCAGCCGCCGGCCGACGCGCACCACCTCGGCGCGCGGCGCATCCTTCATGCGGAGCTGCACGAGCCGGACGCCCTCGGCGACGGCGGCCTCGGCGCAGCGCTCGTACCCGGCGACCGGATCGGTGAGGACGAGATAGAGCCCGAAGCTCTTCACGGCGTGCTCCCTCCCGCCGCGACGAAGGCGCGATCGAAGTCCTTCCAGACCGGCTCGAGCCCGCGCCCCTCCAGCATCCGCGCGACCGCGGCCGGCGCGCGATCGTCGTGCACGGCGAACTGCTCGCCGCCGGCGTCCGCGTCCTGGTAACCGCCCGGGCTCGTCCGGCTCCCGGCGCTCATGCGCGTGATGCCGAGCCCGACGAGCTGGTCGCGCAGCGCCGCGGGCTCGCGCGTCGAGAGGACCAGCTCCGCGTCCGGGAGCGCGAGGCGGAGCGCGCAGATCATCTGGACGAGGTCGGCGTCCGACACCGGGAACGCCGGCGCGTACCCCCCGGCGGCGGGGCGGATCCGCGGGAAGCTGACCGCGATCCGGCTCCGCCAGAAGGCGCGCGCGAGCGCCCGGCCGTGGAGCGCGAGGCTGTACGCTTCGACCGGCCACGGCGCGAGCCCGAGCAGCGCGCCGATCCCGAGCGTCCGGAACCCGGCCCGCCCGCCGGCGTCCGTGAACGCGAGGCGCCGCTCGTACGCGCGCTTCGGGCCCGCGACGTGGACCTCCCGGTAGATCTCCGGGACGTACGTCTCCTGGTAGATGGTGAGCCCGTCGTAGCCCGCCTGGACGAGCCGGCGGTAGCCCTCCTCCGGGAACTGCCCCGTCTCGATCGAGAGCGAGTCGAAGCGGCGGCCGAGGCGCGCGGCGATCGCCTCGAGGTACGGCACGGTGACCGCGCGCGGCGCCTCGCCGGCGACGAGCAGCAGGTGGCGGAACCCCTGCGCCCGCACGGCGTCGGCCTCGGCCTCCACCTCGTCGAGCCCGAGCGTGCGCCGCGGGATGGAGAGCTCCTGCGAGAACCCGCAGTAGGTGCAGCGGTTGACGCACTCGCTCGACAGGTACAGCGGCGCGTAGAGCTGCATGACGCGCCCGAAGCGGCGGCGCGTGAGCGCGGCGCTCCGGACGGCCAGGTCCTCGAGCCGCTCGCCCGCGGCGGGCGAGAGCAGCGCCGCGAGGTCGCGCGCGTCGAGGGCGTCGCGGCGGAGCGCGCGCGCGACGTCCGCGGGCGTGGCGGCGCCGATGGACGCGGCCACGGCGGCGAGGTCGAGCTCAGGCGCCGGCATGGAGGAACCCGGTGAGCGGGCTGGAGGCGCGCGCAGAGAGGCTCTCGCCGGCCGGCCCCGCCTGGACGGCGAGCGCGGCGGCCTCGACGGCGCCGCGGAAGGCGCGCGCCATCGCCACGGGATCGCCCGCGATGGCGATGGCCGTGTTGACGAGGACGGCGTCGGCTCCGAGCTCGATCGCCTCGGCCGCGTGCGACGGCATCCCGAGCCCGGCGTCCACCACCACCGGCACGGTCGCCTGCTCGATGATGATCCGGAGCTGGTCGCGCGTCTGGAGCCCGCGGTTCGTGCCGATGGGCGCCGCGAGCGGCATCACGGTCGCGCAGCCGGCGTCGGCGAGCCGGCGGGCGAGCACCGGGTCGGCGTTCATGTACGGCAGCACCGTGAACCCGAGCTTCACGAGCTGCTCGGCGGCCTTCAGGGTCTCGACCGGATCCGGGAGGAGGTGGTTCGGCTCCGGCGTCACCTCGAGCTTCACCCAGCTCGTGCCGCACGCGGCGCGCGCGAGCTTCGCCACGCGGACCGCCTCCTCGGCGTCGCGCGCGCCGGAGGTGTTGGGCAGGAGCCGGTAGCGCGAGAGGTCGAGGGCCGAGAGCGTCTCGTCCCGGGCCCCGGAGAGATCGACCCGGCGGACGGCGACCGTCACCAGCTCCGTGCCGGCCGCGGCGGCGGCCTCGGCCATCACCCGCGCGGACGGGAACTTGCCCGTGCCGACGAACAGGCGGGACTGGAACGGGACGCCGGCGATCACCAGCGGCGTGGTCGCGGCCACGGTCACCCTCCTCCGACGAAGCGGACGATCTCCAGCCGATCGCCGGCGCGGAGGACGACGCGGGCGAAGTCGGCCCGCTCGAGGATCTCGCCGTTGTGCTCGACCGCGACGTGCTCCGCCGCGGCGCCCAGCTCCGCGAGCAGCGCCGGCAGCGTCCGCCCCTCGTCCACCTCGCGCGCGCTTCCGTTCACCGTGATCTCCATCCGTTCACTCCTCCCCGTGCTCGCCGATCTCGCCCAGCAGGAGCCGCAGCACGACACTCGCCTGCTGGCCGGCGGCCACCGTCACCCTCGGCGCGAGCAGCCCGCGCCCGGGCTGCGCCGCGCTCTCGCCGTCCCCGACCAGGAACGAGCGGCCGAGCACCCGCCGCGGCCGGATCGCGGACGCCGGGCCGTACCCCGCGATGCCCGAGACGGCGACGAGCGGCGTGCGCGGGAGGTGCCGGCGCATGGCCGTCGCCAGCTCGGCCTTCGCGGCCGGGTCGTCGAAGCACTCGGCGACGACGTCCGCGGTCCCGAACAGGGCCGGGACGTCCTCGCCGCGGAGGCGGAGGCGGTGACGCTCCAGCGCGACGTACGGGTTGATGCGCGCGAGCGTCTCCGCGAGCGCGTCGACCTTGGGCTGGCCGAGCTGGTCCACGAAGAACTGCTGCCGGTTGAGGTTGCTCGGCTCGACGACGTCGAAGTCGACGAGCACGAGCGCGCCGACGCCGGTGCGGGCGAGCGCGATGGCCAGCGTGCTGCCGAGCCCGCCGCAGCCGGCGATCCCGACGCGCGCGCGCCGCACCCTGGCGTGGACGCCGGGGCCGTGCCGCGCGACGAGCAGCGCCTCGAGCTCTTCGGGCGGCGGGATCTCGCCGCGGCGGATGAGGACGACGGCGTCGCCGTCCGCGAGCGGGCGATCGCCGCGGTCGGCCGCGAGCGCGAAGCCGTTGAGGATGACGACGTCGGCGCCCGGCCGGACCTCGTCGCGGAGCTGGAAGAGGCGGGTGCCGGCCGGGACGGAGCGAGCCTGCTCGTTCACCCGGATCGCGATCGTCGACGGCACGCGCCCTCCTCGGCCGAGGGCGCGCGATCGCGGAGGAGAGGTGCGGAGAGTCTCCCTACGCCGGCACGACCCGGTTCAGGTTCGACGGGTCAGCGGCCTACCGCTTTCTCAGCCCCTCGGTGGGGCTCCCCGGACGCGCGGCAAGCTACCGGGGAGCCGCCTCCACCGTCAAGCGACCGGGGTGGGGCCTTTCACAGGCTCCGATCCTCGTACGCGACCAGCGCCGCGACCTGCTCCATCTGCTCGCGGGTGAGCGGCCCCTTCGCCATCGCCCTCGCGTTCTCCACCGCCTGCGCCTCGGTCTTGAACCCGGGGATCGGGACCAGGCTCGGGCTCTTCGCCCAGAGCCACGCGAGCGCGCCCTGCACGAGGCTCCGGCCGCCGCTCGTCAGGATCTCGCGCGCCGCCTCGAGCCGCGCGGCGTACTCCGGACTGGCGCGGCCGTCCTTGAACCAGGTGATCCACTCGAAGTTGCTGGTCCGCACGTCGCCCGGCGGGAGCTGGGCGCCGGGCGCCGTGTACTTGCCGCCGAGGAGCCCCATCGCGAGCGGGCTGCGGCAGAGGAGGGCGAGGCCCTTCTCCTCGCCGAAGGCGATGAGCCGGTCGTTGGACTCGAACACGTTGGCCAGGATCTGCGCCGCGCCGCAGTGCGGGCCGCGGGCGAAGGCCTCGACGCCGGCCTTCACGTCGGTGGACCAGCCGTACGTGCGGATCTTCCCCGCGCGCACGAGCTCCTCGAGGACCGCGACGACCTCGCCCGCCTGGGCCGGCGGGTACTCCCAGACGTGGAGCTGGTAGAGATCGATCCGATCCGTCCCGAGCCGCCGCAGGCTCCCCTCGACGGCCTTCCGGACGTACGCGGGCGTCGCGTCGGTGCGGCCGAGGTTCTTGCGCTTCTCCTCGTCGAAGACGTGGCCGAACTTGGTCGCGAGGACCACCCGGTCCCGCAGGCCGCGGATCGCCTTGCCGACGACCACCTCGCTGTGGCCCGCGCCGTAGACGTCCGCGGTGTCGAGCAGCGTGACGCCGTGGTCGATGGCGGCGCGGATCGCCCGGATCGACTCCTCGTCGTTCGTGCCGTGCCACTCCCAGCTCGCGCTCGGGTCGTTCCACTTCCCGGCGATGGCCCAGCAGCCGAGCCCCATCGCGCTCGTCTCGATCCCCGCTCTCTCCCATCTCCGCCTCATCCCTGTTCTCCTTTCACCCGAGCCCGAGCCCGAGCCCGAGCCCGGCTCTCGGATCGAGAGCCTAAGCGCGACCGGGGCCCGCCGCGAGAACCACCTCGTTCCCCCCCTGCGCGTGGACCACCTGCGCTACACTCCTCCCGCCGCCGTCGAGGAGGGGTCCCGCCGATGGAAGCCACGGCCGGAGCGCCGGAGCGGGAGCACGGTCTGGATGCGCTGCGCGTGTTCGCGTTCGCGATCCTCATCGTCTACCACTCGTGCCTCGCGTACGTGTCGTGGCCCTGGATCGTCAACGACTCCGCCACGGCGCGCGCCCTCGAGCCGTTCCTGGTCGCGGTGAACCGGTGGCGGCTCCCGCTCCTCTTCTTCGTGAGCGGCGCGGCGGCGGCCTTCTCGCTGCGGCGCCGGTCGCCGGGCGCGTTCGCGGCCGAGCGGGGGACGCGCCTCGGGCTGCCGCTCGCCGTCGGCACGTTCCTCGTCTGCCCGCCCCAGACGTACCTGGGGCAACGCGCCCACGGCGACCCCATCTCGTACCTGGAGCTGTACTGCTCCATGTACCTGCCCGCGCCCGCCGGAACGATGACCTGGATCCACCTCTGGTTCGTCGCGTACGTGCTCGTCTTCTCGATCGCGGGGTTGCCCCTCCTCCTCGCGATCCGCTCGGCGGCCGGCGCGCGTGCGATCGACGCCGCCGTCCGGCGCTGCGGGCGGTGGCCACCGGCGCTGTACCTCATGGTGGTTCCCAGCGCGCTCGTGATCGCGCTGCTCGGGCCGCGGTGGCCGACCACCTACAACCTCGTCGCCGATTGGGCCAACCTGTGCGGAGGCCTCGTCTTCTTCCTGTGGGGGTTCGCCGTCGCCTCGAGCCGCGCCTGGCTCGACCTCGTGACGGCGCGGAGGTGGGAGCTCCTCGCAGCCGGCGGGGGCGCCGCCGCCCTGTTCTTCCTGGCGCGCGGCACCGGTGTCACGAGCAGCTGGCCGCCCTCCGTGCAGCTCGTCTTCTGGGGCGCCGTGAACGCCGTCTACGCGGTCACGTGGGTCCTGGCCCTCGTCGGCCACGCACGCGTCCTCTTCACGCGCCCGGCCGCGTGGCTCCGCGCCGCCAACCAGGCCGTCTACCCGTTCTACATCCTCCACCAGACCGTCACGGTCGCCGCCGTGTACGTCCTGCTCCCGTGGGCCGCGAGCGCCTGGGTGAAGCTGCCGGTCGTGACCGCGGCGACGTTCCTCGGGAGCTGGGCGGGGTACGAGGTGATCCGCCGCGTGCGCTGGCTCCGCCCGCTCTTCGGGCTGCGCCCCGCAGCCCGCGCCCGCGACGCCCTAGGACGCGCTTCTGCGTCGTCGTAGACTCCCCTCGTGACCCCGGCCGATCTCTCCCGCCTCTCGGTGGCGGAGCTCCGCACGAAGCTCCTCGACCAGGGCCGCCCGCTCTCGGAGGAGTGCGAGGCGGCGCTCGCCCTCGACCCGCGGGCGGGGGCGCGCGAGGTGCTGAAGCAGGTCCTCCGGCGACGGCGCGAGAACCGGGCGGAGGGGCAGCGCCTCCGACACCTGCTCAAGCACGAGGCGGCGCTCTGGGAGCAAGGGATCGTCCAGGTGGCCGGCGTGGACGAGGCCGGCATGGCCCCGCTGGCCGGGCCGGTGGTCGCGGGGGCGTGCGTCCTGCCGCACGACTACCGGCCGCGCGGGATCGACGACTCGAAGCAGCTCGACCGCGCCGACCGCGAACGGCTGGCGGAGGACATCAAGCGGAACGCGATCTGCTGGGCGACCGCGCGGGCCGAGGTCGAGGAGATCGACTCGCTCAACATCTACCACGCCGGGATCCTCGCCCTGCTCCGCGCCGTGCGCGGCCTCTCCGTCCGCCCCGCGCACGTGCTCGTGGACGCTCGCAAGCTCCCGCAGCTCGGGATCCCCCACACGCCGATCGTCCACGGGGACGCGCTCTCGCTCACGATCGCCGCCGCGAGCATCCTCGCGAAGACCGCCCGCGACGCGCTCATGTGCGAGCTCGATCAGGCGCACCCGGGGTACGGCTTCGCGCGTCACAAGGGCTACCCGACGCCCGAGCACTTCGAGGCGCTCGGCCGGCTGGGGGCCTGCCCGATCCACCGGCGCTCCTTCGCCCCGGTACGTCAGGCGCTGGGGCTCGAGCCCACGCAGGCCGAGCTGTTCGGGCCCCCGACGGACGGCGCCCCGGACGTCGGCGAAGTCGATCCCGAGAATTGACGTAGATCCCCGCAATCGCTAAAAAGGCCCACGAGGACGTGCCCGACGGTGTAGGCGCGACCCTTGCCCGGGGATCCTCCCGGCCAGGGCGCCCCCCGATCCGGCGACCGCATGCACGAACGAACCCGAACCGCAGCCCTCCGCCAGCCTCACCCCTCCCACGACATCCTCGACGACGACGCGACGCGCGGAGCGCCTCCGCCCGGGCTCGCGCTCGATCCCCCCGAGGCCCCCCCGCCGGCCCACCCGCCGGAGATCCCGGTCGAGCGCCTCGATCCCGAGGCCCTGAAGGTCATCGCCCGGCTCCGGCACATGCACCACCAGGCGTACCTGGTGGGCGGGTGCGTCCGCGATCTCCTGCTCGGGCAGACGCCCAAGGACTTCGACGTCGCGACCGACGCCCACCCGGGCGAGGTGCGGGCGATCTTCCGCAACTGCCGCCTCATCGGCCGGCGGTTCCGGCTCGCGCACGTCTACTTCCGCGGCGGCAAGGTCATCGAGGTCGCCACCTTCCGGAAGAACCCCGGCGAGCTGGCCGCCGAGGAGGGCGCCGCCGACGGCGAGGCCGACCTGCTCATCACGCGCGACAACGTCTTCGGCACCGCCGAGGAGGACGCCGTCCGCCGCGACTTCACCGTCAACGGCCTCTTCTACGACGTCGCGGCCGGAGAGGTGATCGACTACGTCGGCGGCCGCGCCGACCTCGAGGCCCGCCGGATCCACACGATCGGCGACCCGGAGATCCGCATCCGCGAGGACCCGGTGCGGAGCCTGCGCGCGGTCCGGTTCGCCTCCCGCCTCGGCTTCACCATCGCGCCCGACACGTTCGAGGCGATGCGGCGGTCCGCAGGCGAGCTCGCCCGCTGCGCGCCGGCGCGGGTGCTCGAGGAGACGTTCAAGATCCTCCGCTGCGGGGGCTCGGCGCGCGCGTTCCAGCTCCTCCGCGCGTGCGGGGCGCTGCCGTTCCTCCTCCCCGCGCTCGGCACGGCGCTCGACTCCTGGGACGAGGCCGGCCGCCGGTCGTTCTTCGCGCACCTCGCCGCGCTCGACGGGCTCGTCCGCTCGGGCGCGGAGGTCTCCGAGGCCGTGCTCCTCGCCGCCCTGGTCATGCACCTCGGCGTGGCGCCCGGCCCCGCGCCGGAGGGCGACGCGTCCACGGGGCGCGAGGCCGACGAGCTCCTCGCCTCGCTCGTGTCCACCTCGCGGCTGCCGCGGAAGGTGGCCGAGCGCGTCCGGCTCGCGCTCCACGCCCAGCGCCACTTCCGCGAGCCGCCGCGCGGCCGCCGGGCGCGGAAGATGGTGAACCACTCCTACTTCGTCGACGCGCTGGCGCTGCTCGAGCTCTCCGTCCGCGCGACCGGCGCCGGAGCCGAGCTGCTCGAGCAGTGGCGCGCGCTGCGCACGGACGGCCACGGCGAACACGGGGATCGGCACGGGCTCCGGCACGACGAGGAGCGCGAGCCCGCCCCGCGCGCGCGGGGACGCCGCGAGGCGGACGCCCCGGAGCCGGCGCAGGCCGAGCGGACCGAGGCGACGGAGCCCGGCGAGGCAGGGCCGGCGCTGGAGGTCGTCGCGGAGGCCCCCGCGGCCGACGGCGAGGGCGAGCCGGGGCGCAAGCGCCGCAGGCGGCGCGGTGGACGGCGACGCCGCCGGCGGGGCGCGGGCGGCGGATCGAGCGCCGGGAGCGCGGGGCCTGGGCCGCAGGCAGCCGGCGGTCCGGCGTGAGGGCCGGCGCGAACGGGCCTGAGTGGCATCCGACCCCGTCGCGCCGCCTTCCTTGACCGACCTGGCGGCGCTCGGTACAAACCGCCGACCATGCCCAACGAGAAACCGGCCGCGCCCAGGCCCAAGTACAAGCGGATCCTGCTGAAGCTCTCGGGCGAGGCCCTCATGGGCGACGGGAAGTACGGCATCTCGCCCAAGACGCTCGCCGCGATCGCCCAGGACGTGAAGGACGTGCAGGACCTCGGCGTCGAGGTCGCCATGACCATCGGCGGGGGCAACATCTTCCGCGGCGTCTCCGGCGCGACCGAGGGCATGGACCGCTCCTCGGCCGACTACATGGGGATGCTCGCGACCGTCATCAACTCGATGGCGCTGCAGGACGCGCTCGAGAAGATCGGCGTCCCGACCCGCGTGCAGTCGGCCATCGAGATGCACCAGGTCGCCGAGCCGTACATCCGCCGCAGGGCGATCCGGCACCTCGAGAAGGGGCGGGTGGTGATCTTCGCCGCCGGGACCGGCAACCCGTACTTCACGACCGACACGGCCGCCTCGCTCCGCGCGATGGAGATCCACGCGGACGTGCTCCTCAAGGCGACCAAGGTGGACGGGGTCTACACCGACGACCCGAAGAAGAACCCCGCCGCCACCAAGTTCAAGGAGCTCAGCTACATCGACGTGCTGAAGCGCAACCTGAAGGTGATGGACTCGACGGCCATCAGCTTGTGCATGGACAACGAGCTGCCCATCATCGTGTTCGACCTCACCCAGCGCGGGAACGTCCGCCGGGTGGTCCTGGGCGAGGAGCTCGGCACCACGGTGGGCGGCAAGCCGCGGGAGTCCTGACGAGAACGGAGCGATCCATGAGCGCCGGCGACGACATCCTCAAGGACCTGCACGACCGCATCCTCAAGACCCTCGACCAGCTCCGGCACGAGCTCACCACCGTGCGGACCGGCCGGGCGTCGCTCCACCTGCTCGACGGGGTGAAGGTCGACTACTACGGCACGCCCACGCCCCTCAACCAGGTGGCCACCCTCTCGGTCCCCGAGGCGCGGCTCATCATGGTGAAGCCGTGGGAGAAGAACATGATCCCGGTGATCGAGAAGGCGATCCGGGACGCCAACCTCGGCGTGAACCCGATGAGCGACAGGGACCTCGTCCGCGTCCCGATCCCCGCGCTCACCGAGGAGCGCCGCAAGGAGATCGTGAAGCAGGTGAAGCACAAGGGCGAGGAGCACAAGATCGCCATCCGCAACGAGCGGCGCGACGCGAAGGAGCTCATCGAGGTCGCCCAGAAGGACGGCGACATCTCCGAGGACGAGGGCAAGAAGTGCCTCGAGAAGATGCAGAAGGAGACGGACGAGGGCGTGAAGAAGGTCGACGAGATCGTCGCCGCCAAGGAGAAGGAAGTGATGCAGGTGTGAGCGCCCCGCGCTCCCCGTGAACGAGCCCGAGCCCGAGCCCGAGCACTTCACGTCCCATTCGCCGTCAGCATCGGCCCGCGCAGCGGGCCGGCATCGAACGCCGCCTACCCACCGAGGGAGGCGGCGTTCTCGTCTGCGGGCGCCCGCGCGGGGGCGGCAGCCGGCGCGGCCCGCGGCAGCCGCCGCGCGAGCCAGGCGATGACGGCCACGGCGCCGGCGAGGAGCGCGGCGAGGAGCGCGGCGTGCGCACCGCGCGAGAGCTCCGGATCGCGGAGCGCCCAGCCCGTGGCGATCGCGACGAGGTTGTTCACCGCGTGGACGATCATGCCCGGGACGGTGCTCCCGGTCCGCTGCGCCAGCCAGCCGAGATAGAACCCCGCCACGAGCGCCGACGCGCTGTGGAGCAGGTCGAAGTGCGCGAGCGCGAAGAAGATCGCGGTGCACGCGATCCCGGGCCAGGTCCCCCAGCGCCGGCAGAGGCGGGACTGGACGTACCCACGGAAGAACAGCTCCTCGCCCATCGGCACCAGCACCCCGCCCACGAGGAGCGCGACCGCGAGCTCGCCGGGGGAGAGCGCCCGCAGGACGCGCTCGAGCTGCTCCAGCGGGCCCGTGATCGGGATCCCGAGCACCTCCACGAGCTCCTGCATCACGCCGCCGCAGAGGAGCAGCCCCAGGCTCGCCAGGGCGAGCGCGCCCGCGCCGAGCGCGGCGCGGCCGAGCGCGAGCCGCGCGGTGAGCCGCTCGCGCGAGAGGCCCGCGGCCGCCAGCGCGATGCCCACCGCGAGCGCGAGCTGGACGAGGACGCTGGCGAGCAGGCCCAGGGGCGAGACCAGCGCCGCGCCCACCTGCTCCGGATCCGGCGGGGCGCCGTGCGGGCGCGTCGCGCCGACATACGCCAGCGCCACGACGATGCTCCCCGCGACGAGGCTCCCGACGAGGTAGGCGGCGAGCGCCAGGAACGTGGTCCATACCCGCGGCGGGGCGGCCGCGAGCGGCGGCGGCGCCGGCGCGACGAGCACGGTCTCCAGCGGCTGCTCGGGAGGCGGGGGCTCCATGCTCAACCGTAGATCATGCCCGCGAGCGCCACCACCCAGAGCAGATGGCCGATGCCGGAGAACATTCCGAGCCGCTTCGCCTGCGGGGCGGCGGCGGCCGGATCGCCCGCGGCGAGCGCCTGCTCGACCTTGCGGAACGCCGGCATCACGGCCCCGAGGAGGAGGCCGAACCGGACGAGCGCCGCGACGAAGCCGACCAGGATTCCGGTGGGCGGCATGCCCCGGTACAGCATCCCGGTCAGCGCGATGCCGGTGAGGATCGTCGCGAGCCCGGTCCAGAGGTCGAGCGAGAGCGCCGGGCGCACGCGCGGCACGAGCGCGTCGGTGTGTGGCCGGTCGAGGGCGAGCGTGCGCCGGACGTCGCCCGCCGCCCAGAGCGCGGCGCCGAGCCAGGCGGCGGCGAAGAGGATGTGGAGGAAGAGGATCACGGTCGTCACGGCGCGGCGCTCCGGCGGATGGGGGGCGGCGAGTGTAGCCGACCGGCGGTTGGTTCGTGCGTCACGGACGTGCCCTGGCCGCCGCGGCCCGGTACCGCTCCCTGCGTCGCGACGCCCCGCCGTGTCCCTCGCTCTGGGTCCGGCAACTCCCCCGGTCCGGCGGGCGCCCCGTGGGGTCGCCGCGACTCAGCGTCGGTAACCCTGACCGCGAGACATTTCACGTTGCGTTGCGCTTGTTCGGGTGACGTACACTCTGGCGCGACGGGTGCAGCGCCGGGGGTAGGTCATGCGGCGGACGATCGCCTTCCTCGCGGACAGCCTGGCCGACGGCTTTCAGCAGTCGGTCTGGGCGGGTGTGCGCAAGGCGGCGGAGGAGCTCGATCTCGATCTCCTGTGCTTCCTCACCGGCTACATCGCCCACCTCCAGCCCGGCCGGCGCGTCTTCGAGCTCCTCGATCCCTCGCGGCTGACCGGCATCGTCGCGCTCTCCGGGACGCTCGGTCCGTCCGAGAGCGACCTCGAGGCCATCTACGGGCGGTTCGCCCCCGTGCCGCTCGTCGGGATCGGGCGCGCCATGGCGGGCGTGCCCGGCTTCCTCGTGGACAACGAGGCGTCGATCTCCGCGGTGATGGACCACCTCGTCGAGGTCCACGGACGGCGCGCGATCGCCTTCGTGCGCGGGCCGGAGACGAGCGAGGAGGCGGAGGCGCGCTACGCCGCCTACCGCGCGTCGCTCGCGCGCCACGGGCTCCCCGAGGACCCGGCGCGGGTCCTCCCCGGCAACTTCAACGGGCGCACCGGCATGTACGCCGCGCGGGCGCTGCTCGAGGGCGGCGTGCGGTTCGACGCGCTGCTCGCCGCCAACGACTACATGGCGCTCGCGGCGGCCGAGGAGCTCGTCCGGCACGGCCTGGACGTGCCGCGGGACGTAGCCGTGGCAGGGTTCGACGACGTGAGCGAGGCGATGGCGTTCGGGCCCGGCCTGACCTCGATCCGCCAGCCGCTGTTCGAGATGAGCCGCGAGGCGGTCCTCCAGCTCCTCCGCGCGGCGGACGGCGCGCCGCAGCCGATGCTCCGGCGCTTCCCCGGCGAGCTGGTCGTGCGCGGCTCCTGCGGCTGCCGCGCCGCCCGCGTCGTCCCGCGGCCCCGCCCGCCGGCGGCGGGCGCCGCGCAGGCCGGCGCCCTCTCGGCCACGCAGCTCGCCGGGAGGCTCGAGGCCCGCTTCCCCTCGCTCGCGGTGAACGTCGGCGATCAGAGCTGGGCGCTCCGCCTCGCCGAGGCGCTCCTCGCCGGGCTCGCGGGCGACGACCCGAACCCGCTCTGCGACGCCGTCGCCGCGCTCGAGCGGGCCGGCCACACCGGGCAGGTGGAGGTCCGCCGCTGGTTCGAGGTGCTCGACGCCGCGGCCGAGGAGCTCGGCGCCGCGCGGCCGGAGCTCGAGGGTCGGCTGCTCGCGCTCACGCATGCCGCGTACCGGAGCCTCGGGAGCACCGTCGAGCAGGTCTACAAGGCCGCGCAGATCGGGCTCGAGCGCGACGCGAACGTCCTGCGCCGCGTGTGGCAGCTCAACCCGGTGGATCCGGAGGAGGTCTGGCAGGCGCTGCGGGACCAGCTCCCGAACATGGGCGTCCCGAGCTTCTACCTGTCCAGCTTCGTGGACCCGGTCCGCCGGCTGGCGCAGCTCGACTTCCAGTACTCGTGCAGCGACAGCGTCGCGCTCGACCCGGCGCCGGGGCCGTTCCCGGAGACGCAGCTCGTGCCGGGCGCGTTCACGACGGCCCACCGGCACGGGTTCGTGGTCCTGCCGGTCAAGGCCCGCGGAAAGGAGTGCGGGTTCGCGGTCTGCGAGATCGGCCGCATGGGCGGCAACGGCTACGAGAGCCTGGCGAGCCAGCTCACCGCGGCCATCGAGCTGCGGACCCTCCTCGGCGAGGTCCGCGGCTACGCGACGGAGCTCGAGGCCCGCATCGACGTGCGGACCGAGCAGCTCCGCGAGGCGCAGAAGCAGGTGGCCGACACGGCGCACCGGGCCGGCATGGCCGAGATCGCCGTCGGCCTCATGCACAACGTGGGGAACCTGCTCAACAGCGTCAGCGTGTCCGCGGAGCGGATCGTCGGCCTCTGCGGCGACCCGCGGCTCGGCGGCCTCGTCAAGACGGCGGAGCTCCTCGAGGGCTGCCCCGACGCGCTGGTGAACTTTCTCGTGAAGGAGGCGCGGGCGCCGCTGCTCGCGCAGTACCTCCGACGGTCGGCGGAGGAGCTCGACCGCGAGCGCGGGGCGATCCGGGTCGAGGGGCGCGAGATGCTGGAGAACGTCACGCTCATCCGCGACACGGTCAAGACGCTCCAGGAGTACGCGCGCGGCGAGCGGGAGCTCATGCTCCACGAGGCGCTCGACCTCCGCGCGGTGGTCGAGACGGCGCTCAAGGTCCAGCAGAGCACGCTCTCGCGCCATTCGGTGCAGGTCGTGCGCGACCTCGCGCCCGTCCCCCCGGTGCTCGCGCAGCGCGCCAAGCTCGTCCACATCCTCGTGAACCTCGTGAAGAACGGGATCGAGGCGATGCAGGCGACGCCGCTGCCGCAGCGCATCCTGACGGTGCGCCTCCGGAACGGCGAGCGCGGGATCGAGCTCCGCGTCACCGACGCGGGAGAGGGCATCCCCGAGGCCAACCTGCTCCGGGTGTTCAGCTACGGGTTCACCACGAAGGCCGGCGGGCACGGGTTCGGCCTGCACACGTGCGCGAACCACGTCGCGCGCATGGGCGGGACGATCCACGCGGAGAGCGAGGGGCCGGGGAAGGGCGCGAGCTTCGTGCTGCGGTTCCAGGCGGCGGAGGCGCTCGAGCCGGTGGCGTGAGGCTTCAGTCCATCGGCGTCGGCCCGAGGTGCAGCCCCATGAGCTTCCAGGCGCCCCCCTCGCGCACGAAGCGGCCCCGGACGTAGAGCTGGCCCTCCCCGAGGTCGTACCGCGCCGGGATCATGAGGAGGCTCTCGTCGAGCATCCGGGCGCCCTCGATGGTGGGCGCGACCGGATCCAGCGCCGTGAGATCTCCCTCGAGCGGCGGCCCGCCGAAGGTCTTGTGGAGCTCCGAGGGCGTGGTCTGCCGCTGCCAGCGGACCGCAGCCTTCGCCCAGAACTGCGTGAAGTCTCCGGAGTTCCGCGCGACGCCGAGCTCGTGGATGGTCCCCTGGACGAGGGCGATCTGCTCGGCGACCGTCGGGAGCGGCTCGGGCGCGGGCGTCCGGGCGCGGACGAGCGCGACCGTCACGCCGCCGGCGATCAGGAGGACGACGGCGGCGAGCTGCGGGAGGCGCTTGCGCATGGGGCTCCTCGGGAGGTGGAGACCGCGAATGGTTCCACGTCGCGCGCTGCGCCGCAAGCGGCCGCGCCGGGAGGCCGTCGCGAGGCCCCCGCGTGCCCGGGGCGCGCGAAGGGCCGCGGCGCCTCGGACCGACTCAGTACCGGTACCCGTGCGCGATCGGGAACCGCCGGCCCTCGCCGAACGCCTTCTCGCTGACCTTGAGCACGGGCGCGGCCTGGCGGCGCTTGTACTCGCTCGCCACCACCATGCGCAGCACGCGCCGGACGGTCTCGGGGTCGTGGCCGCGGGCGGCGATGGCGTCCATGGAGAGCCGCTCCTCGACGTACGCCTGGAGGATGTCGTCGAGGACGTCGTAGGGCGGCAGCGAGTCCTGGTCGAGCTGGCCCGGCTTGAGCTCGGCGGACGGGGGCTTCGTGAACGTGCGCTCCGGGATGAGCGCGCGGCCGGCGCGGGCGTTCGCCGCGCGCGACACGCGGTAGACCAGCGTCTTCGGGACGTCGCCGATCACGGCGAGGCCGCCGGCCATGTCGCCGTACAGCGTGCAGTAGCCGACGGCGAGCTCGCTCTTGTTCCCGGTGGAGAGCACGAGGCCGCCCGTGTCGTTCGAGAGCGCCATCAGGATCTGCCCCCGGACGCGGGCCTGCACGTTCTGCTCGGCGAGGTCGCCGAGCGGCCGCCCGCGCGCGGCCTCGAGCTGGGCCATGAACGTGGCGTGCATGGGCTCGATCGAGATCTCCTGGAAGCGGATCCCGAGGCGCGCGGCGAGCAGGGCGGCGTCCTCGCGGGAGTGATCCGAGCTGTAGCGCGAGGGCATGGCGACGCCGGTGACGTTGTCGGGGCCGAGCGCCGCGGCGGCGATGCAGGCCGTGAGCGCAGAGTCGATCCCGCCGGAGAGCCCGATCACGACGGTCCGGAACCCGCACTTGCGCACGTAGTCGCGGACGCCGAGCACGAGCGCCTGGAACACCTCGTCCGCCACCGGATCGGCGGCCGGCGCGGGCGCGGGCACCGGCGCGCCGTCGAGGCCGAGCAGCTCGGCGCGCCCCGACTCGAGGTCGCCCACGACGAGCAGCTCCTCGAAGAGCGGCGCCCGCGCGAGCACCGTCCCGTCCCGCGCGACGAGCATCGAGCCGCCGTCGAAGACGAGGGCGTCGTTCCCGCCGACCTGGTTCACGTAGGCGATCGGCGCCCCGTGCGCGCGCGCGCTCGCGGAGAGCATCCGCTCGCGCAGCGCGGGCTTGCCGATCGCGTACGGGGAGGCGGAGAGGTTCACGACGAGCGCCGCCCCGCCGGCGACCAGATCCGCGACGGGATCGCGCGCGTAGCGGGGCCGGTCCCAGAAGCGCTTGTCGTTCCAGACGTCCTCGCAGATCGAGAGCCCGATCGGGAACGGGAGGAGCTCGGCGTCCGGAGCCCCCGCGACGGTGGAGGACGCCGCCGGGAGGAAGTAGCGCGTCTCGTCGAAGACGTCGTAGGTCGGCAGGAGCGACTTGCGGCCGACCGCGCGGACGCCTCCGCCGGCGAGGAGCGCGGCGGCGTTGTACAGCCCCGGGGGCGGCGCGCCCTCGGGCGCCTCCGGGAACCCGAGCACGACCCCGATCCCGCGCGACCAGCCGGCCGGCGCCGCCAGCTCCGCGAGCGCGCGGCGGCAGCGGTCCACGAAGTCGGGGAGGTCGAGGAAGTCGCGCGGTGGGTAGCCGCAGAGGCACAGCTCCGGAAACACCACCAGTGAAGCACCCGCCGCGCGGGCGCGCTCCGTCGCGGCGCGAACCTTGGCGGCGTTGCCCGCGAGATCGCCGATCGTCGGGTTCACCTGCGCGAGGGCGATCCGCGTGTGGCCGAGCATCGGCGGATGCTAACGCGACATGCCCGGCGGGCACCGGTCGAACGAACCCTGCGACGATGTCCCCGAAACCGCGTTTGTCCCTTGACTAGGGGAAACCTATCGGGGACGCTGGAGCCCGTGGGGGTCGACGAGCGCCGATGTAGCCCTTCTGGTTATGTAGGCGTAAAACCCAGGCGGGTGAGTGGAACAAGACCCGTGCGGGAGCTGGACGGAAAAAAAGCGTCAAATCCCTGACTTGTCACTTTTCTGCGAACGGGGGGTGGCAACCGGAGGGGGCGTTATTATCGTCGCATCGCTGTGTACGGCCTACCAAGCAGGGGTGTGAGTAGGAAGCCCACGCTCGAAGGCTCGTGATCCGCATCAGCAACACGGCCCCTCGCCGGGGGCCCACCCGGGGAAGAAACGATGGCCCAGATCGACATCGAGATCCTGACGCCGTTCGCCGCGCGGTTCATGGAAGGGACGAGCCTCACGCCTGCCGAGCGGGCCGAGGTGCTGCGCATCGCGCAGGGCTTCGCCTGCAAGGACTCCGCGGCCGCCGCGGGCGTGTCGCCGGAGACGATCCGCGCGCGCCGGAAGCGCATCTACCGCAAGCTCGACGTGCCCGGTTCCGGTGAGCTGCTCGCGAGCCTGCTCTCGCTGTCGCTCAAGATGCTCGCCAAGGGCGAGCGCATCGAGCCGCGCCCGGTCGCGCCGACGGCGCAGCCGCAGCAGCCGGCCGCTCCGACGAACACCCTCGTCGCGCGGTAACGAGCTCGTTCGACACGCTCACGGTGAGCCGGGCAGGCCCGGCTCACCGCGCGTGCACCCCTCAGCGCCTGGCGTCGAGCCAGCGCGCGACGCGCTCGGCCACCTTTGCCGGCGTGAACCCGAAGAGCTCGGCGAGCGCCTTCTCGGGCGCGCTCTCGCCGAACCGCTCGATCCCGATCACCAGCCCGTCGCGACCGACGAGCCGCCACCACTCGGTGCCGAGCGCTGCCTCCACGGCGGCGACCGGCAGCTCGCGCGGCACGATGGCGTCGCGCCATGCCTGCGGCTGCGCCAGGAACCGCTCGAGGCACGGCACGGAGACGAGCCGGCCCACCTTGCCGTCCTTCGCGAGGAGCTCGAGGGCCGCCTGCGCCAGGGGCACCTCCGAGCCGGTCGCGAGCAGCGTGAAGGACGCCGCCGCGGGCGCCGCCACGGCGTAGCCGCCGCGGAGGATGGCCTCGGGATCCAGCGCGCCGTCCCGCTTCACCGGCGCGAGCTTCTGGCGCGTGAGGACGAGGGACGTCGGCCCGTCCCTGCGCTGCAGGGCGGCCGACCACGCCGCCGCCACCTCGGCCGGATCGGCCGGGCGCCAGACCTCCACGTTCGGGATCGCGCGCAGGGTCGTGAGGTGCTCGACCGGCTGGTGCGTGGGGCCGTCCTCGCCGAGGAAGATCGAGTCGTGGGTGTAGAGGAACGTGACGGGGAGCTTCGAGAGCGCGGCGAGCCGCACCGGCGACCGCATGTAGTCCAGGAACTGCAGGAACGTCGCCACCGTCGGGAGGAAGAGGCCGTCGTAAGCGAGGCCGTTCGCGATCGCGCCCATCGCGTGCTCGCGGACGCCGTAGAAGACGTTCCGCCCGCCGTAGCTCCCCGGCGCGACGGCGCCGCCGCCCTTCACCTCGTTGTTGTTCGACTCGAAGAGATCCGCCGAGCCGGAGACGAAGCTCGGGACGAGCGAGGCGAACTTCTGGACGAGCGCGCCGCTCACCTTGCGCGTCGAGTCGGCGGCGGGGAGCTCGGCGGCGAGCCGCGCCAGGAGGTCCGGGGGCACGGCGCGCTGGACGTGGGCGTCGAGGACCTTCGCCGCGTCCGCGTGGTCGCGGCGCCAGGCGTCGGCCTTCGCCGCCCACGCCTTCTTCTGCCCGAGCTTCTCCTCGCGCGCCGCGGCCCAGAGCGCGCGCACGTCGTCGGGCACGAGGAACCGCGGCGCCTCGGGCCAGCCGAGCGCCTTCTTCGTGGCGGCGAGCTCCTCCTCGCCGAGCGGCGCGCCGTGCACGCCGGACGTGCCCGCCTTCTTCGGGGCGCCGAAGCCGATGACGGTCTTCACGCGGATGAGGCTCGGCCGCGAGAGCTCGGCCCTGGCGGCGGCGATGGCGCGGTCGATGCCGTCGAGGTCGCGGCCGTCCGCCGAGAGCACCTGCCACCCGTACGCCTCGAACCGCTTCGTGACGTCCTCGCCGGAGAACGAGACCGTGGTCTTCCCGTCGATCGTGATGCCGTTGTCGTCGTACAGCACCACGAGCCGCCCGAGCTTGTTGTGTCCGGCGAAGCTCGCCGCCTCGGCGGCGACGCCCTCCATGAGATCGCCGTCGCCGCACATCGCGTAGACGAAGTGATCCTCGACCGGGTTGCCGGGACCGAGCTTCGCGGAGAGCATCGCCTGGCCGAGCGCGAAGCCGACCGCGTTGCCGATGCCCTGGCCGAGGGGGCCGGTGGTGCACTCGACGCCCGGGAGCATGCCGAACTCCGGGTGGCCGGGCGTCCGCGAGTGGAGCTGGCGGAACGCCTTGAGGTCGTCAAGCGTGCAGTCGAAGCCGGCGAGGTGCAGGAGCGAGTAGAGCAGCATCGACCCGTGGCCGCCGGAGAGGACGAACCGGTCGCGGCCGAGCCACCGCGGATCGGCGGGGTCGTAGCGGAGATGGCGCGTCCAGAGCACGAACGCCATGTCGGCGGCGCCCATGGGCATGCCCGGGTGGCCGCTGTTCGCCTGCTGGACGCCGTCGGCGGCGAGCATGCGGATGGTGGTGATCGCCTTCTCCTGGAGCTCTCGATTCGTGGACACGCGGGGCCTCGCTCGGTCGGAAACCTGGAGGCCGGATACTAGCGGATCGAGGCGGGGCGAGGGTACGGGTGGACGCCGGCCGGCCGGGCGGGCGGCAGGCCGCCGCAGCCCCGGGTCTGAATGGATTCAGATCGGCTCTCGGAGGCGTCCGCCGGCGGGCGACCCGGTCCGGGCGCCCACCGAGGGGCCGCGGACCTCCACGCGCTCCTCGCGCCTTCAGGGAGCGCCGAACGCCAGCTCGTACCCCATGAAGAAGATGGCGGCGTCCACCAGCAGGTGGCCGAGCCATGGGCCGAGGAGCGAGCCGGAGCGATGGTACAGCGCCGCCCAGTAGGCGCCGCCCACGCCCACCGCGAGCGCGAGCACGGCGGTCCACGGCGAGCCCCAGCCGAAGTAGACGCCCAGGATGACGACGTGATGGGCCGCGAACGCCACGCTGGACCACGCCACGGCTTGGACGGCGCCGCACGCGCGGCGGAGCTCCCCGAAGACGAACCAGCGCCAGTAGTACTCCTCGGCGGCGGCGTGGACGACGGAGTAGAACGCCGCGAGCGTCACGTAGCGCGCCAGGGTCGTGACCCCGAACGCGTGGACCTTTCCCCGGATCGCGGCGGCAGGACCTCCCGCCAGGAGCCCGGAGGGCTCGAGCACGGCGTAGAACAGGGCGAGGGCGCCCGCCAGGACGGCCAGCCCGAAGGCGAGGCCCGCCACGGCTCCCCGCGCGCTCGGCCACGACGGCCGCGGGAGGCGGCCCAGCACCGAGGCCGCCCAGATCGCCGGGACCGCGAACTGGATCGACTTTCCGGCCGCGTAGACGCCCTGCACGAGCCCGCGCGGCTCGCCCGCGAGCGCGACGAAGTACACGAGCGTCAGCGCCGTCGGGAAGGCCACCCCGAAGGCGATCGCCGCCCACCGCTTCGCCGCTGCGAACCGCCCTGGGCTCATCGTCCTCTCGTTCGCTGTCGGCGCGGGGGCACGCCGCGCTACTCCGGCACGTGCACGAGCAGCACCGCCAGCGCGGCGGCGCCGAGGAGGAACACGAACAGGCTGTGCGCGTGGATCCCGTAGGCGGCGAGGCTCGCGCCGAGGCCCGACGCGATCGCCATCACCGGGATGTGCCACCGCGCGTCGGGGATGCGCCGCACGAGCCGCAGGCCGAGCGGGTTCCACTCGCCCGAGCGGCCGCCGCGCCCGCGCCAGCCCCCCCAGCCGTCGATGCGCCGGCGCTCGCGATCGCCCACCTCGCGCGCCAGCGCCTCGCCCATGGCGCGGCGGGCGCGCGCGTCCTCCGCCTCGGCCCGCGCGCGGAGGTCCGCGCGCTCGGCCTCGGCGCGCGCCTCGCGGTCGGCGTCGGCCTGGCGCGCCGCCCAGAACCGCTCGTCGAACGCGTGCTGCTCGGCGGTGTCGAGCGCGATCCCGCAGCCGGTGCAGGCCGTGGCGAAGACGTTGTTGTCGGCGCCGCACCGGCGGCACCGGGTGAAGGGGCGAAGGCCCTCGGCGTCCACGAGCTCGAGCCGCGGCTCGGGATCGGCGGCGAAGCGGTCCAGCTGCGCGCCCGTCCGGGCGCGCGGCGGGGCGGCCGCGGCGGCGGGCGGGCGCTCCACGCCCGCGATCCGCTCGCCCGTGGGATCGGCGCCCTCGCGCGGCGGCTCCGCGCCGCGGTCGGCGGGCCGGGCCCGCTCGAGGTGGAGGAAGCGGCGGAGGCGCCGGTCGCTCATCTCACGCTCCGCCGTCCGGGACCGGGGCGCCGGGCGCGAGCACGGGCGCGGCCGACGCGGAGGCGGGGCGCGTCCGGTTCGCCGCCCAGGCGCGGAGGGCCGCGATGTCCTCGCGCATCGTGATCGAGAGCGGCAGCGTCTCCGCCATCGCCCGCTCCAGGTGCGCCTGCGTGAGCTCGATCCGCTCGGCGAACGCGTCGTACAGCGCCGACACGAGCGCCGCCTCCAGCTCCGCCCCGCTGAACCCCTCCGCCCGCGCCGCGAGCGCCTCGAGGTCGTAGGCCGCCGGATCGCGGCGGCGCTTCGCGAGGTGGATCCCGAGGATGTCCCGCCGCTCGGCGGCGGTGGGGAGGTCGATGAAGAAGATCTCGTCGAAGCGCCCCTTGCGCAGCAGCTCGGGCGGGAGCCCTTCGATCCGGTTCGCGGTCGCGACCACGAAGACCGGCGCGGTCTTCTCCTGGAGCCACGTGAGCAGCGCGCCGAAGACCCGCGCCGACACGCCGCCGTCGGTCACGCCCGAGGACTGCGAGCCGGAGAGCCCCTTCTCGATCTCGTCCACCCAGAGCACGACGGGCGCGACGCTCTCGGCCACGTGGATGGCGCGGCGCAGGTTCTCCTCGGAGGACCCGACGAGCCCGCTGAAGATGCGCCCCATGTCGAGCCGCAGGAGCGGCAGCCGCCACTGCCCGGCGACCGCCTTGGCGGTGAGGCTCTTGCCGCAGCCCTGGACCCCGAGGAGCAGCAGGCCCTTCGGCTCCGGGAGCCCGAAGCGGCGCGCCGCCTCGGAGAACGCCGCGCCCCGGCGGTCGAGCCAGGTCTTGAGGTGCGCGAGCCCGCCGACGCGCGCGAGCCCCTCGTCCGCGGCGAAGTACTCGAGGAGCCCGCTCTTGCGGATCACCTGCCGCTTCTCCTCGAGCACGAGCGGCACGTCCGCGCGCGAGAGCCGGCCGTCGGTGGCGATGGCCTTCGCGAAGGCGCTCTCCGCCTCCGCCATGGTGAGGCCCTGCGCGGCCCGCACGAGCTCGTCGGCGTCCTCGCGGGTGAGCTCGACCCGGGCGCGGCCGTTCTTCCGGACGACCTCCACGATCTCCTTGAGGAGATCGAACAGGTCCCGGTAGGTCGGCAGCGGCACGTCCAGGACCGAGATCTCCTTCTCGATCTCCGGGGGGATGACGAGGGTGGGGGAGAGGAGGAGGACGGTGGTGAAGGTGGACTTGAGGGCGTGGGCGAGCTCGCGCAGGGCGCGGACCACCGCCGGATCCGACAGGAACGGATGGAAGTCCTCGAGCACCACGAGCGACGGATCCGCCAGCTTCTCGATCCGGGCGAGCGCCGCCGCGGGCTGGCGGAGCGACTCCTTCCCGTCCTCCGGCGCGAGCCGCTCGCCGTCGAGGCGCCGGAACCCACGCGTCACCGACCAGCCGAGGATCGCCTTGCCGTGGCTCTTCGCCAGCTCGACGAGGACCGCCTCGAGGCGCTGCTCCTCGGAGCTGACGAGGTAGACGAGCGGGTACCGCGCGCGGATGAGGGTGTCGAGCTCCTGGACGAAGCGCGGGGGCGGGCGGCGCGCGGGCTCGGCGGCGGCGGGATCGGGCACCCCTGCGAGTCTAGACGGGCGCGCCCCGGGGGGGAATAGGGGCCGCCGTCACGGCCTGCACTCGTACTTCGGGAACCCCGAGCACTTCCCGGACAGGCACTTGTGGTCGTTGCCGACCGAGCCGGCCTTCCCGCACTTCTTCCCGTTCGCGAGCTTGGGGCGGCAGGCGTTGAGCTTCGTGTCCAGGCCCGCGTCGCAGTACTCGGTGCCGTTCGCGCAGTCGGAGTCCCGCCTGCAGACGCACATCCCCTTCAGCCCGCCGGCGTCGCTGCACTTGCCGCTCACGCACGCCTCGTCCGTGTAGCAGGTCCCCTCGATCGGGACGGACGCGGGGGTGTAGCAGCGGCCGAACTTGCACTTGCCTCCCTTGCACTGGTGGCCGCCGCCGACGACGTCGCAGGCCTCCTCGTCGTCCTTGAGCGGCTCGCAGCGGCTCGTCTTCAGATCCAGGCCGGCGTTGCACCAGAACCCGTCGTCGCAGTCGCCGTCCTTCTTGCACACGAGGGCGGGGTTCACGAGGTACGTCTCGCCGTCGCGGAAGGTCGCGCCGTTCAGGTTCGAGAGCTTCGGCCGCTTCCGGGTGCCCCCGATCTCTCCGCTCGAGGACGGGACGGGCGGCTCCTCGCCCTCCTTCAGCGCGGCGCGCTCCACGACCTCGAAGTGCAGGTGCCCGGGCGCGGCGCAGCCGACGGCGCCCTCGTCGCCGAGGTACTGGCCCGCGGCGACCCGGTCGCCGACCCGGAGCTTCGCCTTGCCGGACGTCGTGTACTGCTTCATGTGCGAGTACTTCGTCCACTCGCCGTCGCCGTGGTCGATCCAGACGTAGTTGTTGAAGCACCGCTCCTCGTTGCGGAGCCAGCGGAAGGGGTGCTGGTTCTTGGAGCGGCTGTCCTCGAGGAGGACGATCGTCCCGGTCCGCGCGGCGACGATCCGGTGCGGCCCCGCGCCGACGCCGTGCATGTCGAACCGTCCGACCGGGTCGTGATCGAAGTAGTCGCGGGTCACCTTCACCTTCGTCCCTTCGGCGTACGGGATCCGGTACTCGTGCGCGGAGAGCGTACCGTCGGACGACGCGTCGGGTGGCCGCGCGGGCTCGGGCGGTGACATGCACCGGGCGTACGCGTCCTCACCTTCCTCGACGCAGGCGCGGAGGTCCGCCTTCGGCCCCGCCATGCACAGGTCGTAGACCCGCCGGGTGGCCCGCTCGCATGCCTGGGCGAGCGCCTCCTTGCCCTGCGGGACGGCGACCTCCTGGTCCGAGGGCCACGCGCCCGACGGCAGGAGCGCGGCGAGTACGGCGAGCGCGGCGAAGCCGCCGCGGGCGTGGCGCGCGACGATCCGGTTCATGGGTCTCCCTCGCTGGAGCGGTGCTCGGTGGCGTGGACCGGCGGCGCGGTCGCCCGTGACCGCTGCCGGCCGGTCCCGGAGAGGCCGTAAACGACCGGTGCGGCCCGCGGCCCAAGGCACGCCCCACCCGCCCCACGGCGCGGGGTTGCGCCGGCCGGCCGCACGCCGCTATGCCACGGGCCTCGTGGTCGAGCCCGCGCGCACCGTCGACGCCTTCGTGCAGGACCTCCGGTGGGGAACCCACCTCTGCCACTTCTACGGCTCGCGCGACGATCTCG
>Ga0196976_1000105_pt1 | contig 55783 bp, 54 predicted proteins | sample S3v_513CmetaG_FD_148644 | JGI IMG/M metagenome (GOLD analysis project Ga0196976, IMG submission 148644) | Soil microbial communities from Anza Borrego desert, Southern California, United States - S3+v_5-13C | ecosystem: Environmental > Terrestrial > Soil > Desert | place: USA: California...
GGATCGACCAGCAGCAGGTCGGCGCTGCCGTAGTACAGCACGCACAGCAGGAAGAAGCCGCTGCTCCACGTGGCGTACGACTCCCACTTGAACCACGTCAGCCTCGCCGGCAGCTGCTCCGGCGCGACCATGTACTTGACCATGTGGTAGAAGCCGCCGCCGTGGATCTGCCACGCCTCCCCCGCCGCCCCGGCCGGCAGCTGCGGACGCTTCTGCAGCGAGAGGTCGAGGTGGATGAAGTAGAAGGACGATCCGATCCACGCGATGGCCGTGATGACGTGCAGCCAGCGCGCCGCAAGGTTGATCCATTCCCAGACGATGAGTTCCATCCCCGTCCCCGACGCCGTGGCTCCACCCCGTCAGTGTACGGACGACCGCCCGCCGCGCCTAGCGCCCGCCGGACGGATCGCAATTAGGATAAAATTTAGACATCAGTGCGACACTGACCCCATCACCGCTGATGGAACCACGCCCATGGCCGCCGACCGCATGGCCCTGATCCGCGAGTTGAGCCGCCACGTCGGCCAGCCCGACTTCCTGGAGGTGGCCGAGCGCGTCCGCCGCGACCTCGCCGCCACCGCCGACGGCGACCACGCCAAGCCCGCCCGCACGCCCGACCGCGCCCTGCGCCGCCCCTCCACCACGCGGCGCTGCGCGTAGGGGCGCAAGCCGACGCCTACTCCTCGGACGCCTTTTCCGGCAAATCCTTGCGCTTGGTCGACGCCAGCTCGCGCAGTTCATCCTCGCTCATCGACCGCGCCATCTCCTTGGACGCCCCGCGCAGGCTCGATTCCGGTTTCTCGCCGCGCTTCACGGACAGCGCAGCACCGGCCGCCATCTGCTGCTTCTTCGATTCCGCCTTGGACATGCCGTCCTCCGTCCGCCGTTGAACCCACCCGGCTCAACAGCGAACGAAGACGATGGGTTCACGCGCAGCGGATGCGGGCGATGAAGGCGTCGATCTGCCCTTCCAGCGCCTCGGCCTGCTGCGACAGCTCGCCGGTGGCGGACGTGATCTCGCCGACCACGCCGTTGGTCCGCTCCGCCGCCAGCCGCACCGTGGCGATGGAGGCGGTGACGGCCCCCGCCCCGGCGGCGGCGTCGGAGACGTTGCGGGTGATCTCCTCGGTCACCGCGTTCTGCTGCTGCACGGCGCCGGCCACGGCGGTCGACGTCTGCTCGATGGTGCCGATGGTGCCGCCGATCGCGCGGATGGCCGCCCCGGCGCCCTCCGCCACCAGCCGCATCTGCCGCACGTGCTCCGCGATCTCCTCGGTCGCGCGTGCCGTCTGGTTGGCCAGGCTCTTGACCTCCCCGGCGACCACGGCGAAGCCCTTGCCGGCCGCCCCCGCCCGCGCCGCCTCGATGGTGGCGTTCAGCGCCAGCATGTTGGTGCGCGCCGCGATGTCGTGGATCAGCTCGATCACGCTGCCGATGCGCCCGGCGGCCTCGGCCAGCTCCTGCACGGTGCGGTCGGTGCGCTCGGCCATGGCGACGGCGTCGGTGGCGATGGAGGTGGCCACACTGGTCTGCTGGTTGATCTCCCCGAAGGAGGCGGAGAGCTGCCCGGCCGCCGCCGCCACCGCCTGCACGTTGACCGACGCCTGCTCGGCCCCGCTCGCCGCGGCGATGGCGTCGCGCACGGCCGCGTCGGCGTTGGAGGCGAGCTGCGCGGCGTTGGCCTGCAACTGCGTGACGGCGCCGGTAACGCCCAGCAGCACGTGGCGCACGTTCTCCTCGGCGAAGCGCAGCGCCTCCTCGTCGCGCGCCTTCATCTGGTCCAGCGAGCGGTTGATGGTGCCGGCGTGCCTGGCGAAGTCGCCGCGCAGGCCGGTCTCCAGAATCTTGCGGTAGTAGTGGCGGCTGTTGGCGTGCTGCATGGCGGCGTCGGCCTCCTTGCAGAACACCTCGGTCAGGTCCAGCAGGCGGTTGATGTTGCGCAGCATGCGCCCGACGTTGCCGTGCCCGCGGATGCCCATGACGCGCACCGACAGGTCGCCGCGCGCCGCCGCCTCGCACACCGCCATGGCCTTGTCGATGCTGCCCCTGGCCCGGTTCAGCGCATGGACGCACGCCCCCAGCGGCAGGAGGATGCCCGCCGCCAGCGCAGCCGCCGCCCATTCCCGCAGCACCGCCAGCGCCACGGCCAGCGCCACGGTCCCGGCCGCCGCCACCCACGCGGCCAGCGTGGCCCTAGAGACCGAGGACATATTCGTCATAGCTCACGCCCTCCTTCGCCAGGATATCGTCGAGAACCCGTGCGGACGCCTGCATGCCCGCCTCCCCGTCGCCCGCCTCCACCTCCCGCGCGCGCAAGTGCGCGTACAGCGGCTGCACCCTGGCGACCACGCCCGGCCGCGGCACCCGCCGGTTGGAGTGGTAGCCGACGATCGCGCCGCCCGCCCCGACGTTGGGCGTGACGTGCGCCAGCACCCAGTAATGGTCGCCGTTCCTAGCCCGGTTGTTGACGTAGGCGAAGATCTCCTGCCCCGCCTTCACCGTCTCCCACAGCCGGCGGAAGACGATGCGCGGCATGTCCGGGTGCCGGATGATGCTGTGCGGCTGCCCGATCAGCTCGGCCTCGGTGTAGCCGGCGACGTCCAGGAAGATGTCGTTGACGTAGGTGAGCCGCCCCTGCGGGTCGGTCTTGCTGACGATGATCTCGTCCGGCGGGAACGTCCGCTCCCTGCCGCTCAGGTAAACCCCGGTCCGGGCCATCGCGTGTCCACTCGGTTCACCGCCGGCCAGAACGGCCGGCACCGCGCGGAATCAAGCAAAAACCACGCCATGGACGGAGATTCGGCGGACGCCCTGCCAGCGCAAGGGTTTCACGCCACCACGTCGGCAAACCACAGCGCCGTACCGTTGTATGAGCACGAACACACACGCCGATGTGGTCGCATCCATGACACGCCGACGCGCCGGTCACGCCCCGCCGCCCAGCGCCTCCGCCAGCAGCGGGTGCACGTCGTCCCGGAACGGGCTCACGACGGTGACGCCGCGCCACCGGAACCCGTGGTGCATGTCCTCCGACAGCAGCAGCCCGCACCCCGCCTCCGCCGCGACGGCAAGGATGACCGCGTCCCAAACCTGCAGCTGATGCTCCGCCACGAGGTCGGCGGCGGCCATCATCGCCGTGGCCGTCGTCTCGCGCACCTCATAGAGATCGTGGAGGCGGCCGATGGTGTCGCGCGCCCGCGCCCGGTCCCATCGGACCTTTCCGCCGACCAGAACCTTCAACACCTCGCCAAGCACCTGGGCGGGAAGCACGACGCTTCCGAGCGGCAAGGCGGCCATGATCCCGGTCGCCCGGTCGCGCCGCCGCGCATCGTCGATGTCCAGCGCGTACAGGATGACATTGCTGTCGAGCGCGATCCGCAACGTCGAGGCCCGCAACGTCAAGGCCCCCAATGTCAAGGAAGATCCCTGTACTTGTCCTCGCGCGTCCACGTCACGCCCAGCGGCGGCAGTTGCCGCATCCAGGCGATGAACTCCCGCTTGGTGGTCTCGGGGTCGGCGGCGACCGGCGGCAGCGGCGGAATGTCCGGCGCGCGGCCGGCTTCCGCCACCGGTGCGGCGTCCTTCACCCCGCCGCCCGGCGCCGTCCCACGCTCCAGCCCCCGCTCCAGATGATGCGGCCGCTCCTCGTTGATCCGCGTACCGAGGTTCAGGAGGTCCCGGCGCAGGTCGTCGGGCAGAGGCCCCGTGGACAGGAACAGCCGCCGCTCCGACGTGACGTAGACGCGCGTCCGCCCGTCCACCATGGCCTTGGCCTGCTGGAACTGGTCGGGGTCGGTCGCCCTGATCATGTAGCGGGTCATCGTGCCCTTCCTGGCGTCATCGGATGATGGCACCCTCAACCTTTACCATATATTAACTCGCGCTCCCCGTCTCCAGCCTCTGCGCCATCTGGATTTTCTCCGCCTCATCCAGCGCCTCGCGGCAATCGATCATCCCTGCCCCCTGGCACTCGTACGCAACCTTGAGGTCCCGGGCGGTGGACCGCACCACGTCGAACAGCTCGTCACGCCGCAGGTCCGGGCAGCGGGAGAGCAGGAGCGCCAGCAGCCCGGCCACCTGCGGCGCGGCCCCGCTCGTGCCCCAGCCGTCGGGCATGACGACGACCTCGTCGCCGAACAGGATGCGGCCGTTGCGCGGGGTCGGCGCGGTCACGTCCGGCTTGCGCCCGACGCCATGCTCGTCCCGGAACGGGTCCGGCCGATTGTCCGGCGCGACGGAATAGAACTGGCCCGGCCCCCGGCTGGAGTAATCCCACATCGCCTTTTCCAGGTCGCAGGTGGCGACGGTCAGAACATCCGCCCGCCCCTTTTCCTGCCACACGCTGTTCGGGCCGCAGGAATCGGCGGTTCCACCCGCCAGATCATGGTAGTTGCCGGCGCTGAACACCACCCGCACCCCCGCATCGATGGCATCGACCAGGGCGCCGTGAAACACGTCGTAGTCGTCGGACAGGTCCGGCGGATCGCCTTCGGGAATGCCGAAGCTGTTGCTGGCGACGATGACCTCCCCCGCCCTGGCGCGGTCGGTCAGGGCGTCGTAGATGTCCGCCAGTTCGCTGTTGTAGAACCACGTCTTGCAGGCGATCAGGTCCGCACCGGGCGCCACGCCGCGGAACCCGCCGCCCCCGGCGGCGGCGATGGTCGCGCACATGGTGCCGTGGCCGTCCTCGTCGGTCCAGGCCACTTCGCCGCTCGGCGCCCAGCCGCCTTTCCGGTTCGGAAACTCGGCCCGGTTCCCGTTCACGCCGGTGTCCACCACCGCGATGGAAACGCCCTGCCCGAGCGAGCGGTTGTGAAGGCGCTGGTCGATCCCGATCAGCCGCAGCACATCGTCCAGGCTTCCGCCCGCGTCCGCTCCGTCCAGCGGGAGCGTGTGAGTCGGACTGAAGCGCGGCCGGCTTTCGAGGCTGTAGCGGAAATCGGGCGTCGCCCGCGCGCCGGTCCGCTTCGCCAGATGCTCAACCATGGCCATGAACCGGTCCTCGGTCATATCGGCGGGCCGCTGCACCGCGATGAACGACCGCCGCCGGCTGACCACGCGGCGATCGAGGCCCGGCGTCTCCGTCGCCAGCGCCCGCTGCAGCCAGCGGTCCCCCTCGAACACCAGCTTGACCCGGTCGGACATGGAGGATGCACGGGGGCCTCTTCCGGAAACGCCCCCTTCCGCTGCCGGTACGGCCGATGCTGGCACGCGCAGCGACGCTTCCGGAGCCGCCGATGCGGAAGCCGGACGGCGTTCATCGAATCCTATGATTTTCAAGTTAGTAAGGTGCGCCAGCGCCGACACGTCCGTCACGCCCGTACCGCTCAGGACAAGCTCCCGCAACCCGCTCAGCCCGGACAGCGCCGATACGTCCGTCACGCCCGTGCGGCTCAGGTCAAGCTTCTGCAACCCGCTCAGCCCGGACAGCGCCGACACGTCCGTCACGCCCGTCCTGCTCAGGTCAAGCGTCTGCAACCTGCTCAGCCCGGACAGCGCCGACACGTCCGTCACGCCCGTGCGGCTCAGGGAAAGCCACTCCAACCCGCTCAGCCCGGACAGCGCCGACACGTCCGTCACGCCCGTGCGGCTCAGGTTAAGCGCCTGCAACCCGCTCAGCCCGGACAGCGCCGACACGTCCGTCACGCCCGTACCGCTCAGGTCAAGCCTCTCCAACCCCCGCAGCCCAGCCAACGGACTGAGATCGCGGATGCTTTGGCGCCAGCGTGCCGGAATGGGACGCCCCGCCAAAAGCTCCTTCTGGACTTCCGGTAGGGTCAACGGATTAACGGGCGCCCCGTCATTCTCGGAGTTGCTCGGGTTCATCGCGAAATCGTGCTGCCTGCGGATCACTACCGCCGCAGGATAGCGCATTCCCCGCGCGTATTCCCGCGCTAATGCGTACTCCATCCAAGGGAACACCTCTACACGCGCACCCACCTCCCCCGATTCGCTTGCCTTTCCGCCCCGCCAAGCTACCGTTCCAGGGCAAGCAAAACGGCCGAACGGGGTGCTGGAACCACCCCGCCCGGCCGCGCTCCCACCCCATGCCCCCACCCCACGCTCCGGGGGCGCGGCCGCCGGCCCTCAGCGGAACATCCTCACCATCATCTCCGCGTCGTGGTCCACGCCGTCCACGCGCAGGGACCGGCGCATCACGCCGTACGGCTCGAACCCCATGGCCTTGTAGAAGCGGCTCGCCCGGTCGTTGCCGACGGCGACGTACAGCTCCAGTTGGTCCACCTCGGCCTCCGCGCGCGCCATGACCGCGCGCAGGATGGCCGACGCTAGACCGGAGCCGCGGAAGGCGTCCCGCACGTACATGCCCCACACCATCGCCACGTGCCGGCGCTTCTGCAGCGGCTGGCGCTGCAGCGTGGCGATCCCCGCCAGCGTTCCGTCGACGAAGCCGCCGAACACCGCCAGTTGCTCCAGCCGCGCCCGGAACTCCGGCAGCGGCCGGTCGCACTCCTCCTCATAGGCCATGGCGAAGGCGGCGGGGTGGGCCTTCAGCCCCTCCAGGTGCACCTCCCGGAACGCCTCGGCGTCGGATGGCGCCAATTGCCGGATGGTGGACGCGGCGGTGCGAACGGATGCCTCGGTCATGGCCCTCTTCCCTCCCTGGTTTCCGGCGGACGGCTCTTTCCATGCAGATGCAAATAATGTAGATACATACACCCATGAGCACGCGCACGCAACCGCCCCGAATACCGGCTTCCAAGACGCTCCGCACCGACGCCGCCGCGCTGGTCGCGTCCTGCGCCGGCTGGAACAGCCGGCTGGCCGCCCGGCGCATCACGCAGTTCCTCGACCGCGAACTGGCGCCCTGCGGCCTGACCACCGCGCAGCTCGGCCTGCTGGCGCAGATCGCCGAGGCCGCGGACGACACGCTGGGTGCCCTCGCCCGCCGCACCGGCCTGGAGCAGTCCACGCTGTCGCGCAACCTGCGCACGCTGGAAGGGGAAGGGCTGATCGAGATCGCCGTGGTCGAAACCGACCTGCGGCGCCGCGCCGTGTGGCTCACCGAAACCGGCGCGCGCCGGCTGGAGGCCGCCATCCCCGTGTGGCGGCAGGCGCACGCCAGACTGGCCGAACGCCTGTCGCCCGACCTCGCCCGGCAACTGGCCGACCAGGCCGACGCGCTGTCCGGCGGCTGACGCCCCGCCGAACCGCCTTCCCCGCGCGACTCCATTGGGATATAATTCCTGATGGGGATCCAGCGAAGGAAGGGCACAGGCACATGCGGCACGAAGCTCCGGAATGCAACACATCCTCGATTCCGTTGCATCCGGTTGCATTGTGTTGCATCCACCGGGGCATCCGCCGGGTCGTCCCCGGCCTCACCGCCGTCATCCGTGTTTATGCGCGGTAACCATGCCCCGGTATTGGCGTCACATATTGAATCATATGTGTTCAATTCGTGGCTGTATGACCCGCGAGTGCATGGGCACGCTTCCGACATTTCGTTTGCGTATGATGCCGGGAGAAAAGCCCATGACATCCTTGAACGCCCTGAAGGGGACCGCCGCCGCCATTGCCCTTGGTGCCCTTGGTGCCCTCGGCGCCCTTGCGCTGGCCACGGCGCCGACGGGGGCCGCGGCGCAGGTCGCCTGCTCCGCCAACACCACCGTCACCCTGTCGTCCAGCAGCGTGGTCTGCGGCACGGCGACGCTCGGCGGGCCGCCCGGCAAGCTGATCGCCATCAACCAGTACCAGGGCATCCGCTATGGGCAGGCGGCGCGCTGGGCGACGCCGGGCATGGCTCCGCTGCCCGCCGGCACCACGGCCGCGCCCTTCAACGCCACGGCGGCCGGCGCCTACTGCCCGCAGGGCGCCAGCGACCGCAACGAGGACTGCCTGTTCCTCAACGTCTCCGCCCCGCAGGCGACCATTAACAATACGGCCGCCAAGCTGCCGGTGATCTTCTTCATCCACGGCGGCGCCTTCGTCGCCGGCAGCGGCGGCGCGCCGCTGTACGACGGCGCCACGCTGGCCGGGAACGGGCCGGCGGTCGTCGTCACCATCAACTACCGCCTGGGCGCTCTGGGCTTCCTGTCCTACCGGAACGGCTCCACCGTCATCCCCGGCAACTTCGGCCTGCTCGACCAGCAGCTGGCGCTCGCCTGGGTGTACCAGAACGTCGCGGCCTTCGGCGGCGACCCCGGCAACATCACCATCGTCGGCGAGAGTGCCGGCGCCATGTCGGTCGGCCTGCACCTGTTCGCCGCCAGCACCAACCGCTACGTCCAGGCCTCCGGCAAGGCGGTGGACAGCCGCGCGCTGTTCACGGGCGCGGTCATGGAAAGCAACCCCATGGGCATCGCCTACCCGACGCCGCAGGCCTCGTCCGACGCCATCGGCACGGCGTTCGTCAACAGCCTGTGCTCGTCGGTCAAGGGCGCGCCGAAGAACTGCGCGACCAACCTGTCCTGGCTGCAGAGCGTGCCGACGACCGACGACGTGATGAAGGCGCAGACGGCGGCGATGAAGTCGTGGGCCGCCAACTCGCCCATCGGCAAGGCCAAGGTGCCGGGCGTGCAGGCGCTGGCCAGCGACGCCACGCCGATCACCCTGCCCTACAGCCCGGTGGTCGACGGCGCGCTGGTCATGGGCCAGCCGCTGAAGGGCTACGCCTCCACCTACGCCGCCAACGCGCGCCCCTTCGTCTTCGGCACCAACGCCAACGAGGGCGCGCCCTTCGCTCAGCTCGTCTACGACCTGAACCCGATCGAGCGCGGCTGGATCTTCAACCAGAAGGCCTACGAGACCGACCTGGGCAACATCCTGGGCAAGACCGCCGTGCCCGTGATCGAGGCGATCGACGCCTACAACCCCGCCAAGCAGTCCGACACCCTGTACTGGAGCGCCGCCGCCGCCGCGCTGTCCAACGTGATCACCGACTACGTCTTCACCTGCGCCAACATCACCACGGCCAACTACGCCCTGGCGCAGAGCAAGGCGACCGGCGTCTACGGCTACCACTTCACGCAGCCGGCGATCTTCGACCTGTACACCAGCCCGATCACCAAGGGCCCGATGGCCGCCTGCGCCCCCACCAAGGACAAGTCCGGCAACTACGACGGCCGCACCTGCCACGCCAACGAGCTGCCGTACGTCTTCAACACGCTGCCGGCCGTGCCCGACCTGCAGTCCCCCACCAGCGGCGACACCGCCCTGACCCAAAGCATGCCGGCCGCCTGGGCCGCCTTCGCCAAGACCCCGTCCAGCCCCGGCGCGCCCTGGGTGGCCTACGCCAACGACGGCACCGGCACGGTCATCCAGTGGAACGGCGGCACCCTGCCGCCGCCCAAGGCCGCCGTGTACGCCGCCGCCAACTGCGCCACCTGGGCGCCGTACCTGAAGTAGGCGGGCAAGAAAAAGGGCCGCGCGGGTCATCCCCGCGCGGCCCTCTCTTCCCCTGGGTCGAAAGCGTTACTTCGCCACGCCCGGCTTGCGCTTGAAGTTGTGGTGCGCCTCGATGTAGCGCACGGTGCCCGACTTGGACCGCATGATGACCGAGTGGGTCACCGCACCGCCGGGGAAGCGGCGCACGCCCTTCAGCATGGCACCGTCGGTCACGCCGGTGGCGGCGAACATGACGTTGCCCTTAGCCAGCTCGACCATCGAGTACTTCTTGTTCAGGTCGGTGACGCCCCAGCGGGCGGCGCGCGCCTTCTCGTCGTCGTTGCGGAACAGCAGCCGGCCCTGGAACTGGCCGCCGATGCAGCGCAGCGCCGCGGCGGCCAGCACGCCTTCCGGCGCGCCGCCGGAGCCAACGTACATGTCCACGCCGGTGCCGAGCTGGCTGGTGGCGATTACGCCCGACACGTCGCCGTCGGAGATCAGCATGATGCGCGCCCCGGCCTCGCGGACCTTGGCGATCAGCTCGGCGTGGCGCGGGCGGTCCAGGATGCAGACCACCAGCTCCTCGACGTCGGTGCCCTTGGCCTTGGCCAGGTTCTTCAGGTTGGTCGCCGGGCTCTCGTCCAGGTCGACCACGCCTTCCGGCAGGCCGCCGCCGACGGCGATCTTGTCCATGTACACGTCGGGGGCGTTCAGGAAGCCGCCCTCCTCCGCCATGGCGATGACGGCCAGCGCGTTCGGGCCGCCCTTGGCGGTGATGGTCGTGCCCTCCAGCGGGTCGAGCGCGATGTCGACCTTCGGCGCGCCGCGGCCGATACCGGCGCCCACCTTCTCACCGATGTACAGCATCGGCGCCTCGTCACGCTCGCCCTCGCCGATCACGACGGTGCCGTCGATGTAGAGGGTGTTGAGCGCCTGGCGCATGGCGTCGACGGCGGCCTGGTCGGCGAGCTTCTCGTCGCCGCGGCCCATCAGCAGCGACGCGGAGAGCGCCGCCGCCTCGGTGACGCGCACGGCTTCGAGCGCCAGGTTCCGGTCCATCCCGGACAGGTCGACTTTGTGGTCCATTGGTTGCTATCCCCCGAAATTCAGCTCGGTTCGGTTCAGCCTGAGCTTTGTGCGTTTGTAGATAGGGATCAGAACTGCTCGATGCGGATCATCCGCGGCGGCTCCAGCACCGCGGCCTGGGCCGAGATGGCGGCCAGGGCGCGCTGCATCGACGCCTCGTCGGTGTCGTGCGTGGTCAGCACCACCGGCACCGCCTCGCCCGGCGCCCGGCCGCGCTGCAGGAACGATTCCATCGAAACGTTGTGATCGCGCAGCGCCGCCGCAACCTCGGCAATGACGCCGGGGCGGTCGACCACCATCAGGCGTACGTAGTACGCCCCGGTCCGCGCCTCCATCGGCGACGGTTCCAGGCGGGCGAACTGCCCGGCCGGCACGCCGAAGGTGGGGGTGGAGCGGCCGCGCGCCACGTCCACGATGTCGGCCACCACGGCCGACGCGGTCGGGCCGGCGCCGGCCCCGCGGCCGACCAGCCAGACGCGGTCCACGAAGTCGCCCTGCGCCACCACGGCGTTGAACACGCCGTCCACGGCGGCAATCGGCGCGTCCTTCGGCACCATGCAGGGGTGCACGCGCTGCTCCACGCCCAGGCGGGTCAGCCGCGCGATGCCCAGCAGCTTGATCCGGTACCCCAGCTCCTCCGCGTACGCCATGTCGACGGCGGAGATGTGGCGGATGCCCTCCACATGGACCGAGGCGAAATCGACCGGGCAGCCAAAGGCGACCGAGGTCAGCACGGCCAGCTTGTGCGCCGCGTCCACGCCGTCGATGTCGAAGCTGGGGTCGGCCTCGGCGTAGCCCAGCGTCTGCGCCTCGGCCAGCACGTCCGCGAAGGCGCGGCCGGTGGTGCGCATCTCGGTCAGGATGTAGTTGCAGGTGCCGTTGAGGATGCCGTGCACCTCCGTCACCCGGTTGCCGGCCAGCCCTTCGCGCAGCGCCTTGATGACGGGGATGCCGCCGGCCACCGCCGCCTCGAACGCCAGCGACAGCCCGCGCCCCTCGGCGCGCTCGGCGAGCGCGGTGCCGTGGTTGGCGAGCAGCGCCTTGTTGGCGGTCACCACGTGCTTGCCGGTTTCCAGCGCCGTCTCCACGGCGGCCTTGGCGGCCCCGTCGGAGCCGCCGATCAGCTCGACGAACACGTCGATGTCCGGCGCACCGGCCATGGCGACGGGGTCGTCGAACCAGCGCACGGCCGACAGGTCGACGCCGCGGTCCTTGCTCCGGTCGCGGGCGCTGACGGCCGTCACCACGACCTTGCGGCCGCAGCGCTGCTCCAGGATCTGCGCCTGCTGGGACAGCAGCTTCAGCACGCCGGCGCCGACCGTACCCAGGCCGGCGACGGCAATTTTGAGGGGTTGGCCGCTCACGACGCTTTCGCCTTCACCGGTTCCAGGAGTTCGCGCCGTGCCTCGGGGTCCCGGCTCTGCGCCGCACCGGCGGCGTTGGAGCGGAAGAACTCCTTGATGTTGCGCGTCGCCTGACGGATGCGGTGCACGTTCTCGACGAGGCCCAGGCGGACGTGCCCGTCGCCGTACTCGCCGAAGCCGATGCCCGGCGACACCGCCACGTTGGCCTCCTGCAGCAGCAGCTTGGAGAACTCCAGCGAGCCCAGGTGGGCGAACTGCGGCGGAATGGGGGCCCAGGCGAACATGCTGGCGGGCGGCGTCGGCACCTGCCAGCCGGCGGCGGCGAGGCCCTCGATCAGCACGTCGCGGCGCTGCTTGTACATCTGCCGGATCTGCTCCACGCAGTCCTGCGGGCCGTTCAACGCGGCGGTGGCGGCGACCTGGATCGGCGTGAAGGCGCCGTAGTCCAGGTACGACTTGATGCGCGCCAGCGCGGTGATCAGCTTCTTGTTGCCGGTGGCGAAGCCGATGCGCCAGCCCGCCATGTTGTAGGTCTTGGACATCGAGGTGAACTCGACCGCCACCTCGCGCGCCTCCGGGATCTCCAGGATGGAGGGCGGCGGCTCGCCGTTGAAGTAGATCTCGGCGTAGGCGAGGTCCGACAGGATGTAGATGCCGTGCTTGCGGCAGAACTCCACGATCGGGCGGTAGAAGTCCAGCCCGGCCACCTGCGCCGTCGGGTTCGACGGGTAGTTCAGCACCAGCGCCAGCGGCTTGGGCACGCTGTGCTTCGTGGCGCGCTCCAGCACCTCCATGAACTGGTCGACGTTCGGCGTGTCGCCGCCGTCGTGGCCCATGGGCAGGTGGCGGATCGAGGCGCCGGCCAGGATGAAGCCGAACGGATGGATCGGGTAGCTGGGGTTCGGCACCAGGATGGTGTCGCCCGGGCTGGTGATCGCGTTGGCGAGGTTGGCGAGGCCTTCCTTCGACCCGATGGTGACGATGCACTCCGTCTCGGGATCGATCTCGACGTTGAAGCGCCGCTTGTAGTAGGCGGCGTGGGCACGGCGCAGGCCGGGGATGCCGCGCGAGTTGGAATAGCCGTGCGTCTTCGGGTTCCGCACCGCCTCGACCAGCTTGTCGACGATGTGCTGGGGGGTCGGCTGGTCCGGGTTGCCCATGCCGAGGTCGATGATGTCCTCGCCGGCGGCGCGGGCTCGCGCCTTCATGGCGTTGACCTCGGCGAACACGTAGGGCGGCAGACGCTTGATGCGGTGGAATTCAGAATCGCTCATGGACGCTCCGGGACCTCACCGGCCGCGGGACCAACCAAAACAGGGCGGACCGGGACCCTTTTCTACCGCCACGCCCGAGGATAAGCGAGGCAAATTTCGCGGGTGTGAGGTGCGCAGGTTGCGTTTGGCGGCTCTATCCCTTGGCCACCTCCAATAAGAAAGGAGACGACCCTACCCCTGCCGGCCCGGCGTGATCTTCGGCTTGGGCGGGGCTTCCAGGGGCCTGTACTGGTCCTCCAGCGCCTTCTTGCGGGCCAGCGAGCGGGTGCGGTCCTGCTCCAGGCTCTTCATCTGCGCAGCGCGCTGCTTCTCGGTGCTGAGGTCGGTCGGGCGCGGCGGCACGGTGGCGAGGTTCGGATACTCGGCCTTCTCGCCGCTCATGGTGCGGATCGGGCTCGGCGCGCTGGGCGGCGGGTTGTCGCCGGTCACGGCGCCGACAAGGCCGGTGTCCAGCGTGCGCTCGCTGCACCCCGCCAGCAGCAGCCCACACGCCGCCACGGCCACCGAAACCGCCCTGCCCCAGCCCTTCGCCATAGCCCGAACCCCTTCCCGATCCCTTCGTTGCACCCCGTCCGGCCAAAAAATGAGCCGAAACGGTCCATCAAACGTTCACATTAGGCGTGTAGGAGTGTCGCAGCCCGTGCAAACCCGGCATAATCCTACACGTGGCCATTTCAAAAACCGGCAGGCTTTGTATAAACCTGACTGCGCCCCACCTAGAAGCACAAACGACACGCAAAGGACGGAACCATGGCCGACCAACAGGCCCCCGACGTGAAGCTGCCCGATCCGGTCGAGCTGTCGCGCGCGATGACCCGCATCGCCGAGCAGAGCCAACGCCTCGTCACCGATTTCCTGTCGCGTCAGGCCGCCGACGGCGCCGCGCCGGCGGCGAATCCGGACCCCATGGGTGTGGGCCACGCCTTCCTCGAGATGACCGCCCGCATGATGGCCGACCCGGCCAAGCTCATGAAGGCGCAGATGACCTTGTGGCAGGACTACCTGACGCTGTGGCAGCGCACCACCCAGCGCCTGCTGGGCCAGGAGGCGGAGCCGGTCATCACCCCCGCCAAGGACGACCGCCGCTTCAAGGACTCGGCCTGGGACGAGAACACGCTGTTCGACTTCATCAAGCAGTCCTACCTGCTGTCGGCCCGGTGGATGCAGTCGACCGTCAACGAGGTCGAGGGGCTGGACGACCACACCTCGCGCAAGGTGGACTTCTACACCCGCCAGTTCGTCGACGCGATGGCCCCGTCCAACTTCGTCATGACCAACCCGGAGGTGCTGCGCACCACCATCGAGACGGGCGGCGAGAACCTGGTCAAGGGCCTGGAGCACCTGCTGAAGGACCTGGAGCGCGGCAAGGGCGAGCTGCGCATCTCCATGACCGACTACGACGCCTTCCAGGTCGGCAAGAACATCGCGGTGACGCCGGGCAAGGTGGTCTTCCAGACCGACCTGATGCAGCTGATCCAGTACACGCCCACCACCAAGGACGTTGCCAAGCGGCCGCTGATGATCGTGCCGCCGTGGATCAACAAGTACTACATCCTCGACCTGCGCGAGAAGAACAGCTTCGTCAAGTGGGCGGTGGACCAGGGCCACACGGTCTTCGTCCTGTCCTGGGTCAACCCGGACGAGCGCCTCGCCAAGAAGACCTTCGAGGACTACATGTTCGAGGGCGTGCTGGCGGCGCTGGACGCCATCACCAAGCAGACCGGCGAGAAGGACGTCAACGCCATCGGCTACTGCCTGGGCGGCACGCTCCTGGGCTCCACGCTGGCGTATATGGCGGCGAAGGGTGACGACCGCATCGTGTCGGCCACCTACTTCACCACCATGCTGGACTTCGCCGAGGCCGGCGAGCTTTCCGTCTTCATCGACGAGGAGCAGCTGAACTACATCGAAGGCCAGATGAACGAGAAGGGCTATCTCGACGGCGCGAAGATGGCCACCACGTTCAACATGATGCGCGCCAACGACCTGATCTGGTCGTTCGTGGTGAACAACTACCTGCTGGGCAAGGACCCGTTCCCGTTCGACCTGCTGTACTGGAACAGCGATTCCACACGCATGCCGGCAGCGATGCACAGCTTCTACCTGCGCAACATGTACCAGCGGAACCTGCTGCGCGAGCCGGGCGGCATCACGCTGGGCGGCGTGCCGATCGACCTGCGCACGGTGAAGCTGCCGACCTTCTTCCTGTCCACCCGCGAGGACCACATCGCGCCCTGGAAGAGCACCTACCAGGGCACGCAGCTGTTCTCCGGCCCGATCAAGTTCGTGCTGTCGGCCTCGGGCCACATCGCGGGCGTGGTCAACCCGCCAGCGGCGGAGAAGTACTGCTACTGGACCAACGACAAGCTGCCCAAGGCTTCCGACGACTGGTTCAAGGGCGCGCAGCAGACCCCCGGCTCGTGGTGGCCGGAGTGGCAGCGCTGGGTGGCCGGCTTCGCCAACGGCACCGTGCCGGCCCGCGATCCGGCCAAGGGCAAGCTGAAGGTGCTGGACGAGGCGCCCGGTTCCTACGTGAAGGAACGCATCGTCTGATCGCGTAGTGTCTGATCGCGTTGGGTTTTCGGCTGCCGCCTCAACCCAACCTACGACGCCCTCGTAGGTTGGGTTGAGCGCAGCGAAAACCCAACGTCACCAACGCCGCACAGAAAAAGGCCCCGGGGATCGCTCCCCGGGGCCTTTTCTTTCGGCGGGACCGCCGACGGCCTTACGAGGTCGGGCCGGCGACGCGCGGCAGGATCTGCGCACGGCGGTTCGACGGCTCGCGCACGTTGTCGCCGGTCTTGACCAGGAGCTGGGTCTCGCCCTTGCCCTCGGTCGTGACGTTGTTGGCCGGCACGCCCTTGGCGACCAGGGCCTGCTTCACCGCCGTGGCGCGGCGCATGGACAGGCGCTGGTTGTAGTTCGGCTTGCCCGACGTGTCGGTGTGGCCGATGACCTGCACGCGGGCGGTGCTGCGGTTGGCACCCAGCGCGTTCACGACGTCGCTGATGATGCGGTCGGCAGCCGGGGTGATGTTCGCCTTGTCCCAGTCGAAGAACACCAGGTACTCGTTCTGCAGGCCGGGCGCCGCCGGGGCGGTGGCGGCCGTGGTCTGCGCCGGGCACGGATAGCTGCCGTTGTGGATGACGTAGCCGCCGCTGGCGGTACGGAGCGGCGTGCTGCCCCAGCCGATCACCGGGTTGCACCACACGTCGGTGGCGGCGGCGGTCTGCGCCTGCGCGGCGCCGGCCATCAGGCCGCCGGCCACGAGCACGGCCGGCAGAACGGCCCACGCCTTACGGATACCCATGTTCATAGCTCCACTTCCTCCAATATCGCTTCCAGTGGATGATTCGTGCTGTAGGAGAAGCGGACCGCGCCAACGCGCCCCTTCGCCGCACGGGGTGGACAGCATTTCCCGAAACAAGTCGTCGTTCGCGATGTTCCCGCCAATAGCCCGTACGCCCTAAGCAACTCGAAAAACCGCAGCCCCCTGCGGGTTTCCCGTCGCGCGGACGCTACGGGCACCGGCGTAGTTTACGCTTCCCGATAGGTCTGCGCCAGTGCCGCGTATTGACGCGCAGATACTGGGAAGTACGCAAGGTCCTTTTCGCTGAGTTCGCGGATGGGTCGGGCGGGTGAACCGGCCCAAAGCTGCCCCGCCTTGACCCGTTTTCCGGGGGTCACCAGGGCGCCCGCGGCCACCATGGCCCCCGACTCGACGTAGGCGCCGTCCATCACGCAGGCCTTCATGCCGATGAAGCAGCCCGATTCGAGCGTGCAGGCATGCAGCAGCGCCATGTGCCCCACGGTGATGTCGTCGCCGATGTAGGTGCCCTGCCCGGCCGAAGCCACGTGGATGACAGTGCCGTCCTGGATGTTGGTGCGCGCCCCGATTCGGATCTCGTTCACGTCGCCGCGCACGGTGCAGCCGAACCAGATGCTGGTGTCCGCCCCGATGACGACGTCGCCGATCACGGCGGCGTTCGGCGCGATGTACGCCGTCGGGTCGATGGTCGGGACGACGCCCTTGAAGGGCAGGATGAGGCCGGACATGAACGCTCTCCAACTCGCGCGCCCCACGCCCCTCCCCCGCCGAAACGGGGAAGGGGGGAGGAGCAAACCGCCTTACGGGAACATCGGCGCCTGATCGATGCCGGTGGTCTCGCCCAGGCCCAGCATCACGTTCATGTTCTGGATGGCCTGGCCCGAGGCGCCCTTCACCAGATTGTCGATGACCGACACGATGATGGCGCCGCGCGGGGTGCGGTCGGGGAACACGCCCATCAGGCAGTGGTTGGAACCGCGCACGTGCCGCGTCGCCGGGGCCACGCCCGCCGGCACGACGCCGACGAACGGCTCGCCCTCGTACTGCTTCACCAGCGCGTCGCGCAGGTCGTCGGCGTTGGCGCCGTCGGCCATGCGGACGTAGATGGTCGACATCATGCCGCGGTTCATCGGCACGAGGTGCGGCGTGAACGACACGGTCACCGGCCGGCCGGCGGCCAGCCGCAGCTCCTGCTCGATTTCCGGCATGTGACGATGGTGGCCGACGCCATAGGCGTTGAAGCCCTCCGACACCTCGGAGAAGAGGTTGGCCTGCTTGGCGTCGCGGCCGGCGCCCGACACGCCCGACTTGGCGTCGATGATGATGCCGCCCGGCTCGATCAGCTCGCCCAGCAGCAGCGGCATCAGCGGCAGCAGCGCGCTGGTCGGGTAGCAGCCGGGGTTGGCCACCACGCGCGCCTTGCGCACGCCCTGCCGGTTCAACTCGGTCAGGCCGTAGGCGACTTCCTTCTGCAGGTCCACGGCGCGGTGCTCATGGCCGTACCACGCGGCGTACTCGGCCGGGTCGGTCAGGCGGAAATCGGCGGACAGGTCGACGACCTTCAGCCCGTGCGGGATGCCGGAGACCACCTCCTGCGTGGTGCCGTGCGGCAGGGCGCAGAAGACCACGTCCAGCTTGTCCCAGTGCACCTCCTCGATCTTCACGAGGCCGGGCAGGCCATAGCGGCCGAGATGCGGGAAGACCTCCGCCATCGGCTTGCCGGCCTGGCGCTCGGCGGTCAGCGCGCAGATCTCGACGTTCGGGTGGCGCAGCAGCATGCGCACCAGTTCCGCGCCGGTGTAGCCGCTGGCGCCGAGGATGCCGACGCGGATCGGGGTGGTCGTGTTGGCCATGGAAGGGTCTTCCCTGTTCGCGTGAAGGGATGAACATAGCAAAAGGGGCGCCCCGCGTGGGACGCCCCCTGCTCGTACCAGACTTGTGCAGAGACCGCGTGCGGGCTTAGCGCTTCGAGAACTGGAAGCTGCGGCGCGCCTTGGCGCGGCCGTACTTCTTACGCTCGACGACGCGGGCGTCGCGGGTCAGGAAGCCGGCGGCCTTCAGCGGCGGGCGCAGGCCCGGCTCATAGTAGGTCAGCGCCTTCGAGATGCCGTGGCGAACCGCACCGGCCTGGCCCGACAGGCCGCCGCCGGTGACGGTGCACAGCACGTCGAACTGGCCGTCGCGGCCGGCGATGCCGAACGGCTGGTTGATCATCATGCGCAGCACGGGACGGGCGAAGTACACTTCGACGTCGCGGCCGTTCACGGTGATCTTGCCGGTGCCCGGCATGATCCAAACGCGGGCGACGGCGTCCTTGCGCTTGCCGGTGGCGTAGGCGCGGCCGAACTGGTCGAGCTTCGGCTCGTTCGTCTCGGCGGAGGCAACGGCCGGCTGCGTGCCGCCCGCCAGATCCTTCAGGCTGGAGAGGGTGGTGGTGACCTGAGCCATTGGATTACGCGCTCCGCTTGTTCTTCGGGTTCAGGGCGCCGACGTCGAGGACGGTCGGCTGCTGCGCCTCGTGCGGGTGGGCAGCGCCCTTGTAGACCTTGAGGTGGGTCATCTGGCGGCGGCCCAGCGGGCCGCGCGGGATCATGCGCTCCACGGCCTTCTCAATGACGCGCTCGGGGTACTTGCCGTCGAGGATCTGGCCCTTCGAACGGCCCTTGATGCCGCCCGGATAGCCGGTGTGCCAGTAGAAGATGTCGTCCTTCCGCTTGTTGCCGGTCAGCTTCACCTTCTCGGCATTGATGACGACGATGTGATCGCCGCAATCCATGTGCGGGGTGTAGGTCGGCTTGTTCTTGCCGCGGAGCATGTTCGCCAGGATGCTGGCAAGCCGACCGAGAACGAGGCCGTCGGCATCGACGACGTACCACTTCTTCTCGATCTCGGACGGCTTCAGATTGAAGGTCTTCATCGCCACACTCGTTGAGTGAATCGTGGATCGGCAGGCCGCCGAATCCCGGGGCGCCGAAGCGGCCGGCTTTTTGAGGGAAATTCGCTCCGCTGTCAACGACAAAAATTCGCTCGCAAAATCAACAGCTTATAAAGCCGGTATCCTAATACCGCATCCCGAAAGCCGTTGATTCTAAAGCGATTTTCAGTCCGCCCCGCCGTCGCGGTATCCAGATACCGTCACGCTGACCGGTGCGTGCGGCGGGATGGAGTAGGTGCCGGTGGCGTGCGCAACGGGCTCGTCGAGCGCGTCCTCCGAGAACAGCAGCACCTCGCCATAGGCCAGCCGCTTGCCCAGCTTCAGCACCCGCCCCTCGCACACGATGCCCACGGGGGCCGGCCGGCGCAGGAAGTTGATGGTCATGGAGGTGGTGACGGCCAGCTCGACCCGGCCGATCAGGCTCAGCACGGCGGCGTACAGCGCCACGTCGGCCAGCCCGAACATGGCCGGCCCGGTGACGGTGCCGCCGGGACGGACGAAGTCGTCCTTATAGGGCATGCGCATGCGCACGCGCCCGGGGACCAGTTCGTCGATCGATACGCCGAAGTTGCCGACCAGCGGCACGCCCTCGCGGATCAGGGCCTCCAGGTCGGGGATGGAAATGGCGGGTGCGGCGGTCATGCGGGCGCTCATGATTGCGGGGGCATCCACCTATCTTGCCATACGCCCGCGTATTGTCACCCCCTTACCCTGCCGCCGCGGCAAACCCGCACCGCTCCACCGGGAAGCACAGGGTTACCGTCGTCCCCCGCCCCGGCGCGCTGTCCAGCGTCACCTGTCCGCCGTGCGCCTCGATCAGCGCCTTGGTGATGGTCAGGCCCAGGCCGACGCCGCCGGTCTGCCGGGCGTGCGCGGCCGCCGCCTGCCCGAAGGCCTCCCAGACGCGGCCGAGATCCTCCCGCGCGATGCCCATGCCGGTGTCGGTGACGCGGAACGCCAGCCCGCCGTCCGGCGCCAGCCGGGCGCCGATGCGCACGCTACCGCCGTGCCGGCTGAACTTGATGCCGTTGTGGCCGAGGTTGACCAGCATCTGCACGACGCGCCGCGAATCGCAGCGCAGCATCGGCAACCCCTCCGGCACGTCGGTTTCCAGCCGCACGCCGGCCTCCCGTGCGCGGTTGGTCAGGATCTGCGCGGCGCGGTCGGCGAGGTCGGACACCGCCGCCGTGTCCTCGCTCAGCTCCAGCACGCCCAGCTCGATGCGCGACACCTCAAGGATGTCGTCGATGATGCCCAGCAGGTGCCGGCCGGAGTTGTGGATCGCCTCGGCATAGCCGTCGTAGCGCGGGTTGCCGACGGGGCCGAACAGCGCGTTCTGCATCACCTCCGAATAGCCCAGGATGGCGTTCAGCGGCGTGCGCAACTCGTGGCTCATCACCGCCAGGAACTGCGTCTTGGAGCGGTTGGCCCCCTCCGCCTCGCGCGTGGCGGCCAGCAGCGCCGTCTGCGCCGCCTTCATGCGGGTGATGTCGTGCCCCTCGGCCACCAGGAAGACGACCTCGCCGGCATCGTCGCGGATCGGCGTCAGCGAGAAGTCGATGTCCAGCGTCACCCCGTCCGGCGAGGTGTGCGTCGTCTCGAACCGCACCGTCTCGCCGTGGAGTGCCGCGACGATGCCGTCACGCAGCCGCTCCACCCCCGCCGGCTCGGTCCACCACGGCGTCTCCCAGAACAGCCGCCCGCGGATGTCCGCCTCGGTGGCGCCGATGAAGCGCAGCGCCGTCTGGTTCACCTCGATGATGCGGCCACCGGGCGTCAGCAGGCCGATGAACTGGATGGTGTGGTCGAGGATGGCGCGGAACCGCCGCTCCCGGTCGCGCAGGGCCAGGTTGGCGTGGCGCTGCTCGGTCACGTCCAGCAGCGCCGCCTCCATGCGCCCGTCGCCCACCCGCCCGTCATTCACACGCCATGCGGTGATCGACACCCAGCGCGCGCCCTGCCCGCGGTCGGCCAGACGCACGCAGATGTGCCGCGACCCGGTGTCGTCCCGCCGGGAATCGACCCAGGCGGCGAAGGCGGCTGCGTCCTCCGGCTCCAGCAGGTCGAGCAGCCCGGCCTTGCCGGACAGCAGCGCCGCGCGGTCCAGCCCCAGCCGGCCGACGTTGTTGGTGGCGTATTCGATGGGCAGGTTGCCCTCCGCCCGCCAGACCAGCCCCACGACCGGGCTGCGCTCGATCATGGCGGCGAGGCGGATGCGCTCCTCCTCCGCCAGCCGCCGTTGCGTGGTGTCGCGGCCCACCGACTGGACGGCCACGAGTTGCCCCCTGGCGTCGAACACGGCCAGCCGCCGCCACGTGATCCAGCGCACCGTCCCGTCGCCGGCGGGCCCGTCGCCGGTCGGCCAGCGCTCCTCGCTCGCCGCCAGCGGGGCTGCCGGTGTGGCGTCGCGCACGAACCGCTCGATGGCCGCCAGCGTCTCCGGCGCCAGGATGGTGCGCAGGTTGAGGCCGACGAACCGCCTCGGCGTCATCCCGCAGGCCGCGGCGAACTGGCGGTTCACCAGCGTGACGGTGAGGTCCGGCGTGAAGCGGCAGATCAGCTCCGACTGGTCGTCGATGGCCGTGCGGAACTTCTCGCGGCTGGAAAACACGGCGCAGACGAAGCACTGCTCGTCGGTGACGTCGGCCAGCGTGATCAGGCACAGGCCGTCGCCCAACTCCGTCACCGCGTAGCTGACGCCGCGCTCCGCCCCATCCGGCCGGCGCAGCAGAGCGGACCCGCGCGGCATCGTCGGCACCCAGGCCGCTCCACCCATGGGCGCGCCACCGGTGAGCGGCGTCAGCAGGTCGAACGGGCGCCCGATCAGGTCGGCGACGCCGCGGCCGGTCAGTTCTGCCATGGCCGCGTTGGCGTCGGCCACGCGGCCGTCGGCACCGACCACGCAGGTCGCGGCCGGGCTGTGCGAGAACACGGACCGCCAGTCGATGGCGGCGCCCCCGGCATTCTCCGGCGCCACGTCCGTGCCTCCCCTTGCATTTTCCGGATGCTGTATCCCCTCATCATGGCGGAAAAACCCCAACCTCGACAAGGGGATCCCTCCACCCTGGATTGCACACAAACGGGCAAATTAACAACAGTTCGTTTTTGCTATTCAAGACGTTGAACAAAATTTTCTGTTGAAATGTTCTCCGCCCTGTTCTCTCATGCCTGTGATCTGCAACGCGCCGGTTCCCGTGGGGTTGGCTGCGGAGTACAGTCCGGCTCCAAAACCACGAACATCCGGCACGGAGGGAACGAGGATGGGCGCCCCCACCACTGATAAGGCCAGCACGGATACGGGCAGCGAACCGCTGGTCCTGCGCCGCGACCAGGACGGCGTGACGACGCTGACGCTCAACCGGCCGCAGGCGCGCAACGCGCTGTCCATGGGCCTGATGGCGGCGCTGCAGGGCGAGCTGGACGCCATCCACGTGGATCCATCGGTCAAGGTGGTGGTGCTGGCGGGCGCCGGCCCGGCCTTCTGCTCCGGCCACGACCTGAAGGAGATGCGCGCCAACCCCGGCCGCGACGCGGTGGCCGCCGTCTTCGCCCAGTGCTCCGCGCTGATGCAGCGCGTCACCACGCTGCGCCAGCCGGTGATCGCGCGCGTGCACGGCATCGCCACGGCGGCCGGCTGCCAGCTCGTCGCCACCTGCGACCTCGCCTACGCCGCCGACGACGCCCGCTTCGCCACGCCGGGTGTCAACATCGGCCTGTTCTGCTCCACCCCCATGGTGGCGCTGAGCCGCGCCGTCGGCCGCAAGGCGGCCATGGAGATGCTGCTGCTGGGCGACTTCGTGTCGGCGGCGGAGGCTGAGGCGCAGGGCCTGATCAACAAGGCCGTGCCCGCCTCCACGCTGGATGACGTGGTGCACGGCGTGGCCGCCAAGATCGCGTCGAAGTCGCCGCTGACGCTGGCCATCGGCAAGGAGGCGTTCTACCGCCAGATCGAGCAGGACCTCGCCTCCGCCTACGCCTACGCCAGCGAGGTGATGACGACGAACATGCTGGCCCGCGATGCCCAGGAAGGCATCGACGCCTTCATTGAAAAGCGCCAGCCGACCTGGTGCGGGCAATGAGGTGCGGGCAATAATGGGTGACGCCATGAACCACGACACCTACACCGACGACTTCCTGCGCGGCGTGCTCCAGCGCACCAAGGTGATCGCGCTCGTCGGCGCCTCCGCCAGCCCGATCAAGGCCAGCTACTTCGTCATGAAGTACATGCAGTCCAAGGGCTACCGCGTCATCCCCGTCAACCCCGGCCTCGCCGGCCAGACGCTGCTGGGCGAGACGGTGTACGCCAAGCTGGCTGACGTTCCGGACTCCGTCGACATGGTCGACATCTTCCGCAACGCCCAGGCCGCCGACGGCATCACCGACGAGGCGATCGCCAAGGGTGCGAAGATCGTGTGGATGCAGTTGGGCGTGCGCAACGACGCGGCGGCCGCGCGCGCCGAGGCGGCCGGGTTGACGGTGGTCATGAACCGCTGCCCGAAGATCGAATACCAGCGCCTGTGCGGCGAGATCAGCCGCGGCGGCATCAATTCGAACATCATCTCCACCAAGAAGATGGCGCCCGCCAAATCCTTCAAGAAACTGATGTAAGGGGACACAACACCATGAACGAACCGAAGAGCTTCGGCTTCGAGACCCGCGCCATCCATGCCGGCGCGGCGCCGGACCCGGCGACGGGCGCGCGCCAGACGCCGATCTACCAGACGACCGCCTTCGTCTTCGACGACATCGACGACGCCGCCTCGCTGTTCAACCTGCAGAAGGTCGGCTTCATCTACTCGCGCCTGACCAACCCGACCGTCTCGGTGCTGGAGGAGCGGCTGGCGAACCTGGAAGGCGGCGTCGGCGCCACCTGCACCTCGTCCGGCCATTCGGCGCAGATGATGGCGCTGTTCCCGCTGATGTCGCCGGGCGACGAGTTCATCGCCGCCAAGAAGCTCTACGGCGGTTCGCTCAACCAGTTCGCCAACAGCTTCCCGCGCGCCTTCGGCTGGAAGGCCGTGTTCGTCGACACCGACGACCTGAACGCCGTGCGCGCCGCCATCACGCCGAAGACCAAGGCCATCTTCGTCGAAAGCCTCGCCAACCCCGGCGGCGTGGTGACCGACCTTGAGGGCCTCGCCAGGATCGCCGACGAGGCGCAGATCCCGCTGGTCGTCGACAACACGCTGGCCACCCCCTACCTGTGCCGCCCGATCGAGCATGGGGCAACGCTGGTCGTGCACTCCACCACCAAGTTCCTGTCGGGCAACGGCACGTCGCTCGGCGGCGTGATCATCGATTCGGGCAAGTTCGACTGGACCAAGGCCGGCAAGTACCCGGCGCTGACGGAGCCGGAGCCCGGCTACCACGGTCTGAAGTTCCACGAGACCTTCGGCCACCTCGCCTACACCATCCACGGCCACGCCGTGGGCCTGCGCGACCTGGGCCCCAGCCAGTCGCCGATGAACGCCTTCCTGACGCTGAACGGCATCGAGACGCTGCCGCTGCGCATGGAACGCCACTCGGCCAACGCGCTGAAGGTGGCGCAGTTCCTCGAAACCCACCCGGCCGTCGCCTGGGTCAGCTACGCCGGCCTGACGTCGTCCAAGTACTACGATCTGGCGCAGAAGTTCCTGCCGCGCGGTGCCGGTGCCGTGTTCACCTTCGGCGTCAAGGGCGGCTACGAGGCCGGCGTGAAGGTGGTGGAGACCGTGCAGCTGTTCAGCCACCTCGCCAACCTGGGTGACAGCCGCTCGCTGATCATCCACCCGGCGTCCACCACGCACCGCCAGCTCTCGGAAGAGGGTCTGGCCGCGGCCGGCGCCGGTCCGGACGTGGTGCGCCTGTCGGTGGGCATCGAGAGCGCGGACGACATCATCGCCGACCTCGACCAGGCGCTGAACGCCGCCGCCGCGTAAAGTCGCGACGTTGGGTTTTCGGCCAGCGCCTCAACCCAACCTACGATGGTTCCGTAGGTTGGGTTGAGCGCAGCGAAAACCCAACGCCCGCCCGTCCCTACTTCGCGGCCCGCCGCAGGACCACCGGCTTCTCGTAGCCGGAGACCAGAACGCCGCCGTCGGCCAACGGCACGGCCTTCGCCATCGTACCCGACTGCGCCGACGTCAGTTCCACGGCGCGGCGCTGCCAGTCGGGCGCCAGCTTGACCCCGGCCGCCTTCACCTCCTGGGCGTCCACCTCCACCGCGTCGCCGGCGGTGGACACGTCGAAGCCCTCGCATTCCTTGCCGATGCAGACGTTGGCCGCGTCGATCACCGCCCGGCCGGAGGGTGCGGTGAACGGCGTCCCCTCGGCACCGCCCGACCACGTCCAGGCGCCGCGCAGCCATTCCGGAAGCCGCGTGTCACCGTCCAGCGTTACGTATTCGCTCAGGAAGCCGACGCTGGTGCCCAGCGACACCGACGCCACGCCCTCCGCGATCCGCCGCGCGTCGGGCTGGCCGATGCGGTAGCGCGCCGCCAGCCCCGGCACCCAGCCGTCCACCGCCGCCGTGACGGCGGCGCGGAAGCGGCTGCCCCAGTCGGCGCCGACCCAACGCGGGTTCGACCACGCGGCGATCTCGTCCACCTGCTTCGCCAGCGGCGGCGCGCCCTTGGCCAGCAGCCGCGGGTCCACCGCCGACATCATGTCCTCGACCGCCATCTGCCGGCCGAACGAACTGCGGATGGTGCCGGTGCGCCCGAACGCCGCCCCGACCATGGGCGACAACAGGTCCTCCACCGCCTTCCAGGCCGGCGTGGCCAGCAGCGCGCCGCCGGCCGAACAGTCCGGCATCGGCCCGGCGCCGTCGCGCGAGCTGCCGTACAGCGGCCCCTGCGCCTTCCACGCTGGCTGGCCGTGCCGTTCCATCACGAAGCACGGCCACGCCATCTCGTAATGGTCGGAAACGATGCGCAGCGCCGTCAGGAACCCTTCGTCGGTGCCGAGGTCGCCCATTCCGGCGACGTCGCGCGCGTAGTCGTCGTCGATGCCGGCGACGGCCTCGCGCATGGTGGCGGTCGCCTTGGCCTTGTCCGGCGCCGGGCCGTAGCGCAGCAGGTAGGCGGTCCAGCCCTTGCCCAGCGGCTCGCGGATGTCGGCCAGCCGGCCCGCCGCGCCCTGCGCGTCGGCCGGGATGCTTGCGACCGTGCGCGTGACCCCGGCCACCGCCCCCGGCAGCGCCGCGTTCAGCGCCTGCACCCGCGCGCGCAGCGTCTCGGCAAGGCAGGCGCCGATCTTGGCGGCGGTGGCGCACTGGTTGCGCTGGCCCAGCCACGCGCGCTGCTCCGCGCGCAGGCGGTCGCGCTCCGGCGCGTCCGACAGCGCCAGCAGCTTCTTGTAGGTGTCCGCCAGTTCCTGGTCGGCGGTGGCCAGTGTCTGGTCGGCGCAGATCGCCTTCTCCACCGGCGTGCCCGCCGCCTTGCAGTCGAAGGACGGCGCCGCCTGCGCCGCCCCCATCCACAAAAGCGCCAGCCCGGCGCCGACGAGCCCACTCACCCCGAATTGATGCCGCATCCGTCATCCCCCGATCCGATGCCCGGCGGAAGGATCTACCAAGCCCGGCGCGATAGCCACCAATTCGTAGCAAATCGGGCGCAACCTTGATTTGCCTGGGCACCCGGCGCGACCCTTGGACCATCCACGGGAGGAGCGGACATGCGCGCGACCATGAAAGCGGGAGTGCTGGCCGCCGCCGGTCTGGGACTCGCCGGATGCGCGGGCGTGCCGGTGGCGCTGACCGCCGCGTCGCTCTACGTCGACACCGTGCTGTTCCTGCGCACCAACAAGACGGCCAAGGACCACATCATCTCGGCGATGGCCGAGCGCGACTGCTCCTTCATGAACATCCTGGAGAACGGCCGCCTGTGCGAGGATGCGCCACCACAGCCGCTGATCGTCGCCGTCATGCGCGAGGTGCAGAACGTCCCGCCCGACGAGTCCCGCACCGCCGAGGTTCCCCCACCCCCCATTCAGGTCGCCGAAGCGCCCACCGGCACGCTCAGCGACGGCGTCGCCGGTTCCGGCGCCGCACCGTTGCCGCCGCGCAAGCCGGAGGAGACGGCGGCGCTGCCCGCCGGCCCGGTCGCTCAGGCCGCCGTGCGCTCCGGCACCGCCTCGTTCCTGGTGGTCCTTGGCAGCTATACCAAGCGGGCGCAGGCGGAGGCGCATCGAACCACGCTGGCCCGCGCCGACACCGCGGTGGCAGACACCATGGTGGTCGAGGCCACCGTCTTCGGCCGACGCCACTACCGCGTGGCGCTCCGCCCCGCCGGCCGCGCCGAGGCGCTGGCCGAGCTGTCCCGGGCACGCGCCGCCGGCATCCGCGACGCGTGGCTGCTGCCGTGGAGCGGCAACCTGTCCGTCGATTCCGCCGTCGCCGCCCTGCCCTACGTCGGCTGGCTCTACCGGATGTAGGCCGTCACTCCGCCGCCGGCACCGGCCGCGGCGCGCCCTTCGCCACGGCCGCCTCCTTGCGCTCGCCGGGCAGCAGCAGTGCTGCCAGGAAGGCGACCAACGCCAGCGCGGTCAGCGTCCCGTACAGCTCGCGGAAGTCGTGGAAGCGCTCGTAGAAGAAGGCGGCCATCTGCACGGCCACCGGCCCGGCGCCGAACGACAGGATGAACTTGGCGCCGAAGGCCAGCCCGCGGTGCTTGTCCGGCGTGTAGCGGGCGAGCAGCAGGTTCTCCGCCGGGATCTGCACCTGCGACGCGATCACCACCATGGCCGCCGCCCCCACCAGCGGGACGCCACCCAGCACCGCCAGCAGCGCCATCAGCGGCGTCTGCGCCAGCAGGCAGATGGCGTAGATGCGCTTCAGCGGGTAGCGGTCGGCCAGATGCCCGCCGATCAGCTGCGGGATCGACGCGGTCAGCCACACCAGCGTGACCAGCCCGCCGATGCCGAACGTGCCGCCGCCCACCAGATCGGACAGCCGCTCCTCGAACAGCTTGGGCAGCACGATCTGCATGGCGTTGAACATCAGCCCGGCGCAGACCATGGTGACCGACAGCACGAAGAAGGCGCGCACCACGTCGCCGCGCGACGGCTTCGGCTGCGGCTTCAGGTCGCCCTTGCGGTCCTGGATCAGCCCGGCCGCGATGCACCCCGCCAGCGCCAGCCCCAGTGCCACGCAGATCCCGCCCGGGATGAGGAAGGCGCTGCGCCAGCCCCACAGCTCCGTCAGGCCGCCGGCCACCACCGCGGCCAGCGCCACGCCGATGCTGCCGAACAGGCCCAGGTAGCCCAGCGACTTGCCCCGATTGGTGGCGTTCTTGACCATCCACGACATGCCCACGGGATGATAGATCGACGCCCCCAGCCCCAGCACCGCCAGCCCGATCCACAGCGCGTCCGGCCCGTCGGCCAGCCCCGCCCAGATCGCACCGCCGCCGGTCATCAGGTAGAACACCGCCATCATGCGGCTGTCGCTCCAGCGGTCGCCCAGCCAGCCGGCCAGCGGCGCGCCCAGCCCGATCAGCAGCGCCCCCAGCGTCCACAGCCGGATCAGTTCGTCATAGGGCAGCTGCCATTCCCGCTCCAGCGCCAGCACCACCGTCAGGTACAGCGCCGCGACGATGTGCATCAGCGTGTGGCCGATCCACGAGAAGCCGACCGACAGCCGGGCGGACAAGTCACCCATGAAACGTCTCCGACACTGGATGAGTCGTCGGGAAAGCTGGCACGCACCCCGGTGGGCGTCCACCGCGCCCGGCGCATGGCCGCCATGCGGCGCTTATCCCGTCTCGGCGCGCAGCCAGTCCAGATAGGCGGGGTTGCCGCGCTCCACCGGCAGCTCGACGATGCAGGGCACGGTGTAGCTGTGCAACTCCCGCACCCGCGCGGCCAACGGCTCGAACAGGTCGCGCCGCGTCTTGGCGATGAAGACCGTCTCCTCGGCCGTCTCCACCGCTCCTTCCCAACGGTAGACCGACGTCATGCCGCCCAGGACGTTGACGCAGGCGGCCAGCCGCTCCTCCACCAGCGCCCGGCCGATGCGCATGGCCTCCTCGCGCGACGCGGCCGTCATGTAGACGAACACCAGATCCATGGTCGCTTTCCGTGGGTTGTTTCCCGTGATGCGCCGTTCGCCGTTCCGGCATAGAATGTCCCAACTTTGCCACAACAGGACCGAGGCGATCATGTCCGCGCTGCGCTCGACCGCTCCACGCGCCAAGGGATCGCGGCCGAAGGGAACGCAGCGCGCGCCGACCGACGCGCAGCTGACCTGGCTGCGCCGCGGCCTGGACCAGCCGGGCGGCAAGCTGCCGCTGTTCGACGCGCGCGGGCACCGCGTCAACCACCAGACGGTGGAAAGCTGCGTCAAGGCCGGCTGGGCGGAGCGCTGGTTCGACAACCCCCTGAAGCCGGACTGGCAGGTCTGCCGCCTGACCGAGTCGGGCCGCGCCGTCGCCGCCGAACCGCAGCTCGAGCTTGAAGCGGTTCATTCCGCCGCCTGAAGCTGCTCGTCCAGCGTCGTGCCGAGCTGGCGCGGGGTGACCGGCTTGTGCACCACGCGCAGGCCGTGCGTGGCGGCGTCGTGCTGGCATTCCGGTCCCGTCTCGCCGGTCAGGATAACGCCGGGAATGGCGGCGCCGTAGCGTTCGCGCACCCGCAGGATCGCCTCCGTGCCCACGCGCCCTTCGCGCAGGCGATAGTCGGCGACCACGATGTCCGGCCGCCGCCCCTCCTCTTCCAGGCGCTCCATGGCCTGATCGGCCGAGCCAGCGGTCATCACCTCGTACCCCCATTCGGCGAGGATCAGCTTCAGCCCCATCAGCACGATGGCGTCGTCGTCCACCAGCATCGCCAGCCGCCCCCGCCCGCTGGGCGCCGCCGGCTCCGCCGGCAGGGTCTGTTCGCCCTCCGCGGTCTGGCCGATCGGCACGGCGATGCAAAACTCCGAACCGCCGCCCACGGTGGAGCGCACGGTCACCGGATGCCGCAGCAGCCGCGACAGCCGCCGCACGATCGCCAGCCCCAGGCCAAGCCCCTGCGTGCGGTCGCGCTCCGGGTTGCCGACCTGGTGGAACTCCTCGAAGATGCGCTCCATGTGGTCGGCCGGAATGCCCACCCCGGTGTCGCGCACGCAGAGCAGGAGCGCGCTCGCCGACGCCCGGCACTCGATGGCCACTTCGCCGGCCGCGGTGTAGCGCAGCGCGTTCTCCACGAGGTTCCTCAGCATGCGCGCCAGCAGGGTGCGGTCGCTGCGCACCGTGGCCGCACATCCGTCGACCCGCCAGCCCAGCCGCTTCTCGTGCGCCAGCGGCGCATAGGCCGCCGACACGAGGTCGAGCACGTCGGTGATGGGAAAGTCCTCCACCTCCGGCGTCACCAGCCCGGCGTCGAGGCGCGAGACGTCCAGAAGGCTGTCCAGCAGCCCCTTCAGCGCCTCCAGCCCGCGCTCCAGGTGCCCCAGCACCTCGCCTCCCCGCTCGGAGGAAACATGGTTGCCCAGCGCCGCGGCGAAGAAGAACAGCGACTGCAGGGGCTGGCGCAGGTCGTGGCTGGCGGCAGCCAGGAACTTGGTCTTGGCGAGGTTGGCCAGTTCCGCCTCCTCCTTGGCGCGCTTCAGGTCCCCTTCGATCGCCGTGCGTTCGGTGATATCCTCGACGATGGACAGGCGGTAGGCCTCCTCCGTCCCGGTGACGCGGGCCAGCGAGGAGGTGACGCGCACCCACACCGGGCTCCCGTCGGCGCGGCGGTAGCGCTTCTCGATGGCGTAGCTCGGGATGTCGCCGGCCAGCAGCCGGTCGAGCAGCGCCTCCTCGGCCGGCAGGTCGGCCGGGTCGGTGACGTCGCGGAAGCTGCGGCCCAGCAGGTCCTCGCGGCGCGTGCCCAGGATGGCGCACGCCTTTCCGTTCACCTCAAGTAGGCGGCCGTCCAGCGCCACCCGCTCGATGCCGACGGAGGCCTGCTCGAAGACGGACCGGAAACGCTCCTCGCTGCGGCTGCGCGCCGCCTCCGCCTCGCGCAGGTCGGAAACCTCCATGACCACGACGCCCACGGCAACCACCATGCCGTCCGCCTTGACGGGATAGAAGCTGGTCAGCCAGTGCCGGCGCACGCCGGGCTGGTGCGGCACCTCGCCCACCATCTCGTGGCTGCGCACCGGCTCGCCGGTGGCGAAGACCTGTTCGATGATGCGGTCGACCTGGGACGCGTTGACCGGCAGCGCGTCCACCACGCGGCGGCCCAGGTACGCCTCGGCCGGCACGCCGTGGATGTCGGCCAGCGTCCTGTTGATCCGCAGGTAGCGGTGCTCGCGGTCGAAGAAGGCGAAGCCGACCGGCGCGTGTTCGAGCAGCGAGTTGAGCAGCCCCAGCAGCGCGCCGTTCTCGCGGTTCGCCTCGACCAATGCCGCTTCGTCGCGCTTGCGCGCCGTGACGTCCTGGAAGAACACGGCCAGCCCGTCGCGCGAGGGGAAGGCGCGTACGGCGAACCACGCGTCCAACGGCGCGAAATACCCCTCGAACTCCGCCGGCTCCTGCTCGCGCAGGGCGTGGGTGTACTGCTCGTGGAAGACGCTTCCAACGGCGTCCGGGAAGGCGTCCCACAGCCGCTTGCCGACCAGATCGCGCCCGTTGGCGATCAGGGCGCGGGCGCGGTGGTTCAGGTAGAGGATGGTGAAGGTGCGGTCGACCTCGAACACGCCGTCGGTGGTGCTGGCCAGCACGGCGGCCATCTTGTGGGCGGCGGCGTTCGCCTCCTCCTGCGCGCGGGCCTTCCGTTCCAGATCCTCGGCCATGGCGTCGAAGGCGTCGCCGATCTGCCCGAACTCGGTGGCGGTCCCGGTCAGGCCGGCGCGCCGTCAGGTCGCCCGCCCGCCAGCGGCGCGTGGCCTCGACCAGGGCGGAGACCGGCCGCCGCACCAGCCGCCCGGCGATCCACCAGGCACCCAGCAGCGTGACCGCCGCCACCGCCGCGATCACCGCCAGCGCCCGCCGCATGGCCCGGTCGATGGGCGCCATGGCCTGCGCTTTGTCGATGCCGACGGCCAGCAGCAGCCCCTGCGCGCCGACGTCCACGGGGCTGTAGGCCAGAATGCGCTCCACGGCGTCGAGGCCGGGCATCTCCACCGTACCGCTCTCCCGCGCCGTGATCAGGGGGCGGTAGCGTTCGGGCACTTGGGTGCCGTTCACGCCGGCGATCTGCGGCACGCGGGCCAGGACCACGCCGTTGCGGTCGGTGACCAGCACCGCCGCGTTGTGCGGCATCGGCTTCGCCTTCAGATAGGACTCGAGCCAGCCCAGGTCGAGCAGCGCCGTCACCATGCCCGCCGGCGCGCCGTCGCGGTCGGTGTAGGGCAGCGCGAACGGCAGCGCCGGCGCCCCCGTGGTGCGCCGGCGGATGTGCTCGCCCACGGCGAAGCGCCCGGTCTCCGCCGCGATGCGCAGGTGCGCCCGGTCGGCGACTGATAAGCCGATCGCCGCCTCGTCGGTGGCGCAGCGGATCACGCCGTCGCCATCCGTGACGTGCACCTGCAAATGGTCGGGATAGCCGGGCCGCAGCCGCTCCATCAGGCCGTTGCAGCGCCCGGCGTCGCCGCTGCGCACCGCATCGGTCTGCGCCACGGTGACCAGCACCTGGCGCACGCCTTCGACGATGCGGCTCTGTTCGGCGTCGATCAGGCTGACCAGCCGCGTGGCCACCTGGTGCACCTCCGCCTCGCGGATGGCGCGTAACTGCAACTCGTTGTCGATCTCGATGGCCGCGGCCGGCACCAGCGCCAGGAAGACCAGCAGCATCAGGCGTTGTAAGAGGCTCATGACCGTTCCATGGCAGCCGGAGCGGCCGTCCCGGCCGCCTGCGACGGGCGCCCGGGGCGCCCCACTGTTGCTCGACCGGGCGTGCCGGATCAGCCTGGGCGGCCGGACCGCCACAGGCCCGAACGCAACGCCCCGGCGGCGACGCGGCGGTCGGCGATCTCCGCCTCGTCCACCTCGGCGATGCCGGCGGCCTTCAGCGCGCGCAGCAGGATGCCGCGCACGGTCGTACCCTCCTCCTCGGCGCGGCGGCGCACCGCTCGCTTGACGCTGACCGGCACCATGGCGGCGAGTTGCACGTCGGGCTCGCGCCTGGCCCGGGTAATGGGATTGGCAACGGGATTGGCGTCGCGGCCGGGACGCCCGGCGTCGATCGCCACCACCACACCCTCTTTCCTGCGGTTATCCGGCATTTTCCAGAAAGCCTTGCATTCTTCGGACGTTCGAATGCTCGCACGATATGGTTAATGTGCAATTAACCATAACCTCCACCGCACGAATCTTTCCAGTGCCGAAACCCGGCCGGTGCCGGCGCCGCAGCCGCCGTCCACCAACGAAAAAGGCCCTCCTCCCCGCGGGAGAAGGGCCTCGCCTCCGGTCGGACACCCGGGCGCGTCAGCGGCCGGGGCGGCCGCGCGGCGGGAAGCGGCCGGAGGTGGAGCGCACGAAGGCGCCGCCGCCCGCACCCCGGTCCACGTCGTCGCCCTCTTCGGAAACCGGCTGCCGCTCGCGCTTGCGCTCGGCCTCGGCCTCATTGATCTCGGCTTCCAGCGCGCGGATGCGGGCGCGCAACGGGTCGACGACCGCCCCGCCCGGCTTGCGGGCCATGAATTGTTCCAGGTCGTGCTTCAGCCGCCCAAGCTGGCTTTTCATCTCGGCGAGGTTCGGCTTGGACTTGCCGACACGAAAGGCACGGTCTTCGAACTTGCTCACGAGACGCCTCCTGGTAAATGCGGTGGACGGTAACTCAGGCCCGGCTCCAGACGTCTGGTGCCGGCGGGCGCGGGTCGCCGACGGTGATGCCGGCGAACTCCAGCTGACGGCCGACGAGCGCTGTGCGCTCCTCGTCCGGATCGTCTTCGGACAGGAGAAAAGGGCCGAAATCGGCCGAATCGGTGCGGGCGATCAGGGCGACGCCGGCGGGCACGACGACCGCCTGCCACACCACCGTCTCGGGCTCGCGGCTGGCGGTGACGGGGTCGATGCCGCTGGCGTTCAGCGCCGCCATGCGCATGAAGGTCACCATGCCGGCGGCGTCGCGCATGGCGCGGCGGTAGGCCGGGTGCTCGGTCAGCGGGACGGCGCCCATTTCCGGCGGCAGGCTGAGGGTCGCGGCGATGCGCGGGCCGAAGGGCGTGTCGATCAACTGCCCTTCGATCAGAACGGCCGGCGCGCGCAGGTCCCGCATCAGCGTGCGGCACTGCGCGACGACGTCCGGCCAGAGCGGCGGCGGCTTCGGGATGTGGACGGCGGTCGTGCGGATCATCCGTTGCAAATGGGCCTTCGCGGCCCATTCGTCTACGGTGCCCGTACGCCGCCGTCGCATCGGTCACCCCATCGACCGCCGCCGGGTCGTCATCAGCGGCGCCCGCGGGTCAGCGGGGCGTTGCCGCCGTTGCCGGTGCCGGCGTTGCCGGAGTGGGCGCTGGCCGAGTGGGCGTTGCCGGAATGGCCGTTGCCCCCATGGTGGCCGTGCCCGGCCTTGGCCTGCGGGTGCCGCGGGGCCGGACGGCCCTGCCGCTCGCCCTGCCGCTCCCCGTGCCAGGACCGGCCCGGCCCGCCGGAACCGCCCGGCCGGTGGCCGTTGCGCTTGAAGCCGTTGCCGCCGCGCGGGGCGTCGAAGCGCTGCGTCGGCTCCATGCCCGGCACGCGGTGCACCGGCACCTGGGCGCCGATCAGCCGCTCGATGTTCAGCAGCGACACGCGGTCGGCGCGGGTGGCGAAGCTGATGGCGATGCCCTCCGCCCCGGCGCGGCCGGTGCGGCCGATGCGGTGGACATAGTCCTCCGGGCTGCGCGGCAGGTCGAAGTTGATGACGTGCGTGATGTCGCGCACGTCGATGCCGCGCGCCGCCACGTCGGTGGCGACCAGCAGGCGCACGCGCCCGTCGCGCAGCTTGCCCAGCGTGCGGGTGCGGGCCTCCTGGCGCATGTCGCCGTGCAGGGCGGCGGCGGCGTGGCCGTCGGCGCTCAGCTGCTCGGCCAGCTCATCGGCGTCGCGCTTGGTGGCGGCGAAGATGATGGCCTTGCGCACCTCGTCCGACGCCGCGAAGTGGCGCAGCAGGCGGCGCTTGTGGTGCAGGTCGTCGGCGTGCAGGACGCGCTGCTCGATCTTCGGCGCGCTCTGCGGCGTGCTCTCCACGGCGACGCGGGCCGGGTCGCGCAGCAGGCCGCGGGCGACCCGCTCCATGCGCTGGTCCAGCGTGGCGGTGAACAGCAGCGTCTGGCGCGTCGCCGGGCAGGCGTTGCCGATCGCCTCGATGTCCTCGGCGAAGCCGAGGTCGAGCATGCGGTCGGCCTCGTCCAGGATCAGCACCTCGACCTCGTCCAGGCGCACCGTGCGGCGGCGCATGTGGTCGAGCAGGCGGCCCGGCGTGGCGACCAGCACGTCGACGGAGCGCGACAGGTCGCGCACCTGCGGCCCGAACGGCGCGCCGCCCAGGACGTCGACGATGAACAGCCGGCGGAACTTGACGTAGTTGCGGGCGGACACGGTGACCTGCCGCGCCAGCTCGCGCGTCGGCGCCAGCACCAGGACGCGCGGGCCGAACGGCCGGGCCCGGCGCGGCTCGCCGGCGGCGACGGCCGCCGCGGCGGCGGCATCGTCGGCCGCCATCAGGCGGTGCAGAGAAGGCAGCAGGAAGGCGCCGGTCTTGCCGGTGCCGGTGTCGGCCGTGGCCAGCACGTCGCGCCCTTCCAGCGCGACCGGGATGGCCGAGGCCTGAATCGGGGTGGGAGCGTTGTGGCCGGCGGCCTCGAGGGCGCGGATCAGGCCGGAATGCAGGTTCAGATCAGAAAAACTCAAAGTACGGTTTCCCAAGCATGCGACCACGCCGCGGCTCGTCGTGCAGCCGCGGGTCGATCGTGTGTCAAACGTACCGGAGGTAGAGGGAGGCGCGGGTGCGTCGTATTCCGGGCGGGCCTTGATGGCCGCCCACCGAGCTGTCGAACCTCGCTCGGACGACGTTCAGGGCCTCCGACGAATGAGACAGATATAGGTGCTTGTGCGCCGCAACGCCAGCTTTCTTTGCGCCCCCCGGCGCGGGGCTGGGGTGCGTGCCCGACCCGGCGGCGGCGCCCGGCGGCGGCGCCGCGTCGCCGGGAAGAAGCCCTGGCCCCGTCAGAGGCCCCCCGTCAGAAGACCAGGGAGAACAGCCCGATGACGACCAGCAGGCCGATCAGGAAGATGATGCCGATGGTACCGCCGATGAACCTGAGCATGGGGCCTCCCGTCGCGTTGCCGGTGTGCCGATACCAACGCCGCGCCATCGCCCCGGTTCCGCTTGCCCTCGCGGAAAGGTGCCCGACATGGCCGCGCGCTCCCGGCCGATGACCGGAACGCCGGAACGTCAGGGACGCTTGGCGGAAAGGTCCTCGTCCCCGGTCCCGGAGCGGCCGGCGGCCCGTTGCGGGCGGGGTGCGGAACCGGCGGTCAGCAGCGACAGGGCACGGGCGAACGGCTGGTCCTGGGCGGCCTGCGGCGGCACGGACGCCGGGCCGGTGTCCTCCGCGGACACGGCCTCGTCCGGCGTGATGCCGACCTCGTGGATGGAATGCCCGGCCGGGGTGAAGTAGCGCGCCGTCGTCAGCTTCAGCGCGCTGCCGCCGTCGAAGGGTATGATGCTCTGGATGACGCCCTTGCCGAAGGTCTTCGAGCCGAGGATCACGGCGCGGCGATGGTCCTTGAGGGCGCCGGCCAGGATCTCCGCCGCCGAGGCCGACTTTCCGTTCACCAGCACCACCAGCGGCAGGCCGCCGGTCTCGTCCCCGGCGCGCGCGGTGTAGACGCGGTTCGCCTCGGGATCGCGCCCGCGGGCCGTGAGGATCGTCCCTTCCTCCAGAAACGCGTCGGCCACCCTGACGCTGGAATGCACGAGGCCGCCGGGGTTGTTGCGCAGGTCGAGCACGAAGCCGCGCAGGTCCGGCCCGATCCGCGCGCGCAGGGAACGGATGGCATCGGCGACGGCCGGGTGGGTCCGGCGGTCGAACTTCAGGATCCGGATGTAGCCGACGTTGCCGACCGCCGCGTGCTTCACCGACGGAACCTTGATCTCCTCGCGCACCACAGAAACGTCGAAGGGCGCCGCCTGCCCGTCCCGCCGCACGGTCAGCGACACGGCCGTGCCCTCCGGACCGCTCAGCATGTGCCGGACGGCGGCCAGTTCCTTGGCATCCACCGGCCGATGATCGACGGCCAGGATGACGTCGCCCGTCCGCAGCCCCACCCGCTCGGCCGGGGAGCCGGGGAGCGCCTCGGTGATGCGGACCCGTCCGTCCTGCGGTTCGTAGCGGATGCCCAGGCCGGCGAAGGCGCCGTCGTTCTCCGCGCGCATCGTGCTGTATTCCTCCGGCCCCACGTAGGCCGACCAGCGGTCGCGCCCCGCCATCGCGCGGATGGCGATGTCGGCAAGCTCCCGCTCCGACATGGGCTCGATGTATCGCCCGCGGATTTCGCGGAGCGCGTGCACGAAGCGCTCGACGGCTTCCGCCTCGCCCGCCTGAACCCCGGATGCCCCGGCGCCGCCCGCGAACGCGGGCTCGGCGGCGGTCGCAGGGCTGACGATGGCGGCGGGAGCGGCGAGGAGGGCGCACAGGGCGGCGAGGGTGGCAAGGCGCAGCGTCACGGGGGCATCTCACGCAGGGTCAGGCACAGGCACGTCCACCCGCAGAGTGCGCTCAAACGATTAATTTGCCGTTAACCATAATTCGCGACCAAGCCGCCCCCGTCACGGCGCGCGAACCGCCCGGAACACGCCCGGTTCGCGCGCCGCATGTTCGGATCCGGCCGCTTACGGCCGCCGGCCTACTGCCGGGCAGGCTGCCCCGTGTCGCCGGGCGCGCCGGTGTCGCCCTGAGTGGCGCCCTGGTTGTTCGCCCCTCCCGACGCGCCGGCGCCCGCATTCCGCGACCCGTCTCCCGATTGGCCGGCGCTGCCCGTCTGCCGGTCCAGGTTAAGCGCGGCCACCGTCTCGGCGTCCAGTTGGCCCGTCGCGTTCAGCCCCCTGGACTGCTGGAATTCCCGCAACGCACGGCGCGTGTTCGGGCCCCAGACGCCGTCCACGCCGATGTCGCTGCCATTGTCGTTCAGGGCCTGCTGGACGTTGCGGACCCGTTGCGGGCTCAGCGCCCGCGCCGACGCCGCGGATCCGCTTCGGCTGCCGGACTGGGCGGCGGTCGAGCCGGAACGGCCATCGGTCAAGTTTTCGACCTTGGTGCCAAGCCCCTCGTCCATCGCCACGCCGGTGCCCGCGCCGGCCGCGCCGCCGATGACCGCGCCGACCGGGCCGCCGACGACCGCGCCGGCCGCCGCCCCCCCGAGGCCGCCGGTCGTCGCCCGCTGCGTGTCCGTGCTGCCGCATGCCGCGAGCGCCACGAGCATGCCGGCGCTCGCCATCATCACTGGAAATCTGCGCATGACAACCATCCTGTTCCGTGTGGTTCCTTGCAGACCGGGCGAACACCCGACAGGACGGAGGCGCACGGCCTTCACGTCTCTTCGCGCGACGATCACCCGGGCTGTACACCTGCGACAATCGGAATGCCGGCCGATGGTTCCCGCCCCCGCGGTCAGGCAAGCGGCGCACGCCGGAGCGCGCACAAGAAGGCACGACGTCACCATCGGCTTGATCGCCCCGGACGAGCGCATCACTTGGAAGGCAACAGCGGCGATCGAGCGAGGAATCCCATGACGCACGCCATCCTCTTTGGCGAACTCTCCGGACGTGAGATCGCGGAGTTCCTGAAATCCACGCTCGCGCACGACGGGACGGTCCGCGTGCGGCCGACGCCGACCGAAGCCGAACTGGTCGTCTACCAGATGTCCCTGGCGGACCCCTCCTTCGAGATCACGGTCGAGGCCATGGCCGACGGCGTTCCGTCCAAGCACTACGATGGTGCCCGCACCGAGGTCCGCATCGACGGAAGCGGCCGGGGCATCCGCGCGCTCGCCACGCGTCTGGCGGAAGAGTACGGCGGCCTCGTCCAGACGTACGAGCAGTGGACGGCGGTGCCCGGCGCCCGGCCCGGCCGCCTGTCGCCGAAGGCCAAACTCTGTTTGGCGGTGTTCAATCTCTTCGGCGTCCCAAGCGGCTTTCCGTCGGCCGCGCGCGACCACGCCGGACTCGCCGCCTTGAAGGAGGCCATCGAGGCTTACCTTGCCGCTCCCCCGTCCGGGGGCTGACCGCCCGGTGGGCGGCCGGTCATGACGACGCGTACCCGAAGCCCTCGTTGCGGGAGCGGGACTGGGGGGAGCGGAGAATTACAGGTCGCTCCCCGCGTTTCCTCCGCTCGGCGTGCGTGTGCTCTCGTGTGCTGCCCCGATCCGAGGGTCACTCCCGGCGCAGGACCCCTGTCTCGTCCACCTTGCGCAAGGCAGCCAGTTCGGCGTCCGAAGGTTCGGCAATCACCCGCGCGCCGTCGCGCACCTTGAGGTCCCAGCCCGTGTTGGCTCGGATCTCTTCGACGCTGGAAAAGGCGAACCAGCCGTCCAGTTCGAACTCCTTCGTCACCGCGTGCGGACGCAGGATGCCCAGCGTGGTGACGATGGCCGACGGGCCGCCGCCGATGAAGCCATGCCGCGCCCGCGTGTCGCCGCCCTCCAGATAACCGGGGGAGCTGACGTAGGTGACCCGCTCGGCGAAGCGTTTGGGCTCGTGCGTCACCATGATGACGTAGCGCTTGGCGCCGCAGGCGATGTCGTTGGCCCCGCCGGCCCCGGTCAAGCGGGTCTTGGGCGGCCGGTAGGTGTCGCCGATCTCCCCGTCCCAGATGCCGGTGGTGTTGACGTTGCCGAACCGGTCGACCTGGGCGGCGCCGATGATCCCGACGTCGCAGCGCCCCGAGGCGACGAGGCAGCCCAGCGCGTCGAGCGCCGAGGTGAAGCTGGTGGCGTTGGCCGAGATGCGGTTGCACTCGATGCCCCAGGGCAGGCCGCCCACCGGCGTCGAGCCGTATACGCCGCCCTCCGTCATGGCGCGCACGGTGGGGGCGTGGTGCGCCTGCGCGAAGTAGCCGGCCAGCATGGACAGGCCGACGCCGAAGATCGCCAGCTCGCCGTCGCGGATTTCGCGCCCGGTGGCGATCGCCATCATCTCCTGCCGGGTGTAAGGCCGGGTCATGCCGCACCTCCCTGCGCCTGCAGCGCCGCGACCGCATCCGCCGTCAGGATCCACCGGCGGTAGGGATCGAGCAGGAAGGCGGTTTCCGTGGCGCTCAGAGCCGCCCGCTTCGCCGCGCCGATCAGCGCCAGATAGCCGTCGAGGTCGTCATAGGATTCCACGAAGTCACGGCGGTACTGCGCCGTGCCCTCCTCGGTCGCCAGCAGCTTGTTCATCAGCCGCATGTGCTCCTCGTCGACGTCGTACATTCCGGGCGAGCCTTGCGGCCAGGCGGCGAAGGGCCAGTGCACCACCGCCTCGACGACGATGTCGGGAATGCGCACGAGGTTGGGAAACTGCCGCATGCAGGCGGTGTCGACGATGGCATCGGCGACCAGGACCACCCGCTTCGCCGCCCGCGACAGCTCGAACCGGCTCCACTCCGTGCCCAGCATGATGGCGTTGCCCTGGGGGTCGGCCAGCGTCACATGGATGGCGGCGAGATCGGGCGCGAGCGGGCTGAAGGCGCCGACCGGGCGTCCGGTGAAGGGATCGGTAACGGTCGGGATCTTGCCATGCGCCGGGTGCTCGCCGGGGGCGAAGGCGCTGCGGTCCTGGATGTCGGAGCCGATGTTGACGGTGGCTGGCACGAAGGGCCAGTTCAGCGCACCGCCCATCAGGCGCAACGCCATGGCGAAGTTGGAATAGTCCTCCAGCGCCAAGGCGCCCGACTCCACCGCACGGCGCAGACCGTTGGCGAAGCCAAACACCTCAAGGCCGGAAAAGCCGCACTCGGCCTTCGTCACGGCGCCGGCAGCGGCCAGCAGGTTAAGCTGCTGGGTGTTGCAGTGGAAGACGGCGTGCAGGTCGCGCCGCCCGTGTCGCAACAGTTCACGCCCGAACACCACCGCGTCGGAGCCGACGGGGAGCGCGGCGCCGCTGGCGTACTGCATGCCGTCCCAGGTGAAACGGCGCACCGCCTCGGCCAGGGAGATCAGCTTGTTGCCTGCCATCACCAGTCCCCCGCCAAGCCCAGCATGTCCAGCACCTTGTGCCGGAGGTCGACGAGCACCGGGTCATCGCGGTGGCGCGGGTAGGGCCGGTCGATGGCGATCTCCGCCTTCACGCGCGCGGGCCGCTCGCTGAACACGACGATGCGCGTCGCCATCAGCAGCGCTTCCTCGATGTCGTGCGTCACCAGCAGCGCGGTGAACCCGGCACGCTGCCACAGGCGCACAATCTCCCCCTGCATGGCGATGCGGGTGAGGCTGTCCAGCTTGCCCAACGGTTCGTCCAGCACCAGCAGGCGCGGGTCGTTGACCAGCGCACGGGCCAGCGCCGTGCGCTGTGCCATGCCGCCCGAGAGCTGGTGCGGGTACGCCTTGGCGAAGCCGCCCAGCCCGACAAGGCGCAGCGCCTCGTCCACGCGGGCGCGGCGCTGCTTCAGCAGACCCCGCGCCTCCAGCCCCAGCGCCACGTTGTCCCACACCGTGCGCCAGGGGTAGAGCGTCGGGTCCTGGAAAACCACGACGCGCGACGGGTGCGGCCCGGTGACCGGGGCCCCGTCGGCCAGCAGCCGACCAGCCCGCGGCGGCTCCAGCCCGGCCACCAGCCGCAGCAGCGTGGACTTGCCGCAACCCGACGGACCCAACAGGGCCACGAACTCGCCGGGCTCGGCGCGCAGCGTCACGTCGTCGAGCACGCGCAGTGGGGCGCCCTGCAGGTCGAAGGCGTGGCTGACGTTGCGGACGTCCAGCTCCAGGCCGGCCGGCTGCCCCGTTTCAAACCGGCCGTGTTCCAGCGCTACCATTTCATCATCCCCTTCTGCCAGGCGAGCAGGCGGTCGCGCACCCGGAACAGCAGCGTCACGAGCCCCGAGCAGACCAGCGCCATCACCAGGAGCGCCGCGTACATGTTGGCGTAGGCGGCCCAGCCCTGCGCCCATTGCAGGTACCAGCCGAGGCCCGCCTTCACGCCCATCATCTCCGCCACCACCAGCACCGCGAAGGAGGAGGCGAGGCCCATGAACAGGCCGACGAAGACGCTTGGCATTGCCGCCGGCACCGCCACCTTCACCACCAGGAAGCGGTTCGACGCGCCCAGGGTGCGGGCGATGTCGTAATAGGCCGGGTTGACGCCGGCCACGCCCGACCACGTCAGGATGGTCACCGGCACGCCGGTGGCGAGCGCGATGAGAAAGATGCTGGCGCTCCAGCTCGACGGGAAGGCGAAGAAGGCGATGGGCAGCCACGCGGTGGCCGGCAGGGGCCCAATGAGCCGCAGCACAGGATGCACCCAATAGCCCACCGCCCGCGACCAGCCGATGGCCACGCCGGTGGCGAAGCCCACCAGCGCGCCGATGGCATAGCCGGTCAGCAGCAGCTTCAGCGAGGCCACCGTGCATTCGACGAGGCGCGGCAGATCCTCGATATAGACCTCCAGCAACTCTTGCGGCGGCGCGAAGAAGGGGCGCGGCAGCAGGTTCAGCTTAGCGGTCAGCAGCTCCCAGGCGGTGAAGCCCAGCGGCAGCACCAAAAGCCAGGGGCCGGCGCGGCGCAGCCGTTCCCCCGCCCCGCCCAGCGGGCGCAGAACCGGCGAGACCAGCGCCAGCACGCCGCCGATCAGCGCCAGCAGGCTTGCGAACTCCTGCGTGCGGGCCCAATCGTCGGCATCGGGCAGCAGCGCGGTCACTGCCGCGGCAGCGAACCACGCGGCGCCCGCCGCCAGCCCGCCCAGCCACAGGCGCCGTGGCGCGGGGGCATCGGCCACGCCCCCCGCCAGAGCCGTCGCGCCATCCAGCGCCGTCATCTCAGGCCAGCACGTCGGCGTAGACACGGTCGGCGAACTTCGCCGGGTCGGTCGACGGCTTGAAGACCTGGACCGCCTTCAGCTCCTCGGCGTAGAGGGCGATTTCCTTCTTGATGTCGATGCCCACCGGGTGGTGCCCATGGGTATGACTGGAAAGCTGGGCGGCGAGATCCTCCACGCTGCTCTTGGGCGCGAAGGGCTGGTAGGCCTTGGCGGCCTCGTGCGGGTTGTGGGCGGTGAAGTCCTGCGCCTCGATGATGGCGCGGGTCAGCGCGCCGGTCGCCGCCTTGTCCTCGCGCAGCAGGCTGCCGCGCACGCCGATGACGCAGCACACGCGGGCCTTGTACTCGTCCGACAGGTTGGAAGCGATCTCGACGAGGTTGCCGGATTTGAGGAACTGGTAGGTCACCGGGTCCCAATGGGCGATCGCCTGCGCTTCCCCCTTTTCGAGCGCAATGCCGAGCAGATCGCCGGGGAAGACGCGCCATTCCACGTCCTTCACCGGATCGATGCCGCGCTTGGCCAGCAGGATCGAGAAGAAGTGCTTGGCCGGGCTGGCGAGGTCGCTGATCGCCACCGTCTTGCCCTTCAGCCCGGCAAGGTCGGCGATGCCGCCGGCCTTGGACGCCAGCAGGCGCATGCAGCCGCCGTGCACGCCGGCGACGATGCGCACGTCGAAGCCCTGTTCCAGCGGTTTCAGCCAGCGCAGCGCCATGCCGTGGCCGACATCGGCCTTGCCTGTGGCGATGGCCTCCAGCAGCTGCTCGGTCGAACCGGCGAAATTCACGAACTCCACGTCCAGCCCGTGCTTTTCAAAGATGCCGTTGGCCTTGGCGACGGCCACCGGCGCGCCGCACACGGCGCCGGTGTTCCAGGCCAGCTTCAGCGGCTTCAGAGGTGCGGCCAGCAGGCGCGACGGCCCGCCGATGAAGGGCAGCGCAACGGCGCCCGCAGCGGCCTTCAGCAGGGTCCGGCGCGAGGGCGCCACGGTGGTGATCAGCGTGTCGGTCGGATGCTTTGCCATGGTTGGCCTTCCTTGGTGGCAGCAGATTAACGTATACCAACTGTGAATATCGATTTCGATTGCACCGAATTTCACATCGTGAGATTTCATTGTCAACTAGGTAAGTAGACAATTCTGGAAGGGCCAACCGATGATCACCGCAATCGTCCGCTACCACCTCCCCGCCTCCATCGGCCGTGAGGCCTGCCGGGAGCATTTCCTGAAGATCGCGCCAGGTTTCGGGGCGGTGCCCGGCCTGATCCGCAAGCAGTTTATCTGGAGCGAGACGGGCACGGCCGGCGGCGTCTACCAGTGGCGCACGCTCGATGACGCCAAGCGTTTCTACCAGGGCCCCTGGCTGGACGGGATCCTGGCGCGCTACGGCACCTATCCGGAAATCGAATACTTCGACACGGTGGCCATAGCCGACGCCCCGGGCGGCACGGTGGCGGTGCCGGAGTAAGGCTCGACGGCAGGCCGGCCCCGGCACGTATCTCCTACTTGGAGATAGGATTTATGCGCCGGTCATACATTTCACATAAGGCAAACGTGCCGTCACGCGCGAAGGGGGATTGCCGACCATGCTCAAAACCGCCCTGGACGGCGCTTCGGAAGTGTCCGTGGCCCCGTCATCCCTCCTGGATCCGCAGGTGCAGCGGCTGCTCGCGGCGGCGAAGCGGCAAGGGGCTTCGGCCGCCGATCCCTTGCAGCAGCCGCTCGCGGTGGCGCGGATGGCGGCGGAGCGCCATTACACATTCCTGAACGGGCCACTGCCCGCACTGGCCCGCGTCGACGACGTGGTGATCGAGGGACCGGCCGGGCCGCTTCCGCTGCGGATCCACCGGCCGGCCACGACGGGCGCATTGCCGGTCCTGCTGTGGTTTCATGGCGGCGGCTTCGTGCTCAACAGCCTCGACACGCACGACCGCCTGCTGCGCCTGCTGGCCCGGCGCAGCGGCGCGGCGGTGGTCGGCGTCGCCTACAGCAAGGCACCGGAACGCCGCTTCCCGACACAGGTCGAGGAGGCCGCCGCGGCGCTGCGCTGGTTGACGGATCACGGGGCGGCCCACGGCCTCGACGCCGGCCGGCTGGCGGTGGGCGGCGACTCCGCGGGGGCCAATCTGGCGCTCACGGCAGCGCTGGAGGCGCGCGATGGCGGGCCGCGCATCGCGCTCGGCGTGCTGCTGTACGGCATGTTCGCCGCGAATTTCGACACCGATTCGCACCGCTGCTTCGGCGACGGCCGCTACGGTCTCTCCACCGCGCGCATGCGCTGGTACTGGCGCCAGTATCTCGGGACGGCGGCCGGCGGCGACGCCCGGGCGGAACCGCTGCTCGCCGACCTCGGCGGACTGCCGCCGCTGCTGCTGGTCGGCGCCGGCGTCGACTGCCTGCTCGACGACACGTTGCGTCTGGCCGAACGGCTCGCCGAAGCCGACGTGCCGCACCGGCTGTGGGTCTACCCGGACCTGCCGCATTCCTTCGCGCAGATGGCGCGCGCGGTGGACGCCGCCGACACGGCGGTCACGCGCATTGCCGCCGCCGTGGCCGAGGCCCTGGCCGGGGTGGAGGACACGCCATGCCCGCACGCCGGTGGAGGTCCAGTGATCGTGTGAACCGGGTCACGAACAGCGTGCCGCGCCCAGCACGCAGGAACCCGCCGTCCATCAGGCGGTGGCCGCGGAGGGAGCGGCGGCCGGCGGCGTGTCCGCGCCCGCCTCCCGCCGGGCGTCCTTGCGGAAGCTGTAGGCCCCGAGACTGCCGCGGAACGGCAGCACCAACAGGTGCAGCAGGCCGAGCCGGTGCTGGTCCTGGTACTCCGCCAGCCCCAGCACCACGCCTTCGTGGCCGAGCGCGGGCGGCGCATGATGGGCCGTGCCGCACACCCGGTCCCACACGGACAGGAAGAAGCCGAAGTTGGAGTTGGTCTCTTCCGGCACGACGGAATGGTGGACCCGGTGCATGTCCGGCGTGCACACCACCCAGCGCAGCGCGGTGTCCAGCCGCCCCGGCACGCGGATGTTGCCGTGGGTGAACACGGCGGCCCCGTTCAGCACCGCCTCGAACGCCACCACCACCCACGGATCGGCGCCGACGGCGGCGACCAGCGCGGCCTTGTAGACGATCGACACCAGGATCTCGATGGGGTGGAAGCGCAGGCCCGACGTCAGGTCGATGTCCAGGTCGGCGTGGTGCACCCGGTGTAGCCGCCAGAACACCGGCAGCGCGTGCGACATGACGTGCTGGAGGTAGATGGCGAAGTCGAGGATCAGGAAGGCGGCCACCGCCTTCACCCACCACGGCAGGTCGACCGCGCCGAACAGGCCCCAGCCGCGCTCCTGCGCATAGATGGCGGTGGCGAAGGCCAGGGCACCGACGGTGAAGCGCTGCACGGCCACGTTGACCGCGATGAGGCCCAGGTTGATGCCCCAGCGCCGCCACTTGTTCTCGCGCAGCGGCCGCTTCGGGAACGCCGCCTCCAGGACGGCGACGGTGACGAAGATGGCGACGAAGATGCCCAGGCGGATGGCCGCTTCCATGGTCCGGGCCTCCTCAGTTCTTCACGGTCAACGGGTAGGCGTCGGCGGGCGAGGCCGACCACTCCCACATGGAGCCGGCGTAGTTGCGGGCCTTGTAGCCGAGGTCGTTGAGGACCGAGGTGAACCAGCCCGAACGGATGCCGCCGGTGCAGTAGGCGACGATCGGCGTGTCCTTGCTGGCGCCCAGCGCGGCGAGCCGCTTCTCGATCTCGGCGCGCGGCAGCAGCTTGCCGTCCTTGTCCAGCAGATCCTTGTACCAGATGTGCCTGGCGCCCGGCACGTGGCCGCCGCGGGTCTCGCCGTAGGGGGTCTTGCCCTCGTACTCGCGCGGCTCGCGGGCGTCGATGACGACGAGGTCCGGCGTGCCCAGCAGGCCCTTCAGGTCGTCGCGCTTCACCTCGAAGCGGTCGGTGCGCTGCACGACGAAATCGCCGGGGCCGCCCGCCGGCGCGATGGCCGGCGCGCCGTCCCTGACCAGCGCCGGCAGGCCGCCGTCGATCAGCACCGCCCGGGAGTGGCCCAGCGTGCGCAGCGTCCAGGCGATGCGGCCATCCTCGCCCCAGCCATTGACCGGGTCGGCCACGACGACCACCGGCCGCTCCTTCGACACGCCCAGGTCCTGGAGCTTCTTCGTCAGCACCGCATCGTCGGCGATCAGCCGGCCCTTGGTGGGCAGCGCCGGCTCCGACAGGTCCTGCCAGACCAGCGGCACGGCGTTGGGCAGCGGCTGCTTGCTCTTCAGCTTGGGATCGCGGACGTCGAGCACCAGCGCGCCCTGCGCGATCAGCTCGCGCGCCGCCTGCGGCGACACCACCCAGTCGCGTTCGTAGACGATGGCGGCGGCGCTGGTCGCCGCTTCGGTGGCGAGCGCGGGGCGCCACGCGGCGTCGCCGACGGACAGGCCGGCCGACAGCAGCGCGGCGAGGGAGAGCGAGAGGAGAGTCTTCTTCATGATCGTCTTTCTTCGTAGTCGAGCGGAGACGGGCGTCAGATGCCGCTGCCGGCCAGCTCGTAGTCCTTGAACAGGGTGTTGAGGATGCGCCCCTCCAGGGCGGCGAAGTCCGGGTTGCCGCGCGGGCGGGGGCGCGGCAGGTCCACGGCGAGGTCCAGCGTAATCTCCCCCTCCTCGATCATCACAACGCGGTCGGCCAGCGCCACCGCCTCCGCCACGTCGTGGGTGACCAGCACGGCGGTGAAACCTTGGGCGCGCCACACGCGCTCGATCAGGTGCTGCATGGCGATTCGGGTCAACGCGTCGAGCGCCCCCAGCGGTTCGTCCAGCATGAGGAGGCGCGGGCGGCGTACCAGCGCGCGGGCCAGCGCCACGCGCTGGCGCTGGCCGCCCGAGAGCACCGCCGGCCATTCGCGCGCGCGGTCCTCCAGCCCGACCGCCTTCAGCGCCGCCGCCGCCTGCGCGCGCCAGTCGCCACCGAGTCCCACGCCGACGTTGCCCAGCACCCGGCGCCAGGGCAGCAGGCGCGCCTCCTGGAACATGATGCGGGCCTGCCGGTTCAGGCCGTTCAGCGGCTCGCCGCCCAAGCGGATCGAACCGGACGTCGGCGTGTCGAGGCCGGCCAGCAGGCGCAGCAGCGTGCTCTTGCCGCAGCCGCTGCGCCCGACGATGGCGACGAACTGGCCGGGATCGATGCTCAGGTCGATGCCGCGCAGCACCTCCTTGGTCCCGAAGGTCTTGCCCACGCCTTCGATGGTCACGGGCAGGCCGCCGGCCGGGGCGATGTCGTCCACGGCGGGCGCGTCGTGGATGGCGGCGCCGGCGAACGCCGGCTCCAAGGCTTCAACGGTCATGGGCGTGTCCCTTACTGGCGCTGGAAGGCCGGGTGCCACTGCAGGCACAGCCGTTCGAGAAGGCGGGCGGCGCTGTCCGCCAGCTTGCCGAGCAACGCGTAGATGAGGATGCTGAGCACCACCACGTCGACCAGCATGAACTCCCGCGCGTTCATGGCGAGGTAGCCGATGCCCGAGGTGGCGGCGATGGTCTCGGCCACGATCAGCGTCAGCCACATGATGCCCAGCGCGTAGCGCAGCCCCACCAGCACCGACGGCAGCGCCCCCGGCAGGATCACCTGGGTGAACAGCGCCGCGCGCGTCATGCCGTAGCTGCGCCCCATCTCGACCAGCTGGAAGTCGACGTTGCGGATGCCGTGGAAGGTGTTGAGGTACATCGGGAAGAAGACGCCGAGCGCCACGAGGAACAGCTTCGCCTCCTCGTCGATGCCGAACCACAGGATGACCAGCGGGATCAGCGCCAGATGCGGCACGTTGCGGATCATCTGCAGCGAACTGTCGAGCAGCCGCTCGGCCACGCCCGACAGCCCGTTGAGCAGCCCCAGCGCGAAGCCGATGGAGCCGCCGATGGCGAAGCCGGTGACGGCGCGCACGAAGCTGATGCGGATGTGCTCGCCCAGTTCGCCGGACGCGGCGAGGCGCCAGCCCGCGCCCGCCACGTCGGTCAACGCCGGCAGCACGCGGCCGGAGAGCACGCCGCCCTGCACCGCAAGCTGCCACGCCGCGAGCAGCAGCGCCGGCAGGATCCACGGCAGGAGGGCGCGGAGGGTTGGTTTCATGAAGCCTGTCCTTGCGTTCGGCCGTAGGTTGGGTTGAGCCGCAGGCGAAAACCCAACGTCATCGCCATGCGGGGCGTGTTGGGTTTTCGCTGGCGCTCAACCCAACCTACGGGGCCCTTCAGGAGGCGGACGCCAGCGGGAAGCCTTCCAGGCCGACCCGCGCCTCGGTGCGGGTGAAGGCCGGGCGCGGCTGCGGGCGCTTGGGCGCGGTGCTGATGTTCAGCTCGGGGAACAGCAGCTCGGCGACGCGGTAGGACTCCTCCAGGTGCGGGTAGCCGGACGCCACGATGGTGTCGATGCCCAGCTCCTGGTACTCGCGGATGCGCGCGGCCACCGTCTTCGGGTCGCCGACCAGCGCGGTGCCGGCGCCGCCGCGCACCAGCCCGACGCCGGCCCACAGGTTCGGGCTGACCTCCAGGTGGTCGCGCCGGCCGCCGTGCAGCGCCGCCATGCGTCGCTGGCCCACCGCGTCGGACTCCTCGGCGAAGCGTTTCTGCGCGGCGGCGATGGTCTCGTCCGACAGGTGGCTGATCAGGCGGCCGGCGGCATCCCAGGCCTCGGCCTCCGTCTCGCGGACGATCAGGTGCACGCGCAGGCCGAAGCGGATCGTGCGGCCGAGCTTCGCCGCGCGGGCCTTCACGTCCTCGATCTTCTCCTTCACCTGCGCCGGCGGCTCGGCCCAGGTGAGATACGCGTCGTGCAGTTCGGCGGCGAGCTGGTGCGCGGCCGGCGAGGAGCCGCCGAAGTACAGCGGCGGGTGCGGGCGCTGCACCGGCGGGAACAGCAGCTGGCCGCCGTCCACCTTCAGGTGCCGGCCCGCGTACGTCACCGTGTCGCCGGCCAGCAGGGCGCGCCAGATGCTCAGGAACTCGCGGGCATGGTCGTAGCGCTCGTCATGCTCCAGGAAGATGCCGTCGCCGGCCAGTTCCTTCGGCGCACCGCCGGCCACCACGTTGAACAGCACGCGGCCGTTGGACAGGCGGTCCAGCGTCGCCGCCTGCCGCGCCGCCAGCGCCGGGCTGAACACGCCGGGGCGCAGCGCCAGCAGGAACTTCAGCCGTTCCGTCTGCGGGATGATGGCGGCCGCGGTGATCCACGGCTCCTCCATCGCCTGCCCCGTCGGCACCAGCACGCCGAAGTAGCCCAGGCGGTCGGCGGCGCGGGCGATCTCCGCGAGGTATTCGTTGGTGACCGGGCGGTGGCCGACGTCGGAACCCAGGTAGGGGCCGTCGCCGCTGGTCGGCAGGAACCACAGGAAGTCGAGGGGCTTGTCGGTCATGGTCTTGGCTCCGATGGCGGGAATGGATCAGGATTTCGGGGCGGCGGGCGGCGTCCAGATGACGTCGCGGATGGTGATCGCCTTGGGGATCAGGCCCAGGCGGTGGAAGTCGTCGGCGATGCGCTGCTGCTTGGCGACGATCTCGTCGTCGATGTAGGCGATGCGGCGCCCCTCGCGCCTGGCGGCCACCGTCTGCACGTCCAGCGGCAGGCCGTTCTCCCTGGCCTGGATCTGCGCGTACTCGGCCGGGTTGGCGGCGGCCCACTCGCTGACGCGGGCGATCTCGCCGATGACGGCCTGCACCACCTCGGGCGCCTGATTGGCGAAGGCGCGGCGCGCCAGATAGAAGGAATAGCTGTCGACGATGCCGGCGGCGCTGGTCAGCACGCGCACCTTGTCGCTGCGCTCGGCCAGCGCGTAGTACGGGTCCCAGATCGCCCAGGCGTCGATGGAACCGCGTTCGAACGCGGCGCGGGCGTCGGCGGGGGTGAGCGACACCGGCTGGATGTCCTTGAAGGTCAGCCCGCCCTTCTCCAGCACGCGGATGATGATGTTGTTGGCGTTGGAGCCGCGCACGAAGGCGACCTTCTTGCCCTTCAGATCGGCGATCTCCTTGATCGGCCCGTCGTTGCGCACCAGCACGGCGGACGTGGTGCCGGGGTTGGTCACCGCGCCGACGTAGACGAGGTCGGCCCCGGCCGCCTGGGCGAACAGCGGCGGCGTGTCGCCGGTAGTGCCCAGGTCGATGCTGCCGACGTTCAGCGCCTCCAGGAGCGGCGGGCCGGCGGTGAACTCCGACCACGTGACGGTGTAGCCCAGCGGCTCCAGCTTCTGCTCCAGCGTCTTCCACTGCTTGAGCACCAGCAGCGGGCCGGTGCGCTGGAAGCCGATGCGCAGCTGCTTGGCCGGTTCCGCGGCGACGGCGGCGGAGGAGAGGCCCGCGGCGACGGCGAGCGCCAGCAGGGGCCTGATGAAGGTGGTGAGTTTCATGCGCGCATTCCCGCAGTGACGATTGTGATATTTCTCGTCACGACAGGAATTGCACACGCCGTGCCAGTTGTAATCCGGCCTGATCCGGCGGAACCGGCGGCATTCGCTGATGCCGGGGCGACAGCGGGTGGTGCGGAGGTGTTGCCCTGGCAGCAGCGGCAGGAGCGATGAATGTGAAAACCCAGCGGCGAACTGCTGCGGCGAACCTACCGGTTCCGCGCGGGAATCATCCCAAGCCGCGCCAGATGGCCGCGCAGGACGTTGCGGCTGATCCCCAGCATCTTCGCGGCCTGCACCTGGTTGCCGCCGCAGTACTCGTAGGCGGAGCGGACCAGCGCGTCGGTCACCCGCCCGAACAGGTCGGGCACGTCCGCCTCGAACAGCGCGTTGAAGGAGCCGCGCAACGCCGCCGCGACGCACGGCTGCTCGGTCCGCGCGTCCACCGGCAGCGACAGCTGGACGTCGGCGCGGGTCAGCATGTCGCCCGCGGCGGTGACCAGCGCGGTGTGGACGACGTTCTCCAACTCGCGGATGTTGCCCGGCCAGTCGTGGTCGAGCAGCGCCTGCACCGCGTCGGGCGCCAGCCGGACGGCCCGGCGGCCGAGACGCCGGCCGTACAGCGTCAGGAAATGGTCGACCAGCGGCAGCACGTCGCCGGGACGGTCGCGCAGCGGCGGCAGGATCAGGCTGCCCACCTTGATGCGGTAATAGAGGTCCTGGCGGAAGCGGCCGGTGCGCACCGCCTCCTCCAGCTTCACGTTGGTGGCGGTGATGACGCGCACGTCGACCGGGATCGAACGGCGGGAGCCGACGCGCACCACCTCCCGCTCCTGCAGCACGCGCAGAAGCTTCACCTGCTGGGCCGGCGGCAGATCGCCGATCTCGTCCAGGAACAGGGTGCCGCCGTCAGCCGCCTCGAACCAGCCGGCCTTGGCGGAAAGCGCGCCGGTGAAGGCGCCCTTCTCGTGGCCGAACAGTTCGCTTTCCACCAGCGTCTCGGCGATGGCGCCGCAGTTGACGGCGATGAAGGGGCGATGCCGCCGCCCGCTGCAGTCGTGCAGGTGACGGGCGACCAACTCCTTGCCGGTGCCGGTCTCGCCGATGATCAGCACGTCCGCGTCGGTCGGGGCGAGTTGCTCCATCCGGCGCAGCAGCGCGCGCGAGGCCGGGTCCTCGAACACCATCGCGGTGGCGCGCACCGGCGCCGGCGGCGCGTCGTCCGGGCGGCGCAGCAGGACCCGTCCGTCGGGCGCGGTTTCCATGGTGAACATGGCGTTTCCCCTATGCGGCATTCTGTCGGGGCATTCCACATTTTTTTCGCGCCTATGCCAAGCACATCATTTCACAAATGCATGTAGAATAAATGTTTCCACAGAACCATCGATGCACAACTCCTGCTGCACCGCCCGCAGCCCGGAGATGCACGTCACTGCGAAATCAATGACTTAGCCTTGGCACGCGGCGTGCTCCTACAGCGGCAGGCCACAAACGCCGCCACCGAAACAAGGAGCCTCCCCATGTCCCGTACGCCCGCCTACCTGTCGCTGGTGAAGAACCGCAAGCCGTCGCGCTCGGCCAAGGTCCGCGCCTCGCTGAACCACCCGGTGATCGACACCGACCTGCACACCATCGAGTTCGGCCCCGTCATCGAGGACTACATCGACAAGGTCGGCGGCGCGAAGATCGTCGACGAGTTCCGCCGCTCGGTCGGCCGCGGCCTCAGCTACCTCAACAACGACTGGTACACGCTGAGCCCGCAGGAGCGGCTGGACCAGCGCCACCCGCGCCCGACGTGGTGGACGCTGCCGACGAAGAACACGCTGGACCTCGCCACCTTCACGCACCCGTCCCTGCTGGCCGAGCGGCTGGAGGAGGGCGGCACCGACTTCGGCGTCGTCTACCCGAACCTGACGCTGTTCGCCGTCCACGTGGGCCGCGAGGACCTGCGCCGCGCGGTGGTGCGCGCCATCAACCTGTACCACGCCGACCAGTTCCGCGCCCATTCCGACCGGCTGACGCCGGTCGCCGCCATCCCGCTGCACAGCCCGCAGGAGGGCATCGAGGAGCTGGAGTTCGCGGTCAACGAACTGGGCCTGAAGGTCGCCATCATCCCCGGCAACCTGCGCCGGCCGATCAAGGCGCTGGCCGGCAAGTACCCGGCCAAGGACCATCCGGAGATCGCCCGCCACCTGACGTGGCTGGACACCTTCGGCGTCGACAGCGAGCACGACTACGACCCGTTCTGGGCCAAGGCGGTGGAGCTGAAGGTGCCGCTGACCACGCACTCCATCGGCATGGGCTGGACCAGCCGCGCGTCGGTCAACAACTACATGTACAACCACATCGGCCACTTCGCCTCGGCCTCGGAGGCGTTGGCGAAGTCGCTGTTCTTCGCGGGCGTGACGAAGCGCTTCCCCGACATCCGCTTCGGCCTGCTGGAAGGCGGCGCCGCCTTCGCCGCCAACCTCTACGCCGACCTGATCGGCCATTGGGAGAAGCGCAACGGCGAGGCGGTGCAGAACTACAACCCCGACCTCATCGACGGCGACCTGCTGTACGACCTGTACCAGGCCTATGCCGACGCGCCGACGCGCGCCCGCCTGGGCAGCAAGCTCGACGTGGTGGAGGGGGCGCTGGGCGTCTCCAACGCGCGGCGCCAGCCGCAGGAGCCGGGCAGCCTGGACGACTTCGCGGCGGCCGGCATCACCGGCATCGAGGACATCCGCGACCGCTTCGTGCCGAACTTCTACTTCGGCGCCGAGGCCGACGATCCCACCGTCAAGTTCGCGCTGGACGACACCGTCAACCCGCTGAACGTGCGCCTGAACGCCTTCTGGGCGTCGGACGCCGGGCATTGGGACGTGTCCGACTACTCCGACGCGCTGGCCCAGACCTGGGACCTTGTGGAGCGCGGCACGCTCAGCGTGCGCGACTTCCGCGACCTGACCTTCACCAACCCCTACAACCTCTACGCCGGCACCAACCCCGATTTCTTCAAGGGCACGGCCGTGGAAAAGCAGTTGGCGCCGCTCGCGATCGCGGCCGAGTGAGCGCCGGGGTGGACCCGCGTCGGGAGGGCCGGGTCCACCCACCTCCTTTTCCCCCAGATCGGAACCCCCATCATGCTCCGTCGCACCATCCTGCGCGCCGCCGCGGCGGCCGCGCTGCTTCTCACCGCCGGAACGGCGCCCTGCGTCACCTGGGCGGCCGAGCCGGTCACCATCCGCGTCGGCTACGCCGCCATCGGCGTCGGCAACCGGCCGTTCGTCGGCGGCTCCTCGGCGGCGCTGGCGCACGCCGAGGGCTACCTGGAGGCCGAGTTCCGGAACGACCCCGACGTGAAGGTCGAGTGGTTCTTCTTCAAGGGCGCCGGCCCCGCCGTGAACGAGGCCATCGCCAACGGACAGCTCGACTTCGCGCTGCAGGGCGACCTGCCGTCGCTGATCGGCCGCTCGAACGGTCTGAAGACCAGGCTGCTGCTGGCCAGCGGCGCCCGGTCGCCGATCTACGTCGCCGTGCCGCCGGGATCCGACATCAAGGCCATCAAGGATCTGAAGGGGCGCAAGGTCGCCATCTTCCGCGGCACCAACCTGCACCTCGCCTTCGACAAGGTGCTGGCGGCCAACGGGCTGAGCGAGAAGGACCTGAAGGCGATCAACATGGACTTCGCCACCTCCAAGGCGGCGCTGGCGACGAAGGACATCGACGCGGCACTCGGCCAGAGCGACCTGCTGGCGCTGGAGGAGCAAGGCATCGCCAAGGTGATCTACACCTCCAAGGGCGACAACCCCGCCTTTGGCCGCAACGCCCATGTCCTGGTGACCGAAGCGTTCGAGGCGAAGCACCCGGCGCTCACCGCCCGCGCCGTCAAGGCGTTCGTCAAAGCGTCGCTGTGGGCGTCGGACGAGGCGAACCGCGAGAAGCTGTTCGAGATCTGGGCCAAGTCCGGCATCCCCGCCGCCAACTTCCGCGCCGAGTACGAGGGCACGCCGCTGGCGTTGCGCAATTCGCCGCTGTTCGATCCCTTCCTGATCGACCAGTACCGCATCCAGGCCCGGCAGGCCAAGGAGCACGGGCTGATCCGCCGCGACGTGGAGGTGGAGGGCTGGTTCGACCTGCGCTACCTCGACGCCGCGCTGAAGGAGCTGGGCCTGGAGACCCGCTGGACCCG